>ENA-UERC01000922-UERC01000922.1-human-gut-metagenome-genome-assembly--contig:-NODE-922-length-19464-cov-5.866663_pt1 | contig 19464 bp, 16 predicted proteins | sample MGYA00242955_ERZ507955 | MGnify/ENA primary metagenome ERZ507955 (study PRJEB26167, sample SAMN06115394) | human gut metagenome | host: Homo sapiens | place: China:Hubei | collected 2016-04-27 | study... | reverse complement strand
AAATTAGTTTGAAAATTTGACGGGAAAAGTACATTTTTTTATAATATTCAGCGGAACAAAAAAGAAAAGTCTCCCCAACGCGGGGAAGAAAGAGGAAAACACATTATGGAAAAGTACCTGGTTCTTGCCACATTTGTTGGCTCGATCATCGCGCTGCTGTTCGCGTTTATCACGGGCAAGCGCGTCCTGAGCTTTGACGAGGGCACCCCTCTGATGAGCAAGATCTCCCGCTCCATCCGCGAGGGCGCCAACGCCTACCTGAAGCGGCAGTACACCGTGGTAGGCGTGTTCTTCGTCTGCATGATCGTGGTGCTGTGCATTATGGCGGCCTGCAAGCTGCTGACGTGGTTCGTGCCCTTCGCGTTCCTGACCGGCGGCTTCTTCTCCGGCCTGTCCGGCTTTGTGGGCATGCGCATCGCCACCAAGGCCAACTGCCGCACCGCCAACGCCTGCCGCGACGGTCTGAATAAGGGCCTGCGCGTGGCGTTCTCCGCCGGCTCCGTCATGGGCTTCACCGTGGTGGGTCTGGGCCTGCTGGACATCAGCGTGTGGTTCATGCTGCTGCGCTTCGTGTTCAAGCTGGAGGCCGCCGATATCACCAGCGCCATGCTGACCTTCGGTATGGGCGCCAGCTCCATGGCGCTGTTCGCCCGTGTGGGCGGCGGCATCTTCACCAAAGCTGCCGACGTGGGCGCCGACCTTGTGGGTAAGGTGGAAGCCGGTATCCCCGAGGACGATCCCCGCAACCCCGCCGTTATCGCCGACAACGTGGGCGACAACGTGGGCGACGTGGCCGGTATGGGCGCTGACCTGTACGAGAGCTATGTGGGCTCCATCATCTCCGCCTCCGCGCTGGGCGTGGCAGCCTTCTCCGGCGAGGCCTTCAAGGCCATGGCCATCCCCATGGTTATGGCGGCTGTGGGTATCATCTGCTCCATCATCGGCTCCTTCTTCGTCAAGACCGAGGAGAACGCCGACCAGCGCACGCTGCTGAAGGCTCTTTCCCGCGGTACCAATCTATCTGCCGTGCTGATCGCCATTATCTCCTTCTTCCTAGTGTGGAAGCTGCTGGGCATCGAGCACTGGGGCCTGTACGTGGCCATCCTGTCCGGTCTGGTGGCCGGTGTGCTGATCGGTAAGGCCACCGAGTACTATACCTCCGATACCTATAAGCCCACGCAGGAGCTGAGCAGCAAGAGCCAGACCGGCTCCGCCACCATCATCATCGGTGGTCTGGGTCTGGGCATGCTGTCCACCGCTATGCCTATCATCATCGTGGCCGTCTGCATTCTGCTGGCCTACTTCCTCTCCGGCGGCGCTGCCAACGCCGGCATGGGCCTGTACGGCATCGCGCTGGCCGCCGTTGGTATGCTGAGCACCCTCGGCATCACGCTGGCTACCGACGCTTACGGCCCTGTGGCCGATAACGCCGGCGGCATCGCCGAGATGGCCGGTCTGGAGCCTGAGGTCCGTCAGCGCACCGACGCGCTGGATTCTCTGGGCAACACCACCGCCGCCACCGGTAAGGGCTTCGCCATCGGCTCCGCCGCCCTGACCGCGCTGGCTCTGATGGCCTCCTATATCGAAAAGGTCAAGGAAGTGGGCGCGGCTGACGCCGACTTCAGCAGCTTCTCTCTGATGAACCCCGTGGTGCTGGTGGGCCTGTTCATCGGCGCCTGCCTGCCCTTCGTGTTCGCTGCTCTCACCATGAACTCCGTGGGCCGTGCCGCCCAGAGCGTGGTGCTGGAGGTGCGCCGCCAGTTCAAGCAGATCTCGGGTCTGATGGACGGCAAGGCCGATCCCGACTATGCCCGCTGCGTCGACCTGTGCACCAAGGCCAGCCTGAAGGAAATGGTGCTGCCTACCGTTATCGCCGTTGTCACCCCCATCGTGGTGGGTATGATCCTGGGCTATAAGGGTGTTGTGGGCCTGCTGGCCGGCGCTACCGTTACCGGCTTCCTGATGGCCATCTACATGGCCAACGCCGGCGGCGCGTGGGACAACGCCAAGAAGTACATCGAGGCGGGCAACTTCGGCGGCAAGGGCAGCGAATGCCACAAGGCCGGCGTCGTGGGTGACACCGTGGGCGATCCCTTCAAGGACACCTCCGGCCCCGCCATCAACATCCTCATCAAGCTGCTGAGCATGGTCTCCATCGTGTTCGCCGGTCTGGTGGTCAACTTCTCCATCCTGTAAGGATCTGAACGCTGTAAAATATCCCCCGGCTTTGCCGGGGGATATTTTTTTCAAAAAGCTGTCTTTCGGGTCTTGACTCTGCCACTGTGTCAGGGAGTATCCTGTATCCGAGCTCAAGAAATCCCCCTTGGAGGTACGACAAATGTTAAAGATCGGAGAATTTTCCAAGCTGTCCCGCGTCAGCGTCCGGATGCTGCGCCATTATGACGACATCGGCCTGCTGACCCCCGCCTACATCGACCGCTTCACCGACTACCGCTATTACAGCGAGTCCCAGCTGCCCACCGTCTGCCGCATCACCGCCCTGAAGGACATGGGCTTCCGTCTGGCGGATATCTGCCGGATGCTGTCCTTCTACGATGACCGGCAGCGGCTGGACGAATGCCTTGCCGCCCAGCAGGCGGCGCTGGAGGCCCAGGCGGAGGACGTGGCCCGGAAGCTGCGGCTGTTGGACAGCGCCCGGAAACGACTAAGAAAGGAAGATACCATGGCTTACAATGTTACCGTCAAGACCCTGCCCCAGCGTTACGCCGCCTGTGTGCGGATGACCATTCCCTGCTACGAGCAGGAGGGGACGGTGTGGGGTGTCCTCTGCGCCGAGACTGACCATATGAACCTGATCCCCGACGATCCCTGCTATTGCAGCGTGACCTTTTTGGACGCCGAGTATAAGGAAAAGGACGTGGAGGTAGAGGCCCAGAAAACCGTCAAGGGTCAGTATCCGGACACCGAGCATGTGAAGTTCCGCACTCTGCCCGCCGTCACCTACGCCGGCTGCACCTATCAGGGCGGCTACGAGCATATCGGTGAGGTCAACGCCGCCGTGGCCGCGTGGATCGAGGCCAACGGCTACCGCTATGCCGGCCCCATGTTCAACATCTACCACGTCAGCCCCCACGAGACTCAGGACCCCGACGAATTCGTCACCGAGGTATGCTACCCCATTACGAAATAAGAACAGGACGGCCATCTATGAGATGGCCGTCCTTAAACTTGTCAAAAAGAGCTTCGCCCTCTTTGTGAAGTTAAAGTACTCTTTCCCAGCGCAGCTCGCCCCAGCTGCTGGTGTCAAAATTCTCCCGAATGGCCCGGCACATGATCTGCAGCTTCTGCGCGATGGCGGGGGACTGCACCAGTGCGCCCGCCACGTCCTCGGTGGCCATGATGTACTCCATGATCCGCGCCCGATCCTCCTTGGCGTTGGTGCGGGAATAGGCGTCCACAAAGTACACATCCTGTGCGCTGAACTCATAGAAGAACGTCCAGCGCTCCGGATTGGAGTCGGGCGTCTCTGCGTCCTCGTTGTAGGAGAAGCCCGCCGGGTTGCAGGCGGCCCACTCCTCCTGATCGATGGCGTTCCAGTTGCGGGTCAGGAGTACCCCTTCGATGGCGTGCCAGATCTCGTGGCAGATGGTGCCCTCGAAGGCGTCGATGGTCACGTCGATGTAGATGTTCTGCCAGCCGTAGGTCTCATAGGTCAGGCCGATGGCGTTGACGGCGTTTTCAATGTGCCCCACCGGCATAAACCGCACGCCGCCCTCGCCCATGGTGTTTTTCATCTGACGGAAGAAGCCGTCCGGATACAGGGCCAGCGTCCGATCCAGCGCTTCCAGCATCCGGGCGATGGCATGGGGTTCGTCCTCCAGCGGCCACTGGTCGGTGGTGGTGATGGTGGCGTCCCACACGGCGTCACAGGCCTCCTGCGCCTGCGCCGACAGCAGAATGGTCACGCCGTAGCGCTCCTCCAGCCGGTCGGCGTACTCCCGGGCCTCCTGCAAGGTGGCGGGCAGGGGCTGGCCATTCAGGCTGTTCCAGTAAACCTCCGTCAGCGAGGTATCCACCGCCAGCGGGCTTTCCACCGCCGCGGCGTCGGTGATGTGGGTGAAGGTCAGCTGCGCCGGATCAATGGCGGCCAGCCGGAACTGACCGTTTCCGTACACGCCGCCCACGATGATCTCCTCCGGCAGCCACACTGCGCCCCGGAAGGTGCCGCCCAGCTGATCGCTGCTCAGCAGGCAGGCGGAGATGCCGCTTTCCAGCCGGTACAGGGTGGCATCATCCGCCGCGCCCAGCAGATAGGGGGAGCCGGACAGCGGGAACAGATCAGCCTCCGAGGCGTGCAGCAGCGCCGCGTCCGCCTGATAGTACTGGTCACCGGCGGGATACAGCATGTCGTACCCCATGTCCTGATTGTTGAACCGTAAAAATTCCGGGCCGGACTGGCCGTAGTAGGGGGCGTACCACTCCTTTTGCAGCATGGCGTATTCCCCGGTGGCTGTGTCCAGAATGACGGTGCCGCTCTCGGTGCTGTAGGGGGACAGCAGGCAGTGGAGGAACAGCGTCTCGGAATCCGGGAAGATCCCCGCCACGTCCATAAAGCGCAGCTCACTGCTCAGCGGCACCCGCTTCGTCTGGCCGCTGGCCACGTCGGCGCGGCACAGCACGTCGTCCTGCACGAAGTAGTAGGTGCCGCCATCGTGGGAGAATACGCCGCCGTACTGCTCTGCGTGAAAGGTCTTGGTGACGGTCAGGCTGGCGTCGATAAACTGCCACGCGCCGCCGTCCCAGTTGAACAGCACGGCGGTGCCGTCGGTGAACTGCTCGGCCTGCAATTCCCAGCAGCCCTCCAGCGTCTGGGTGGCCAACTCCTTGTCGGCGGCCACGTCCACCACGCTGAGGTGTGTCATTTCGTTTTCATAGTCCACCCAACCGGCCAGCACCCGGCCGTCGCCCAGCGGGACGAGGGTAGGCAGAGCCGTGGGCTCCACGCAGGTCAGCGTCTTAATGGGCTGATCCAGAAGCGGCTTTTCCCCACCGCAGCCGGACAGTGCCAGCAGCAGGCACAGCGCTGCCAGCAGCGCCGCGCCTGTGGATAACAGTCGTTTTTGTGTCATAGGAAGTCTCCTGAATCGAAAAAATATGCGCCGCACAGCCGTGCGGCGCATGCCTCATTATAGTCTGTTGCGCGGGCCTTGTCAAGCAACGGGGACGGTGCGGGCGGCCAGCGCGGCGGCCTCTGCCGGATCGTGGCAGGCCATCACCAGCGTTTTCTGCGGCCCCACCGCCCGGTCAATGGCGGCCAGACACCGGGCCTTTGCGGCATCGTCCAGGCCGGTCAGCGCCTCGTCCAGCACCAGCACATCGAAGGGATGAGCCAGCGCGCGAGCCAGTGCCGCCCGCCGCTTCATGCCGCCGCTGAGCGTCTCCGGCAGCGCGTCAAGGCTGCCGCCCAGCCCCAGCTCTGTCAGCCAGCAGCGGGCATCCTCGGCGCTGCCGGTCAGCGCGGCATTTTCCAGCGCCGTTTTCCACGGCAGCAGGCGATCCTCCTGAAAGACCACGGAGAACCGCGTTCCGTCCGGGCGGATCACCGCGCCACTCTGGGGCTGCTCCAGCTCCAGCAGCAGCCGCAGCGCCGTGGTCTTGCCCTGCCCCGACGCACCGGTCAGGCACACCCGGCCGCCCTCCGGGATCTCCAGCGAAAGCTCCCGCAGCACCGGACGCTCCGCCTCGTAGCCGAAGGTCACATGGTCAAACCGGATCATGGCCGCCCTCCTTCCGTGTCAGGCCCAGCGCGGCGGATTGCAGCAGGGCGCTGCACAGCACGATCACCGCCGCCAGCGCGAAAACCTGATCGTAGCTGATGGTGGCCTTGCCGCCCCATAGCAGGTCGCCCAGCGAGCCTTGCGTGCGGCAGATGACCTCGGCAGCGATGCCGGACTTCCACGCGAAACCCAGCCCCGTGACGGCGGCGGTTCCGGCGTAGGGCCGCAGCTGCGGCAGCGTAATGTGCCGCAGTGTGTCCCACCGCTTCATGCCGAATACGCGGGCCATCTCGGCCAGCTGGGGGTCAAGCTGCCGCAGGCCCGTTTCCATGCCGCTCCATACGATGGGCAGCACCGTCAGAAACACGATGGTGCTGGGGATATAGGCCCGCCCCACCCACAGGAACACCACAATGGTGAACACCGCCACCGGCATGGCCCGGATTAGCCCCACCAGCGGCCCGGTCAGCCACCGGAACGCCCTCCACCGGACGGACGCGGCGGCGCACAGCGTGCCCGCCAGCGCCGCCAGCGCGAACCCGGCGCAGACCCGCAGCAGCGAAAGTCCCGCCGCCCGCCAGAAGTCCGCCGTATCCGCCAGCGCCAGCAGCGCCCGGAGGGTATCCACCGGCGTAGGCAGCGGTAGCAGCAGTGTCCGGTTGGCGGCCATAGCCGCCAGCTGCCACACGAGCAGCCAGAATAGTACCGCTATGCTGTTTTTCAGCGCCTTACGCACCGTAATAGAAGTCGTCGCCCGGCAGCACGCCGCCCACGCTCTTGGGGTCGGCGTCGTACATCACCTGCAAATAGGCGCTGAGATCCGTTTTCATCTCCGCGCCGGTGACGAAGGTCAGTCCGCAGGAGGGGATAGCCTTCTGGGCCAGCGCCGCCTTGGGGATCAGGCCGTACTGCTCGCACAGGGCGGCAGTGCCCTCCACGTCGGTCTGTGCCTTTTCGATGGAGGCGGCGTACTCCTTCAGGAACAGCTCCACCGCGCCGGGATTCTCCTGCAAAAAGGCGTTGCGCACGATGACGCAGCCCATCATCAGCTGATTGCCGCTGATCTTGCTCCACTCCTCCGTCATGTCAAAGAGCTTCGCGGCGTTCTCGTTCTGCATCAGGATGCTGGTAGCCACCGGCTGCGGAGCCAGAATGACGGCGTCCGGGTCGCTCTGCCACACGGTCAGCAGCTCGCTGCCCTCGCCCACGAACTGGATGGTCACATCCTTGTCGGGGTCAAGGCCGTTGCCGGTCAGCACGTAGCGGAGGATATACTCCGGGTTCGCGCCCTGTCCGGGGGCGTAGATGGTCTTGCCCGCCAGATCGGCGATGGTGGCGGCCTCCTGTCCGTTGCCCAGCAGGGACAGCACGCCCAGCGTGTTCACCGCCAGCACCGTCACGCCGCCCTCGGTCTTGTTGTACAGCGCCGCGGCCATGTTGGTGGCCACGGCGGCAATGTCCGCCTCGCCCGTGGAGATGGCGGCCACCACCTCGTCGTTGGCGCCGCTCATGGTGACGTGATAGGTGTTCTCTGTCTCTCCGGCGTCAGCGGCGGCCCACAGGTTCATGGCGCCGATACCGGTGGGGCCGGACAGCACGTACAGGTTCACCTCCGCTGCCGTGGGGGTATCGTCCGGCTGCTCCGGCTCCGTATTGGCCTGACCGCCGCAGGCGGTCAGACTCAGCGCCAGCGTCAACGCCAGCAGCAGACTGACAATGGATTTGATGTGCTTCATAGGATTACCTCGATTCTTTTTCCGTCACGGACGATCAGTCCCGCTTCCGCCAGCTCCTCCATGGCCCGGTACAGGCTGGTGCGGCCCATGGACAGCGTGCCCGCCAGCTTTGTCATGCTGAGCTTCTCCGGCAGCCGACCCCACTCGTCACAGTTGGCCCGCAGCCAGCGGTACAGCCGGTGCTGGGCACTGTCCTGGGTGAAGATGGCGATCTTGCCGTTGAGGAACCGCACCCGGCTTGAGAGAAAGCCGATGTAGTTCACCGCCATCTGCGGGCAGCGCTGGAACCACTGCCGCAGCAGTTCCTCCGGCAGCAGCACCACGGCGCAGGCTGTTACCGCCCGGATACGGGACACGTACCCGTCTCCGCCGAACAGTGCCGCCGCGCCGAAGGTGCCGCCGGGGCCAAAGACCGCCAGCACCGCCTTTTCCCGCGTGGGAGCCACGGCTTCTGTCCGGCCCTCCAGCACGATGCCCAGCGCCCGTCCCGCCGTAGCGGGGTCACAGATGGTGTCGCCCCGGCTGAAGCGGCTCACGCCCAGCGATTGTGCCTCGTGCAGCAGCTCCTCCGCGCCCTGAAACAGAAAGTGGTCATGCAGGAGCGTCATGTGATCGTCCATAGCGTACTCCTTAAAAATGTGTTCCAAATGGAACGGTTTTACATAGTATAACGGCAGCGGCGGCGGTTGTCAAGGGGCGGAAAATGTGGTATGATGGCAAAAAACGCAAAGGAGCGTCCTTTTATGCGATTGATCTCATGGAACGTCAACGGCCTGCGCTCGTGTCTGGGAAAGGGCTTTCTGGATTTCTGTGCTTTTGCCGACGCGGACGTGATCTGCCTGCAGGAGACGAAGATGCGCCCGGAGCAGGCGGCATTCGACCTGCCGGGCTATCACCGCTTCTGGAACAGCGCCGACAAGGCGGGCTATTCCGGCACCGCCATTTTCACCCGCCGCCAGCCGCTGTCCGTCACCTATGACTTCGGCCCGGATATCCACCGGCACGAGGGACGGGTCATCACCGCCGAGTACGAGGATTTTTATCTGGTGTGCTGCTATACCCCCAACTCCAAGGATCAGCTGTCCCGGCTGGACTACCGCATGGAGTGGGAGGACGATATCCGGGCGTACCTGCTGGAGCTGGACGGCAAGAAGCCGGTGGTCTACTGCGGCGACCTGAACGTGGCCCATCAGGAGATCGACCTGAAAAACCCCAAGACCAACCGCATGAACCCCGGCTTCTCCGACGAGGAGCGGGCCAAGATGACCCAACTGCTCTCCAGCGGCTTTGCCGATACCTTCCGCACATTGTATCCCGACCGCACCGGGGCCTATTCCTGGTGGAGCTATCGCTTCCATGCCCGGCAGAACAACGCAGGGTGGCGCATCGACTACTTCATCGTGTCCCAGCGTCTGCTGCCCCGTGTGAAAAACGCCGATATCTGGCCGGAGATCACCGGCAGCGACCACTGTCCCGTGGTGCTGGAGCTGACGGAAGAATAAAAAAATGTCTGCCGCGAAAGCGGCAGACATTTTTTTACAGATGCGCATAGATTTTCGCACCGGAGGTTTTCAGCCACCGCAGCAGCACCAGCGCCAGCACGATAAACAGCGCCGTGGCCGCCAGCAGGAACGCCGCCGCGCCCAAATGAGCCATCAGGGCGTAGTACAGGAAGCCCAGTCCCGCTGCCAGCACCCAACCGCCGAACATGGACAGGAATACCGCCAACCCCTGCTTGATGGGAGCCACCTCGCTGGTCCAGGTGAGGTTGGGCCGCTTCAGCCCCATGAACAGGCCGAAGGCGGCGGACAGCACCACGTATACCATGGGGACGACCACCACCAGCGCCGCGTGAAGGAAGTCCAGACCGGACACCGCCGCCGCGCACACGGCGCACAGCATCAGCGGCAGCTCCGTGATCAGCAGGTGCAGCCCCAGCTTGGCCCGCAGCGCCTGCCACGGGTCGATGGGCAGCGACTGGGCGATCCACAGGCTCTTGCCCTCCAGCGACACCGACGGCGCGGTAATGTCGTTGCTGCCTGCCAGCAGGCACAGACACAGCGCCGCCAGCACCGGCACGAAGTCCTCGCTTCCGGCGAACAGGGCGTTCATCATCAGGAACACCTCACGTCCCTTGATAAGAGCCGCCACCGCCAGAATCAGCAGAAACACCGTGCCCAGACCGCAGTTCAGCATGTAGAGGGGACTGACGGTGAACCGGCCCAACTCCTTACGTAGCAGCGCGGCGGCAGGGGAGGTCTGCATGGCGGCCTTCTCCCGATAGACCGCCTTGGCGGTGTTGCCGGAGGCGGTAGCGATGTTCAGGAAGCTGCGGGCGATGAGATACCACACCAGCGCCAGCAGGGCGATCACCACGGCGGAGACGATCAGCATTGCCACGCCGTCGCCGCAGCCCACCCGGCCAAAGAGGTACAGGGGATAGACGCTGCCCTTGATCTTATCACCGACGCTGGCGGCATTCAGCAGCAGACTGCCGATCAGCGCCTGAGACCGGAAGCAGACGAAATAGTACAACCCGAAAAACACCAGCGATACCAGCACCGTGATAAAGCTCTTGTTCTTCAGCTTCAGGCTGATTTTCGCCACCACCCAGCCCAGCACGCAGGACAGCGCCAGCACGAACAGCGAGATGACGATCAGCAGCACCACGCCGCCCAGAATGATCCCCGCCGTAAGGGGCACGGTGCACCAGTACACGATGATGACCGGCAAAATCACGATGCCGGAGTACATCAGTCCCAGCAGATAGACATTCAGCAGCCGGGACGCCATGATGATCTGCACCGGAATGGGCATGGACAGCAGCAGGTCGTTGTCCTTGGCCAGATACAGCCCCGAATAGGTGTTGAACACGCTGCCGAAGGCGCCCAGAAACACCGCCATCATGCCCATGATGACGAAGTACAGCCAGTCCAGACCCATCTCCGCCAGCTGGCCGCACATAACGTTGGCCAGCACCGCAAACATGCCGCCCAGCACGCCCACCATCAGCAGCACGAACATCACGATATAGGCGATGGTCGTCCCCTTGGAGCGGGCCTTGTTCTTTTTCGCGTCGTAGAAGTAGCTGCGGAACACCTCCATCAGCTGCTTTTTCAGCAAAAGCTTCAGCATTCCTCTCCCTCCAGTTCCAGAAAGACCTCCTCCAGACTGTCGTCGCCCTTGACCTCCTCCATGGTGCCGGAGCGGATCAGCTTACCGCCCTTGATGATGGCCACCTTGTCGCACAGCTTTTCCGCCACCTCCAGCACGTGGGTGGAGAAGAAGATGGCGCCGCCCTCGTCGCACACCTCGCGCATCATGCCCTTCAGCAGATGGGACGCCTTGGGGTCAAGGCCCACAAAGGGTTCGTCCATGATGATGAGCTTCGGCTGATGCAGCCACGCGGCGATGATGGCCAGCTTCTGCTTCATGCCGTGGGAATAGGCGGCGATAGGCTGGGCCAGATCCTCCGTCAGCTCGAAGGCGTCGGCGTATTTTCGGATGCGCTCCTGCCGCTGCCGCGCTCCGACGCCGAAGATATCGGCCACGAAGTTCAGGTACTTGATGCCCGTCATAAAGTCGTACAGGTCGGGGTTGTCGGGGATGTAGGCCATCTCCCGCTTGCAGCCCAGGGGATTCGCCTTGATGGACTTGCCGTCAATGGTGATCTCCCCCTGATCGAATTGCAGAATGCCCACCACGGATTTCAGCGTGGTGGTCTTGCCTGCGCCGTTGTGGCCGATGAAGCCGTAGATCTCACCGGCGGCAATGTGCAGCGTCAAATCGTCTACGGCCTTCTTCTCGCCGTAGCGCTTGGTCAAATGTTGAATGTCCAGCATATGCTTTCCTCCCAAATCATATTTTCTATCCTGTATCCTACCACATGACGCAGCGTCATAAGCAATACCCGCCGCGCCGAAAAAGCAATATTTTATCAAAGGCGGGCGTATTATAGCAGTCGGCCTTACGACTGTCAATGATAATGTGTTTCCATTCCGCAAACTCCGTAAGAATTGACACAAAAGGCGCAGCGGCATACCGCTGCGCCTTTTCGCAACTGTGTTACCGGTGTCCACCGCCGAAGCCGCCTCCACCGAAGCCGCCGCGGCTTCCACCGCCGCGAGAGCCGCCGAAGCCGCCATTGCCGAACCCGCCGCCCCGGCTGCTGCCGCCAAAACCGCCGCCGGGCCGGGAATTGCCCCGTGGCGGACGATAGCTGCTCTGGGGCGGGCGATATCCGCCGCCGGCGGGAGGTCGCGGCCCGCCTGTCGGCGGACGGTAGCCGCCATGGGGCGGCCGGGGACTGCGGGGCGGACGGGGCCGCAGGTGCCGTCCCCAGAAAATGGGATAGTACACGGGCCGCACCACGTTCACCGGCGCGCCCAGAATATACCGCCGCCGGTAGCGGTTGTACCGTACCCGATCCAGCAGCGCCCACACCACAAGGATCGCCACGATCAGCAGCACCACACTGCCGAGGGACACGCCGCCGGAGCCGGTTTTCGCCGGAGCGTTCCATTCGCCGCCGCTGTTATAGCTGTTGCTGTAACCGCCGGAGGGCTGCATCTGGGCCATCTGGCCGTAAAACACATCTGCCTGCCGGAAGAACGCCGCCGCCGCGCCGTCAAAGTCGCCGCTGTAGTAGAGACCTTCGATGGACTGCTTCAGCTTGGCCTGCATGGTGTCGTACTGGTTCAGCACGGCCAGCACGCTGTCGCCGCAGGCCACATAGTAATCGTTGTTCCGCACCATCAGCAGCAGCATGTCGTTTTTGCCCAGCTTCCAGTCGGCACCCAGCTGCTTTGCCGCTTCCTCCGGCGTCCAGCCCTGAATGCTGTCTGCGGTGGCCACCGCCACCACGGCGTAGTATTTCGCGTCCCAGTCCGCGTTGCGCTCCGTGATATACGCCACCGTGTCGTCGGACAGCATGTCTGCCTCGTCGCAGATCCACTGCTGGTATTCGACCTCCGGCAACGCCACCGGCTCCTTTGCCAGAAAGCTGTCCTTCCGGCTCAGACCGATGCATACGCTGCCCACGACGGCCAGCACCAGCACCACCCACGCCACCGCGCGGTTTTTGAAAATTTTCATAGGAGATTCCTCCTTCCATAAGGAGATCGCTGTTTTACCGAGGCTCCCTTGTGTAAAGGGAGCTGTCAGCGCAAAGCGCTGACTGAGGGATTGTCCGTGTGCGATGTTGCTCGCAAGTGACAGACAACCCCTCCATCGCGGTTTACGCCGCGACACCTCCCCTTACACAGGGGAGGCTTTGAAACAAATGACACGAGGTGATGACCATGCGGCTGCTGATCGCGGAGGACGAGGTGGATCTGGCGGAAGCGCTGACGGCGTTTTTTGAAAAGAACCACTTTTCGGTGGACGCCGTCCATAACGGGGCGGACGCGTATGAATACGCCGTTTCCGGCGGCTACGACGCGGTGATACTGGACGTGATGATGCCCAGGATGAACGGCATACAGGTGCTGGAGCGTCTGCGGGCCGAGCGGATCATGGAGCGGGTCTGGGGCTGGGATAACGAGGCCGAGATCAACGTGGTGTGGGTCAACATCTCCAACCTGCGGAAGAAGCTGCGGGCCATCGGCTCCCGCGTTACCCTGCGGGCCAACCGGGGACTGGGCTATGTATTGGAGGAGGAGACATGATCAAACGGCTGCGCAGCCGCTTTATCCGCATCGCCACCTTGTCGGTGGCGGCGGTGATGCTGCTACTTACGGTGATCCTGAACGTGGTCAACTACGTGTCCACCGACAGCGACCTCCGCAGTACCCTGACGCTGATCTACGAGAATCAGGGCACCATCCCGGTCTCGAATCAGGGCGGCGGCCTGCCGGACACAGGGGACGTGCCGCCGCCGGAGCCGCCACAGGGCGGCCCCAATGAGCGGGACGGTCACTTCACGCCGGAGACCCCCTTTTCCACCCGGTATTTCGTCCTGCGCTATGAGGACGACGGCACGCTGGTGCTGGCCGACCTGACCAAGATCGCCTCGGTGACAGACGCGGACACGGCGGAGTATCTGACCGCCGCGCTGAAAAACGGCGAGGGCTACGGACGCTGCGGCAGCTACCGCTTCTTCGTGGCCCACACGGGGGACGACCAGAACATGGCCATCTTTCTGGACAGCTACCAGCAGTTCCGCGCCATCCGTCTGCTGTTGCTGTGGTCGCTGCTGGCGGACGTAGGCTGCACGCTGCTGGTGCTGCTGCTGCTGGTGGTGCTGCTGTCCCGCCGGGCCATCGACCCCGTGGTGCGCAGCGCCCAGCAGCAAAAGCAGTTCATCACCGATGCCAGCCACGAGCTGAAGACCCCCATCACCGTCATTGCCACCAGCCTGAAGGTGCTGGAGATGGAGGTGGGGCAGCAGAAGTGGATCGACAAGGCCCAGACCCAGACGGAAAAGCTGACGGAGCTGGTGAACTCGCTGGTGACGCTCAGCCGCATGGACGAGGAGGATTCGCCCCTGAAAATGGAGCCCTTCCCCGTCAGCGACGCGGTGAGCGAAACGGCGGAGTCCTTCCGCGACCTTGCCCTGTCCCGAGGCCACCCGCTGGAGCTGACCGTCCAGCCGGAGCTGACCTATCGGGGCGACGAGTACGCTGTGCGCCAGCTGACGTCCATCCTGCTGGACAACGCCGTGAAATACGCCGCGCCGGAGTCCCCCATCACCCTGACGCTGGAAAAGGGGCGCAAGGGCGTGGTGCTGCGGCAGAGCAACCGCTGCGCCGAGCCGGAGAGCATCGACCCCGCCAAGCTGTTCGACCGCTTCTATCAGGCGGACCCCTCGCGCGGCGCCGGCGGCTTCGGCATCGGCCTGTCCATCGCCCGCAGCATTGCCGAGGGCCACAGGGGAACGATCCGCGCCGTCGTCTCCGGCGATACCATCACGTTTACGGCGGAGCTGAAATAGAAAACCGGTAAAGGAGCGTCAGACATGGAGTTTCAGTATCACATCAGCGAAATGACGGCGGAGACCGACGTAGCGGACTTCGTGAAGGAGTTCGTGCAGGTGGAAAAATTTCTATTGGCCTGCCAACAGTGCCTCAATTACAACACCCGCTGGACGTGCCCACCCTTCGATTTCGACCCCATGACCATCTGGAGCGGCTATACCACGCTGCGGCTGTACGCCCGCGTTCTGCATGCCGACGGAGCGGATCAGCCTCTGGACGGAGCGCTGGCGGCGCTGAAGCGGGAGAAGCGCCTGTACCGGGAGAAGCTGTACCGATGGGAGCAGGCGGAGCCGGGCAGTCAGATGCTGCTGGCGGGCACCTGCGACCAGTGTGACCGGTGCGAAAAGGCGCAGGGTCGTCCCTGCTGCCAGCCGGAGCACCTGCGCTACTCCATCGAGGCGCTGGGCGGCGATGTGGAGGGCTGCCTGCAGCGGTATTTCCACATGCCCATTCTGTGGGGCCGGGACGGCAAAACGCCGGAGTATCTGGTGCTGGTAGGCGGCCTGCTGGTAAAGTGAAAAAACGCACGTCCTGACGCAATCGCGTCAGGACGTGCGTTTTTTAGTATGTCATAGGCAAAAGAACCGCTCAGAACTCCGCCTTGAAGGCGGCGGGCAGGGTCACGCCTTCCGGCAGAACGCCCATCACGACGTAGTTGCCGTTCACGGTCACGGCGGAGTTGTTCTTCCACGCGGGCGCGTTTTCCGGATAGGCGGTGTCGTTGGCGGCGTTGTCCACCCGCTGCTGCAAGATGCCCCGGACGGTCTCCGCGTCAGCGCCGTTGGTCACCTCCACCATCACCAGCTCACAGCCGAAGCCCACCACCGGCGGCCAATACACCACCAGCTGCTTCGTCTCCACAGCGGTCAGGCCGGGGTACTGGGCCTCGATGCTGTCGGCATCCTCCTCCGGCATCAGCACAATATCCTCATTGCCGATGGAAGCAATGGCATCCTCCGCCGCTTTCTTCAGGTCGACGGACTGGGCAGGCTGATCCTGCTGGCCGCCGTTTTGCTGGGGCGTATTGCCGCCGCAGGCGACCAGTGCCAGCACCGTCATCACTGCCAATAATACGCAAAGCAACTTTTTCATGTTCCATCCTTCCTTTCTTTCGCATAGGCGCTTCCCTCAAGCGCCAGCGTAAGTATAGCGCATTTCATCGGAAATGCAACTACTATTTTGACGAAAGCTCCGGGAAAAATGTTCCAGCTTTGTGCGACAAGTTAAAGCAGCCGCCGCAGAAAATCTGCGGCGGCTGCTTTGCTATTTTAGCGATGAGAGAGTGCAGGAAAGAAGCTTATTTGTCGTACATCTCGATGAGCTTCAGCAGGTGCTCGTAGCGGGCCTTGGCCTCGTCCTCATTGCGCTGGAACAGAACCTCTGCGCGCTCGGGGAACTCGCGGGTCAGGCGGCTGTAGCGGGCCTCGTTCATCAGGAAGTCCTGATAACCGCCGGCAGGAGCCTTGGAGTCCAGCGTGAACTTCTTCTCGCCCTCGGGGTTGTAGCGGAACAGGTTCCAGTAACCGCAGTCCACGGCCTTCTTCATTTCCTTCTGGCAGTTCATCATGCCGCCCTTGATGGAGTGCATCTCGCAGGGGCTGTAGCCGATGATCAGGGACGGGCCGTGATAGGCCTCGGCCTCGGTGATGGCCTTGATGGTCTGCGCGGGGTTGGCGCCCATGGCCACCTGTGCCACGTATACATAGCCGTACTGCATGGCGATCTCGGCCAGGCTCTTCTTCTTCACTTCCTTACCGGCAGCGGCAAACTGTGCCACCTGACCGATGTTGGAAGCCTTGGAGGCCTGTCCGCCGGTGTTGGAGTACACCTCGGTATCAAACACGAAGATGTTCACATCCTGCTTGGAAGCGATGACGTGATCCAGTCCGCCGTAGCCGATATCGTAGGCCCAGCCGTCGCCGCCGAAGATCCACATAGACTTCTTGGCCAGATATTCCTTCTTGCTGAGGATGTCGGCAGCCAGCGTGCAGGCGGCGCAGTCGCACAGCAGAGCGCCCTTGGCCTTCAGCTCGGCAGCGTGCTCCGCGAACTGAGGAACGGCGGCCAGCTCGTCCACGGTGCAGATGCTCTCCTCCAGCGCCTTCACATAGGCCTTGGCAGGCTCGGCGTTGGCGGTGCCGTCGTCCATGGTATCCAGCCATGCCTGTGCGGCGGCCTTCAGCTCGGGACGGGCCCACTCGATGGCGATCAGCTCGCGGGTCTTGGCGGCCAGATCCTCGCGGATCTTGTTCTGGCCGGTGTACATGCCCAGACCGTGCTCCGCGTTATCCTCGAACAGGGAGTTGCACCATGCGGGGCCGTGGCCCTCCTTGTTGGTGCAGTAGGGAGAAGTAGCCGCGGGACCGCCCCAGATGGAGGAGCAGCCGGTGGCGTTGGAGACATACATATGATCGCCGAACAGCTGGGTGACGAGACGGGCATAGCTGGTCTCGGCGCAGCCGGCGCAGGAGCCGGAGAACTCCAGCATGGGCTGCTTGAACTGGCTGCCCTTGACGGTGTTGTCCTGCATATCCTTCTTCTCGGCCACGTCTGCCACGCAGTAGTCGAACACATCCTGCTGGGGCAGCTCGCCCTCCTGAGCCACCATGGTCAGGGCATTGACAGGGCAGGCGCCCACGCACACGCCGCAGCCCATGCAGTCCAGCGGGCTGATGGCCATGGTGAACTTGTACACGCCCTTGCCCTTGCCGGCCTTCACGTCCACCAGCTTGGCGGCCTCGGGAGCCTTGGCGGCCTCATCCTCGGTCAGCGCGAAGGGACGGATGGTAGCATGGGGGCAGCAGTAAGCGCACTGGTTGCACTGGATGCACTTGGCAGCGTCCCAGGTGGGAACGGACACGGCCACGCCGCGCTTCTCGTAAGCGGCAGCGCCCAGCTCAAACTGGCCGTCCACATGATCCACAAAGGCGGAAACGGGCAGGCTGTCGCCGTCCATCTTGCCCACGGGCTCCAGGATCTCCTTGACCATCTTCACCAGCTCGGGCTTGCCCTTCAGCTGCTTGGGCTCCTTGGTGTCCACAGCGTTGGCCCACTCGGCGGGAATGTCGATCTTCTTATAGGCGGTGGCGCCCAGATCGATGGCCTTGTAGTTCATATCCACCACGTCCTGACCTTTCTTCAGGTAGGAAGCCTTGGCCTTCTCCTTCATGTAGGTGATGGCTTCCTCCTCCGGCATGACCTTGGCCAGAGAGAAGAACGCGGACTGGAGGATGGTGTTGTTGCGCTTGCCCATACCGATCTCGATGGCCAGGTCGATGGCGTCGATGGTATACAGCTGGATGTTGTTCTGGGCGATATAGCGCTTGGACGCAGCGTCCATGTGGTGGTTCAGCTCATCGAAGTCCCACTGGCAGTTGATCATGTAGACGCCGCCGGGCTTGACGTCCTGCACCATCTTGAAGCCCTTGGTCACATAGCTGGGATTGTGGCAGGCCACGAAGTCAGCCTTGTTGATATAGTAGGGGGAACGGATGGGCTTGTCGCCGAAGCGCAGGTGGCTGATGGTGACGCCGCCGGTCTTCTTGGAGTCATACTGGAAGTACGCCTGAACATACTTGTCGGTATGGTCGCCGATGATCTTGATGGAGTTCTTGTTGGCGCCAACGGTACCGTCGCCGCCCAGACCCCAGAACTTGCACTCGATGGTGCCCTCTGCCGCGGTGTTGGGGCAGTTGGGATCCTCGGGCAGGGACATGTTGGTCACATCGTCCACGATGCCGATGGTGAACTGACGCTTCATCTCGTCCTTCTTCAGCTCGCTGTACACGGCGAACACAGAGGCGGGAGGCGTATCCTTGCTGCCCAGACCGTAACGGCCGCCGATGACGGTAATGTCGTTCTTGCCGGCGTTGGCCAGAGCGGTGACCACATCCTGATACAGGGGCTCGCCCTGAGCGCCGGGCTCCTTGGTGCGGTCCAGAACAGCGATCTTCTTGCAGGTGGCGGGGATAGCCTCGATCAGCTTCTCGGGAGCGAAGGGGCGGAACAGGCGAACCTTCACCAGACCCACCTTCTCACCGTGGGCGTTCAGATAGTCGATGACTTCCTCGGCCACGTCGCAGATGGAGCCCATGGCCACGATCACGCGGTCAGCGTCGGGTGCGCCGTAGTAGTTGAACAGCTGATAGTTGGTGCCCAGCTTGGCGTTGACCTTCTCCATGCACTTCTCCACCACGGCGGGCAGAGCCTCATAGTACTTGTTGCAGGCCTCGCGGTGCTGGAAGAAGATATCGCCGTTCTCGTGGCTTCCGCGCATATGGGGATGCTCGGGGTTCAGGGCATGACGGCGGAACTCGGCCACGGCGTCCATGTCGCACATATCCTTCAGGTCGGCGTAATCCCACACGGCGATCTTCTGGATCTCGTGGCTGGTGCGGAAGCCGTCAAAGAAGTTGATGAAGGGAACCTTGCCCTCCAGCGCGGCCAGATGGGCCACGGGGGACAGATCCATGACCTCCTGCACGTTGCCCTCGCACAGCATGGCAAAGCCGGTCTGGCGGCAGGCCATCACGTCGGAGTGGTCGCCGAAGATGTTCAGCGCGTGGGTGGAAACGGTACGGGCGGAAACATGGAACACGCAGGGCAGCTGCTCAGCCGCGATCTTGTACATGTTGGGGATCATCAGCAGCAGGCCCTGGGAGGCGGTGTAGGTGGTGGTCAGAGCGCCGGCGCCCAGAGAACCGTGCACAGCGCCGGCCGCACCGGCTTCGGACTGCATCTCCACGACCTTGACCTGTGTGCCGAAAATATTCTTCAGGCCGTTGGCGCTCCACTGGTCGACGAAGTCAGCCATGGGAGAAGACGGGGTGATGGGGTAGATGGCGGCTACCTCGGAAAACGCATAGCTTACATGCGCGGCAGCGTTATTGCCATCCATGGATTTCATTTTTCTTACCATTTATGAACCTCCTTCATACACTCTCCGCCCCTTTCGGGGCGAAATACTCAGCGTATCAGGATAATATCACAAAAAAACCACCCTGTAAACGGCATTTT
>ENA-UERC01000919-UERC01000919.1-human-gut-metagenome-genome-assembly--contig:-NODE-919-length-19491-cov-7.689966_pt1 | contig 19491 bp, 17 predicted proteins | sample MGYA00242955_ERZ507955 | MGnify/ENA primary metagenome ERZ507955 (study PRJEB26167, sample SAMN06115394) | human gut metagenome | host: Homo sapiens | place: China:Hubei | collected 2016-04-27 | study... | reverse complement strand
TGTTTGAAAATCCGGGGGATTGCCACACCAGCGTGCGCGCTGGTTCGCAATGACAGAGCGTTTTCTAACAGCCCCTGTTATTTTCAGATACCTGTCCACCCGGCCGCCTGCAAGGAGAAAATGCAGACGCAGGAAAAAGCGATGAGAATCAATGCATAAGGCACAGCATATCTCAGCCATTTGGAATACTTCGTCTCAGACAGGATGAGTCCGGTTGCCAGCACAGAAGAAACAGGCGTCAAGAAGTTTGTCAGGCCATCGCCAAGTTGATAGCACGTGCACAGGACCTGCCGTGTAATTCCCAGGATGTCTGCAACCGGCGTAAAAAGGGGCATCAAAATAGGAACCTTTGCCGGGCCGGAGGGCATCAAAAGATTAAACAGCGTTGTAAATACAAACATTCCGATAGCAGAGAAGGAAGCGCCCATTCTCTGAATGATCATAAGAGCGGCGTTAGCAATGGTGTTGATTACATGGCCATCCGCCAGGATCACACTGATCAGCTTTGAGAATCCAATCAGCAGGCATACCGGCCCCATCTGTGCCGCACCGGCGCAGAATCGCTTTGCCCAGTCATTCGGCGTGTAGTGGAAAACAATTCCCAGTATGATTGCAGAGACAAATGCCAGCGAAATCAAATATTCAAAACCCCAGCTGTATCTCGAAGAACCGTATGCGTAAATCACGAACGGGAGAATCATCATCAGAATGGAAACGACACTGGATATCTTCAGCCTTGTCGTTTTCTCTGCTTTCATCTGTTCTTCTGCACTCAGGCTCAGAATTTCGCCGTCAATGCTCTTGGAAGGATCTTTTGCAATCTTCAATGCATAGTGCGTATTGTAGAAGGCAACGAATGCAGTAAAGACGATCCAAATCACGATTCGCACCGTCAAACCAGAAACCGCAGGGATTCCTGCCATCTCCTGACACATCAGGATCATCAATACAGTCGGACCAATCGCCTGCCCTGTGATATATGGCAGATAGAAAATAGCCATTCCGGAAATTCTATCAAGCTTTGTCCGCCGTGCCAGCAGCATTCCACACGCAACAAACGTGATCATCGCATCATTGCCCGCCAGACCTCCAAGGATGGACATCAGCACGGAAATACAGGGGATCAACACCTTCAGGCTCTTATCTTCCAGCCGAAAAATAGAATAATCAACCAGATTCTCTACAGCGCCAGATGAAATCATTACGCTGACCATGCCGCCTACAATAAACAGCAGCGCATACGTCGTACCCATTGATGCAATGGAGGACGTTAACTTGATCACCGCCTGCACCGGTGAGACCGGTGTATTCTCAACGTAAGTAAAGGAGCCCGGCACCACATACCCGTTTTCATCAAACTGGTATGTTCCCGCAGGAATAATATAAGTCAGTAAGCAGCTAATCAATGCCAATAAAATCAAAAGGATCATTACATGGGGAAATGCTAGCCTGGATTTCTCTTTTTTCATAACAATGCTCCTTATCCATTTATTGATCCTGAACAGGGTTATCCTCGTTATTCAGGACCTTCATTGCTTTTCTTTCTGCAGTAAACTTTGGCCACAGACCATTTTCATATTCTTCACCGCGAACAAACCGCCCCCAGAGGCCCTGCATTGTCTCGGTCAGGCATCGGCCCTCGTAAGGTTCCATGCCATCCAGCATAGGCGCATTCCAACTTTCCAGATTGCCAAACAAGAAGGGCAATTCCAGGCAATGGCATGCTCCAAAAGAGGACTTTGCAGCTTTCCAATCGAAACGGTAGCGGTAAACGGTGCAGCCCCCCGCTGCCGCCTCCAGTGCCATATTCTCTCCCGGTGAAACATATCTGGTTTGCAGTATTGCCTCTGCAACTGCCAATGACTTTTCATCTCTTCCCTGGATAAATGCCAGCATTTCTTCCCGCGTGAATCCCATCAGAATACGGATTTTTCTCGATTTCGCCCTTTGGGCGGCTGCGTGGACCGTCTGCTCCGGCGTGTGCCATTCATCCATGATCGGTTTAAAAATCATTCCCTGATGTTTCTCCCGCAGCCCCTGGGGAACAGCCTCTACCGCCTCAAAAATCTCCGAAACCGATTTCTTTTGAAGTGCTTCCAAGGCACCGGTCCCCGGCTCAATAGCCAGTTTTTTCAGCACTTCTGTGCCAATTTCCAATGCATCTGCCCGGGTATGATTTCCCCTTCCCAGAGAGGCACTTTCCAGGATGATCTGTTGAAAAAGTCCGTCCGAATCCGGTCGGGAAAGAATATGCGTAATTGCATTTCCCCCCGCCGACTGGCCAAACAGAGTGACCTTGCCCGGGTCTCCCCCAAATGCTGCAATGTTATCTTGTATCCAATGCAGTGCCATCATCTGATCTTCAATCGATAAATTCTCCTCAATAACCCCCGGATAATACAAAAAGCCCAGCGGTCCTAGCCGGAAATTCAAATTAACAACAACGATTTGCTGTGATCTTGCCAAGGGAGCGCCATCATACCAGGCAACATCCCCACCGCCATAGCAGTTTGCGCCCCCATGGAACCAAACCGCTACCGGAAGCCCACCCGTCAAACTCGGCGTGCTAATTGCCAGAGTCAGGCAATCCTCATTGTGCTCTCCTACCGTCGGTCCCATGGGGATATCCAGATCCGACGCAGTCTGCGGTGCCAGAAAATGTCGATAGGTCGCATCGTATGTTTCTTCCCATCTTTCCATTCTCCGTGGCTTTTGAAAGCGAAGTGGGCCTACCGGTGGTTGCGCATAAGGAATTCCATGGAATTGATATACACCCTTGTTCTGTACTCCCATAACAGGGCCACAGGGTGCATGAACCACTTGTTTCATATCTTCCCTCCTAGTATTTGTCGAATTGTTCGCTCTTTCGCTTGATGCATTTGGATTATACATTATTTCCTCCATCCTGTCAATCTCAATCCTGCCATCACTCCACACAGAAATAAAATAATGATTTTGTACAACTTGACAGAATTACGAAAATTTTGTACACTAACAGACGAGGATGGTGTGATACCAGATGGAAAATGTAAGTAAAATCAAGAAAGTATCCGCAGCTGACCAGGTATATACACAGCTTAAAACATTCATTTTGGAGGGTCACTGGGTTCCGGGTGAAAAAATTGCTACAGAAACAGAATTGGCTAAGTCTCTCGGTGTAAATCGTTTGACTGTACGGGTTGCACTGCAGCGACTTGCCGCCCTGGGCCTACTGGACATCCGGGTAGGTGACGGAACATACGTAAAAGAATTCGATATGAACGAGAAAATCACAGAGCTTTCTCAATTCTACGTAAATGAGGAAACAATGCATGACACCGGCGAATATCGAAGGCTTTTGGAAATGGCGTTTATTGACCTTTCCGTTCAGCGACGTTCCGATGAGCAATTGGACGAATTCTACAAGCTTTGCTGTACCTTTCACGATGATTTAAAAGATTTTTACACCTGCTGTGAACCTGAACACGCCAATGCCGCATTTCTGCGGTCTGTGGACACCGCATCAGATCTTCATTCGCTGCTTTGCAAAATGGCACACAATCAGATGCTTGCTTATGCTTTCAGTCTGTGCAAAGAGCCGCTCAGAAAACACATGGAGTTTAATGCCAAGCGCCGCGCCTCAGATATTGATGCAGATCAATGCAACATCTGGGAAAAACGCTGGTTTCAGCTCTACGATGCATTAAAATCTCAAAACATTGCAGCTTCTCGGGAGCTGTTGTCTCAAATTATAGATTCCTAAATTGTCCGCGTTCATAGCGTTTCGCAAAAAACAGGCGCAGCTCGTTTGCTGCGCCTGTTCTCATATGATCTTCCCCTCCAGGTGGTCACATTCGTGCTGAATGATCTGGGCCGTAAAATCCTGAAAGGTTTTGATGCGGGTCTGGAAGGCCTCGTTTCGGTAGCGGACCCTGATCTTTTTGTAGCGGGTGACCTTCCGGGTGCCCTCCAAGGAGAGGCAGCCCTCTTCGGCTTCGTAGGCTCCCTCCCGTTTCAGGATTTCCGGATCGTACATAAGAAGATATTCTCCTCCGTTGTCCACGGCAATGATCCGCACTGCCTGTCCGATCATATTGGCAGCCATGCCAACGCAGCGTTCCTGATTGGCTTTCAGGGTGTCCAGCAGGTCCGCGCCAATGGCGCTGTCCTGAATCTGGGCCGGGCGGGAGGGTCTGCTTAGAAAGAACACATCTTTGCAAATGGGCTGAATCATTTCCTGTCATCTCCTTCCGCTTTTCCGCAAAGGCTGTGGAAAAGCGGCGTTTTTCTTTTCTTGCCTTTTGAATGGCCTTTTGGTATAATGGGCGTACTTTTGCGAGAGGAGCACGCCATGCGTTCCAAATACCGAAAATACGTCCTGTTTCTGCTATACTGCGGCATGATGCTGTGGCTGCTGCTGGCAAGGACACCAAATGAAGCCGGTGTGCCATTCTCCGTCTACTTCCACACCCATTTCAATCCCGTGCCTCTGCGGACCATCCGGCGGTTTTCCCGGCTGCTGCAGCCTCCGGTAAGGCCCTTTCTTCTGCGCATTGCCCTTCGAAATCTGCTGGGCAACATTGTTCTGTTCATTCCCCTGGGGTACTTTCTGCCCGCCATCAGCGCCTCTCTGCGGAAATTCTATCTGACCTTTCTTTCCGTGACGATCATCATTACCACCGTTGAGCTGGCCCAGCTGGTCTTCATGGTGGGCACCTGCGACATTGACGATCTGATTCTCAATCTTCTGGGCGCTTCCATGGGCTACGGGCTCTATCGGCTGACGAATCAGGCCTGATCAGTCGCTTTCGTCCACCCGCTCCGCTTTCAGGCATTTTCCAGTGGCCGCATCCAGGGTAAAGAGCACCCCCTCCATCTTTGTAGGGCCCTCAGCCCAGCGGTAGCGTTCCGTCAGATCTCCCCGGAAGCGGGCAATGGACAGCTCCGGGCGAATGCCCAGGACGCTGTCCCTGGGGCCGGTCATGCCCAAATCCGTCACGTAGCCCGTCCCCTTGGGCAGCACCCGGTTGTCCGCCGTGGGCACATGGGTGTGAGTGCCCCACACGGCACTGACCCGACCGTCCAGCATATACCCCATGGCCAGCTTTTCGGAGGTGGCCTCTGCGTGCATCTCCACCAGAATGATTCTGGCGGAGATATTTTTTAACAGCTTTTCCACCATCAAAAAGGGATTGTCTGGGGTATAGTCCATGTTGCAGCGGCCAATGAGGTCCACCACGGCCACATCGCCCGCCTTCGTCTCGTACACATCCCAGCCCCTTCCCGGTGCCTGGGGGGCCAGATTGGCAGGCCGCAGCACCCGGGAGGTATCCTCCAGATAGTCCACAATTTCCCGCTTGCCAAAGCTGTGGTTGCCCAGGGTGATCACATCTGCCCCGGCATCCAGAATATCCTCCGCCTGGTCCGGGGTAATGCCCACCACGCTGGCATTCTCCCCGTTGACGATGACAAAATCCGCCTCCGTTTTCCGTTTCAGCTGCCGCAGCTTCCGCCGCACCCGCTCCATGCCGGGATTGCCCACCACATCTCCAATGGCCAGAACTTTGAATTCCATGGTTTTGCCTCTTTCCAGTTGTTTTCTCTATTATATACGGGAATTCCGGTTTTCACAAGAGGCGCGCAAAGATAAACACGCCAAAAGCTGCCTTCCCGGGAAACAGGAAGGCAGCTTTGATAGGATTTAGCACTTATGGCTGCATCCGCCGTGGCAGGAGGCGCAGTCGCCGCCGCAGGAGGATTTCCCCTGCTTGCGGTCTTTGACCATGCCTCTTACGATCAGGCCTACCACAACCAGCAGCACGGCAAGAACCAATACAGTTCCCATAATGATTTCCTTTCTATGGATAGCGCCGCTGGGGGCGGCGAACCGTCCCCAGCATTTTGAGATTTACACTTTCGCAGTCAGCTTGTCAGCTTCCTTGTAGGGACGGACCAGCATGTAGATCATGCAGCCAAGAACCGCCAGAGCGAAGATCAGGCCAATGACATTCACATTGCCGGTGAAGAGGTTGCCGAACTGATTGATCATCAGGCTGACGCAGTAGGCAAAGCCGCACTGATAACCGATGGCAAACCAGGTCCACTTGGCGTTGTTCATTTCCCGCTTGATGGCGCCGATGGCTGCGAAGCAGGGGGCGCACAGCAGATTGAACACCAGGAAGGACATACCGGAGATGGTGGTAAAGGTAGCGGCCAGGGTCTCATACACATTGCCCGCAGCACCGTACAGGATACCCATGGTGCCGACAATGTTTTCCTTGGCCACCAGGCCGGTGATGGAGGCAACGGCTGCCTGCCAGTTGCCCCAGCCAAGAGGTGCAAAGATCCACGCAATCAGGCTGCCAATCCGGGCCAGGATGCTGAGATCCAGCTCATCCTCGGCCAGCATCCGGAAGCCATCCTCAGTGAAGCCAAAGTAAGAGGTGAACCACACAACGATGGTGGACAGCAGGATGATGGTACCGGCCTTCTTAATGAAGGACCAGCCGCGCTCCCAGGTGGAGCGGAGGACATTGCTCAGGGTGGGGATGTGATAGGGAGGCAGCTCCATAACGAAGGGAGCGGGGTCACCGGAGAACATCTTTGTCTTCTTCAGCATGATGCCGGAGACAACGATGGCGGCCATACCGATGAAGTAAGCGCCGGTGGAAACCCAGGGGCTGCCGCCGAAGATGGCACCTGCAATCATAGCGATGAAGGGCACCTTTGCGCCGCAGGGGATGAAGGTGGTGGTCATGATGGTCATACGGCGGTCACGCTCGTTCTCAATGGTACGGGAAGCCATAATACCGGGCACGCCGCAGCCCACGCCAACCAGCATGGGGATGAAGGACTTACCGGACAGGCCGAAACGGCGGAAGATCCGGTCCAGAACGAAGGCGATACGGGACATGTAGCCGCAGGCCTCCAGAATGGCCAGCAGGAAGAACAGCACCAGCATCTGGGGCACAAAGCCCAGGACAGCGCCGACACCGGCGATAATGCCGTCATTGATCAGGCCGGAGAGCCAGTCAGCACAGTTCAGGCTATCCAGCAGGTTGCCTACCAGCACAGGCACGCCGGGGACCCACACACCGAAGTCGGCGGGATCAGGCTCGGTGCCGTAGGCATCCAGAGCGGCCTGGATGGCATCGTAATCGGCAGTTTCGGTGGAGACAGCCAGAGTTTCTTCATCTTCCAGCTCGTAGTCGACGGAAGCACCTGCAGGAACGGCAGCACGCAGAGTGGCAATGGCCTCGGCGGCAGCAGCCTCGTCGTAGTTCTCGCTCTCGGAATCCAGAGCGGCTTCCAGTGTTTCATCGCCATATTCGGCAACCAGGGCGGAGATGATCTCGTTGGTGTCGCCGTACTCGTCAGCGGCTTCCTCATAGGCAGAGGTGCCGATGCCAAACAGATGGTAGCCGTCGCCAAACAGGCCGTCGTTTGCCCAGTCGGTTGCGGAAGCGCCCACCGTTACCATAGCAATGTAGTAAACCAGGAACATAACCAGCGCGAAGATGGGCAGGCCCAGCCAGCGGTTGGTCACGATCTTATCGATCTTATCAGAGGTGGTCAGCGCACCGGCGCTCTTCTTCTTGTAGCAGGACTTGATAATGTCCGCGATGTACACATACCGCTCGCCGGTGATGATGGACTCTGCGTCATCGTCGGATTCCTTTTCAGCAGCCTGGATATCGGTCTCGATGTGGGCCAGGGTGTCCTGGGGGATGTTCATCTGGGCCAGGACCTTGTCGTCACGCTCGAAGATCTTGATGGCGTACCAGCGCTGCTGTTCCTCGGGCATATTGTGCAGGACCGCCTCCTCGATGTGGGCAATGGCGTGCTCCACAGGGCCGGAGAAGGTGTGCATGGGAACGGTCTTGGGGCCGGAGGAGGCCTTGATGGCAGCCTCGGCAGCTTCCTGAATGCCGGTGCCCTTCAGGGCGGAGATCTCCACAACCTGGCAGCCCAGCTGACGGCTCAGCTCGGCCACATTGATCTTGTCGCCTGCCTTCTTGACCAGATCCATCATGTTGATGGCCACCACAACGGGGATGCCCAGCTCGGTCAGCTGGGTGGTCAGGTACAGGTTCCGCTCCAGGTTGGTGCCGTCGATGATGTTCAGGATGGCATCGGGGCGCTCGCCGATCAGATAGTTACGGGCCACCACTTCCTCCAGAGTGTAGGGGGACAGGGAGTAAATGCCGGGCAGGTCGGTGATGATCACATCATCGTGCTTTTTCAGCTTGCCTTCCTTTTTCTCAACGGTAACGCCGGGCCAGTTGCCGACGAACTGGTTGGAGCCGGTCAGGGCATTGAACAGCGTGGTCTTGCCACAGTTGGGGTTGCCTGCCAGAGCAATCCGAATGGTCTTGTTTTCCATGTGACTTACGAAACCTCCTTACTCTACTTCCACCATTTCGGCATCAGCCTTCCGGATGGACAGCTCATAGCCGCGGACGTTCAGCTGGATGGGGTCGCCCAGAGGCGCCACCTTGCGGACCGTCACGTCTACGCCCTTGGTCAGGCCCATATCCATGATCCGGCGGCGCACAGCGCCTTCGCCGTGGATCTTGACCACCTTGACGGTGGAGCCGATGGGAACTTCTCTCAACGTTTTCATTCTATTTCCTCCTAACTGCTTAAATACATAAGAAGTTATCAAAAACGGTCAGATCATGATCTTTCTGGCCATTTCTTCACTGATTGCAATGCGGGACTCCTTCACGTTTACGATCACGTTCCCGCCCAGACGGCTGATGACCTGCACATTACCGCCTACCACAAAGCCAAGGTTTTCCAGGTGCTTCTTCACTTCCGGAGAGCCTCCCACGCGGCGGATAATATTCACAGCATCATTGTCTGCAAAGGTCAGCGGCATCATATTTTCCCCCTCTTTCTTCCCATTGAATCCCATTGAATTCGGTTTTTGATTAGCACAGGCTAATCAAAGGGCTATAAAATAATTAGCTCTCGCTAACTGCCATAGATAATACACCGGATTTCCCCAGTTGTCAACGGGGTTAATTAAGGAAGGAAAAAGTTTGTCAGAACTTTCCAAAAATGCAGTTAGCAATCGCAAACCATTTTGTACACCTTTGGCGGTTTTGCCGATACGGAAAAATAGTCTGCGGCAGCATAGCCGCCGCAGACAAAATATGCTCAAGAGAACCGGATCGAGCCCGCCATGGTGTCCAGAACCCTCCAGCGCGCCTCCGTCGCGTCCTTTGGACAGCGCAGGATGACGGCATAGCACCCGGAATCGCTCCGGTTCAGAATACACACCTCAACCTGCATGTCCACGCAGACTCCGCGGATCCAGCCGTCAACGCCCGTATCCTCTGTGCTGCTCCATTCCAGAGTTTCCCTGGCCCAGGCAACGGCCTCTGCCTGTCCGGTTTCCCCCAGGTCCACCACGGAAAGGCTTTCCCCAGCCTCGCCGTACCAGGTGTTGGCGTCGTGGTAGCCGATGGTCTCCTTCATGGCATTCCGCTCTCCCCAATAGCTCGGGATGTACAGGCTATAGCCGTCAAGAACTTCCAGATGGCATTCCATCATAGATTCCTCGTCCAAATTGAAAACACGATCCACCGGCATATTCAGGGTAACGGAATCGTAAAAATAAATGCTGTCCACCATACGGCACATCACTTCTTCGTCCCAGGTGTCATCGGTGTATTCCATCTGAATCACATAATTCGTGGTCTCGCCCAGCCGGGAAAACACCTCCATAGTCTTTCCTGCTCCTTCCGCGCCGCTGTGTACAGTCTGGGAATAGCGATTGACCAGCTGCAATTCTCCTTCCGTCCTCTGTCGGGTAACAGGCTCCTTTCCAAGATACGCAAGCCAGGACAGGGCATCCATATCTGTACCTGTCCTGATTACAGACAGCCGGGCGTCCGGGTCCTCGTCACAGGCCCAGCGGTCCACCGCATACTGCCCGATCATTGTGCTTTCGTAGGTCCACCCGGTGATGGGCACATAGAGGGAAACAGCATCCGTTTCTGTCAGCTCACCGACAATGGGTCCGGATACGCCGCTTCTGCCGGAATAGCCCAGTGTAAGGCAGGAATTGCGGCGGGTCGTTGGAATCTTTTCCGTTCCCGGCATTGCCCGCCACCAGACGTCGTTCGTACTGGAATAATTGTCTCCCTGGGGCATGCGGATCACGGTCTTCCAGCCGTCCTCCCGGCGTTCCAGCCGGCCCCAGCCCCAGTGGCCCCCGTCCAGATAATAAAAGGTCCCGTCCTCTTTCAGGAAACTCATGTCCTGCCTGGTGTATTCCGCGCCGTAGATCCCGTCCCCGTCCTGCCAGAAAATCAGGGTCAGCACATGCTTTTTGTCTCTTTCAAACCGGATGGCCAGCTCCTCCTGGCCGTCCTGGTCCAGGTCGATCTTCACATAGGCCCTAGGAGCGCAGTCCGGGTCTTCCTCCTGGAGACGTTGGGTGTATTCCTCTATGGTCAGATCGCTGCCGTAGGTGTCGCTCTGAAAGCTGCGTTTACTGTTGACGATCTCCATCTGCCAGAGGGTTTCTTTTGCCTGCGTTGGAGCTGCCTGCTGGGCCGTCGGCTCCCGGGTCTGTTTTTCCAGCGCCCAGAAGAAGCCGCCAAGCATCAGTGCCGCAGCGGCAGCGACAGCCGCGAATTTCAGCACCGGCCGCCGTGCCCCGACGCCATAGCGGCCGCCGCTCCGATGGGCCTGGGCCTGCAATATGTAATTCTCCGGCAAGTCACCAAGCAGCTTCGCAAATTCCGTTTCCTTCATAGCAATCCCTCCCTCTTAAGATGGCTTTGTAGCTTTTTCCGGGTCCTGTGCAGCATGGAGCGCACCTTTCCCGACGAGAAGCCGAAGTGCAACGCAATGTCCTGAGCGCTGTCGAAATACCAGTACCGGCACAGGAAGACGCTGCGTTCCGTCTCCGGAAGGGTTCCCAGAAAGGCGGCCACGCTTTTTAACAGCTCCCGGCGCAGAACCTCCCCCTCGGGACTCTCCCCGCCGGGGACACAGCCGGAGAGCTCGTCCAGCGCAAGCTGCATTTCGCCGCCGCCCCGCTTCCCTGCCCGCCGCTCCCGCCAGCGGTCAATGGCCAGGTTCCGGGTAATGCTTCCCAAAAATGTCGCAAGGACCCGGGGGCTCTGGGGCGGGATGCTGTTCCAGGCCGAAAACCAGGTATCGCTGACGCACTCCTGGGCATCCTGTCGGTTCTCCAGGATGTTCATGGCAACGCTGTAGCAGTAGCCCCCGTATTTGGCCTCCGTCTCCCGGATGGCCTGTTCCGAACGGGTAAGATACAGCTCCAGGATCTTTCTGTCCTCCATGACGGCACCTCCTTTTGTCTCTCACCTCTATAGACGGAGAAAATCGGAAAGTGTTTCACACTTCCTATCAAAAAGCGGGCGACCAATCGGCCGCCCGCGATGTGTGAACTTAGTACGCAATACCCCAGTAGATCATCTTGCTTGCAGGCTTGCCGCAGCAGGCGCAAGTGTCGCCCAGGTGCTCCTGCTTGAAGGGGATGCAGCGGGAGGACATGCCGGCCACTTCCTTCATCTTCAGCTCGCACTCCTGGCTGCCGCACCACATGGTCTTGATGAAGCCGCCGTTCTTCTCCTGGAGCTCCTTGGCCTCTTCCAGAGAATGGGCCTCGTAGATGTGATCCTCCAGGTTCTTCTTGGCCCGCTCGTACATACCCTGGTGGACCAGGTTCAGCTGCTCTTCCACAGCGGCTTCCAGGTCCTCCAGCTTGACGGTGACCTTCTCCCGGTCGGTCCGGCGGACCAGCACGCACTGGTCATTCTCCAGATCTCTGGGGCCGCACTCCACACGCAGGGGCGCACCCTTCATCTCGTACTCGGCGCACTTCCAGCCCATGGAATTGTCGGAATCGTCTACCTTCACCCGGAAACCGGCCTTTTCCAGCCGGGCCTTCAGCGCCTCCGCAGCTTCCAGAACGCCGGGCTTGTGCTGGGCCACAGGCAGGATCACCACCTGCACAGGTGCGATCTTGGGGGGCAGCACCAGACCGTTGTTGTCACCGTGGGTCATGATGATGCCGCCGATCAGGCGGGTGGAAACGCCCCAGGAGGTCTGGAAGGGGCTTACCCGCTGGTTGTTCTTATCCGTAAAGGTGATATCAAAGGCCTTGGCGAAGCCGTCACCGAAGTAGTGAGAGGTGCCCGCCTGCAGGGCCTTGCGGTCGTGCATCATGCATTCGATGGTATAGGTTGCCTCTGCGCCGTTGAACTTCTCCTTCTCGGTCTTCTGGCCCCGGGTCACAGGCATTGCCAGAACATTCTCGCAGAAGTCGGCGTACAGGTTCAGCATCTGTTCGGTAAAGGCCTTGGCCTCCTCGGCAGTGGCGTGCATGGTGTGGCCCTCCTGCCACAGGAACTCCCGGTGGCGCAGGAAGGGGCGGCTGGTCTTCTCCCAGCGCAGCACGCTGCACCACTGGTTATACTTCATGGGCAGGTCCCGGTGGGACTGAATGACCTGGGCGAAATGGTCGCAGAACAGCGTCTCGGAGGTGGGGCGGATGCACAGCCGCTCCTCTAATCTTTCGTTGCCGCCCATGGTGACCCAGGCGCACTCGGGGGCAAAGCCCTCCACATGGTCCTTTTCCTTTTGCAGAAGGCTCTCGGGGATCAGCATGGGCATATAGACGTTCTGCACGCCCACCTTCTTAAACTCCGCATCCATGATGTGCTGAATGTTCTCCCAGATGGCATAGCCATAGGGCCGGTAAATGAAGATGCCCTTTACGGAGGAGTAGTCGATCAGCTGTGCCTTTTTGCACACATCGGTGTACCACTGGGCAAAATCGACCTCCATATCGGTGATCTGCTCAACCTTTTTATCCTTTGCCATTTTTATTTCATCCTCTCAGGTTTTCAAAAAAATTACTCACTATATTATAGCATATTTGTCAATAGCTTTTCGCTTGTTTGCCATTGTTTTTTTCGAGGATTTCTGCTATACTGTCCGAAGAAATATCTATGGAGGAAATGCCATGAAGTCCATACGAGAAATATACAAAATCGGCAAAGGCCCCTCTTCTTCCCATACCATGGGGCCGGAGCGGGCTGCCCGGCTCTTCCGGGAGGAAAATCCCCAGGCGGACAGCTTTCAGGTGATCCTCTATGGCTCCCTGAGCAAGACCGGCGTAGGCCACGGCACCGACCGGGTACTGCGGGAAACCCTGGCCCCCCTGCCTGCGGAGATCATCTTTTCCGAAGAAGTGCTGCCCGGAAACCATCCCAACACCCTGGACTTCATCGCCAGAAAGGACGGAAAGGAGCTCAGCCGTCTGCGGGTGGAATCCGTCGGCGGCGGCGATATCCGCATTCCAGGCCGGGAGGACAGCGAGGGGGAGGAGGTCTATGTGGAGCACTCCTTTGCGGAAATCGCCGATTTCTGCAAATGGCGTTATATCCACACCCTCAGCGACTATGTGGAGCTGAACGAGGGCCCGGAAATCTGGGATTTCCTGCTCAACGTCTGGAAAGCCATGAAGCAGTCCATTGAAGACGGACTGGCCGCCACAGGCGTGCTGCCCGGCGGCCTGAATGTGCAGCGAAAGGCAAATTACCTCTATCATAAAAAGGCCGGCAGCGATGCCCCGGCCCTGGAAGAGTTCCAGAAAATCGCTGCCTACGCCTATGCCGTTGCCGAACAGAATGCAGACAACGGCACCATCGTCACAGCCCCCACCTGCGGAGCCTGCGGCGTGCTGCCCGCCGTGCTGAAATACGTCCAGGACACCAAGGGTCTATCCGACGAGGCTATCTGCCGGGGCCTGGCCACCGCCGGCATCATTGGCAATCTGACCAAGAGCAACGCCTCCATCTCCGGGGCGGAATGCGGCTGCCAGGCAGAGATCGGCACCGCCTGCTCCATGGCCGCCGCCGCTCTGGCCGAGCTGTACGGTCAGGACCTGGACCAGGTGGAGTACGCCGCCGAGGTTGCCATGGAGCACCACCTGGGGCTCACCTGTGACCCCATCTGCGGCCTGGTGCAGATTCCCTGCATCGAACGCAACGCCGTGGCCGCCATGCGGGCCATGAACGCCTGCAACCTGAGCTATTTCCTCACCGGCTCCCGGAACATCAGCTACGACATGGTCTGCCGGGCCATGCACGAAACCGGCATCAATCTGAACCAGCGCTTCCGGGAAACCAGCGAGGGCGGCCTTGCCAAGCTCTACGACCGAAAGAGCCGGAAATAATACACGGATAGCATAAAATCGGGCCGCTGCTTTTTGCAGCGACCCAATTTTTGTCCAGTATTATAGGAAAAACTTCCGGTCCATGGTCTCCCGGGCCGGGCGGCAGACGGCCAGGAAAATCAGGGCGCCGCCCATGAGCACCAGCACCACCAGCGGATACCAGGACCAGCCGATGAACTTTTCCATCCGGAAGGTCAGCGTCATCAAGTATTCCATTAGAGGCATGAATGCTCCCAGCAGCACCAGAGCCCCGCCGTAAATATACATCTCCGCCCTATGGGTGTACCGGGTCAGCACCACCACCGCCGTAACGAGCAGCCCCAAAAAGCCCGTTACCGGGAACGCGAAGCTGAGAAACCACCCGCCGTGAACGGAAAGATCAATATACAGCACATACAGCCCGGCCGCCAGGAAGGAGCAGGGTACGAAAACCACCGGATTTGGCCGGGCAAACCACTGTGGCAGCACTGCCGCCACATAGCACAGCAGAATGCCGCCGACTACATAGCCGGACCAGGTGATCCTTCCGTGGATCCCCAGGTCGCAGATCATGGTGATGAAAATGGGAATCAAAACCAGGATGGTAATGGCCCCCAGCACCGCCTTGCTGTTGGTCTTCGCCCGGGGGTACCGGTCCGGCGGATAAAGGGCCTCCCCCTCCTGCCGCACAATATCCGGATGATAGGGCACCGTCCCGCACAGCGGGCACCTCTTTTCACTGTCCGCCAGCTTGACGCCGCAATTGATACAATACATTTTCCGCACCTCACTGTCTGCTGTTGGTCTGGACCTCCAGGCCCAGGCCCATATCCCGCAGAACTCGGAAGAAATGGGCCTCCAGGTCCGGCTCCCGGATATCGCGGGTGAAATTGATATACAAATGATCTCCAAAGGACAACGCGCTGCAATTCTGGGGGGCCGTTGCCTGGGCACTCAGGATGAAATCGAAACGCTGCACAAAGGGCAGCATTTCTTCCGGCAGACGGACCTGTCCCAGATTTGAGAAGCACAGGCAGGATTTTTTCTCGCCTACCGCATCGAAAACCGCCTTCATCACCGCGTTTTTCAGGAACAGAGGCATAATGCGCACCACTGCCATTTTTTCGCTGCTCACATTGACCGCAATGCGGCTGCTCATGATCTTCGGATTCACATCCAGCCCCATGCGATGCTTAACCGCCTGGCAAATCTCTGAAAAGCTGTATTCGCCCAGTCTGGGGTCAATCTCCGGGGTGGTATACAGAGCAAAATTGCGCAGGGTGCTGCTGGGAAACAGCTTTCTCAGATTCACCGGGATCTGCACCCGGATGGGCTTTCTGGCACGAAGGGAGGGAACCTGCTCCGCCTGCATATCCTGCAGGGCCATCATCAGGGCCGCACACAGGAACGCCGTCAGGCTGACATCGTATGCATGGGCCTTTTCCAGCACCGCCTTTGTCTCCATCCGGAAACAGGTCAGATTCAAAAAGCCGTCACTTTCCGGTGTTCCCCAGGGGTGCCAGGCGTTTGGCTCCCGGCGGCTGGCATTGACGTTTCCCGCGTATTTCAGAAAGCTGTCCTCCAGCTCCTCCTCCCGGGGCTCCTCCAGCCGTCCAAGGACGCCCTCTGTAGCAGGCACGGCAATGCCGTATTTCTGCTGCAAATACTCTGCCGTCAGGGATTTCAGGAATACCATGCCGCCGTTTCCGTCCGTCACCGCATGGAAAAACTCCACGGCAATGCGCTTTTCATAGGCAATCACCCGGAAGGCACAGGTTCGAATCTCCCGGCGGCTCATGCGGGTCACAGGATAGCTGTTCTCTTCCCGGACGGCCGGGGCCCGCTCCCGCTGCTGGAAATAATACCAGAACAGTCCCCGCCGCAGCCGCACGCACATGGAAGGGAACCGGCGCACCGTCACATCCAGCGCCGATTGCAGCACAGCCACATCTATTTCCTCCGTCAGCGTCACAGACAGGCGGAATACGTTGCTCCAACTCTGCCGCAGGGCCGCTGGATAGATTTTCGCCGCGTTGTCCAGCCGCATCCAGCGGAGCTTTCGCTCCCGGGACAGATACTTGGAGAGGAAGGCATTCATGGTCACCCAGTCCTCCCGGTCTTCGTTCAGGCCATAGAGAAGATAGGCGTGCCACCGGCCGGGATGGACGGAGAGCTGGCTCACGTTGCCCTGCTTTAGGAGTTTGCTGTGCAGCATCTCGGAATCACTGCGCAGGATTTCATCCCCACCCACAAAAATCAGGGACGGCGGGAACTTTTTCAGGTCTCCCAGCAGCGGCGACACCAGAGGATTTTCCGTCGCATCCGAATAGCACTGGGCATAGAACCCCAGCTGCTCCCGGGACAGGGAAACATCACATTCCTTATTGGTTTCAAAGCTTTCCCCAGAGAAGGTCAAATCCGTCCAGGGGGAAATGGCAACGATGCTGCCGGGCAGGGGCAGCCCCTGCTGCCGCAGATACAGGCATAGGGCAAAGCACAGCCCGCCGCCGGCACTCTCGCCGCACAGGCTGATTTTTTCCGGTGCATAGCCCTTTTTCAGAAGATATTCATAGGCCTGGGCCGCATCCTCCACCGCCGCCGGGAACGGGAATTCTGGTGCCAGCCGGTAGGCTGCGCAGAAAACCTTTGCCCCGCATTCGTCGGCCAGAGCAGCGCCAAAGCCCAGGGCGTATTCCAGGCCGCCGCAGGTATAGCCGCCGCCGTGGAGATACAGAATCGTGCCGTCCCGCCGGGGATCATCCGGCAGCACCCAGGCCCCTTCGAAGTTTTCAAAATCATGGTGCTTCACCCGCACCTGCCCATGGTGGACCGCCCGCATGAGCTCCCCCACGGCATTCTGCCCCTTCCGGCTGGTCTCCAGCGAGCAGTTTGTAAGCCGCGGCTTCATATGTGCCAACCGCTCCCGCACCATTTTCGCAGATAATTGCATAGTAGTTCCTTCCTCTGTCCGCGCAAAGTCCCGATACTTGTTCTTTCGCTATAGCATACCATTTTTGCAGAGATCTTGCAACGTCCAAAGCGGAATTTTCACAATTTGGAAACAAGCACAGGGCTAACCTCTACTCCAATTCTTTCCGCAGCTTTTGCAGCGCCCGCTTCTCAATGCGGGAAATATAGCTCCGGCTGATGCCCAGCCGTTCCGCCACCTGCCGCTGCCGCAGTGGTGCCCGGCCTCCCAGGCCATAGCGCAGGATAACCACCGTCCGCTCCTGCTCCGTCAAGCACCGTCCCATAGCCTGCCGCAGCCGAAACACCGCCTCCCGATCACTGACCTGCTCCAAAAGATCGCAATCCTCGCAGATCACATCCATCAGCTCCAGGGGCGCCCCATCCGTCCCGGTCTCGATGTAGTCGGACAAGGACACATCCTGGGCGCTTTTGCGTGTAGAACGAAAGTACATCAAAATCTCATTTTCCACACACCGCGCCGCGTAGGTGGCAAGCCTTGCTCCTTTGGAAGCATCAAAAGTCGTAATTCCTTTGATCAGCCCAATGGTTCCGATAGAAATCAGGTCCTCCTGGTCGGCGGTTTGGGCGTAGTATTTCTTCATCACATGGGCCACCAGCCGCAGGTTTCGTTCCACCAGAATGTTTCTTGCCTCTAAATCCCCCTGCGCAGACAGTTCCAAATAATGCCGCTCCTCCTCGGCGCTCAATGGCTTTGGGAAGCTGCCGGAATGAAGCTGCAGGGAGTAAAACAGGCTGCTGAGCAGCAGCCACACGCTTGCAATCATCACCTTCACCTCAGCACTACCCTATTCCCCATTTCCCGGAGATATTCCGACGGGACACGCTTTGGTTTTATGATAATACGAAAGCTGATTCAACAGCAGTATGCTGGGGCATACACACAAACCAGTTGCTTTGCCGCCGTCTGCAAGGAGACGCTGTTTGCGTTTGCGGTTAGTGGGAAAGAATGCGGAAGTTTTTCGCTGTAATTCACAAAAATGTACAATCCCCGGCAAGCGTTATTCGCCTGCCGGGGCCGTTTTCCTTTCACTCGCCTTGTCCACTATATTTCTGCATTACAAAAGGATTGTAGAATTCCAAACTCCGATGCTTATACAAATACATATCTTGAGTAACAGCAGGCCCTGGGTGTGGGGCCTGCTGTCTTTTGGTGGGGACGGGGAATTATTGAGCACTTACATCACGACAAGGACGGTCAGAAGAAAGGCAAGGACTTTTCGATACATGGTGTAAAACCTCCTTTTTGATTTCGCCCTTATCACACATGGAACGGTAATGATTATGCTCTCTTCCTGTGATATTCCAGATACATCATGGGGATCAATATGACAGACAGCGTAAGATATAGCAGAATACTGACATCTAAAGTACGGAAAACTTTACCAAAGATGGTGAGAATATTGAAGGAACCCAGATTTTGATAGAGTTCCAGCAAGTGCGATGGCATGAGGCTCAGAATTTTATCCAACCAGTTTGCCATTCCCTCCAGGAAAGAGGGAAGGAATATCAGAATAAATGGGGTTGTCACCGCAAAGACAGTGGACTTTGTCTTGGCGGAGATCCACATGGTCAGGAACGCCAGGAAAAGGTTGCCGATGTAGCCGGATATGAGAGCCAGCATCCAAGCTTGCCACATATTAAGATTATAGATACTTTTCCAGAGCTGCCACTGGATGACGCAGCTTGCGCCCTCGAAGCCGAGATAGCACAAGGTGAACAGGCTATAAATAAGCATAGCTCCCCAGTACAGGACTGTCACCAGCAGAAAACCTGCCTTAATCTTGGCAGAGGTAGCTTTATTCCTGCCACAAAGGGTGGAAAAATACACCGCATCCGCTTTCCATTTGAATTCGTTAGAGAAGATGCCAGCCAGCAGGTAACACAGAATCAGAATTCCCAGCGAAGGAATATATCCGGCGTTTTCCAGCAGCTGATGCCAACCTTCGTAGTATGTAAAGTAGAAGGGAATCTCTAATTCCCTGTACTGCCCAATGATGTACTGCTTCTCCGATTCGGAATACTTGGAGTAAGCACCATCGGTTTCATCATAAAGCCAGTTTTTCACTAATTTCTCACGGTTGGCGTAAAACGTATCTTCATCGATAGCAGTGATCCTGTCAGCGGTGTAGTAATCGTACTCCCGGAAACCATTTGAATAGGACTCATTCAGAATTTTCCGGATGGGTGCGAAACCCTGTTTCCAACTATACGCGATTTCATTCTGCTGCACAATATCTGACTTTGCTTCGGGTGTTGCATTGATCCTTTGATTTTCCTGAATCACTCTGCTCAACTTATTCTGATCAACCCAGCCTTCC
>ENA-UERC01000917-UERC01000917.1-human-gut-metagenome-genome-assembly--contig:-NODE-917-length-19508-cov-4.686326_pt1 | contig 19508 bp, 19 predicted proteins | sample MGYA00242955_ERZ507955 | MGnify/ENA primary metagenome ERZ507955 (study PRJEB26167, sample SAMN06115394) | human gut metagenome | host: Homo sapiens | place: China:Hubei | collected 2016-04-27 | study... | reverse complement strand
GGGATTCATGGCGAAGCCATGTACACCGCACCCGACTGCGCAGCGTGTGCAGTCATTCAAGCTATAAACTGCCAATGTCGGGGGTCAAGGGGCAGCGCCCCTTGCGTTCTCTTGGGGGTCTAAGGGGGCCATTCTCTCACGTGAGAGAATGGCCCCCTTGATTCGCTCCCCTGCGCGGCGCAGGGAACAAGCGCAGCGTTGTCGCGCTGCCTTCAATACTTCTTATTGTAGTACCAATAAGTCCCACAAAAAATAAGCGACTGCGCGCAGGTCACAAGACACAGCACCTGCCCGATGATTGGCTGCTTGAACACTAAAAGCGCCAGCAGTCCCGCCGCGAGCTGGGCATAGACGCAGATGAAAAACGCCACGCTGCGCGCTTTATTCGCAACATACATCGTGCGCTCATCCTTGAGCATCGCGTCATAATCTGTGGCCTTTTCCGGGTCGCGGCTCAGGCGGTAAACGCGCAGCAGCCGCACCGCGCCGCAGACAAAGAGGCCGCAGCCAAGGCCGCTGTAAAAATCGCCCATGTGCGCATCACCGAGCAGAAATCCGATGGCGAACATCACAAGTCCGATGACGGTCACCAGAATGCCGCACTTTTTCTGCTCCTGTAAATTCATGCCCTTCATGCCTCTTCCTCCTCAAAAATGAAAATGTCCTCGATCCGCTCGCCAAAGAGCCGCGCGATGCTGTGCGCCAGCAGGATGGACGGGTTGTACTTCCCGTTCTCGAGCGAAATGATCGTCTGGCGCGAGACGCCGAGTTCCGACGCCAACTGCTGCTGCGTCATGCCGCGCGCCTTTCTTCTCTCTTCAATGTGGTTTTTCATCGCTTCTCTCCGTTTTCCAAAGTCAAGTTCGCTTTACATCTGTGAGGATAGCACTGCGCGAGTGAAATGTCAAGTGTCTTTTACATTTTTTTGCATTGCTTTTGTTCCTGTGCTTTGCTACAATAAAGAATAAGAAAATTTTCGCAGGAGGATTCTTATCATGTCCGTCAAGATCGCACCGTCCATCCTCTCCGCCGACTTTGCCGAGCTCGGCGCCGGCGTCGAGGCCATTGCCACCGCCGACTACGTCCACTTTGACGTGATGGACGGCTGCTTCGTCCCCAATATCAGCATCGGTATCCCTGTGCTCCAGTCCATCCGCAAGCGCACGGCGCTGCCCATCGACGTGCACCTGATGATCGTGCAGCCCGAGCGCTATGTCGACCAGTTCTGCGACGCGGGCGCGGACCTCGTCACCTGTCATGTCGAGGCCGACACGCCGGAGAAGATCCACCTCGCGCTCGACAAAATTCACGCCAAGGGCAAAAAGGCCGGCGTCGTCTTGAAGCCCAACACCCGCGCTGAGGCCGTGCTGCCGTTTCTTGACAAGTGCGACATCGTGCTCGTGATGACCGTCGAGCCCGGCTTTGGCGGGCAGAAGTTCATGGCCGATATGATGCCGAAAGTTTCCGCCATCCGCCGCTACATCGACGAGAGAAACCTTGACTGCGAGCTCGAGGTCGACGGCGGCGTCGACGCCGTGACGTGCAAAACCTGCATCGAGGCGGGCGCAAACGTGCTCGTCGCGGGCTCCGCCGTCTACAAGGCCGCGGATATCCCCGCCAAGATCAAAGAGCTGAGAGGTTAAGTCCATGGAATACTTTCCCGCGGCGCTCGAAAAGCTCGTTGAGCAGTTCGCGCGCCTGCCCGGCATCGGCAGCAAGAGCGCACAGCGGCTCGCGTTTTTCGTGCTGAGCCTGCCCGAAGAGGAGGCCAAGGCCTTTGCCGATGCCATCGTCGACGCCAAGCGCACCGTCACGTTCTGCCCCGTCTGCCGCAATCTGACGGACGGCGGCCTCTGCCCCATCTGCTCGTCGCCGAAGCGTGATGAACATGTCATCTGCGTCGTCGCCGACCCGCGCGACGTCGTCGCCATCGAGCGCGCGCGCGAATACAACGGCCGCTACCACGTGCTGCACGGCGTCATCTCGCCGATGAACCATGTGGGGCCCGACGATTTGGAGATTAAGCCGCTGCTCGACCGCGTGGCGCAGGGGAACATCGAAGAGGTCATCATGGCCACGAATCCTGACACCGAGGGCGAGGCGACGGCGATGTACCTCGCCCGCCTGCTGCGGCCGTTCGGCGTGCGCGTCACGCGCCTCGCCTACGGCATCCCCGTCGGCGGCCACCTCGAATTCGCCGACGACGCGACGCTGATGCGGGCTTTAGAAGGACGTCGCGACATATAAAAAGCAAAAAAGGAAGGCGAGTCCAAATGGACTCGCCTTCCTTTTGATTTCTTTACATCATTTTCACCGTGTAGTACACCGCGAGGAGGAATGTGCCAATCGCCAGCACCCAGAGGCCGTAGTAGGCGATGCTGCTGACGGCGAGCGCCGCCACAATGGCCAGCGCGCACACGGCGAGCACAGCGTAAATGAGCTTGTAGTCGCCGTCCTGCGACACGATACGAAGATCGCCGAGCTTTTTAAGCTTGCCGTCGTTCTTGCCCGCCTTGAAAACAGCGACACCAAGCACCGCGACCACGCAGATCGCGAGGATGCTGCATCCGATGACGATGCCGCCCCACGTGTCGCTCCCGCTGCCGCGGTGGATGAGGTACATCGCCATCAGCGACGCCGTCAGGCCCACGGCCTGCACGGAAAACTCACGCGGATAGAGCAGGAACACGATGCCGATGAGCATCACGACCGGCACGATCACGCACATCATCGTCGTGCCCTGCGGGTAGACCTTGAGCATCAGGATCGACGACACGGCGAAGAAAAAGCCGATGCATAAGAGCCACGGCGCGGCGGGCGCGAAGCGCGTCCACTTTTTGCGCATCAGCCAGACGACAAGGCCCGCGCCGAACAGCGCACAGCCGATGTAATCGATGACCTGAAGCACAGTCATCATCGTGAGCACCTGACCGACGCCGCCTTTGACATAGTAGTTGTTCACCATCAAAAGATAAAATTCAGCAATGACGCCGGCCATGAGCACCGTGATCGCACGATTGACGTTGCGATTGCTTCTGGCCATGCGTTCTGCCCGCTTATCGTTGTTTTTTGCCATCTATCCGAGCCTCCAAAAAAGGTTGTCGTTTTGTAAGCGCCTGCATCAGGCGGAAACATTACATCGTAGTATAATAGCAGAACTTCCCCCGTTTGGCAAGGGAAAATTCTTATTCTTGTGCCAGATGCTCCCTTTTTGCACCACGCTTGCTTTTCTTTTGCACAGGCTTTATAATGTTTCGCATGCAAAAAAGAGGAGGATCTTCCCCATGTCCAACGTTTCGATCAAGCTGCTGCGCGAGGGCGCAAAGCTCCCCACGCGCGGCTCCGCTTTCGCCGCCGGCTACGACCTTTACGCGTGTCTGGATGGCGACAAAGAGCTCATCATCCCGCCGCACGCGACGGCTATGCTGCCGACCGGTCTTTCCTTTGCCCTGCCGGAGGGCACGTTCGGCGCAGTTGTCGCCAGAAGCGGCTTAGCTTCCAAGCAAGGCCTCCGTCCGGCAAACTGCCTCGGCGTCATCGACAGTGACTACCGCGGCGAATGCTTCGTCGCCCTGCACAACGACAGCAACGAAGAGCGCACCGTGCGCCACGGTGACCGCGTCGCCCAGCTCGTGCTGCTGCCGTTTCTGCCGATGGAATTTGAGCAGGTCGACACCCTTCCCGAGACCGTGCGCGGCGAGGGGGGCTTTGGCAGCACAGGGCGCTGACTCAGAGCACGAACGCCCCGTCCACCGCGAGCACCTGGCCCGTGACGAACGACGCCTTGTCAGACGCGAGATACGCGACCGCCGCGGCGATGTCCTCGGGCTTGCCGAGGCGGCCGAGCGGCGTTTGCTCGGCAAGGTCCTTGAGCGTTTCCTCGCCCAGTACCTTGACCATATCGGTCTCGATGACGCCGGGGGCAACGCAGTTGACGCGGATGCCGCTCGGCGCCAGCTCCATCGCGAGCGAGCGCGTCAGGCCGATGAGCGCGTGCTTCGTGCAGGAATACGTCACCTCGCACGACGCGCCGTGCTGGCCCCAGATCGACGAAATGTTCACGATGCAGCCGCTCTTTTCGTGCAGCATGTTCGGCAGCACCGCCTGAATGGTGTTGCGCGCGCCGTTCAGGTTCACGCCGAAGTAGCGCTCCCACATCTCGTCCGTCACATCCTGAAAGAGCGCCTGACCGGCGACGCCTGCGTTGTTCACGAGCAGCGTGATCTTACCGAACCCGCGCTCGCACTGCGCGACCATGGCGTTCACCTCGCTGCGCTTTGACACGTCCGCCTGCACGGCGATGGCCTCGCGGCCTTCGGCGCGCAGCAGCGCGACAAGCTCGTCGGCCTTGTCCTTTCGTTCATAGTAATTGATGCACACGGCATAGCCGTCCCGCGCGAGCTCCGCCGCGACCGCGCGGCCGATGCCGCGGGACGAGCCGGTGACCAATGCGACCTTTTTCATGTGTTTGCCTCCGTCTGTTGTCAATGATCTGTTTCATTATAATTTACATAACGCAAAAATGCAAGCACCGCCGCCTTTTTGGGCAGCGGTGCTTTTTTCCACGCGCTCAGAGAAGCGGCGCGATGTAATTTGTCCATAGGGCGCTCAGCGGCATCACGAGCACCGTCGCCGGGATTATGTCCGCCACGGGGAAGTCCTGCATCTTGGCGATGCGGCAGCCCGTTGCGATGAGCAAAAAGCCGCCGAACCGGGCTTCCCCCGTTCGGCGGCGCTCTTGATCTTGTATTAAGATAGCGCAAATTTTTTCGCCTGTAAAGATTTTTCCGCAGCTTTCCTCTGATCGTGGAAACTTTTCTTCTTTTTTTGCGTCTAATATAGACAAAGGGCGCAGAGGAGGTGAAGCGTATGCGCCGCATCAATCTTTTTTCCTACGGCATGATGTCGCTGCTGAAATTATTCGTGCGCGTGCTCGTCATCGTCCTCGCCGTTTCGCTCTTTCAGCAGGCGCGCAGCGCACAGGCCGTCCCCGTGCGTCCGCCGCACTTCGACCGCCGCGCAATGCCCGAGGCCCTTGCCGCGCCGGTGCGCTCTCCCAAGGGAGACGCCGCAAAGCCCGCGCCCGACTGGCGCTTTTACGTGCTGGAATACCACAACTTTACGGAAAATGCGTCTCAGGCGGCAGACTACACCATGACCGTCTCCGCGCTGCGGCGCGACCTCGACTTCCTGCGCGATAACGGCTATACGACAGTCCTGCCGCGCGAACTGGCTGCCGGTCAGCTCGACGACGGCTCGCCGCTTCCGCAAAAGGCGGTACTGCTGACCTTTGACGACGGATATGAGAGCAACTATACCCTCGCTTTTCCCATCCTGCGCGAATACGGCGCAAAGGCGGCCATCTCGCTCATCACTTCCCGCATCGACGAGAGAGCGGACGGTTTTCTCACCTGGGATGAGTGCCGCGAGATGGCAAAAAGCGGCCTTGTCGAGTTTGCCTCGCACACGAACGACTGCCACATCCGCCCCGATGCGCCCGGCATCGAGCGCAAAAGCGGCGAGGACGAGGAGACTTACATCTCGCGCATCTCCGCCGACCTGCAAACGAGCATCACACGCATCGAACTCGAAATCGGCCAGAACGTCACGACGTTCACGTATCCTCTCGGCAAGATGGAGCTGTGGGCCGAACCGTTTTTGCAGCAGCACTTTGCCGTCACACTCTCCGGCGTCTACGGCACTGCCCGCTACGGCGACTCCCTCTACCACCTGCCGCGCTACAACATCACGGATCTTCATCCCGCCAGCGAGTACCTCCCCGCCTCTTGACCGGCAGTCAAGAGCTTCGTATACTAAAAGCAAGCATTTCCCCAATAAAGAGAGATGATAAGGAGAGAGCCCATGAGTAACCTGCCAGGCAAAATTACGGATCCCCATCTTTCCGCGGAAGAGCCGCTCACCTTCCGCCGTTGTCTCCGCTTCATTCTGCAGGCCCTGCTGCTGGCCTTCGGCTGCGCAGCTATCATCAGAATTATCGGAATTTTATCTCTTTTCTTTTAGCAATTTTCCCTGCCGCATCCGCGCCATCCTCTACGCTCACGCCATTTTCACCTGCATCCTGACCGGCAAGGCCCCCGCGTCCAACGATAACACTCCGCAATAATCCCCATCGCGCCTTGCCCCCACGGGGCAACAGCGCTGCGCAGTCTCAATCGATGCAACATCCATCGTCATCAGGCCTGCACCCCATCGCGCCTTGCCGCAAAGCGGCAGCAGCGCCCCGCACCCTCAATCGACGCAGGCACTCCTACCCACTCCGTTCCCTTCGGCGCTTTTGCGCCGTAAAATGCTTTTGCTGCGCAAAAGCATTTGCACAGGGGCAATTCACTTGCCCCTGTGCTTTTTCATCTCCCACGGATTCCAAAAAAGAGAGACACGCCTGCGCGTGTCTCTCTTTTTTGGAGCAGGGTACGGGAGTCGAACCCGCCTTAACGGCTTGGGAAGCCGCTGTAATACCGATATACCAACCCTGCGAACGGTGCTATTATAGCAGGTCGGCGGGGGTTTTGCAACCGAAAATTCTGTCGAGAGCATGATTTCTCCCGCAGCGGCATAGAGATGGAAAAAACGCGGGGGAGGAACTGCATGATGAAGAAGCAGGAAATGGTGGATGCGGAGAAGCGCGTAATGCCTGTCGTATCAGGGGGAGCGCGGCATCGGACAGGACACGGACGAGCGTGTTCCCGTTCGGAAAGATGCAATATAGACGGTAAACAGAAGAAGCGGCAGGCGGCGCTGCGGCGGCGGGGGCGGCGGATGACGGGACTGGCGGCGGGCGTGACGGCGCTGATGTGCCTGCTGACCCTGTGGCCGGTGCAGGCGCAGGCGGCAGAGCTGCCCATCCAGAGCCGCGCGGCGCTGCTGATGGAAAAAACCACGGGGCAGGTGCTGTATGCCCGGAACGAGCACGAGCAGCTGGAGCCCGCCAGCGTCACCAAGATCATGACGCTGCTGCTGACCATGGAGGCCATCGACAGCGGGACTATCGGCTACGACGACGTGGTGACGGTCAGCGCCTACGCCGCGGGGATGGGCGGCAGCCAGGTCTATCTGGCGGAGGGAGAGCAGATCACGGTGGAGGAGCTGCTGAAGGCGGTGTGCGTGGCCTCCGGCAACGACGCAGCTGCGGCACTGGCGGAAAAGGTGGCGGGGGTCAGCGACCGGTTCGTGGAAAAAATGAACCAGCGGGCGGCGGAGCTTGGCATGAACGACACCCACTTCGCCAACTGCACCGGCCTGACGGCGGAGGGCCACGTCACCAGCGCCTACGACATCGCCGTCATGAGCCGCGAGCTGATCTTAAAGCATCCGGACATCCGGCGGTTCACCACCATCTGGATGGACACCATCCGCGGCGGGGCATTCCAACTGGCCAACACCAACAAGCTCATCCGCTTCTATGACGGGGCCACGGGACTTAAGACCGGCTACACCGCATCGGCGGGGTACTGCATCAGCGCCACGGCGGAGCGGGACGGCATGGAGCTCATCGCCGTGGTGATGAAGGGGCCGGACCGCGACACCCGCAACAACGACGCCAAGGCCCTGCTGAACTACGGGTTTTCCTCCTATGCGCTGGTGACGGCGGCGCCGGAGCAGCCGCTGATGCCGGTGCCGGTGGACATGGGCACGGCGGATACGGTGCAGCCGGTGCTGGCATCGGAGGGGAACACGGTGCTGGTGGAGAAGGAGAAGGCGGGCATGCTGGAGCGAAAAGTGACGCTGGAGCCGCGGGTCACCGCGCCGGTAGCGGCGGGTCAGCCGCTGGGAGAGCTGACGGTGCTGGACGGGGACACGGTGCTTCTGACGGTGCCCATCACGGCGGGGGAGGACGTGATGCGGCGCAGCTGGGGCCAGGTGTTCACCCAGCTGCTGCGGCTGGCGGTTTTTGCGGGATAAGCGCCCTTTTTCCCTTGTAATTTGGGCGCAATCGTTGTAAGATACGAGTACGAAAATGATCGGACTTTACCAAGGAGGAATGACATATGATCCGAGTGGACCTGAACAGCTGCAAGAGCTTTATCCCGCTGCCCTATGAGGCGGCGCTGGCGCCCCGTCTGCGCATCGCTCATGACCATTTGCAGAAGGGGGACGGCGCAGGCGGCGAATTCACCGGCTGGGTACGCCTGCCGCAGGACTACGACAAGGAGGAGTTCGCCCGCGTCCAGGCCGCGGCCAAGCGCATTCAGGCAGATTCTCAGGCGCTGGTGGTCATCGGCATCGGCGGCTCCTATCTGGGGGCGCGGGGCGTCATCGAGTGCCTGCGGTCGCCCAACTACAACCTGAAAAAGAAGGGGACGCCCAACATCTACTTCGTGGGCAACGGGCTTTCCTCCGACTATATGAGCGAGATCGTGGAGCTGCTGGACGGCGTGGACTTCTCCGTCAACGTCATCTCCAAATCCGGCACCACCACGGAGCCGGCGGTGGCCTTCCGCTTCTTCCGGGAGATGCTGGAGAAGAAGTACGGCGCAGACGGCGCGGCCAAGCGCATCTACGCCACCACCGACCGCCACAGAGGCGCACTGAAGGCGCTGGCGGACGCCAAGGGCTATGAGACCTTTGTGGTGCCCGACGAGGTGGGCGGCCGGTACAGCGTGCTGACAGCCGTGGGCCTGCTGCCCATCGCCGTGGCGGGCATCGACATCGAGGCGCTGATGGCCGGTGCGCGGGAGATGATGGACAGCTGCACCGCGGCGGAGATGGACGCCAATCCTGCGTGGCAGTATGCCGGTGCGCGGTACGAGATGTACCGCACCGGCAAGAAGATCGAGATCCTGGCGGCGTATGAGCCCTGCTTCCGGTTCATGGCCGAGTGGTGGAAGCAGCTGTACGGCGAGTCCGAGGGCAAGGAGGGCAAGGGCCTGTTCCCCGCCAGCGTGGAGTTCACCGCCGACCTGCACTCCATGGGCCAGTATATCCAGCAGGGCGAGCGGCACCTCTTTGAGACGGTGGTGCGCTTTGGCGCTTCCCGGCACGAGAATCCCGTGCCCTACGACGAGACGGACGGCGACGGCCTGAACTTCCTGGCGGGAAAGAGCATGGACTTCATCCGCGAGCAGGCCATGGACGGTACCCTGCTGGCCCATGTGGAGGGCGGCGTGCCCAACGTCACACTGTACACCGACGGGCTGGACGAAAAGGCGATGGGCCAGCTTATCTACTTCTTCGAGTATGCCTGCGGTCTCAGCGGCTATCTGCTGGATGTGAATCCCTTCGACCAGCCGGGTGTGGAGGCCTATAAGAAGAACATGTTTGCCCTGCTGGGCAAGCCGGGGTACGAGCAGATGCGGGCCGCACTGCTGGCCAAGCTGGGCCGCTAAGGCGTTTTGACCAAAAAAGGGGCCGGTTTTTTTCCGTTGCTATTTTCCCGTTGGTATGATATGCTACAAGCAGGAGTAAAGCCAGCTCCACTATGACAAAGGAGTGATTTCTTATGGTTAGACTGATCATGGGCGCGAACGGTGCAGGTAAGACGAAGCAGCTCATCGAGCTGATCCATGCCAGCGTGGACTCTGAAAGCGGCAGCGTTGTGTGCATCGAGCCCAGCCGCGACCTGACCTACGACATCAGCTATAACGTCCGTCTGGTCAACGCCAGCGACTACAATGTGGATTCTTTTGACTGCCTGCGGGGCTTCCTGTGCGGTATGTACGCGGGCAATTTTGATATTTCCCATGTGTTCGTGGACAACCTGTGCAAGATCGCCGGCAGCAGCGACTGGCAGGCCGTGAGAAGTTCCTGCACTGGCTGGACCGCTTCAGCGAGGAGAACGAGGTGAAGTTCACCGTCACCGTCAGCGCCGATGAGGACGTGGCCACCGAGGGCATGCGCCAGTACATCTGAGCCGGCTGAAAACGATAAAAAAGAACCGCCCGCGGGCGGTTCTTTTTTGCGCTTTTTGGGGGACGCAGGGGAGGCTTCTGCGCGTTGAGCGGGTGTGCGCGGCTCAATAGAGGTAATTGCGGCTTTCCTGCCGGAACTCCGCCACACGCTTTTCGTAGCTGGCCATGGCGGCCTCCTCAAAGGCCAGGGCATCGGAGGGGGCGTTCATCCGGCGCAGCAGCCACTTGCACAGCGGCGGATTCAGAATCAGAAGCGGACCAATGAGGTATGTGGCCATCAGGCCGCCGCGGCGGTAGCCCTCCAGCGGCGTGTCAGGGTTCCGGCCTACGCCGCGGGTGACGCGGAACCAGCCGTCCCGCTCCGGCGCATCGTAGCTGTGGCCGAACAGGCTTTTGAAGCCCACCACGTCCATGTCCTCGAAAGAGCCCAGGAAGAAGCTGTTGTGGCGCTTCATCATCTGGTAACGGGCGCGGCAGGGCAGGAGGCCCAGACCCTCAATGGTGTCGGCGCTGTCGCTTTCGATGGCCTGACCGAACACGTCCAGGGCGTTGCCGGTGAGAAGCAGCAGCTGGCCCGCGTCCACGCGGGCAGCGATATCCGCAGCGTAGGGCCGCAGGGCATCGGCGGCCAGGCGCAGGCCCTGCTCGGTGGTGCTGCCCATGAACACCAGCGTTACCTCTCCGTCCAGAAAGCGGGGACGGCTGTGGAGATCCGTTTCCACGATCTCCAGCGAGGGGCAGCAGCGCCGGAGGTAGTACACGTTTTGCAGGTCGCCGTAGAGGTTGCAGACCTCCGGAAACAGAATTTCAGCTCTCATTGTCCATCCTCCTTTGCCAGCAGCATCTCCTTCAGCTTCGCCTTTACGCGGAACGCCAGCGGCATGCCGTCCACACCGTAGAGGATATACACGTCGTCGCCGGAGCGCAGGGGAAGCAGCTTCAGTGCCGCGAACTCATCCTCCTCCAGCCGTATCTTTTCATCGGGGATGCCGGCCAGAAGCAGCCGCAGTCGGTAGTCGTAGGCACGGGGACCGGCGCAGACCAGGCAGGTCACATCGTCGCTGTTCAAGAACTCGAAGTCCGTGTCGTACATCCAGCTGGGGTTTTCCGACCAGCTCTTCGCCACGCCCATGCAGTTCATCATCACCAGCAGCTCCTTCTTCCCGGGCTTGGAGCGGATGTAGTCAAAGTTGCGGGAGCAGGCCAGGGCGTTTTTGTCCTTGGACATCTGCATGATCACATTGACGCCGCCGATCTTCTCCTCCGACAGGCGGGAGGCCAGCACCTTCACCCGGGACAGGCGCTGCTCGATGTCGGCGTGGGACCAGCCCAGCTGGCGCAGGACGGCGATGACCGTCACCATGTTGTAGATGTTGTGGATGCTGTCGGCGATCAGGGTGTAGGGGTAGTCCTGCCCGCCCTCGCGGAGGGTCATGGTGCGGCCCGCCACGTCCACGCAGGTGGCCAGATAGTCGCAGTCCGGGGAGTGGAAGCCGCAGTTTTCGCAGACGGCGCGGCCGATGTGGTGGTAGCGGCGGTACTCATAGCGCAGCGGACCGGCGCAGCGAGGGCAGATGCGCATGTCGTTCAGCAGGTTCTCGCACGCCGTCACATCGGTGGGCAGGCGGTCGATGCCGAAGTAGACCCGAGGGTTCTCCGGCGCCACGGAGCAGGAGATCAGATCGTCGGCATTCAAAATCAGCTTGGACGATTTGGGGAAGGAGCGGGTCAGGATGTCCGCGATGTAGCCTGGGTGGGCGTTGCGCATGATGGAGTCGCGGAACAGATTGGTGACCACGATGTAGTCCGGCTTCACATAGGGGTAAATTCTGGGGGCGGAGCGCTCGTCTACCTCCAGCACCGCCATGTCGCACTTTTTCACGCGGCCCAGCAGGTCGCAGTTCCGGATGAAGGCGGTGGACACGCCGGAGACGATGTTGCTGCCGGCGCGGTTGTTCAGCACGCGGCGGCCGCCGGCCTCCAGAATGTCGTTGAGCATGTTGGACACCGTGGTCTTGCCGTTGGTGCCGGTGACGGCCACGATGGTTTTGGGCTTGCCCACGTAGCGCAGAAAGTCGGGGCACAGCCTGACGGCAAGGCTGCCGGGGAAGTCCGTGCCGTTGTGGTGAGTGATCTTCAGCGCGGGGATGGACAGCTTGGCCATCCACAGCGCAAAGAGAAATCGCAGTTTACCCATGGTCATTCCTCCTTATCTCGATGGGTCTGGAGCCAGATCATCAGCGCGCCCACGTCCGCCGGTGAGACGCCGGAGATGCGGCTGGCCTGCCCCAGATTCAGGGGACGCACCGCGTCCAGCTTCTCCCGCGCCTCCAGACGCAGGCCCTGTATGGCACTGTAATCCATGCGGTCGGGGAGGGCGTGCTTTTCCAGCTGCTCGAAGTCCTCCACCTGCCGCTGCTGGCGGCGGATATAGCCCTCGTATTTGACGGATATTTCCACCTGCTCCCGCACCGCCACGGGAAGCTCCGGCGCGGCAGGGTCGAAGGGGCGCAGGTCATCGTAGGACACCTGCGGACGGCGCAGCAGGTCGATGAGCCGCGCACCGTCGGCTACCGGTGCGGTGCCGCGGGCTGTCAGCAGGGTGTTGAGGGCGTCGCTGCCGGCCACGCCGGTGTGGGTCAGGCGCCTGATCTCCCGCTCTACGGCGGCGTACTTCTCCTCCACGGCCTGAAGCCGCGCATCGGACACCAGGCCGATGCGATGGCCAATGGGACACAGACGCTGGTCGGCGTTGTCCTGCCGCAGCACCAGCCGGTACTCGGAGCGGGAGGTCATCATGCGGTACGGCTCCTGAGTGCCCTTGGTCACCAGATCGTCGATAAGGGTACCGATGTAGCTCTCGCTGCGCTTGAGAAGCATGGGGGGCTGGCCCTTCAGGGCCAGGGCCGCGTTGACGCCGGCCACGAAGCCCTGAGCCGCCGCCTCCTCATAGCCGGAGGAACCGTTGAACTGTCCCGCGCCGTACAGGCCGGAGACGGTCTTGACCTCCAGCGTGGGCCGCAGGGCCAGTGGATCGATGCAATCGTACTCGATGGCGTAGGCGGGGCGCATCATCTCCGCGTGCTCCAGTCCGGCCACGCTGTGGAGCATCTGAAGCTGCACCTCCTCCGGCATGGAGGAGGAGAATCCCTGAATGTACATCTCCTCGGTGTCCAGCCCCATGGGCTCGATGAACAGCTGGTGGCGGGGCTTGTCCGCAAAGCGGACGATCTTCGTCTCGATGGACGGGCAGTAGCGGGGGCCGACGCCCTCGATGACGCCGGAGTAGATGGGGCTGCGGCCCAGATTCTCACGGATGATGCGGTGCGTCTCGGCGTTGGTGTACGTCAGGTAGCACACGGCGCGGTTCTCCGGCGGCTGGGCCGTGGTGAAGCTGAAGGGCAGGGGGGCGGGGTCGCCCTCCTGTATCTCCATTTTGGAAAAGTCGATGCTGCGGCGGTTCACCCGCGGCGGCGTGCCGGTCTTGAACCGGCGCAGGGGCAGGCCCAGTGCCAGCAGGCTGGCCGTCAGGGCGTTGGCGGCATGCATGCCGTCGGGGCCGGAGGACTCGATGCACTCGCCCACGATGGTGCGGCCCGTCAGGTACGTGCCGGTGCAGAGGATGGCGGCGCGGACGGTGAATACCGCGCCGGTGCGCAGCACCACGGCGGCCACGCGGCCATCCTCACAGCGGATCTCCGTCACCTCCGCCTGACGCAGGGTCAGGTTCTCCTGCCGCTCCAGTGTGTGCTTCATCACCTGCTGATATTTCCGGCGGTCCGCCTGAGCCCGCAGGGACCAGACTGCGGGGCCTTTGGCACGGTTGAGCATGCGGTACTGGATGCAGGCGCGGTCCGCCGCACGGGCCATCTCGCCGCCCAGAGCGTCCAGCTCCCGCACCAGATGACCCTTGCCGGTACCGCCGATGGCGGGGTTGCAGGGCATGTTGCCTACCGCGTCCAGATCGATGGTGAAGCAGACGGTGCGCATGCCCAGACGCGCCGCCGCCAGCGCCGCCTCGATGCCGGCATGTCCGGCGCCGATGACGGCGATGTCAAATGTTCCGGCGTGAAACTCTCTCATAGTATATCCCCAATACGTTCGTACCTTATCAACCGATGGTATGCAGTCATTATATATGGTATGGACGGCAAGCGCCATTGTGCAAACTATCAAAAAATAGCAAATACAAATTGTGAGATATGTATAAAATTGGGGTTGCAAAGGGGATGAAAACGGCATATACTATCTGTGTAATCAAATGAAGAAAGGAGCGTGATAGTGTTATGATGAACAACTGGATCATGGGCGATCTGGACGATATGATCTTCGGCGACTGCCGGCAGCAGGTCAGCGAGCGGTAAACGTCCCACCCACAAAGGATGACCACCACGCCATGTGCGTGGCGTTTTGCTTTTTATGGGCGTTTTTTCGCCCTGTTCATACAAGATCCGCAAGCGAAAAAGAGACGCAGGCTGAAAGCCTGCGTCTCTTTTTTTGCGCTCATACGGCGAGGGTCAGGTTCGCGCCATGTTCTTGGCGGCCACCACGTCCACGCCGGTGCCGCAGACGTTTTGCAGTACCACGTCGCCGATGGCGATGGGGGCTTGGACCTTGACGGTGCGGAGGGCGCGTGCCACGTCAAAGACCTGTGCCTTGGGGATCTCGCCGTTGGTGCGGACCGGCAGCACCGGCAGGGCCGCGCCCTCGATGGCCACGGTACCGGTGACGGTGCGCACCGGCGCAACGCACTCCCTGCGGGCGTAGGCGTCGCCGCGGGGACAGGTGTTGCCGGTGACGGAGGTCACCGCGCCGTTTTCTACTTCGGCGGTGAGCTGGCAGCCCATGGGGCAGCCGATGCAGATCAATTCACGTTTCATTGTGCCTGCGTCTCCTCTACCACAAATGTGACGGTGTCCGCGCCGTCGGGGATGGCGGCGGGGTCAATGGGAAAGCTCTCCATTTCGCCGGGGGTCAGGATGCGCTTGGGGATGCGTTTGAGCAGCGTGTCCCCCGCATAGGCGCACAGCGCCGCGCTGCGGTAGGGCTGTCCCACGCGGAAGCGCACCGTCACCGGCCCGCCGCCCCGATGCAGGGATTGGGGCACGGTGTAGCGCACGCCGTTTTTGCCCTCCAGCCGGATGCTGTCGCCGCTCTCTGCACCCTCCAGCACGAAGCGGGCGGCGCTGCGGCCTGCGGCGGCCGCCTCCTGCGAGACGAAGTCCACCAGATCGTGGACATGCAGCACGTTGCCGCAGGCGAACACGCCGGGCAGGGAGGTGGCCAGCGTTTCGTCCACCACGGGGCCGCCGGTGACGGCGTCCAGCGCCGCGCCCGCCTGACGGGTCAGTTCATTCTCCGGAAGCAGACCCACGCTGAGCAGCAGGGTGTCGCAGGGGATGTACCGCTCCGTACCCGGGATGGGCAGGCGCTTGTCGTCCACCTGCGCCAGCGTCACGCCGGTGAGATGCTCCTGCCCGTGGATCTCCACCACGGTGGTGGACAGATACAGAGGGATATCGAAATCGTCCAGACACTGGACGATGTTGCGCTTCAGACCGCCGGAATAGGGCATGACCTCCGCCACGGCTTTGACCTCCGCGCCCTCCAGCGTCATGCGGCGGGCCATGATGAGGCCGATGTCGCCGGAGCCGAGGATCACCACCTGATGCCCGGGCAGATAGCCCTCCATGTTCACCATGCGCTGGGCGGTGCCCGCCGACCAGATGCCGGCGGGGCGGGTGCCCGCGATGTTCAGCGCGCCTCGGGGCCGCTCACGGCAGCCCATGGCCAGCACCACCGCCTGCGCCCTGATCTGCTGCAAGCCTACGGCGCGGCCGGTGACGGTGAGCACACGGTCCGGCGTGATGTCCAGCACCATGCAGTCCGTCCAGGCGGGGATGCCCCGCTCGTGTACGGCGTCGATATAGCGCTGGGCGTACTCGGGGCCGGTCAGCTCCTGATGGAAGGTGTGCAGGCCAAAGCCCGCGTGGATGCACTGGTTCAGGATGCCGCCCAGCTCGCCGCTGCGCTCCAGAATGAGGATATCCCGCAGACCCGCGTCGTAGGCGGCTGCGGCGGCGGCCAGTCCGGCGGGACCGCCGCCCACGATGGCCAGCTGTACAGTTTTCATGAGAGCACCTCCTTGGTGCGGCCCGCCAGCAGGCGGCTCTCGCCGCCGCATTTGGTCAGCTCGGTCATGGGAGTCCCCAGCTCCTCGTGGAGAAGCTCCAGCACCCGCGGCGTGCAGAAGCCGCCCTGACAGCGGCCCATGCCGGCCCGCACGCGGCGCTTCACACCGTCCAGCGACCGTGCGCCCCGGCGGATGGCCTCCCGTATCTCACCCTCGGTGATCTCCTCACAGCGGCAGACCACCGTGGCGTAGGCGGGGTCTCTTTCTATCAGCGCCTGTCGGGCGGCAAAGTCCATCTCACGGGGACGGGGGATATCGCGGCGCTCCGCGATGAAGTCATCTTTCTCCGCCGCGCCCAGCTTTTCGGCGGCCAGTCCGGCCAGATACTGCCCGATGGCGGGGGCGGAGGACAGGCCGGGGGACTCGATGCCCACGGCCTCAAAAAAGCCGTCGGCGCTCTCGCCCACGATGAAGTCGTCGTCACCACCCACCAGATGGGCGCGAAGCCCAGCGAAGCTGGTGATGACATCCCGCATGGGCAGGTCCGGTACGCTGCGCGACGCTGTCTCCGCCACGCGGCGCAGGCCCGCAGAGGTGGTGGCGGTGCAGCCCTTGTCCTCCTGATCCTCCGCAGTGGGGCCCACCAGCAGGTTGCCATGGACCGTGGGGGTCACCAGCACGCCCTTGCCCATGGCGGAGGGAAGCTGGAAAATGGTGTGCCGCGCCAGGCCGCCATCGCGGCGGTCCAGCAGGCAGTACTCGCCGCGGCGGGGGACGATGTGCAGTTGACCCTCACACAGCTGGTTATGGAACGTGTCGCCGTGGACACCGGCGGCACAGATGACCGTGCGGCTCTCCAGCGGGCCGCGGCTGGTCTCCAGCAGGAAGCCGCCGTCCTGATGGCGGATGCGCTGCACCTCCGTGTCGAAGCGGAACTCGCAGCCGTTGGCGGCGGCGTTCTCCGCCAGCGCGATGGTCATGCCAAAGGGGCAGATAATGGCGCTGGTAGGCGCATACAGCGCGGCCACAGCCTCCGGCGACACCCGGGGCTCCTGACGGCGCAGGGCGTCGCGGTCCAGAACGGTCAGACCCTCCACACCATTGCACTCACCACGGGCCTTCAGCTCCTCCAGACGGGGAATGTCGGTCTCGTTGAAGCACAGCACCAGTGCGCCGCAGCGGCGGTAGGGGAAGTCCAGCTGGCGGGACAGCGCCTCCATCATGCGGGAGCCCTCCACGTTGAACCGCGCCTTGGCGGAGCCCACCGGCGCATCGAAGCCGGCATGGCAGATGGCGGAATTGGCCTTGCTGGTGCCCATACACACGTCCTCGCCGCGCTCTAAAAGGCAGATGCGCAGGCGGTAGCGGCTGAGCCAGCGGGCCACGGCGCAGCCTACCGCGCCGCCGCCGATGATCACGGCATCATACATTGCGATTACCTCTTTTCCGGCGGACGGGGGAGCGCCCCGCCTGCCATCTCTTTACATACAATACTATAGAATAGCAAATACAGGGATACCTTGTCAAGCGGCCCCGGGAGAAAGAGAAAAAAGGGTAAGTCTTAACGGCATTTTAACGCTTTCTTAACGCGATAGTGTGATACAATAGCGCCAGACATATAAAGGGGAGGGAGCGCCGGTGGATAAGAAAGCCTATCGGGACCGGCTGCGCAGCCAGGATAAGCGGGAGCGCACCGCGGCCAGTCTGGGTCTGCCCTACTCCGGACGGGATCTGGCCATCGCCTTCGGGCTGTATTTGGCGGCGGTGCTGCTGTGCCTGTTCCTGCGGAACATCGACCTGCACCGGGACACCAGCTACGTGGCGGTGATCTTCCTGCTGGACGTGTTCCTGACGGCCTACTGGACCAACGGTTATATCCTGGGTATCATCACCGCCGTGGCCGGTGTGTTCAGCGTGGACTACATATTCACGTATCCCTACTGGCACATCAGCTTCACGCTGACCGGATTTCCGCTGACGTTTCTGGTGATGATGACCATCTCCGTGCTGACGGCGGCTGTCACCAGCCGCGCTAAGCAGACGGAGACCGTCCGCCGCGAGGCGGAACGGGAGAAGATGTACGCCGACCTGCTGCGGGCGGTGTCCCACGACATCCGCACACCGCTGACCGGCATCGTGGGAGCTACCAACGTTTTGCTGGAGCAGGACGGCGAGCTGACGCAGGAGCAGCGGCAGCAGCTGCTGCGCTCCACCAACGAGGACGCCCAGTGGCTCATCCGCATCGTGGAGAACCTGCTGTCCATCACGCGCATTCACAATTCCGAGGAGGCGCGGGTCAAGAAGGCGCCGGAGGCGGCGGAGGAGGTCATCGGCAGCGCCGTGGCCAAGACGCAGAAGCACTACCCTGACGTGGAGGTACATGTGTCGGTGCCCCATGAGCTGATGATGGTGCCCATGGACCCGCTGCTCATCGAGCAGGTGCTGGTGAACCTGATGGAAAACGCCGTGATCCACGGCGGCACCAGCCGTATCGATGTGACGCTGTCCCAGCAGGGGGGCGATGCGGTGTTCACCGTGACCGACAACGGCAGGGGCATCCCGCTGCACCTTCTGAATAAGTTGTTCGACGGAGCGGCCCGCAGTGACCGCAGCAGCGACGGCAAACGCAGCATGGGCATCGGCCTGTCTGTGTGCCGGACGGTGGTGCTGGCCCACGGCGGGACGATACGGGGGGAGAATAAAAAAGACGGCGGCGCGTGCTTTACCGTGACGCTGCCCATGAAAGGAGACGACGATGAAGATTAAAGACAAGGTCCTGATCGTGGAGGATGAGCAGTCCATCAGCAACTTCATCTCCATGATCCTCACGGCCAACGGCTACGACACCATCATCGTCCGCAGTGGCGAGGAGGCCCTGACCATGATCGCCTCCCATTGCCCGGACATGATCGTGCTGGATCTGGGACTGCCGGACATGGACGGCATGGAGGTGCTGAAGTCCGTGCGCAAGTGGTCCAATCTGCCGGTGGTGGTGGTTTCCGCGAGAAATCACGAGCATGACAAGGTGGAGGCCCTGGACTACGGCGCAGACGACTATCTGGTGAAGCCCTTCGGCACGTCGGAACTGCTGGCCCGCATCCGCACCGCCATCCGCCACACCCGCACCACCCTGTCCAATACCCAGATCGCCCAGTCCGGCAAGTTCGTCACCGGCGACCTGACCATCGACTACGACAAGCATCAGGTACTGATGCACGGCGAAAACGCCGGTCTCACCGTCAACGAGTACAAGATCGTGGCCCTGCTGGGCAAGTACGCCGGCAAGGTCCTGACCTACGACTTCATCATCCGCGAGCTGTGGGGCCCCAAGGCCAAGACCGACAACCAGATCCTGCGGGTGAACATGGCCAACATCCGCCGCAAGATCGAGCCGACCCCCGGCAACCCTCAGTACATCTTCACGGAGGTGGGCGTGGGCTACCGCATGCGGGAGGGCGACTGAGCGCCGCATAACAACCGGATCAAACCGGAAGCACCCCTCGAGAAGG
>ENA-UERC01000911-UERC01000911.1-human-gut-metagenome-genome-assembly--contig:-NODE-911-length-19586-cov-9.926649_pt1 | contig 19586 bp, 18 predicted proteins | sample MGYA00242955_ERZ507955 | MGnify/ENA primary metagenome ERZ507955 (study PRJEB26167, sample SAMN06115394) | human gut metagenome | host: Homo sapiens | place: China:Hubei | collected 2016-04-27 | study... | reverse complement strand
TCATGGATCTGACCATCCTCAAGCTTGTCAAATGCACCGAGACCATTCTCTGAGATCACTATCGGAAGGTCATATCTTGATGTGATCTCACGACAGCATATTCTTATTCCCATTGGATCAATGGTCCAATCCCAATCAGTTGTTGAAAGGAACTCATTCTGTGGGTTCTTGTAAAGTCCCGGAACTCCGGACACCTTGGCAGTCCCCTTCTTTCCTGTGGTGTTCATCTCCATGCTCATGCCTACACCATCAATAGGATTGTGCTCTACCACGCAGCTCTGATAGTAGTTGACTCCCATGAAGTCCACCTTAGCGGCAGCCTCCTTAAGCACCTGCTTGTCTCCCGGAGCAAATTCCGGTGCAACGCCCTTACTCTCAAGATATTTGATAGCAGCTCTTGGATATCTGCCAAGAGCATATATATCCATCCAGTAGAAATTCTTCAGATCATTGTAGTCCTCCAGTGCCATGGCATTTTCAGGGTGTCTGTCATATGCATAGCCAGGAGTATAAGCGAAGCTTGAGCCGACCTTTGCGTCAGGGTACAATGCCTTAAGGGCAAGCACCGACTTAGCAAACGCTATATTTGCATGGTGGTTTACCTGATAGAACAGCTTCTCCTCATTCTTCTTTCCAGGTGGATGCATACCGTTCATCCAGCCAAATGTAGTGAACACATTCTGCTCATTCATGATTATCCAGTACTTAACCCTGTCACCAAGCTTCTTGAACAGAACTGTTGCATAATTCACAAAATCATCTATGATCCTGCGATCCTCAAATCCATGATACTGATCCTCAAGTGCCTGTGGCATATCCCAGTGGTATACTGTTACCATCGGCTCAATGCCGTACTTGAGAAGTTCATTTACAAGATCATCGTAGAACTGAAGTCCCTTTTCGTTTACAGGACCGTTTCCGTCAGGAATAACCCTTGACCATGCTATGGAAAATCTGTAGGTCTTAAGGCCCATCTCTGCCATAAGCTTCACATCTTCCTTATATCTGTGATAATGGTCAACTGCCTTATCTCCTGTTGTCGCCTTAAAAGTCTTGCCCGGTATCCTTACGAACTTATCCCAGTTTGAAGGTCCCTTACCATCAACATCCCAGGCACCCTCTACCTGATATGCTGCTGAAGCTGATCCCCAGAGAAAATTCTTTGGGAATCCCTGCGTCTTTTCAAAATACATAGCCTTCCTCCATTCTTATAATTTATCATTCTTAATAAATTGTCATTTTTGATAATCACACTGCAAGTTATATATATCTACACATGTATCTGATCCAGTACGGATCCGATCTTGTCGGTTATAAGCAGATCTGCTTCTCTGTCAGACTGTGTTGGGGACATATTTATGACCACCAGATGTCTGCCACGGAAATATCTTATTAAGCCTGCCGCCGGATATACCACCAGAGAAGTCCCCCCTATTATAAGGGTATCTGCCTCTGATATATAATGTATGGCATCCTCTATATCCTGATTGTTAAGTCCTTCTTCATACAGAACAACATCAGGCTTTATGGTTCCGCCGCAGGAGCACTTAGGCACTCCCGGAGCGTCGATCACATACCGGAGGTCATAGAACTTATGGCAGCGTTCACAATAATTTCTGTGTACCGAACCATGAAGCTCAATAACTCTTCTGCTTCCTGCCATCTGATGAAGCCCATCTATATTCTGTGTTATTACAGCCTTGAGCTTTCCTGCCGCCTCAAGCTCCGCAAGCTTCATGTGTGCTTTGTTGGGTTTTGCCTCAGGAAACAGCATTTTATCCTTATAAAACCTGTAAAATTCTTCCGGATTCCTGCGATAAAAGCTATGGCTGATTATGGTCTCCGGCGGATATTTATATTTCTGGTTGTACAATCCGTCTACACTTCTGAAATCCGGTATTCCGCTTTCTGTAGAGACTCCGGCTCCACCAAAGAACACAATATTGTCGGACTCATCTACGATACTCTGCAATTTATTTATCTCTTCCATACCCATGTCCTGAACACCTCCATATGAAACACACATATTTTTATATGCACAAGACCCATCCTGAAAATATCATCCGGGATGGGTCTCTATGTACAATTCCAAATATTTTATGGTATATCTGTTACAGTTATAAGTACCTTACATACTGATTTTACTGTATATTTCTCTCCATCCGAAACGGTAAGCTCCACTGTATTCTCGCCCATTGAGAGACTGTCAGCATCTATTTTTATCTTAAGGTCACTGCCCTTAACCTTGCTTATGTCGTCTCCAAGACCTACTATCTCAACAACATTCCCGTCAGGGAAGGAAATCTCATAATTCTTGTCCTCATTCCTGTTAATGATAGTAATATCACCGGCATTCAGCGAAATGCTTCTGGTTATGTTATGTTCAATAAGTACTCTTACGTTTATCATGTTACTGCCCTTATCTGCCAGTACAACATTATCCGGCAGGTAAGGAGTTATATCAATATTCGTCTCGTAATTCTCTGTAGCTCCGGAAATGTCTACATCCGATATAACTATCTCATCTAACGCCTCAAGTTCATCATTAGGTGCACCCACCACAACCGTCTCAGGGCCATACTCAATGCTGCCTATAAGATATCCCTCTCCCGGAGTACCTGTAGTGGAAACCTTCACCGGAACAGCTTTAGTTTTGTAGATTGGTATCTTCACCGCAATGATATCATTGTCACAGGTAATCTTACTATCTGCAACCGCCTGTCCGTCCGTATCATAAAATACAAGCTTGCCGGTTGTATTGACCTCCCTTGTGCTTCCGCTTACATCTACAACCACCTGGGCTGTTGCTATACTGTCCACAACACTGACCGCCCCTGTAATATTCACAAGGTTCGGAGTTGTCACCGGTTCACCTGCGGTATATCCCGACTCAGCTTCACCCTCAACCTTAACAGTTACAGGTACAGAGGATGTCTCCTCCTTCTCAAGCTCCACTGTAACCACACTGTCCGTCATGGAAACAGATATTGATGATGCTATATTCTTATTAACCGCCTCCACCTTGATAGGTACCGAGTTTGTGATAGAAAGCTGTGAAAGATCTGCAGATGCCTTGAAATCATCGGCATTAAGCTCCGCAATCACCGAACGTCTTCCTTTAACTATTATATTCACGGTATCACCGGATTTAACATAATAAAGCTGTCCCTGACTTGTGATGGCATCCTCATTCAGCATCTGTACCGGGATCCCCGATATCTGCTTAGACACCACATAGTCATCGAGATTAAGTACAATGACCCACACGATAAAGGCGAAGACCACAGCTAACAGCTTCAACCCTATATTGGAGAAAAGTTTGTCCTTCATCTGTGACTACCTCCTTTTCCGCCCTTGTGCTTTCTTATCTTTATAACCTTCTTATCTTCTTTGGTACGTTTGCCTTCCTCGCGATGCAGAGTAAACAGGAACTTTCTCAGAGCTTCGGCATCGAGATTTCTGTATATCTGACCATCCTTAGCCACTGCAATAGAACCTGTCTCCTCAGATACAATAACGGTTATGCTGTCAGACATTTCACTGACACCGATACCGGCTCTGTGTCTTGTACCAAGTTCCTTGTTGATGTCGTTATTTGCCGAGAGGGGAAGATAGCAGGTTGCAGCCTCAACCCTGTTATTTCTGATTATGACGGCACCATCATGAAGAGGCGTATTATGCTCAAATATATTCACCAGAAGCTGGTTGGTAACTATGGCGTCAACACTGATACCTGTATCAACGAAATCCTGGAGAGATATCTCATTCTCGATAACAATAAGTGCGCCTGTCCTGGTAGCTGAAAGGGCCGTAGCAGTCTTAACTATCTCATATATAGTCTTGTCGGTAAGTCCGTGCTGGTTCTCCGTATCCCTTATACTCAGATAACTGGACAGCTTCTTCTTACCTAATTCCTCAAGTCCCCTTCTGAACTCCGGCTGGAACAATATGATAATGGCAATAATACCTACACTGAAGGCGTTCTTCAATATATACAGTATGGTATTAAGCCGCAGAACCGCTGCAAATACCATGAACAACAGAATGATGACGACACCCTTAAGTAATGTCCACGCTCTGCTATTCATGAACCACTGCATAACCTTGTATATGGCAAGGCTCAATATTGCTATCTCAATAATGTCTCTTATGCCGGGCACTGCTATATATAAATTTTCAAAATAGCTTGTGAAATAAGCGAAAATATTCTCCATATCCAACCCCAACAATCTATAGGCTTAATACTCAAACGCCACCCGCTTAGGAACTGTCATGCAGTTTTTAATGGGTGGCGTGATGGTACTAAATCCTAATAATCTTATTTTTTAGTATCTGTATTTGAAAATGCGCTGTCTGTCTGCCCAACAAATGCACTGTCAGCTTGTGGTCTCGGGCGTCTGTTCTGTGCCTGCTGACGCTGTGGCACATTACCTGCAGGTCTTCCATTCTGGTTCTGTCCCGCCTGTCTGTTATGTGGAGCCGCATTTCTGTTCTGTGCATTATGTGCTGCACCTGCTGATGGCCTTCCATTCTGTGGTCTGCCGGCTGCCCCTTTGTTCTGTGGCTGTCTTCCTGCATTTACAGAATTTCTTGCAGGCTGTCTGTTCTGTTCCTGACCTGCCTGTGGTCTTGGACGTCTGTTCTGTGAAGGAGCCTGTCTTCTTGCAGGGCTCTCATCCTCTGTAAGATACTCATCAAGTTCCTCATCATTATATGATGTAACAGTTCTAAGGTTCTGTGGCTTCTTTCTGTCAAGGAACTTAGGAACTGCCTTAACATAATAATAATACTCATCATCCTCAAACTGTGTCTTCTCAACCTTTGAATAGTCAACAACCGTCTTCCAGAACTGCACAACTGCCGCTACAATAACAGAAACAAGACTTCCTATCACTACTGATGTAAGTGACATATCTGCACCTGTTGTAACATTTCCCACTAAAAACAGTATTATCTCAAATACGCCACCAATAGCAATGGCAACATACCATGAATAATCAAATGATAACTTATAAATTATAGCTACAATAAGTACTATCACAGCGAACACCGCCACTGTAAGCACAAGCTCTTTATTTCCTTTTAATGCTTCAAATATAAACTTGTAGCTGGCTGCGATCTCTGTTCCGCCTGCCGACGCAAGTGCATCCACATAATCTCCTGCTGCAATCATAAAATAATAGATTATGCATCCTATACCTACGCTGAACATTGCTGCCGGCCCAACCAGCATACCTGCCAGTATAGGCAGAAGGAACTGCAGCTTAACAAGGAAAAATACCGGTGCAAATAATACAATCCATATTGTCTTAGGGAAAAATCTTATATATGCACAATAAAGCACCAAAAACAGCAGGAGGAATACAACACCGATCTCAACATTCGCCGAGAACAACTGTCCTGTAAGAAGAAGTGCGCCAAGCCCCAGTCCGATACCATCTGACGTAACAGCACTGATAACAGCCATGAGCACTGCAACCTTAGTACTTCCAAACGCCGTACTGTATCCGGTCATACTGTTTAATGTCATATACATAATAAGATATAATATAAATCTTACTACAGGCGTTATGATCATGTCATACTTGCTGCAGAATTCTTTCACTGACTGACGAAACTTTAATATTTCCTTCATAACTATCTCTTCCTCCCGGAGTTCTTAATGGTATGTCCATCTTCATCATAGAAGTCTATGAGCGCCTTTAGATTCTGATTATACCTGATCAGTCCCGGCTTCGCCTTACTGTAGCGGTATGTGTACACCAGCCACGCAATAATAAAATACACAACGCAGACTGCCACATACGCTAACAGCACATTTCTTGCCAGCTTGCCGTAATCATATGTAGTAAGGTTCTCTATAACCTTTGCAAGGTTATAATACACATACATAGCTGCAACTCCCCAGAAGAGAATCGTGGTCGATACCAATGTCTTGAGGCAGTTCAGTCTCACATAATCGCTCTGAAAAAACCTCGCTTTATTCAAATCTTCTTTTCCTGTGGATTCCTCGTAAGTACTGAGCTTAGTCATAAGAATCACTTTTTCTTCATTGATCATTTTGTTTCCTCGCCTTATAGTGCCCAATAACAGCTCTAAACATTATATCAAAGTGTCATGAATTAAGCAATAAAGTAATTATGAATTTATTGTGGTGTCTTCCTTAAGATATTCCTTGCATATTCCTTGAACATCCCTTGAAACTCTTCACGAAATAATTCTTGATAAATTCATCTTGAAAAATTAACTATGAATTGGCCTGGGCTTTAAGCTCCTCAAGCATCTGCGGAAGTCTGGTGTCCATCTCGTCATCCTTAAACTGGCAGGTGCCGACCTTCCTGTGTCCGCCACCGCCGTACTTAAGCATAAGACTTCCAACATCCATGGTGGCTGTGCGGTTCAGTATACTGTAACCGACTGCTGCCGAACATCCCTGTCCACCTTTTCCGCTTACTATCCAGGCTGACACGTTCTGTTCAGGGTACATGCTGTATATCATGAAACGGTTTCCTGTGTAGATCGGGTCAACGCCTCTCAAATCACTTATGATAAGGTTTCCGTCAACGATGGTGTGGGCCTTGACCATTTCCTTAAACTTCTCTGTCTGCTCATTGTAGAGTACTATTCTTTCCTGAATATCAGGCATTGCAAGAATTTCGTCTGTAGTCATTGTCCTGCAGGCGTCTATAAGCCTCTCCATGAGCTGATAATTTGATATAGTGAAATTTCTGAATCTTCCGAGCCCTGTCCTTGGATCCATAAGGAAGCCTATAAGTATCCACCCCTTAGGATTCTGCACCTCATCTATTGTAAGGTTTCCTGAGTCCACCTTATCTACAGCCTCCATCATATCATCAAACTGAGGAAATCTTTCCTTTCCTCCGTAATATTCATATATTATCCTTGCACAGGATGGTGTTATACGGCTCTCGCCCTTGTACTTCCCCTCAAGAGCAAGTCTCTCGTGCTCACTTGAGTGATGATCGAACCATAATCCGCAACCCTCTACAAATGGGACATTGGCAAGGCAGTCATCCTCTGTAACCTCAATAAGTCCGTCCTGAAGATCCTTTGGATGTGCAAATTTCCAATGGTCGATTATCCCCGCCTCCTTAAGAAGCGCACCACATGCAAGTCCGTCAAAATCCGATCTGGTAACTAATCTCATAAAGTACTCCTCCCTATTTCAAAAACCTTCTCTTTTGATTATATAAAATGCTCCTTGGCTTTTCAAGTAATTGTTAGCGCATGCCACATATGGCAGAGCCCTGCTTACTCTAATCCAGTTTCACTACAAGCTTAAGTGGATTGTGGTCTGTGTTCTTAAAGCCCTCATTCAACGTCTCCAGGGACTCTACAGTCACATTATCTGATACAATAAAGCCATCAATTACATAGTACTGGAAATCCGAACCCTCATATGTGTCCAAAGGCTGGTCAAGAGATCTGCAGGTAGGATTTGCCGGGTCTGTCAGACAGGAGAGATGCTCCCCAAATGCCTCTGTATCAATAAGTCCCGGTGCCCACAGGTCATCCTGCTGTAATGGATAGTCAGATATATCTACATTGGAAAATGCCTGATTGAAATCCCCACCGGCAATAACATAATTCCCGGCCTCCTGCTCCTTCTTAAGAAGCTCTGCGAGCATTTTTGTCTGGGCTTCCTTGCCCTCGCCCGAATCATATGCCTCAAGGTGAACATTCACGATCACAAGCTCCTTGTCACTTCCTGCCACAGGTATCCTGGAAACCAGAAGACACCGTTTAAGATTGCACAATCTCACCGGGTATGAAAACGGACACGGCAGCTTTATCCTCACTGCACTGTCCACCGAATATGCTGAAAGGGTCATTATCCCCGACGCCACCTTCCCTATAGGTGGCAGAGGATACGGCACCATAAGAGTCTTATAATTATATGCAAATGATGTGTAATACCCCGTAAATGCTTCCTCGTAGCTTTCTCTCTCATTTATCCCATAACTTCTTGTTGAATTCTCATCAACCTCCTGGAGCATGATAATGTCAGGATCTATGTCCTTTATGGTGTCTGTTATCCCTGTAACATTGGCAAGTACACGATCCTTGTCAGCGGTCTTCACCATCTCGCCGCCATCCATGAAGAAATCCGCATTGTCACCTAAGGCTCCGTAGCCGGTATTCCATGTCAGGACTGTAAGTGAGTCTCCCTGATGTATTTCATTTGTCCCGTTGTTATCTTCCGATGAAGCCTCATTATCTGCAGATGTATTTGGATTACCGCTTGTCTGCCCTGATCCGCCTCTCACTTCAAGGGTCTCAATATCCTCCGGACGATACTCGGTTATGGTGAGTACCCCTACAAATATCAGTACAAGTGCCACTATCACAGCAAACACTATCAAGATTATTTTCATAGCTTTTTTCACAAGATATATCTCCTATCTTTGTTTTAATTTTTTTGCTGTATCTCTCCAAACCAGAGAGAGGTTTTTCTGCCGGCCTGATTTTATTTTCTACGTAAAAACCGGTTCCTATCATTTTAGTGTTTCAAGCTTTCAATATCTCTGACAGATTTTTCCGGATTCCATAAGCAACATCGGGCTTATTCATTGAATATACATGGACGTGCTTCACTCCGTTTGCCATAAGATCTATGATCTGGTCTGTGGCGTAGGCTATTCCTGCCTGACGCATTGCCGCTTCGGTGTCACCAAAGGCGTCCACAATGCTCTTAAATCTCTCGGGCACGTTGCAGCCTGAAAGCTTAACCGCATTCTTAACCTGGACACGCTTTGTAATAGGCATGATACCCGGAATTACAGGAACCATAACTCCTGCTGTCCTGAGTCTGTACATGAAGTTAAAGAAAATAGTATTATCAAAAAACATCTGGGTTGTGAGATATTCACAGCCTGCTTCAACCTTTTTCTTAAGTCCCTCTATGTCAGCCTTCTTGCTTGCCGAATCCGGATGAACCTCCGGATAGCATGCTCCGCCTACGCAGAAATCACCTGTCTCCTTTATTAACCTAACCAGTTCCGAGGCATGCACAAAATCTGTAAACACCTCGCCCTCATAATTCTTTGGAACGTCACCGCGAAGTGCAAGTATGTTCTCAATTCCTGCGTCCTTCATCTCTGTCAGTGCCTTTCTTATGGTCTCTTTGTCTGCACATACGCAGGTAAGATGAGCAATGGTTGGCACATTATACTTTTCCTGTATCTCCTTTGCAAGTCTTATGGTATGTCCCTTTGTGCTTCCTCCTGCGCCATAGGTCACACTCATATAATCCGGCTTGTAAGCTGCAATACTGCAGGCTGCCGCTTCTACATCTGCAAAGTCTGTATCCTTCTTAGGTGGGAACACCTCGAATGAAAGAGTTGGTCTGTCCTGGTTTATTATGTCTCTTATCTTCATGTAATACCTTCCTGTTTTCCTTTGATTTTGTATTATCACTATAAGATTTTATAAGATATGTGTTCGTAAATAGTGTAACCGTGCCTTTTATTATATACCCTGTGGGGATTATTTACAATTATCTGATACGGCTGAGTGTTTATATTTTGTTTATTTTGATGGATTATCAGTTGTTTGTTTTGAGGTTTTGTTAGGAGTGGCTAACCATGTGGTTTTTAAAAATCGTGTGACACATATGTAATGCACCACACGATCCTGTAATCTTATGCCTTACCTACCTTATACTGCATACGTCCATTCTTAACATACCACAGTGAGCCTTTATACTTAACATTACCTGTGTACTTGAAATCAGCCTTTCCGTTATTCACATAATACCAGCCGCCTCCATATTTGACGAGGGTCTGAGACTTGTCAATCTTGCCGCCCTTGATATAGTACCATGTGCTTCCGTATTTGCACAGAGTCTCTGCTGTCTTATCCCATTTGCCGTTTTGTACGAAATACCAGGCATTGTTGTACTTGCAGAGGGTTCTGGTCTTGTTTATCTTGCCGGCCTTTATGTAGTACCATGAGCCATTGTATTTGCACAGGGTCTCTGATGTTTTATCTACCTTACCATTCTGCACGAAATAGTATACGCCGTTATATCTGCAAAGGGTTCTGGCATCATAATCCACATGTCCCTCATTTATGTAATAGTAACTATTGTTGTATTTTACCAGGATATCTGAGGCATTGAAATCAACCATGCCCTTCACAACATACCACCAGGTGCCATCGAATTTGACAAGTGTTGTTGCTGTCATGTCCCTTTTGCCGTACTTTGTGTAATACCACTTATTATCGCTTTCCTTGTCAATACCCTCTACCGGATTCTGCGGAGTCACAATAAATGTCTTCATATTATCAGCGTCCAGATATTCAAATTTTGTATCCACCAGATAATTTCCAGCACAGATAAGAGCATTAAGTTTTTTATTATTTTCCAAATCAAGTTTCCTTAAGCTATTGTCCGAACAATAAAGCCTCTTCAACTCTGTGTTTCCTGACACATCTAATGTCTCCAGGCCGCAGGCAGTACAAGCCAGCTCCTCTAACTTAAGATTATTGCTCACATCAATAGAGCCCAAATTGTTGTTGCTCACTATAAGGTATGTCAGTTCAGAGTTACCGCTCACATCAATGGAAGTAAGCTGGTTCTTATTAACTTCAATTCGTCTGAGTTTCAGATTCTTACTTACATCAATCTCCTTCAGTCCACAATCATAAGCATACAAATATACCAGTTCCCCATTTCCGATTATATCAAGATCATTAATATTATTCTCGCTACACTCAAACGTGGTCAATGCAGTGTTAACCGAAACATCAATATCTGTAAGTTTATTAGCATTACACCTAAGAATCTGCAGTGCCGGATTTTTGCTGACATTCAGTTTATCCAGCTTGTTATAGCTTACATCAACAGTTTCCAATTTTGTATTATTGCTCAGATCAAGGCTTGTCAGATTATTATTGTAACACCTAAGCACAATAAGCTCTTTGTTATTACTTATATCAAGGCTTGAAATATTACACTTGCCACAGTTTAACTCTATAAGTTTCGTATTATTGCTAATGTCAAGTGACTCAAGCAAGGTCTCGCTACATGTAAGTGACTCAAGATTCTTAAACAGTTCTATTCCTTTTAGAGTAGTCAGTTTTTTATTATTTATGGATATTTTTGTCACTTTGTCCGCGTTTATTGACCCTGTATTTTTTCTGTCATAGTTTTCAGAAAGATACGCCCTTAAAGTAGCGTCCGGGAAATTCTTCTCATTTATCGCAACTAAAGTACCTGTTTCATCCATAATGGATGTATCCTCTGACTGGCCTGAGACTGTCTCATCTATGTCTTCACCATCTGCCTGAACCGGGACCGTCTCTTTGCTGTCTTCACCATCTGTCATTTCTGTTGTCTCGTAAGCAGTCTGCTGATCCTCTGTAGCCGCCTCAGCATTTGCCGGTATAGCTGTCATAAATCCGCTTAATCCCATAGTTACCGCCAGGGCAACTGCAATCCCTTTTCTTCTCATATAATTTTCTCCTCCCATTGAACATCAGCCCATTTAAAGTTTGCCTTCATAGGTATTGCCCCCTCCCATTATGGGTAACGCCCCCTCGTTTACACTCGGCGGCAAGTCGATTGTGCCATTCAAATATGCGTTTTCAACGCATGGGCACAATCTCTCGGCGGCATATCGTCGGTACCATTTTATATGCATCTACGATGCATGGGTACCTCCTCTCGGCAAAGGGCTGACGCTACATGTCAAGTTTTTACACAAAACTTGACACATCCATTGAACATCAGCCCATTTAAAGTTTGCCTATTAAACCATAGGCACTTTGTACATATATGACGCAATTATATCTTATACCATCATAATTTTCAACCTGTCTCCTACTCTTTGATCCCGTCACACAGATTGATCTCAATATGCTTTCCTAATGCCCCCGCATACTTCTGCAATACTATGATTGTAGGCACCCTGGTTCCTGTTTCAAACCTGGCTATATTAGATGTTGCCATGCCGGTGATCTCGGCAATATCAGCATTAATTTTCATACTTTATATTATTTATAAAATCGTATGATAAGCCCTTGAAAAAAATAGGGACTGAGGGTAACATACTCATAGAGGGTGCTACCGATATGCGGCTAGCCCGGAATATTTTGATATCTTTCCTTATACCACTCTATAGTTTCCCTGATCCCAGCTTCAAAATCCACTTCCGGATGCCATCCCAACTCGTTACGCAGCTTAGAGCTGTCTATTGCGTACCTCAGATCGTGCCCTTTTCTGTCAGGAACAAATGTTATCAGACTCTCAGGCTTTCCAAGTGTCCTGCAAATAAGCTTCACAATATCAATATTTGCCACCTCATTGCTGCCACCAACATTATAGATCTCTCCGTCCCTGCCATGATGGATTATCATATCCACCGCCCGGCAATGGTCATCTACATGGATCCAGTCGCGAACATTTATCCCTTGTCCATATACCGGCAACGGCTTATTCTCAAGAGCATTAAACACCATAAGAGGAATCAGCTTCTCCGGGAACTGGCGTGGTCCGTAATTATTCGAACATCTGCTGATAGTCACCGGCAAACCATAGGTTCTGTGATACGCCATGACCAACAGGTCTGCAGCCGCCTTGGAGCTGCTGTATGGCGAACTGGTTCTAAGAGGCGTCTCCTCATTAAATAGCAGCTCCGGCCTGTCCACCGGCAGATCTCCGTACACCTCATCGGTACTTATCTGGTGAAATCTTCTGACTCCATATTTTATACACGCGTCCATCAGCACCGCTGTCCCCTTGATATTTGTATCCAGGAAAACTTCGGGATTTTCAATGGAGCGATCCACATGGGACTCCGCAGCGAAATTCACAACAATATCCGGCTTCTCTGACTCAAATATTTTGAAAATATTCTCCCTATCGCAAATATCAGCCTTGTAAAACTGAAAATTTTCCCTATCCGCAACCGCGTTCAGATTATCCATGCTTCCCGCATAGGTAAGCTTGTCCACGCAGACCACCCGGTAGTCCGGATGTACCCCCATTATGTAAGATATAAAATTGCTTCCGATAAAGCCGGCTCCACCGGTTATCAGAATGGTCTCAATCTTGTAATCGTCTCTGTCTGCCATACAACACCTCCGCTTTGAACGTCAGTTCATTTACAATTTGCTTATGACAAATGGCTGACGCTGCATGTGAAGTTTTTCACATAGAACTTGACACATCACATACCATCATTTACATAGCCCCAAGTATGCTTCCTGGTCAAGCCCCGCAATATATGTTTCACCCTTTTTTCCGTCTCTGTAATCTGGTTTCTGGCCTCATTTATCCTGTTTTGGACATAATAGTCCATCAGAAATCCGTCCCAGAATACATCTGCAAATGACACAAACTCACTTACTTCCAGCTTCACTTCTGTAGGCACATCTGTGTTCCTAAGCACCCACTGAAAGTGTCTCAATGCCTTTTCCGCGTCTTCCATATATCCCCTGGCGTCATTCATCCGCGAACGCTTCAACAAAGACGGCAGCATGCCGCCTCCAAATATATCCCACCTGCCATATCCTGCTGCCTGCTCCAGTTCTTCATTTGCAGCTTGAAGGCTGGCAAGTGCCTGTTCTCCAGCTCTTATGGCGTCATTTATCTGTCTCTGACCTTCATTTGTTCCCATGTTTTTCTCTATTCCTCCAGCTTACCAGCTTCCTGCATGCCCCAAATATCAGGGCAGCCACAACATACCCTATGGCGTCAAGCACCAGATCAAACGCATCAAAATGACGTCCCACAATAAATATCCTTATGGACTGATCCACAAATGACACCGCCATACATGTAAACAACGCCGCTGCCATCATGCTCCAGGTATGCTTCGTTATAAAAATATATAACACAGAAAAGCCTGTGCCTACAATAAAAAATTCAAATACATGTGCCCACTGACGCACCGACCAGCTCACATAAGCTCCCATCCGCTCCAGGAATGCTGATACAACCGGCAAATGTGCCACTCTGTTTGAAAGCTCAACCGTATCCTCCGGTTTCTGAAAGGTCAGATAAAATAGGGAAGCCAGGATGATCAATATTGCAGCTGACGGTATAAGCAGGGATTTTTTCATTTTAAACGCCACCTTTGTCTAGTTATGACTAATATTATAGTTTAATACGCCAGATTTTTCCAATAGTCATAAGTAAGCTTAAGCACTTATTTTTATCGTTCACAGGTACAAAAACGATTTCATTCACTTGTTGAGCAGACTTACCAGGCGTAACCTAGCCTCATATGTGATTTCTGTCTGTCGGACCAAGAGTTTGCTTACAGCTTCCTTCAGATTCTACCATACGATAGACACCCTTGCTGTTCAGCTATACATTTCCCCGCAAACCTAAAAATACCCTGCCAGTCTTCACCGGCAGGGTTGCCCGCATTGTTTACCTGTAGAGATCTTCCAGCGTTATCAGCCAAACTTCACCTCGCTCCTGTGCTTGAAGAAGTCCATCCGTGAATCCGCCTTTCGAGAAGATATAATAATGATAGTTGTTGCCTTTTCCAAATACCGATGCATAATCCCGAATCAAATCGAGTTCATCCACACCAATTTTTTCATTTCTGTACTTGCACGAGCCGATGATATAGTCCTTACCCTCAACAGGTGTTCCAACAATATCAATCTGTATCTGCTTTTTCTTTTTGGGATCTGTACCCCACCACTGACCGATTTCGCTCAGTTCAATGGGGAGATTGTCCGAATAATAGAGCAGATAATCCTGACACATCTTCTCAAAAATCAGGTCCATGTAATCCGGAAGATACTGTTTTACAGCATGCGGATAGGACCTTGCGATTCTTCCAGAATCAATGGCACTCATATTGACCGGAACAAACCGATACCAGAACCGGAAGAAATTATCAGCCAGTAAATAGATCGTTTTCTTACCCGATTTTTCTGTAATCGGTGTTTCCTTTTTGACAATGCCAAGGTTAATCAGTGTGTTCAGATACTTCGATACGACTGAATTCTCCTCACCGACTTTCATCTTGATATCGTTCATTCGGGAAGCACCTTCTGCAATCGCTTTGATGATTGCATTATAAATGGCCGGCTCCCTAAGTTCCTGTTTCAGCAGATTCCCCGGCTCCTCATACAGATAGCTGGAACGGTCAAAGAAATTATCCAACAAGGCTTCATCCACACTGTCTCTCACATCCAACTTGTTGATATAATGAGGAACTCCACCCGTAATTCCATAAATCAGAGAGTTATCCTCTGCAGACAGATTCGGATGGAATACAACCGTTTCCTTATAGTCCAGTGGTTCGATTTTGAACTGGCCTGTTCGTCTGCCATACAGCGGACTTTCTTTTCCAAGCACCTGACTCTCCATAAAGCTCATAGATGAACCGCAAAGAATCAGATACATTCTGGACTCTGTCCATTTGTGGTCGATGATGTGCTGCAGCATCGCTGAAATAGCCGGTTTTGCTTTTGCAAGATAAGGATACTCATCAATGACAAAGACAATCCTTTTTTCCTTTGAAAGTACTGTCAGCTCATCCAAAGCTGCATCATAGGACCTGAACTCCGGTGCAGACTCCATATCCGGCCGCTCATAACTCATGATCGCCTTTGAGAGAGCTGCCAGATTTTCCTTTCCTGTCGTGTTCAATGCAGAAAAGAAAATGGTAGGCTTATCTTTGCAGAACTCGTTGATCAGTGCCGTTTTACCAACACGCCGTCTGCCATAGATGACAATGCACTCAAACTTATCATCTGCGTATCGTTTATTCAGTTTCCGCAGCTCATCCTCACGGCAATAAAACTGACTCATCTGCCCGCCTCCAATAATTATACTCGTAAGTTAGTAACTCGTAAGTTACTTTCTTACAAGTATAATAAATTAGATAATTTGCAAAGTCAAGTAAAACAAGTCGAGCTATTGTATGATGCGGGGTAATCTCACCATTGACAAGCTGCTGATTGGTCTGCTGTGCGGCAGTCTTCAGAGCTGCCAGCTTTTCCTTAGTGGCTTCAATGGCACCCTTGAGCATCTTCTTGAAGCTGTCCTTTACTGCCGCGATATCTTCATGGCAGGTCATACCATACCATGTATCGTTGGTTTTCAGAACCTTCACTGACATCTTTCCCTGCTACGGCAGTTCACCAATGAAGATAGGGATCAGATACTCTGCCTTCATAGGATTGCCGGGTACTTCTTTCTCAAAGAACGCCTTGAAGCCTTCTTACAACACACCCAGAAAATCAGGAGTCAGCCCCCACATATTCATGGAAACCAGAGAATCAACATCAATCACTTTTCCAGATTTGTCTGGCTAGCTTTTTCTAGTATTGTTATATTCAATTTATCAATCAGTTGCTCTCTATCATCAGCTATCTTCTTGTGAATCTTCTTCATGTCTTTAGCCTTTATATAATCATCCGTCAATTTTCTGCCGTCCATAATAGAAAATGAACCAAAATATTCATGTCTTACATCTACATGAACATGTGGTTCATTATGTTTTCCATCTGCTCTTCTTAGTACCTCAAGACATCAAACTCCGGCTTCAGCTTCTTCCTGACACCACCGAGCTTACGTGCTTTATTTCTTTTCTCTCCCCTGATTATTCGTGCAGTTCCAGTGGCAGACCGTCCGGATCATGGAAGAAAGTCATCTTCTTACCGGTATAATCGTCAACCCGGATCGGCTCACTTTCAATTCCGATCGCTGCCAGTTCTTTCACCGTCTGCTCCACACTCTCTACGCAGAAAGCAAGGTGACGCAGACCGCAGGCCTCCGGGCGATTCACACGCCTCGGCGGGTTTTCCTCAGCGAAAATCTCCAGTTCCGTGTATTCATTGACACGAAGATCCAGCTTCCAGTCCTTACGCTCCGGGCGGTAGTTTTCTCTGATGACAGAGAATCCCAGCTTGTTCACATAGAAATCCTTTGCTGCTTCGTAGTCAGATACGATGATTGCAATATGATGTATTTTTGATAAATTCATTTTTCTCGCACTCCATTTCTTTTATTTTAGTTTTTCGAGGATCTCATCTGCGCACCCTCAGTGGTCAACTATTATAATAGCGTTTACACCTTACTGCGCCCGTGCTGCTTTTATAGGACATACATTGATACATTGATAGCAGCAAACACATTTACTTTCATCTATCTGCGGATATTCAAATCCTTCATCATCCTCTACCATAGATATAGCTTCCTTCGGACAAATCGCATAACAGGCTGTACATCCACAGCATTCTTCTTTTCTCTTATATAGTACCGGTATTGGCTTCATCATATTTCCTCACTATTAAATACAAAAAGTAATCCATAGTCTCCATTACTTACTTTCTGCCCCCCGATAACTCGGAGTATTTTCCTAATCGTAGCCTTAATTTTTCGTTTAACTCTTGTTTTCAATGAATAACGTATCGGAGCCGCATATTTTTCTTTTAACTCTTCAAATCTCATCGTACGCATATCTTCAAAGAACTTATCTCTTTCAGAAGGTCTTACACATGACCTATACTCAGCCGGATTTCCCTTAACACCGTCTTCGTAAGACACTTCTTTCATTTTCATGTTCCTATTTGCACTTTCAAATAGTTCATTACCTTTCGCAGTGCGAATCAAAACTAAGGATGTTCCTAGGCCATCATCCATATCAGGAGCAACATTATTTATGCCCCAGAAATCCGCAATAGTCAGATCAGACATTTTCACTTTCTTTGCTGTACACTCATAACAGGATGGACGTAAACAATAATCTTGTAAAAACATTCTCATATAAGAATCATTATCTTTTGATATAAAATACTTTTCCATCTTATTTTTCGGAATAGATTTAATAACTTCCTTCATTACAAAGTCCGCCCAGCTGTCATCCTTGCAGCGAAAATTGATACTTTTCAACTTACCCCGCATCTTTTTTTCTTGGTATTGTGCGTACTCTCTCCACAACGCAGGTGACGGAACGCCATGGCAAATCACGTCCATACAAATCAAATTATCATAATCTTTTCCCAGAAAGTTCTTTAGCCCATTTACTTGACACCCTGTTCCAGTAAATAAGACAAGTTTTCCTGCTTGCAACTCTACTTTAACTTTCTTAAACGTATCCCCAACTTTTGCTTGCAAGTATTTCGATCCACGGAGTTTTGTTAGTCCACTTCGATCCGTAATCGCAATAAATTCTGCCGAGTAGCAATCCTCCGACATCGTTACGCCATAAACAATTCCATTCTTATTGAGCACATATTCTGCCAAAGAAGAAAATACCGCTCCAGAAGAACTGCTTAATCTCACATCTTTATCTTTATTAAAACAAGCATATACTTTTTCTGGCTTCACTCGTATATCCTCCTCTTCCAGTACATTTTGAACAAATCCAACATATCGCAACAATTTTTTATGGATCTTCAATATTATCTGACCAATATTCACTATAATATAACTAATGAATGCAGTCAGTACAAAACGCAATACCCAGTAACCGCCAATATATGCAGATTCCTCGGATACATTGCAATATTCTCTCTATTCTTTCATCTATTATTTCCTTAAGATTTTTTTAATTGGTCCCATGACAAGCTGCTTCTCTTCTTCATTCATCCCCAAGAAATACATCGAGAGTCCATACACAGCGGTATAAACAACTGCAAACACTCCCAATTTAACGAGACCAGTAATATTGACAAAGTTCATAATAACAATACCGACCGCACAAGGCGCAATCAATGCCGGGATAAACTTTGCAATCTCTTTCCAAAAATAAATCATGTTCATTCCTATGCGGCCATGATAATACCAGTTCATAAAAATGATATTTCCAGCAATAAGTGAAATTGCGGTTCCAAGTGCCGCACCAGCAGAACCAATAAGTTTAATCAAAGGAATACTGATAAATACATTGGCAATTGCAATAAATAAGTAAACAACAGAGCGCGCTTTATGCATATTCTTTGCGCGTTGGATTTCAATTCCAAGATTTTGTATAAGTGGTACTGTAACCGGTGCAATAAGTAGAATTGCAACAGCATAAGATGCACTATATTGTTTACCAGCCCACATTTTTATGAATGGGTCTCCAAAGAAAATGAATCCTGACAAAACAAGTCCCAATACTAAAAATTGAATTCTTCCTACCTTTGTAAATAGTTTTGTCAACTGCTCATTATCATTGGATTCTGCCACAATCTTATTTACTTTCGGAACAAATACATTTGAAATAGATGTAGAAAACTGCAAATATAGAGTGTTGATTTGTCCACCAACACCATACACTGCTACAGCCGTAGTTCCTGCAAATCTACCCAAAAGGAATTTATCAACACTCCAGTTCACCTGATCAATAATCTGATTTAAGAAGATGAAAAATGTGAATACCCACATTTCCTTAAGCAAACTAATTTGAATTCCACGGAACATAAATCTGATATGTAATTTATTAAAGCAAAAGAACATGTTAGACAGTAGTAACACAAATGTCAGGAATGTCGTAACTGATACCATTCCGATTGAGCCATATCCCATTATCAATAACGGAAGTGTTAAAAAAGGACTAAAAACATTCTGGAGTAAAATCAGGAGCTTTTGAAATAGAAACTTATCATGT
>ENA-UERC01000899-UERC01000899.1-human-gut-metagenome-genome-assembly--contig:-NODE-899-length-19708-cov-4.802404_pt1 | contig 19708 bp, 14 predicted proteins | sample MGYA00242955_ERZ507955 | MGnify/ENA primary metagenome ERZ507955 (study PRJEB26167, sample SAMN06115394) | human gut metagenome | host: Homo sapiens | place: China:Hubei | collected 2016-04-27 | study... | reverse complement strand
GATATAAATATTTCTTTCCGCCTGAACCCCGAAACCGGACGCCCAGATACCTACCTGAACGGAGTAAATGTAGAAAACAAAATCCGTACCATGGAAGTATCTTCACGTGTCAGCCCCATTGCAACATTGGATTTCGTACGCGAAGCTATGGTGGCACAGCAACAAGAGATGGGCAAGGCCAAGGGTATCGTTATGGATGGGCGCGACATCGGCACTACCGTTTTTCCGGATGCCGAGCTGAAAATTTTTGTAACCGCCACCCCCGAGATACGGGCACAACGCCGCTATGACGAACTAAAGGCCAAAGGGGAAGAAGCCAGCTTTGACGAAATTCTGGAAAATGTGAAACAACGGGACTATATTGACCAAAACCGGGATGTAAGTCCGCTGCGCAAAGCTTCTGACGCTTTATTGTTGGACAACAGCCACCTGAGCATTTCCCAACAAAAGGAATGGCTGGCGGAACAATTCGAACGGGTTATAAAGGAGAAGAACTGAACCGGATATGGCAAAAGTAGAAATAGACGAAGGCTCCGGCTTCTGTTTCGGAGTTGTCACCGCAATAAACAAGGCAGAAGAGGAACTGGCGAAAGGAGGAACCCTCTATTGTCTGGGAGACATCGTGCACAACAGCCGTGAAGTGGAACGCCTGAAGGCAATGGGGCTGATTACCATCAACCATGAGGAATTCAACCACCTCCACAACGCCAAAGTGCTGCTGCGTGCTCATGGAGAGCCCCCTGAAACTTATGACATTGCCCGCCGCAACAATATAGAAATCATTGACGCAACCTGCCCGGTCGTACTCCGCCTGCAAAAGAAGATTAAGCAAGAGTACGTCCAGGAAGACAACCGCGACAAGCAAATTGTCATCTATGGCAAAAATGGACACGCCGAAGTACTGGGTCTGGTAGGACAAACCACCGGAAAGGCCATCGTCATCGAAAAGCAGGAAGAGGCAAGGAAACTGGATTTCAGCAAAGACATCCGTCTCTACTCCCAGACCACAAAGTCTCTGGACGGATTTCAAAACATTGTGAAATACATAGAGGGACATATCTCACCGAAAGTCACTTTCGAGTCCTATGACACTATCTGCCGACAAGTAGCAAACCGGATACCTAATATCCGGAAATTTGCAGCTTCCCATGATTTAATATTCTTTGTCAGCGGCAAAAAAAGCTCTAACGGCAAGATGCTGTTCAGTGAGTGTAAAAAAGTCAATGCCAATTCACATTTGATAGACAGTGCCGAAGAAATAGATAGTTCTCTGTTAGCCGGTGCCAATTCCATCGGTGTCTGCGGAGCCACTTCCACCCCCAAATGGCTGATGGAAGAAATTTCAGAAGCCATAAAGTCAAAACTTAAATAACAGTTTGTCATCCTTTTGGAACAGCAAATTAACGTAATTTATTAGTCACCGCCTCAGCTTTTTACTATCTTTGCGGCATGAAAAAATAGTCCAACTATATTTTTCATCATGATTATTAATACTAAACAAAAAGATTGTTATGGGAACAGTTAAGTGCATTGGTATCTTGACATCAGGAGGTGATGCTCCGGGAATGAACGCAGCCATACGTGCCGTGACACGTTCGGCTATTTACAACGGACTTTCAGTTAAAGGTATATATAGAGGTTACAAAGGTCTGGTAACCGGCGAAATCAAAGAATTCAAAAGCCAAAATGTCAGCAACATCATCCAGCTGGGTGGTACAATCCTGAAGACAGCCCGCTGCAAAGAGTTCACGACTCCCGAGGGCCGCCAGATTGCTTACGACAACATGAAGAAAGAAGGCATTGACGCCTTAGTGATTATCGGAGGCGACGGTTCGCTGACCGGTGCTCGTATCTTTGCACAAGAGTTTGACGTGCCTTGTATCGGGCTGCCGGGAACTATCGACAATGACCTTTATGGAACAGATACCACTATCGGCTACGACACCGCGCTGAACACGATCCTGGATGCTGTGGACAAAATCCGTGATACAGCCACTTCCCATGAGCGCTTGTTTTTCGTAGAAGTCATGGGACGCGATGCCGGTTTCCTCGCTCTGAACGGCGCCATCGCCTCCGGAGCAGAAGCAGCCATTATCCCGGAATTCAGTACGGAAGTGGACCAACTGGAAGAATTCATCAAGAACGGTTTCCGGAAATCCAAGAACAGCAGTATCGTACTGGTAGCCGAGAGTGAACTGACCGGCGGTGCAATGCACTATGCAGAGCGTGTAAAGAACGAATACCCCCAATATGACGTACGCGTAACCATCCTCGGTCACTTGCAACGCGGTGGTAGCCCTACGGCACACGACCGTATCCTTGCCAGCCGTCTGGGCGCAGCCGCCATCGACGCCATCATGGAAGGACAGCGCAATGTCATGATAGGCATTGACCACGATGAAGTGGTATACGTTCCCTTCACGAAGGCCATCAAGAATGACAAACCCATCAAGAAAGACCTTGTAAATGTATTGAGAGAACTGTCTATCTAATGACAGACTGTTCAGATACCCCATAAACAGAGAAGGCGACATATGCGCCTTCTCTGTTTTTTACAACCATTTTTTCACTATACTTTCCGTCCTCTCCCACAGTTCTTCCATCTGTACATGCCGGGTGTACTTCTCCGAAAGAGACTTGGGACGGCAACTGGCATTCAATGTCCCCGTACGTTTACCGGCATCCTCATCCAGCAATAAGCCGACAGCCGTTGCAGCTCCCTTACGGGGAGTACGGATAAAAGGCCTGAAAAGTATATCTGTCAGCGGGTCAAACCACATATGCATGGTGATGATATTGGTAGACACAATCCCCGGGTCAGCCGCATTCACAACAATACCTTTGTGTTTGACGCGACTGGCCAAGTCGATGGTGAACAGAGTCAATGCCAGCTTCGTGTTGCTATATATAGGAATGCGCCAAAAGCCACCCTTCCTTCCCCGGAGGAAAAAATCCGGAAAGTCAAGATGACCGATGGCATACGTACAAGATACCATATTCACAATACGGCTCCCCTCTCCCATCAATGGCAGCAGCTTGCGGGTCAGCAGGTAAGGCCCTACATAATTGACACTCACCGTCCGTTCCAGTCCGTCTTCGGTAATGCGGCGTTCCGTTTCCATGGTTCCGGCATTGTTCATCAGCAACGCCAACGGCTCTCCCCGCTTCAACAGATGCTCTGCAAATGCGGCCACTGAAGCCAGAGATGCCAAATCAATGGGAGCAGTCTCAATACGCGGATTACCGGTTTCACGCATCAGCAGTTGCCGCTTGGGTTCGGCAGCTTGGGGGTCACGGCATGCCATGATGACCTGATAGCCGGCAGTTGCCACTGCGCGGGTAATTTCCATGCCCATGCCACCGTCTGCCCCGGTTATAACAGCTAAATTCACTTTAATAATTAAAAATTGAAAATTAAAAACTAAAAATCAGCCTTTCGCTTCGATTTTCTCTATCTCCCTTTTCAGACAAGGTGGAAGCTCCTCCTTCAAATGCTGATGGCATGCCATCTCGATGGAATACATCCGGGCAATGCAATAATTACTATGCCGGCAGTTGCAACGTGCATTCTCTTCGGCACGCATGCGGTTGACAAACCCCGGCTCATTGAGCAGAGCGCGTGCCATTTGCACAGCCTCGAAGCCGTCATCCAGCACCTCATCTATCTTGTCCCTGGAAACCAGGCCACCCACATAAACCAACGGTATCTTCAAGGCGGCACGGAATTTCAAGGCATCTTCCAGGAAATAAGCTTCCTTAAACGGTACGCTCGGTATCATCCATTTGCCTACCATGCGTACACCGTATTTCAACCACCAGCAGGTCATGTAATGCGTCATGCTGCGGATAGGCATTTCGCCCCGCATGACATACATCGGCGCCTTACTGACGAACCCACCGCTCAAGACCAGCGCATGTGCTCCCGACTGCTCCAGCCTCCGGGCCACCTGCATCGTCTCGTCCAGCTCCATCCCTCCACGGAAACCGTCGCGCATGTTCATCTTCACCAGCACAGCCATATCACTGCCGGCAGCCTTCATCACTTCTTCCATCACCATATCCATAAAACGCATACGGTTCTGCAACGAGCCTCCGAACTCGTCTTTCCGATGGTTGGTGGACGGGGACAAGAACTGGCTGATGAGATAGCCATGCCCTGCATGAATCTCTACAGAATCAAATCCGGCCTCCCGTGCCAGATTCACCGAACGTCCATAAGCACGCGCCATCTCCGGCAGCTCATCGGCACGCAGTCCGCGCACAAAGGTAGGAGAGTAAAGATTGAAACCGGAAGATGCGCCGACGGGCATACAACCGCAAATGCTCTTATGGGACATATTGCCACAGTGTCCCAACTGGATGCCTGCCGCAGCCCCCTCCGCATGTATGGCATCAGTCAGCCTACGGAGTCCGGGGATAATCTCAGGACGCATCCACAACTGGCGGTCAAAAGACAAACCGCTCTGAGTAACTGCCGCATAGGCAACAGTAGTCATACCTATACCTCCCGCCGCTACCGACCGATGATAGTCGAGCAACATGTCCGACGGAGCGTTTCCGGGACACATGCTCTCGAAAGCAGCCGAACGGATGGTACGGTTACGCAAGGTCAACGGTCCGAAAGTGACGGGGGTGAATAACTTGGATTCCATCGTTATGAGTTATGAGTTATGAGTTATAAGTTATGAATTATTCATTTTCCATTTTCAACTCTCCATTTTCCATTAATAAAGAAATGGAATGATGCGTTTGCGCTTTCCTACCGCCTCATCACCAAACTCCTCCCGATAACGGCGGTGAATGGCATCGGCACGGGGAACAAGGTTGGCAAACGTCCACCAGACGAACACCCAGGCGGCGGGAGAAGCTGTGAGTATGGCAAACCCCGTCCATTCCACCAGTTCACCGAAGTAATTGGCAGAAGTGACGTATCGGTAAAGCCCTTTTCCGGGAAGATAATGCTTCGTATCACCTGGCCTGCGCAGATGACGTATCACATAGTCGGAATGCAAATTGACGAACATACCTGCAAAAAACAGAATGATTCCCAACAAGGCATGAGGTTTCAGCAAATAGGCCCAGCCATCGGCATACAAGCCTTCGGGAGCGAAATAGAACAAACCGCCCGCCTGCATCATCCCGTTCAAAAGGTTGAAGACGATACCCATCGCCATAATAGCTACCGGCATCCGGCTTTTACCTTTCAGCAGGAACGGAAAAATAAAGGCCCGCTGAAGATAGTGCAACTGAAACAGCAGGAAGAAGAAATATACCGGCACGGCAAATCCCGCTCCACTCTTCCCCCACAACCCAAACATGACGATGAATACCGGCGCTTCCATAAGCACCCACGCCAGTTTATTATTGATGGAGATTCACCACGAGGCAATACGGAACATGCCATAACCCGCTTTGACAAAATAGAGTGCAATAAAGACAACCAATGCCACAGCACTCATTACCCACAGAAATATCTGAAAAGTTTCCTGATTCATAGTTCTTTATTTATGCGAAGCAAAGATAAAGAAAACTCACAACAAACAAATCGTTTTCCCCGGATAATTGTTTTTTCATGCAAAAACCAGTGTTTTTTACTGAGAAGATTAAGCAGTAGAGATACGAAAATCTAATCGTTCCATCATGGAGTAAATTTCATTCCACCATGGAGAAAAAACCGTTCCACCATGGTGGAACGATTTTTTCCCCGTGATGGAACGATTTAAAAGATACAAGTCTAATCCTTACCGTTTCTTAATGGGCACATAAGCCACCTCATCCAAAACATTCTTATAGGCAGGACGGATAATACGCTTGCCTTCGAAATTCAATTCTTCATTGCGATGTGCACACCAACCGACAATACGTGCCATGGCAAACAAAGGCGTGAAGATTTCCTGCGGCAGCCCAATCATCTCGTAGACAAAGCCCGAATAGAAATCCACATTACTCGAAACCGTCTTGCCATTATTCTTCACACGGCCAAACACATCAATGGCGCGCTCCTCGAGCAGTTCAAGGAAAGCGAACTCGCGTTCTTTCCCTTTTTCGCGGGCAAGGTCGCGGGCAAGCTCTTTCAGCAGAATGGCGCGCGGGTCGGAAATGGTATAGACGGCATGTCCGATACCATATATCAAGCCGGTCTTGTTATAGGCTTCCTTGTTGAGCATGCGGGTGAAGTAAGTATCAATCTCATCCACATTCGTCCAGTCCTGAATGTTTTCCTGCAGATGGTGGAACATATCGGCAACCTGGATATTGGCACCTCCATGAAGCGGCCCTTTCAAGGAACCGATACCTGCCGCTATCGAAGAGTAAGTATCCGTCCCGGTAGAAGAAGTGACACGTACGGTAAAAGTGGAGTTGTTACCACCACCGTGCTCGGCCTGAAGAACCAGCAGCAGGTCGAGCGTGCGGGCATCCAGCTCCGTGTAGTCCTTCTTCAGCATATAGAGGAAATTCTCGGCAATGGAAAGGTTTTCCTGCGGATGGCGGATATGCAGTGAACGGCCATGGGTGGCATGGCGAAGCATGTTATAGGCATACGCAATGATGGTCGGGAATTTCGAAATAAGCTCAATGCTCTGCCGCATCAGATTATCGCGGGAAGTGTCATCTGCATCAGGGTCAAAACGATACATCTCGAGCACGCTGCGCGCCAGGATGTTCATAATGTTGTTTCCTTCGAGTTCAATGATATTCATCTTGGTCTTCTGCTCCAGCGGCATGTTGTCGTTGATGAGTTCACGGAAAGAAGAGAGTTCTTCCTTGTCGGGCAGGCGACCGGAAAGCAACAAGTAGGCAATTTCCTCAAAACCGAAACGCTTCTCTTTGATGATGGCGTGTGCCAAGTCATCCACATCATAACCGCGGTAGAACAATTTGCCGGGAATAGGCTTCAGCCCTCCACCGGGGATGCGTTCATAGCCGACCACATTGCCTATTTTGGTCAACCCCACCAAGACTCCCGTGCCGTCCTCATTACGCAAACCGCGCTTCACATCAAACTTCCTGAACAGTTCATTCTCAATCCGGGTAGCTTCCTTCAAATCTTCGGAAAGCTTGTAAATCAGATACTCCTTCTTCATAATCGTTTCGTTTTATTCGTTATTCCCATTTTCTATTCTCCTTACAATCTCCCGGGTGAAAGTCGAAGTGGACAGCGAGACGCCACCCGGCATAAAACGTGCCAAGTCGGCAGTAGCACGGGCTTCTGTGAAACTTTCCTCCAAGGCGTTCTCTATAAGAGAGGCTGCTTCCTTCCAACCCAGATATTCAAGCATCATCACAGCGGAAAGGATGATGGAACAGGGATTCACAATGTCTTTCCCGGCAATGTTCGGAGCCGTCCCGTGAGTAGCCTCAAAAATGGCATGCCCCGTTTTATAGTTGATATTCGCACCCGGTGCAATGCCGATGCCGCCTACCATGGCAGCCAGTTGGTCGGACACATAATCACCGTTCAGATTCAACGTGGCAATCACGGAATATTCTTCGGGGATAAGCAACGTGTTCTGCAAGAATGCATCGGCAATGCAGTCCTTGATGACCAGACGCCCTTCTGCCAGCTCTTTACCAAACTCACATTCTGCCAGCTCGTACCCCCACTTCTTGAAACCGCCTTCCGTAAATTTCATGATGTTTCCTTTGTGTACCAAGGTCACGGAAGGCAGATGATGCTCAAGCGCGTATTGGCAGGCGGCACGCACCAAGCGCTCTGTTCCTTCTCTTGAAACGGGCTTCACGCCAAACGAGGAGGTTTCGGGAAAACGGACTTTTGTCACCCCCATGTCATCATGGAGAAAACGATAGAACTTTTCAGCCTCCGGAGTTCCGGCTTCCCATTCGATGCCTGCATAAATATCCTCGGTATTCTCACGGAATACGCACATATCCACCTTCTGCGGCTCTTTGAGTGGAGAAACAATACCCTTATACCAACGTACCGGACGTTGGCAGACATACAAATCAAGCGTCTGACGCAATGCCACGTTCAACGAACGGATACCTCCGCCGACAGGTGTTGTCAAAGGACCTTTGATGCCCACCTTATAAGTGCGGAAGGCTTCCATCGTTTCATCCGGCAGCCAGGAGCCGGTTTCGTGGAAAGCACGTTCTCCTGCCAGCACTTCTTTCCATTCAATGCCACGCCGGTCACCATAGGATTTCCTGACAGCGGCATTCACGACAGCCTGCATGGATGGGGTCACTTCTGCTCCCACTCCATCGCCGGAAATAAAAGGTACAGTAATTTTTTCCATATTCTATCTTGCATTAAGTGCAGAACCGGCCCGGAACCAGGCTATCTGCTGTTCGTTATACGTATGTTGTACTTCAAAACTTTCTTTACTCCCGTCCTCGTGATGAAGAACCACCTTCAACGTACGTCCCGAAGCAAAATCTTTCAACCCCATGACAGAAATCAGGTCGCGTTCCCGAATCTTGTCATAATCGGCCTTATCCGTAAAGGTCAGTGCCAACATGCCTTGTTTCTTTAAATTCGTCTCATGGATACGGGCAAAGCTTTTCGCCAAAATGACGCGTACATTCAAGAAGCGTGGTTCCATGGCAGCATGCTCACGGCTGGACCCTTCACCATAATTCTCTTCGGCAACGACAATGGAAGGGATACCTTCGGCCTTATACAGCTTCGCAGTGCCTGACACTGTTCCATAGGTATTGGTGGAGCGGTTCCAAACCTTGTTCGTCTCTCCATTGAAAGCATTGACAGCCCCCATCAGCATATTGTCCGAAATATTCTCCAAATGTCCCCGGAAACGGAGCCATGGCCCCGCCATAGAGATGTGGTCGGTGGTACATTTCCCTTGCACTTTAATCAATAAGGGCATATTCAGCAAGTCCATGCCATCCCAGGCAGGGAAGGGAGTCAGCAGTTGCAAGCGCTGTGAATGAGGATTGACCGTAATTTCCGTCTGTCCTTTGCCTGGAGCAATGTATCCTTCCTTTCCTCCTATAAACCCGTGTGCCGGCAGTTCTTCACCGACCGGTTCGGACAGTTTCACAACCTCTCCTTTGGCATTGACCAGCGTATCCCTCAACGGGTCGAAACAAAGGTCACCGGCAATGGTCAGCGCCATCGTTATCTCCGGGGAAGCGACGTAAGCAAAAGTGTTGGGATTTCCATCGGCACGTTTGGCAAAATTACGGTTAAAAGAGGTGACGATGGAATTTTTTCGTTCAGGGTCATCAGTATGGCGCTTCCACTGGCCAATACAAGGTCCGCAGGCATTCGCCATTATCGTTGCGCCAATATCTTCGAAAGCGGCAATCATGCCGTCGCGTTCAGCAGTGGCACGTATCTGCTCCGAACCGGGGTTGACAATCAGCGGAGAAGCAACCTTCAAATTCTTTTCCTTTACCTGCCGGGCAAGGGAGGCTGCGCGGCTCAAATCCTGATAGGACGAATTGGTACACGACCCTATCAGGCCGACTTCCATCCGGCGGGGATAGTTATTGGTTATCACTACCTCGGCAAATTTCGATATCGGTGTTGCTGCATCCGGCGTAAAGGGCCCATTGATATACGGTTCCAACAGCGAGAGGTCTATTTCAATGATGCGGTCGTAATATTTTTCCGGATTTGCCAGCACTTCGTCGTCGGCGCGAAGGTCGGCAGCTACGGAAGCAGCCATTTTTGCCACTTCTTCACGTCCGGTAGCCTTCAAATAAGTACCCATGCGCTCATCGTAAGGGAAAAGGGAGGTAGTCGCCCCCACCTCTGCCCCCATATTGCAGATGGTAGCCTTTCCAGTGGCAGACAATGAAGCGGTTCCCGGTCCAAAATATTCAATGATGGCATTGGTTCCCCCTTTTACAGTAAGAATACCCGCCAACTTCAGAATAACATCTTTGGGAGCTACCCAGCCACTCAATTTACCCTTCAAGTGTACGCCTATCAGACGCGGCATTTTCAATTCCCATTCCATGCCAGTCATCACATCCACCGCATCGGCACCACCCACACCAATGGCCACCATGCCCAAACCTCCGGCATTGGGCGTATGAGAGTCCGTGCCTACCATCATTCCACCCGGAAATGCGTAGTTCTCCAATACCACCTGGTGAATAATGCCTGCTCCCGGCTGCCAAAAACCTATGCCATAGCGGGAAGAAACATCACGGAGAAAATTATAGACCTCCTCGTTGGTCTTCGTAGCAGTCGCGATATCTTCTTTTGCACCTTTATATGCTTGAATCAAATGGTCACAGTGCACAGTGGAAGGCACGGCAACCTGCTCACGGCCTGCATTCATAAATTGCAATAAGGCCATTTGGGCCGTTGCATCCTGCATGGCCACACGGTCGGGACGGAAATTCACATAGTCTTCTCCCCGTCTGTAGTTCTTCACTTTATCCCCATCATACAAATGAGCATACAAAATTTTCTCCGCTAAAGTCATCGGACGCTGTAGTACATTCCGTACGCGTTCTATCTTCTCCGAATAAGCGGCATAAAACGTTTTGAGCATCGTTAAATCATATACCATAACCACTATTTTTTAGTTTTTCATTATTGTAAAGATTACAAATTAATATCATAAACAAATAAAAAGGCTGAATAGTTTAACAAAATAAAGCATTTTTTCCGTCGGAAGTGAAGAATGATTACCTTTGCAACCATGAAGGAACAAGATTCAAATAGTCCTATTATTCACCTCCAGCAGCAACAACTTTTGCTGCGCATGGAATACGAATACGAAAAAGAGGAATTCAAACGCCAAACCGAAAACATGGGGATTGCCCGGAAAGTGAAACGGGGACTTTGCTGGTATCCTGCCACTCCGGGACGAAGTTACTATAATTCACTGAATCAATTAGTAATAGAAATTACACACACAGAAAATACCGATATAGAACATAATTTTGAGTTCGGCCGTCCCGTATGTTTTTTCCGCCAGTCTGCCGATGGAAAAATAACCTATATGAACTTCACCGCTACCGTAAGCTATGCCGACGAGACACGGATGGTAGCGATAATGCCCGGAGCCGGTGCCGTTATGGAAGTGCAGGAAACGGACAACCTCGGCGTGCAACTTTATTTCGACGAAACATCCTATCGGACCATGTTCGAAGCCTTGGAAGATACGTTACGCTCCAAAGGCAACCGCCTGGCCGAATTGCGGGACATATTGCTGGGAACCTCGAAAGCCGGTTTCCGAGAGCTCTACCCCGTACGGTTTCCCTGGCTGAACTCCACGCAGGAGACAGCTGTAAACAAAGTGCTGTGTGCCCGCGACGTGGCCATTGTACATGGTCCTCCGGGAACCGGAAAAACGACCACCTTAGTGGAAGCCATCTACGAAACCCTGCATCGGGAACCGCAGGTACTGGTATGTGCCCAAAGCAATACCGCCGTCGACTGGATTTCGGAAAAACTTGTGGACCGTGGCGTCAATGTCCTGCGTATCGGCAATCCGACCCGTGTCAACGACAAGATGCTTTCCTTTACCTACGAGCGTCGTTTCGAGAACCATCCGCTTTATCCGGAACTGTGGAGCATCCGGAAAAATCTCCGTGAACTGGGCAGCCGTGCCCGCCGTGGCAGCTATGACGAACGCGAAGGAGTACGCAGCCGTATGAGCCGCCTGCGCGACCGCGCCACCGCATTGGAAATACAAATCAATTCAGAGCTTTTTGATGGGGCACATGTCATAGCCTCCACGCTGGTAAGCAGCAATCACCGGCTGCTGAACGGACGCCGTTTCGGCACCCTTTTCATTGATGAAGCAGCCCAGGCCTTAGAGGCTGCCTGCTGGATAGCTATCCGAAAAGCAGACCGCGTGGTATTGGCGGGTGACCACTGCCAACTTCCACCCACCATAAAATGCTACGAAGCCGCCCGTGGAGGTCTGGAACGAACATTGATGGAGAAAGTGGTGTCCAACAAACCTGCCGTTGTCTCTTTGCTGAAAGTGCAATACCGCATGCACGAGGAAATCATGAAATTTCCTTCCCAATGGTTTTATAATGGCGAGTTGGAAGCCGCTCCCGAAGTGCGTTACCGGGGCATCCTGGACTGGGATACCCCCATCCACTGGATTGACACCTCCGAAATGGATTTCAAAGAAGAATTTGTGGGAGAGACTTTCGGGCGCATTAATAAGGCGGAAGCGGACCTGCTCCTATCAGAACTGAAAATCTACATCAACCGTATCAGTGGCAACCGCATTCTGGAAGAAAAAATAGACTTCGGCATCATCTCCCCTTACAAGGCACAAGTGCAATATCTCCGCAACAAGATAAAGGCAGACGCTTCACTCAAGCCTTATCGCAGCTTGTTCACTGTAAATACGGTGGATGGCTTCCAAGGGCAAGAGCGCGATGTTATCTTCATCAGCCTTGTCCGTGCCAACGAAGAAGGGCAGATAGGATTCCTGAATGATTTAAGGAGAATGAATGTAGCCATCACCCGGGCACGTATGAAGCTGGTGATAATGGGAGAGGCAGATACGCTGAAACATCACGGTTTTTACCGGAAGCTACTGGAGTTTATTCAAAATATAGGGAATCAATAATAAAGAAATACCCCCTCCGGTAACACCGAAGAGGGTATTTCACCTATTTATATAAAGCTGATTAATTGTTTTCCGGACGAAGTTTACGAACTGTAACAGCTGTCTGCCACATTTCGCTTTCACGCAAGGCTTTCAATTCTGCATTCAGCTTCTCACGATAATCGGGTTTGGAGTTACTGTCGATAGAAATCTGAGCTTCGTTGCCCGACTTCACACTTGCATACAATTTCTGTACAACCGGCTTGATGGCATCATGAAACGGGGTCATCCAATCCAGCGCACCACGCTGTGCCGTAGTAGAACAGTTGGCATACATCCAGTCCATACCGTTCTTGGCAAACAATGGCATCAAAGATTGAGTCAACTCTTCCACTGTTTCATTGAATGCTTCAGAAGGAGTATGGCCGTTTTCGCGCAATACTTCATACTGAGCCAACAGCAATCCCTGGATAGCACCCATCAATGAACCGCGTTCACCGGTCAAGTCGGAAGTGGCTTCGCGGATGAAAGTTGTCTCGAACAAATATCCCGAACCAATACCGATACCCAGTGCAATCGTCTTGTCAAAAGCCTTACCCGTAGCATCCTGATAGACGGCATATGATGAGTTCAAGCCACGCCCTTCGAGGAACATGGTACGAAGTGAAGTACCGGAACCTTTGGGAGCAACCATAATAACATCAATATCTTTAGGAGGAACCACGCCGGTACGGTCGTTCCAGGTAATAGCAAAACCATGAGAGAAGTAAAGAGCCTTTCCGGGAGTCAAATAAGGTTTGATAGTCGGCCATACAGACATTACAGCTGCGTCAGACAACAGACACATGACGATAGTACCTTTCTGGCAAGCCTCTTCGATGCCGAACAAAGTCTCACCCGGTACCCATCCGTCAGCCACCGCCTTTTCGTATGTCTTACCCGGACGTTGTCCTACAATCACATTGAAACCGTTATCACGCAAGTTGCAAGCCTGGCCCGGGCCTTGTACGCCATAACCGATTACTGCAATTGTTTCATCTTTCAAAATCTCACGTGCTTTTTCCAAAGGAAATTCTTCGCGGGTCATTACATTCTCAATAACACCGCCAAAATTCAATTGTGCCATTTTTTGTTTTAATTTTTATTTGTGGCTTACGCCAACGTTGATAAATTTATTTATTTCTCTGTAAATATCACTTTAGAGCGACAGACCACTTCGCTGCCATTCTTTTTCACCTCCACATCGTAAACGCCCTCACCGGCATCATCCATGAACAAAGTCAACTCATCCCCATAATAGCTTTCGACTACATATGCCATTTCAAAACGACGGATGCGCTTCTCCTTATACATCTCTATCGGGAACAAATCAAGGATATGCTCGATGTAACGGATGCTGTTCACATGCCCGTTAATGTCAATATCACTGTATTTGGCTACCAAAGCAGCAACCGGTTCCTTTGAGGCCACCTTTATCCGCGAAGGTTTTTCTATCGGGCAAGGCTCATCGCAAACATAATCTACAATGCTGCCACTATGAAGAGCCAGCAAATCTGCCGGCTTACGGGTATTCATGCTAATCATCGCCCAAACGGAACGTGCATACCCAATCTTCTTGCCCTCCTTATCGATGATAGCGAAATTACGGTCTGTAAAAAGGCGATAGACATTCTCCACCCAAGTCTGAATGGAGAAATCTTCGTACTGATAAGGCATTTCATCCAGTTCGACAGCCAGACGGGACAATACCCAAGTATAATTGTCCTCGTTTAGAGTCGCGATGCCAAAACCGCGGTCGCTGGCATGGAAACCCGCACAATTCAACAAATGGTTGCCCAATACTCCCATTGTCAGCCGTCCGGTAAAGTCGACATGAAACGGTTCGGCAACAAACTTGTAGGTACCTATCTTATTGTTCTCGCTCATCATGATTCCTAGTGTTTACTTTGACGATATTTTGCTTCACGGTCCGCCAGATATTCATTGACACGCTCAAAGCAGCTGGTCGTAATGGCTACGCGACCCGAACGGACGAACTGAAGTACGCAATCCAACTGGCGCAACTCCTCATAAAGATTGGTGATTTCCTCACTCATGCCATTCTTCTCAACAATGGCAAATACAGCATTCACCTCCACAATACGGGCATTGTACTTACGGATTACTTTAGACACCTCCGGTTTTTCTTCCAGCGTAGGAGTCGTTATTTTATAGAGGGCAATCTCGTGCTGATAGATTTCATCATCCGTGAAATAATGGGCTTGCAGCACATCTATTTTCTTGGTAATCTGCTTGGTCACCTTTTCAATGGTATCCTTGTCCGTCCAAGCGGTAATGGTATATTTATGTACCCCCTTGATGGAGGAGGCCGATACATTCAAACTCTCGATGTTTATCTGCCGGCGGGTAAACACAGCCGTCACCTGATTCAGCAAACCGGCAAAGTTTTCCGAATGAACAATGATTGTATATAGTTTTTTATCCATAGATAGAGTAAATTCTTTAATTTCGCATGACTTCAGCATTCCAACAACATCTGATTGACCGAACCGCCCGGAGGTGTCATCGGCATTACATTTCCTTCTTCCTCCACACAAGCTTCGAGCAGGAATGGTCCGTCAGTCGCTATCATCTCGTCAATCGCTTTTGCCAGCTCCTCGCGGGTCATTACCCTGCGTGCAGGAATATCATATGCCGAAGCAATCTTCATATAATCCGGATTCATCATCGGAGTAAACGAATAACGACGATTGAAGAACATCGCCTGCCATTGACGAACATTGCCCAGGAAGTTATTGTTCAACAGAATCATCTTCACCGGAGCTTTTTGCTCCATGATGGTACCCAGTTCCTGCAGGTTCATCTGCAAGCCGCCGTCTCCCATGAATACGCATACCGTGCGGTCCGGACGTCCAAAAGTGGCACCGATAGCTGCCGGAAGGCCGAAGCCCATAGTACCCAGGCCACCGGAAGTAACAATGCTACGTTCCTTGCTGTATTTGAAATAACGGGCGGACATCATCTGATTCTGGCCGACATCAGTCACCAATATCGCCTCGTTATGGGTAGCCTCACTCACAGCACGCACCACCTCACCCATGCTTAGCGCTTTTCCTGCCGGATGTAATTCCGGACGGATTACCTTTTCCTCTTCCACTTCCTCGTATTGCCGGAAACTGTCAATCCATTCCTGATGGTTGGCGGGTTCCAGCAATTGGGTAACGGCAGCCAGTGTCTCTTTGCAATCTCCCAGGACAGCAACATCGGTCTTTACATTCTTATCTATTTCGGCAGGGTCAATATCAAAGTGGATAATCTTCGCCTGCTTGGCATATGTTTCCAATTTACCCGTCACACGGTCATCAAAGCGCATGCCTACGGCGATAAGGACATCACATTTATTGGTATTGATATTGGGCCCCAGGTTACCGTGCATACCAAGCATTCCTTTGTTCAACGGATGGTTCGTAGGTAATGCGGAAAGTCCCAATAAAGTGCATCCGGCAGGCATTCCGGCTTTCTCAATGAAAGCACGAAGCTCTTGCTGGGCTTCTCCCAGCTCCACGCCTTGTCCTACCAGCACCAAAGGCCGTTCCGCACCATTTATTAATTCAGCAGCCTTCCGTATGGCCTCCGGCTCCATTTCGGGAACGGGAAGATAGCTACGGACATAGTCCACCTTAGTAGGCGCATATTCTGTTTTCTCCACTTGGGCGTTTTTAGCAAAATCCAGCACGACCGGTCCCGGACGTCCGCTCTTTGCCACATAGAAAGCACGTGCCACTGCCCAGGCCACATCTTCTGCACGACGAATCTGGTAACTCCATTTCGTGATAGGCTGAGTAATGCCTACCAAGTCCACTTCTTGAAATGCATCCGTACCCAGAAAGTTCGTCCCTACCTGGCCGGCAATGACAACGATAGGCGTACTGTCAATCATGGCATCTGCAATGCCCGTGATAGTATTGGTAGCACCCGGTCCACTGGTAACCAGACAAACGCCAACCTCGCCTGATACACGTGCAAAGCCTTGTGCCGCATGGGTTGCTCCTTGTTCATGGCGAACCAAGATGTGGTTCAATTCCTTCCGGTGGTCGTATAAGGCATCGAATACCGGCATGATGCTCCCTCCCGGATAACCGAAAATGGTCTTTACTCCCTGATGCTCCAGAGAGCGCATCAATGCTTCTGCGCCTGTTATTAGAGCCTCACCCCGACCCTCTCCTTGGGAGAGGGAGGAAAAGTTACTCTTTTTATTATTATCAGCCATACTTTATCTATTCATTATATTTAAAAGCTCAATAGTAGCTTGAAAAATTTGTTTCATTCTTTCCTCCCCTCGCTTTCGGAAAGGGGGGCTTTTAATCAATCAGCCTCACAGCCCCTTTGTCAGCGGAACTCACCATACTGGCATATGCTTTCAATGCTTTGGAGACTTCACGGTTGCGGGTTACCGGAGTCATAGGGCGTGCTGCAAGCTCTTCATCCGTCAACTTCACATTGATAGAACGGTTCGGTATATCAATTTCGATAATGTCCCCATCCTTAATCTTGCCGATATTACCACCGGCAGCCGCTTCGGGAGAAACATGTCCGATACTTAGTCCGGAAGTACCACCACTGAAACGCCCGTCGGTAATCAATGCACACTCCTTACCCAGATGGCGGGATTTGATATAAGAAGTAGGATAAAGCATCTCTTGCATACCCGGTCCACCTTTCGGCCCTTCGTGAGTGATGACGACGACGTCTCCACTGACCACCTTTCCAGCCAGAATACCGTCACAAGCCGCATCTTGTGAGTCGAAGACTTTCGCCGGCCCCGTAAATTTCCAGATACTCTCGTCTACACCGGCAGTCTTGACAACGCAACCGTCCTGAGCTATATTTCCCTTCAAAACTGCCAGACCGCCATCCTTGCTGTATGCATGTTCCAAATCACGGATACAACCGGTCGCACGGTCCGTGTCGAGTTCCTTATAAGACGCATTTTGTGAACCAAGTACCAGATTGAACTTTCCGGCTGCCGCACTGGAGTATTTCTTGATTGCCTCTTTACATACATTAGAGCTGGTAATACTATACCGGTCGATTGCCTCTGCCAACGTCATTCCATCCACACGGCGGACATTCGTATCGACCAATCCGCCCTTGGCAAGCTCATCCATGATGGCAATGATGCCACCGGCACGGTTAACGTCTTGTACATGATACTTTTGGGTATTGGGAGCCACCTTGCATAAGCAGGGGGTCTTGCGGGAGAGCATGTCAATGTCGTCCATCTTAAAATCCGCTCCGGCTTCGTGAGCCACAGCCAACAAATGAAGTACCGTATTAGTGGAACCGCCCATCGCAATATCCAGCGTCATGGCATTCAAAAATGCCTCGCGGGTAGCAATACTTCGCGGGAGTACGCTCTCATCCCCTTCTTCATAATATCTAAAGGCATTCTCTACAATCAACTTGGCTGCATCCTCAAATAGTTTCTTGCGATTTTCGTGAGTGGCTACAATCGTGCCGTTACCGGGCAGTGCCAATCCAATCGCTTCATTCAGGCAATTCATGGAATTAGCGGTAAACATGCCTGAGCAGCATCCGCAAGTGGGGCAGGCATGTTGCTCAATCTGTGCCACCTCTTTATCGCCCACACTTTCATCAGCAGATTTAATCATGGCATCAATCAAATCCAAATGCTGTCCGTTCCATTCCCCGGCTTCCATCGGACCGCCTGAAACAAACACAGTCGGTATATTCAGTCTCATAGCCGCCATCAGCATCCCCGGAGTAATCTTGTCACAGTTACTGATGCAAACCATAGCATCCGCCTTATGGGCATTTACCATATACTCCACACTATCGGCAATGATGTCGCGCGAAGGCAGGGAGTATAGCATGCCGTCGTGTCCCATGGCGATGCCGTCGCATACTCCGATGGAGGGCACGATCACGGGCTTGCCGCCCGCCGCGATGACGCCCTCTTTGACCGCTTCTGCGATCTTGTCAAGATACATATGCCCCGGGATGATCTCGCTTTGTGCGCAGATGATCCCGACGATGGGCTTTTTCATTTCGTCGTCCGTCCAGCCGAGCGCGCGCATCAGCGAGCGCTGTGAGGACATTGCCGTTCCTTCCGAAAAAATATTGTTCATATGCTTTTCCTCTTTCCGAATATTGAAAGAGCGGGTTCCCGCTCAGATGAGTTCGTTGTAGTCGACCAGATCGTTCAAGCACTTTTCGCCGCGCGAAAGCGCCGTGACGCCCGTACGCGCCATTTCCAGGATACCGTACGGTTCGACGACCTGCAAAAATCCGTCCAATTTATTGGGCTCGCCCGTCAGTTCCAAAATGGCAGTGCGAGGCGAGAGGTCTACGATCTTCGCTTTATAAATTTCCTTGATGTTGAGAAGTTCACTGCGCTTGTCGGCGGGCGCGTTGACTTTGACGAGCAAAAGCTCGCGGAACACCGACCCGTTTTCTTCGGCAAGCGTGATCTTTTTTACATCGATGAGTTTGTCGAGCTGTTTGGTCATCTGCGAAAGGGTGTGCTCGTCGCCCGTAAACACGATGGTGATGCGCGAAAAATTTTCGTCTTCCGTCGTGCACGCGCAGATGCTTTCGATGTTGAATCCGCGGCGCGCAAAAAGTCCCGAAAGGCGGGCCAGAACACCGCTTTTATTGGCGAGAAGCGCCGTGATCGTATATTTTTTCATATCCGCGCCTCCTTACAGTTTTGTGATGATCGCGTCGAAGGATTTTCCGGGCGGGATCATCGGCAGGACCTTGTCATCAATGCCGATCTTGCAGTCCACAAGTACGGGACCGCGTTCGGCAAACGCCTTTTTCAGCACGGGAAGGATGTCTGCTTCTCCCGCAATGACGTATCCCTTTGCTCCGAACGCTTCGGCAAGTTTTACGTAGTCGGTCTTGCGGTCCAGCGTCGTCTGCGAATAGCGCTTGTCGTAGAAAAGCCCCTGCCATTGGCGCACCATTCCGAGCGTGTTGTTGTCCATGAGCAGGATTACGAGCGGAAGATTTTGCGAAACGGCCGTACAAAGCTCGTTGAGATTCATGTGGAAACTTCCGTCGCCGGTCACGAGCACGGTTTGCTTTCCCGTGCCGACGCACGCGCCGATCGCCGCGCCCATGCCGTAACCCATCGTGCCAAGTCCGCCGCTGGAAATAAAAGTGCGCGGCTT
>ENA-UERC01000894-UERC01000894.1-human-gut-metagenome-genome-assembly--contig:-NODE-894-length-19843-cov-5.024891_pt1 | contig 19843 bp, 8 predicted proteins | sample MGYA00242955_ERZ507955 | MGnify/ENA primary metagenome ERZ507955 (study PRJEB26167, sample SAMN06115394) | human gut metagenome | host: Homo sapiens | place: China:Hubei | collected 2016-04-27 | study... | reverse complement strand
AGGATATAGAACTCTCCATTGGTACCCAGACAGGAGATGCCGTCAACGCCGGCCTGAATATGCCGGTTCACCTGATTGCGGATTTCGGACTCATTGATGCTGCCATCCTCATACATGGCGGTAGCCATGGCGGCAATGATACCTTTGATCTCCATATATACCTCCCCCGGGGTCTGCGCCCCGTATTTTTTTACTTTCTGTCCCTTTTTTATCATAGAGATTTTATCAAATCAATGGTAAAACCAAAAAAGTAAGTTTCATATTGCAACACTTTTATAATTGATGTAAAATAAAACCTGTAACATGAAAAATGTGTTTCAAAATAAGGCAGGTGGTGAATCGCATGATCCCGTGCAGGATTCTGGTCATAGCGCCCTACGAAAGCATGAAGAATATTCTGCTGCTTATCTGCAAGGACAGACCGGAGGTCCGTCTGACAGTGATGGTCGGCGACCTCGGCGAGGGAGCGCGTCTGGTGCAGGAGATCGACGAGGAGGAGTTTGATATCGTCATCTCCCGCGGCGGCACAGCGGAGGTGCTGCGGTCCGTTGTTTCCATCCCGGTGGTGGAGATCCAGCTATCCAGTTATGATGTGCTGTCCGCCTTAAAGCTGGCGGAAAACTACACCGGCCGGTATGCTCTGGTCGCCTATCCCAACATTGCCCGCATGGCGACACTTCTGTGCAGCGTGCTGCAATATGATGTGCCAATTTACCCGATCGCGCAGGGAGATACGCTGGAAAAGACGGTAGATGAGCTAATTCAGCGGGACGTCACCCTGATCATAGGAGATATGGTGACGACGCAGTATGCCAGGCAGCATTCGCTGGACGCTATTCTGATCACCTCCGGCGTAGAAAGTCTGGAAAACTCGATCCGTCAGGCGCTGCAGCTGCATCAGCTGATGACCGCCGTCCGTGTCCGGGACGCACTGCTGGAGCGTCAAGCCCGTCAGCACCAATGGGAACTGGCTGTTCTGCAGGAGGATCAAACGGTATTTTGGGAAAGCCCCTCTCTTGCCCGAAAGCCCCGGCTGCGCAAAATGATGCAGAAAATCGCCGCACATGCGGACGCCGCAGAGGGCGGTGTGCAGATCCGGCGAATTCAGGAACAGCCGTGGAAGATTTCCTGTCAGCGAGTATTTCTGGAGGGTTCCCCCTATTTCTTTCTGCAGGCCGAGCCTCTGCCGGAGGACATGACCCGCAGTGAGGTCGTGAGCTTTTTTAGCTGCGAAGATATTTCGCCGCAGTATTTCAAGAAATACATCAACTCCGCCCTTCACCAAAATCTCCAGCGCTATGCGGCTTCCCATTCTCCTGTGCTGATCCTTGGCGAGATCAGCACGCACAAGGACCGGGCCGCCAACGTTCTATATACCAACGGGCTGCATCGTGACCACCCTCTTTGCGTGGTGGATTGCGACCGGGCGGACAGCAAATTCTGGCAGAGCTTTGTCACGCGAACGGACTCCCCGCTATACGATACCGGCTGCACCTTCTATTTTAAGAACAGCAACTGTCTCACCGGAGAGCAGGCGGATTCTCTGGCTCGGCATATTCTATCGGGAAGGAACAACCGTTTTCTGTTTTCGGTCGTCACAGACACTCCTCAGGCGGAGGACTGTCCCATCTGTCGGGTCCTGCGCCAGCAGTGCTCCTGTCTGACGCTGCGGATGCCTCCTCTGCGGGAACGCGTCTTTGAGATCCCTGCCCTGTGCAGTCTGTACCTCAACGAGTTTAATGCCGAAAGCGCCCATCAAGTCATCGGTTTTGTGCCGGAGGCGATGGAGCTTCTGCAAAGCTATCCGTGGCCCGGAAATATGGACCAGCTGAAACGAGTCATACGACAACTGACGCTGACGGCGGAACGGTCCTATATTTCCGCCGAAAGCGTCCGCCGGCAATTGCTGTTAGAGTCTCCTCAGCCCATGTCCGAGGCCCCGGCGTTTGACACAAATCGTACTCTGGAGGAGATGACCCGTGAACTGGTAGAGATCGCCCTGCGCCGAGTCCACGGCAATCAAAGTCAGGCGGCGGTCCAACTTGGCGTGAGCCGCTCTACTCTGTGGCGGATGCTGCACAAGGAAAAGTAAATGTCCGTCTCGCTGTAAGCTGCGGCAGCTTCGGGATGAGCTGCTGTGCGGTGTCTTTGGGGCAAGGGAGATCGACCAGCTTTTGGGCAGGCGAAAGGGGCTGCGCCTTGCTGCATGTACCCCTTTTCTTTCGAGGACTTGCCTGCACACAGCACAAAAGGCAGGCACCCAAAGGGTGCCTGCCTTTTCCTGTTTCCTGCTGCGCCTTTCTCAGGGCATCGCCGGCTCGGAGGCCAGGCGCACAGTGAAGTCCTGCGCCGCTGCGCCCTCCGGCAGCAGCTTCGCCATGACCACCAGCCGCTGGTCGCCGGTATTCTCCATGTCGTACTTCCGGCAGCAGGTGGACAGCGTCAGGATGGTATCCTCCTCGCCGAAGGTCACGCCGTCAAACGCCAGCCAGTTCTTCTCCTCCACCTGCCGGAGGAGGCCGGTGAGCTCCTCACCCGCGAGGTCCGGAGAAATATAGTCGAAGCTGGTGTCCGTGATGAAGCAGGCCGTGATCTGGAACACCATGTCGTCACCCTCCACGGAGAGGTAGATGTAGGGGTTCTCCTGCACGAAGTCCGCATCCATGTACCGGTGGAGCTTGGTGAATTTCGGGCCGTCCGGATCGCAGTTGGTGGCGGAGTGGCCGAAGATCACGGTGTTCTTATCCAGCGCGCTCCGGCTGCCCAGATGGTCGTCACAATGGGCGTAGTAGCAGCCCCACTCGCTGAAATTCCCGTTCTCGTCCTTCTGCAGGTAGTACCCGTTGTCCGCCGCCTGCATCACGGCATCGTCCACCTCCGCGCCGGGCATATACAGCCACGCCACGGCGTCAGGATTTGCCTTTTTGGCGGCGGCCAACTGCTCCTGCCGGTCCACAGCGGGGATGACCTCGCCGGCTGCCTGAGATCCCGTCACCTCCGAAACGGTGGGGTACTCCGCCTTTTTGCCGCAGGCGGCGGCCGTGGCCGCCACGGTCAGCAGCAGCGCGGCGATGAGAGCGCAGGAGAGGGTGCGGGTAAACTTTCTCATGGCGTTATCTCCCGCAGCCAGTGGTGCTCCGCGTCACGGTCACGCCGGTCTGGGGATTGCCGTTGGCCTTCATAAAGACAGCCTCGATGGTGTGGTCCTGCGTGACATTCCGGAAGGTGTAGGATGTCACCGCACCCACGCTCCTGCCGTCCACCAGCACCTTGGCCACAGCGTAGCCCGCGTCCGGCGTGATGGTGAAGGTCTGCTCCCCACCCTCGCCGACGGAGGTCCAGCCGGCGGGGGAGATGGTCCCGTTGGCGCCGGCGGACGCCCTGATGGTGTGATCGGTGCCGTACTGGTTGCCGCCGTTGGGCTTGTAATACAGCTCGATCTCACCGCTGAGGGTGGTGTAGTTGCCGTCCGCAGGGGTAAAGCGCCACTTGTAGGCCGTGTTGGCCTTCACGCGGGTGCTGCCCGGCAGCACGTTCCCCGCATCGTCCACCCACTCCAGCACGCCGTCCGCAGGGGAGATGGTGCTGTCGGCCAGCGTCAGCGCCGCGTCGTCCAGCGTCTTGCCGCGGGTGATGATCTTGGTGTAGTTGGGCTGACCGGTGGGTCTGGCCTTGGTGATGGTAACGATCACCGCGTCACTGACAGCCTCCTTGTAATCCTTGTCCTCCGCCTTGGTGACCGTCACGGTAACGATACCCACCTTCACCGGCGTGAGAAGGCCCGTATCGGGGTCGATGACGGCTTCGCCGGTGCCGTTGGTCACGGCGTAGGCCACTTTGCCGGTGCCGGAGCCGCCGCTGCTGCCCAGCTGCAGCTTCTCACCGTAGACCACGGTGGTGCCGCCGGTGACACGCAGCGCCGCCTGATCGTCCTTCTCCCGCAGGAGGATGTGCAGCGTGATGGTGAAGTCCTCATAGTTGGCGCAGGACGCCTTGAGGGTGATGGTGATCTGGTCGCCCAGCGCCTTCCCCTCGGGGATCGCGTAGGTCAGAAGACTGCCGTCCGCCGCAAAGTCCTGCCTGGGCAGCACCTCGCTGGCCTCGCTGTCGAACGTCCACCGCTGTCCCTTGGGAAGCGCGGACCAGTCCGGCGCGTAGGTGTGTTCCTCGGTGTCCGTGTACTTCTGCACCAGTTCCACAGTCTTCAGATTCCGACCGTCCGCCGGCCCCACGGTCACATCGATGGCGGCGTCGACCACTCCCTTATAGTTGTCGCTGTCGGGTCTGAAGTCGGCGTCGAAGCTCTGGGTGCCCAGCTGCTCCAGCACCGTCTCCGGTGCCTGCCAGCTCCATGTACCGGCCAGATTGCCCTCGGGATTCACCAGCTGGATGTCGCCCAGCCTCTGCCCGTACTTCGCCGTCAGGCCGGAGGGCTTCGTATAGTCCGGCGTTGCCTTCTCCACCACAAACTGCACAGCCGCCGTGGTGAATTCCTTGTAGTTATCCGTCTCGCCGATGACCGCGTACATGTAGTAGGTACCGGCATCCAGCGTGGTGGGCTGCACATCCTCCCACTTCGTGCCGCCGCTGGCGGCATTTTCGGTGCCGTAGTAGTAAACCGCGCTGCCATCGCCCACCTGATATGTCAGGCTGGGCATGCTGGGCGCATCGTTGTAGGTGTAGTCCGCCATGCTGACGGCGGCGCTCTGCGCGGCCCTGTTGACCTGAACGGCCACAGTGCCCGTGACCGCCTCATAGGTCTTGGTGTCATCCGGTGTGAACTTCCACGCAGCGCCTGCATGCGTACCCGCATCCAGCACCGTGTCGGGCTCCTGCCAGGTGAACGTGCCCGCAACGGTTCTGCCGTCCGCCTGCATCGTGCCGCTGATGGCGATGGCGCCCAGCTTCTCGCCGTAGGTGATCTCGGCGGGACTCAGCGTCAGCGCGCCCTCCGGACTGGGCGTCAGCTTGGCCTCCACTGTCAGGATAACGGTGATGGTGTAGTCCTCATAGTTGTCGGCTCCGGTGACGTTTACCTTCACCTTGGCGGTCTTGCCCACCTTGGACGCATCGTCCGCAAAGCCGAAGCGCAGGATACCTTCGCTGACCGAGCACGTACCGGCCAGCACACCGGCATCATCTGTCACGCTGCCCAGCACCGCCGCGCCGCCCTCCGCGATCAGGCTGCTCAGGTCCACGGTGCCGTTGTTGTCGTACATGGCGGAACCGTTCTTCGTTCTGTCGCCATAGGCCGCCCTGTGGATGGTGAACGTCCAGCTGTCGTCCGTCAGGTCTGCGGCGGCATCGTAGTTCTTGCCCTCCGCCACGTCGATCCTGACGTTGTACGTGCCCACATCGGCGGGCTGCTCCACCTTGACGCCGTTCCGATAGTACTTCACCGTGACGCCGCCCATGCCCGCAATACCGGCCCTGGCCGCCACTGCCGCCGTTCTGGCGCTGCCGTCATAGGTCAGCGTATCGGGAGGGGAGAAGGCGAAGTCCCCTGCCTGCGGGACAGCCTGCCGGATGGTATAGGTCACGCTGGCGGTCTGGCCGCCCACGGTGATGCCGGCGGTGTAGGTGCCCGCATCAACGGGCGCTGCGGACAGGGCGCTGCCGTCCTTCTGATAGGTGATCTCGCCCACGTCCGCCGCCGTCCACCCGGTCTTGGTCAGCCTGGCCGCCTTGGCGCTGCCGTCATAGATCAGTCCGCCGCTGGGCGGCGCGATGGTGACGCTGCCGCCGTTGGGATTGCCGCAGAGCCCGTCCGCATTGCCGCACTCGGCGCGGATGGCCGTGCCGTCGCTGCCCAGCGTATAGCTCCAGTCGTGCTCATGGCCCCGCAGCACCACGATCTTGCCCTCGTCGATGCGGCTGACGGCGTACTTGCCGGGGGTCCAGCTGACAAAGCTGCCCTCCTTGATCCAGTCGGCATTTTCCGTGGTGGCGATGGTCACGGGGCTGCCGGCTTCAGGCGTAGCCGCGGTCTGGATGGGGATGCTGGTAGCGTCGTCCAGCTCGCCCACCACGGTGATGGTCCTGCCCGTGCCGAGGAACACATTCTTGGTGGCATTGACCGTGCCGCTCAGATTCAGCGTGCCGTAGTTGTACACGCTGAACTGGCCGCCGGAGGCGGTGAGCGTGCCGTTGATCGTGACCGTACCGTTGTTGCTGTTATCCAGGCCGTCGGTCTGCTTGCCGCTGGCATTTCCGGTGGCGGTCAGCGTACCGTTGACCGTCAGCGTACCGCCGTAATTATACACACCGTCGTTTCTCTTGCCGGTGGCCGTCAGCGTACCGGCGACTGTCGCCGTACCTCTGTTGCTCAGGCCGTCGCTGTCGCCGGTGCAGATGAGCGTACCGTTGACGGTTATGGTACCGCTCCTCGAGTCCTCGACCCGATTGGCCACGCCTATGTTGCCGCCATCCGCCGTCAGCGTGCCGTCAACAGTCAGCGTACCCAGGTTGTTCACGCAGTAACGTCCGCTGTCGACGGCATCGCTGGCGGCCTTGACCGTACCGGCGATGTTCACCGTACCGGTGTTGTAGATGGCGGACCTGGTGCCGGAAACGGTGCTGTTATACAGGTTGACGGTATTGCTGGTGTAGTTCTCGACACCCACGCTGGTGCCGGAAAGGGAAATGCGGAAGATATCGGCGATGCCGTTCCGGGAGATGCTGGAGCCCGAGGATTTCAGCGCCGCACCGCTGGTGTTGGTGTTTCTGATGGAGCCGCTGGCCCGGCAGTCGGTCAGGACGATATGGGCATTGGAATCGATCCGCACCGCCGTAGACCAGCTGCCGGTGATCTTGTGCCCGTTCAGGCAGAGGATGGTGCCGTCCTTCGGCGCCCATGGGTATGCACCCAGATCCACGTCGCTTGTCAGGTAGTAGTAACCCGCCGCCTTGGGCAGGGTATCCGCCGCCTTGTATGTGGTGCCGCTGCCGTACTGCTCCTTCACCAGCTCATCTGTCCACGCCACGAACTCGCGGTCCATGTGCTCGGTGTGATCGCCGATGCTCCTGGCGTACTTTCCCTTGTGGCCGCAGGCGCAGTGCGTGTGGTCGCGGATCCGGTGCAGGAGGACGTCGTCGTCATCGTTGAAGGACAGGTCATAGGTGCCGTCATCATCGGGGAAGAAGCATACCAGCGATGCCGCGCCGCCCTCGACCACAGTGATGGCCGCCGTATCGGCGAGGCTGTCCTGCTTTCCCGCCGTGATGCCGATGCGGGCGCTTTCATCCAGCTCGCTGTTCAGCGTGATGGTCGTTCCGGCCGTCAGATAGACGTTGGGGCTGCCGCCCGTGACCGTCGCGGTGCCGCCCACGGTCAGCGTGCCGTTGTTATACACACCGCCTCCGCTGCCGTTGTTGGTGATGAGGCCTCCGTAGAGGTTGCACACACTGGCGTTATACACGCCGCCGCCCCGGGCGCTGGTACCGTTGTTGCTGATGGTGCCGCCGTACATATTGAATGTACCGTTGTTGTAGACCGCCGCGCCATCGGCCGTGCTGGTGGTGCCCCGCAGCCGTCCGTTGTACATGTTGAACGTACCGCTGTTGTTCACGGTGTGGACCGCTCTGCTGCTGGCGCAATAGATGTACCCCTGGATAGAGGCGCACTCCGTCAGGGAGAAGGTCACGCCGCTGTCGACGGTGATGGCGTCAAAGTCGGGCTTATAAAAAGCAAATTCATTGACAGTCCGGCCGTTCAGACAGAGCACCGTGCCGTCCGCGGGACGCCATGTGTCGCTGTCAGACAGCGTCACGCTGGTCGTCAGATAGTAATAGCCCGGATCCTTGGGCAGGGAGTTGGCCGCGGTATGGCTGCTGTCGCCGTACTGGCTGGCCGCCTCGTCGTTCGTCCACGCGGTGTAGGGCACGTTGCTGTGCTGCGGATGGCCGCCGGATGTGGCGCCGCCGCCGCAGATGCAGTGGACGTGGGGATACAGGCTGACATAGCTGCTGCCGGTCTTCCGGACCTGGGCATGGCTCCGGTCCAGCACGGGGGTCGCGTCGCTGTTGTCACCGGCGTAGCAGTTCTGCCGCCAGTCGTCCCGGGCCGTGCCGCCGTTCAGGAGATACGCGACCTCGCCGCCGCGGAACTGGTCCTCCGTCTTGCCGCCGTAGCCGTCGTCTCTGTCCGCGCCGTAGTAGCAGTTGGAGACCGTGCCGCTGTTCTTATAGGCGATGGCGCCCCAGCCGATGATGTCATGCACCGTGCCGTTGGACTGGGCCTGCACTATGTCGCCGTAGAAATAGCTGTTGACGATGGTGCCCGTGTTCTCATAAGCGATGCCGCCCGCCCAGCCGCTGTAGTACATCTCGATGCGGCTGCCGCCGTCCAGTCGTCCCGCGTACACGCAGCAGGCCTCGATGGTGCCGCTGTTGGTATAGACCAGACCGCCCAGGCTGTCCTTGGCCGTCATACCGCCGCTGTACCGGCAGCGGGTGATGGTACCGGCGTTGCTGCGCGCCAGGGGGGCGCTGGCGCTGATGGAATAATTCTCGCTCTGGCGCTTCGTCACGGCGATATCCGTCAGCTTCGCGTCCGCGCCGACATAGCCGAACAGGGCCTGTCCCCAGCCATCCAGCCACACACGGATCGTGTGGCCGTTGCCGTTGAAGGTGCCGGTATACGGGTGCTCGCTGGTGCCGATGGACGTCCAGACCTCATCCACGTACTCCACGTCCTGCCGCAGCTCCGCGCAGGTACTCGCCGCACCGGCGTTCACCGCGTCCCGCAGCCAGATGAGCTCCGCCGCGCCGGTGATCCGATAGGGGTCCTCCGCCGTGCCGCTGCCGCCGGGCTGCGTGCCGGCGATGGCGGCCAGCAGTGCGGGCTCATTGGCGTCAGGCTCTCCCGCCAGCGCCAGCACCGCGGCAGCCGCCGCATCGTATCCGGTCAGGTCCAGCCGGGCCGCCTGCTCCTCCGTCAGGGCCTGCTTCGCCTCGTCGATGGCGTCCAGCTGGCCGGATACCTCGTCCGCGTTGGCGTCCGAGATGTCCTCCGCCGCCGGCAGCGCGTCGATCAGCGCCTGTACAGCCGAAACCGCCTCGTCAGGCTCCTCGTCAGGCGCTTTGTCAGGTGCTTTGTCAGGTGCTTTGTCAGGTGCTTTGTCAGGCGCTTCGTCGGACGTTTTATCGTCCTCGCCCGCACCATCCTGACCGGGTGCCTGCGTCTGCCCGTCGTTTCCCTGCGTCAGGACCGTCTGCTCCTGACCGGCCTGCCCCTGCGCCTCCGCCGCCAGCGTCGATGCGGGCAGCAGCGTCAGGCACAGAGCCAGCGCCAGCAGCAGGGCTGCTCCTTTTTTGATCATGTGCATAACCTCCGTTCTGTTTTTTCACGGCTGCCGTATGTCACAGCAGGCCGATGCCTCTTCCGCGGTTCACCGCCTGCTGCCGGTTTGACACCCGAAGCTTTCTGAAAATACTGTTGCTGTGGAACTTGATGGTACCCGCCTTCCGGTCCATCCGCTCCGCGATCTCGTCATTGCTCATGCCCAGCGCCATCAGGCGCAGCACCTTTTTCTCCGTCTCGGTCAGCGTCTCGTAGTACTCCGCCGGAGACTTCAGATAATTGGGAAAGTACCGGCTCACGCCGCCCGCCAGCTCCATGATCCGGTCGGTAAAGTCGTCCGCGCCCCGCTCCCGCTGGTAGATGAACAGCATCTGCACCATGCAGGCGCCCTCGTCCGCCAGCAGCCGTATGTACCGGTATTTTTTCGCCAGCGCCAGCGCTGTCTCCAGCTCCCGGCACATGCGGTCCTTGTCCCCCGATTTGTAGTACACGGCGGCCAGCAGCATGTGACACTCGCACAGATCCATGTGCCGCTTCCCCGGCTCCAGCAGGGTGATAAGCTGCCTGACCAGCACGTAGGCGGCCATGTTTTTCCCCACCTGCAAATAGCAGCGCACCTTGGTGAGCCAGGCAAACATGTCCATCATATAGATGTCCCGATTCTCATCGGGGGCAGTGTTTTCCAGCCACTGGGTCACCGCCTCCTGCTGCCCATCGTAGCAGGCCGCCAGACATTCCAGCGCGTTCAGGCTGGCCGTCAGCTCCTCCCGCCCCGTCTCCTGGATGCGGTCTCTGATCTTCTCCCCCAGAGGCTTGGCCGTCCGCGCCTGCCCGTTCATCAGCAGGATGCGCATCTGCAGCGCCAGCGCCACGAACAGGCAGCGCATATCGCTCTCCCTCTCGATAAGCGGGATGGTCCCCGTCGCCAGGATCAGCGCGTTGAAGCAGTCGTTGTTCTGATAGTACCACTCCGCCAGCATGATCTCATAGACGTTCTTCCCCACGCTGCCGTACAGCTGGTGGATCATCTGGGTAATGGCGTCCTTATGCCGCTCCAGATACGGGCCGAACCGCGTAAAATCCCGAAACCCGTTGATGATGCTGGGGCGGCAGGCGGACAGCGTCAGCGACCTCACCGGCACCATGCCCGTTTTCACCAGGAAAAGCACGATGCGCAGGAACATGCCGTCGCTGATGTACGGCATGACCAGCTCCGTGCAGATGCGGTAATAATCCTTCTCCCGAAGCTCCTGCACCCGCCAGTGCCTGGGCGTCGTGCCCAGCAGGCTCACATACTCCCTGGCCAGATCCAGATCTCCCGCCATGGCCGCCAACAGGGCAAAGACGGCCGGCAGCGCCGGATGGCTCCTGCGCGCCGCCGCGTCCAGCCGGTAAAAGTGGTCCCGGCAGGCCCACAGCGCGGGCATGGAAAACGGGTGCTCCGTGAATTCCGCCACGATGGTCTCCATCAGATGCCCCGCCTGCTCCGCCTCGTCCAGAACGCATACCAGCTCCATTTGGGGCCGCGGATATGTGACATTTCCTTTTTGTTCCATTTCCCTCATCCTATCTGCTCCATTGTACCGGTTTATTATAATCCATTTTCTTCCGTTTGCCCAGCAAACTTTACTTTATGAATAACCAAACTTTCAGCCAAACTCTCCTGAATTTGACGTCTGCCCGGCGACGTCGCCGCAGCGCCTTTCCCCGCCGGTGCGTCGGCTTTTTTCCTGTTTCTTCCAATTATTTCAGGCAGAAGCCTGCGCGCAGGCGAATATTCGCTTAATATTTCATGGATAAACGGTAGCCATTCGTTTCGCCGTGCGGTATAATACAGGGTGATTTTTTATATGCCTCGGGAGCCGCGCCGCGGGTGCGGCCGCAAAAAAGGCGCCGGATGCGCCATGGAAGGTACGGCATCCGGTGAAAGGGAGGGCGTTTTCGTATGGATCGCAGGAAACTGCTGATCGCAGATGATTCTGAGATGAATCGTGCCATGCTGGCCAATATGCTGGATCATGATTTCCAGATCATCGAGGCTGTGGACGGCCATGAGACCATCTCCGCGCTGGAGATGTACGAGGGCGAGATCGCGGCCCTGCTGCTGGACATCGTCATGCCGGAGATGGACGGCTTTCAGGTGCTGGAGGAGATGCAGCGCCGCGGCTGGACCGAGTCGGTCCCCACCATCATGATCTCGGCGGAGACGGGCAGCGCGTATATCGACCGCGCCTTTGAGCTGGGCGCGTCGGACTACATCAACCGCCCCTTTGCCACAGGCATCATCCGCCGCCGCATCATCAATGCCATCCTGCTGCACACCAAGAAGCAGCAGCTCATAGACATCGTGTCCAATTACTCTTACCGCCACGAGAAGAACACGGAGGAGATGGTGTCCATCCTCAGCTCCGCCGTGGAGCACCGCTGCTGCGGCGGCGGACGCCACATGGCCGGCGTCAGCTGCCTGACGGGTCTGCTGCTGCGCTGCCTGCTGGCGCGGGAGGATGTACACCCGCTGGACCCCGCCGATGTGGAAGCGGTCTGCATGGCCGCCAGCCTCCACGACATCGGCAAGCTCATGATCCCCCGTGAGCTGCTGGAGAAGCCGGACCGTCTGACGCCGGAGGAGTACGAGATCGTCAAGCGCCACACCGTCATCGGTGCCCAGCTCATCGCGGAGCTCCCCGTCTATCAGGGGGAGAAGCTGACCAAATACGCCATGGAGATCTGCCGCTGGCACCACGAGCGCTGGAACGGCGAGGGCTATCCCGATGGTCTGAAGGGCGACAAGATCCCTCTGGCCGCTCAGATCGTCTCCCTGGCCGATGCCTACGATGTGCTGGTACACCAGCGCAGCTGCAAGACGCCCTACACCCACGAGCAGGCAATGGCCATGCTCCATAACGGGGACTGCGGCTCGTTCAATCCCCTGCTGCTGTCCTGTCTGGACGAGGTCGGTGAGGCCGCCAGACGCGGCGTGGACCGCAAGGCCGCCGGCCGCCGCTCCCCCCGCCGCACGGTGGAGAAGCTGTACCGCGGGCAGGATCTGGCCGCCGCCCGCATGACCCGGCAGCTGGAGGACGCCTACGCCAAGCAGGATTTTCTCTTCGCTCTCAGCGGGGAGATCTGGTTTGAATACACGCCCCACCCCTCCTCCCTGCGCCTGTCCCGCGGCGCCACAGAGCAGACGGGCCTGCCGTCCATGATCGTGGAGCCCCTGGACGATCCGGATTTTCTGGCGCGGGTAGGGGCGGAGACGGTGGATGCCGTCCGCCGCCGCCTGGCGGACCTCTCCATGGAGGAGGCGTATCTGGAGATGGCGGCCCAGCTGGTGCTGAACGGACAGCCCCGGCGCTGCCATCTGGCCATTTTGGTGCTGCGGTCCGCCGCAGAGCACGGCCGCTGTTCCGCCCTGTTCGGCAGAGTCATCGACATGGATGACAACTGTGAGCGGCTGGAGCGCTATGACCGCGCCGTCGGCCATCTGGCGGACCGCCAGCTCCTGCTGCCCGTCACCATGGGGCGGGACGACGTGCTTCGCGTCACGGCGGAGCAGCTGGGCCCTGTGATGCAGAGCTACCGCGCCATGTTCCAGACCGTGCGGCTGATAGACCCTGGCATCTGTATGCAGGTGACTTCCGACGCCCACGGCCACTCTGTGGATAAGACCGATCACTGCTATGCCATCTGGGGCAAGAACCGGCGCTGTGAGCACTGTATCTCACAGGACGCGGTGCGTACCCGCACCACCCAGAGCAAGGTGGAGACCATCGGCAGCGACGTTTTCTATGTCATCGCCATCTGCGTAGAGGTGGACGGCATCCCCTACTCACTGGAATGCATCAACCCCATCCACTCTGACGATATGGTCGGCAGCGGCGAGGAGAATATTTTGAACCAGCTGCTGGTCCGCAACCGTCAGGTGTATACCGACTCCGCCACCCAGGTCTTCAACCGCCGCTATTACGACGAGCGCCTGCGCAGCCTCACCGGCGAGTACGCCTTGGCCATGATCGATCTGGACAACTTCAAGGAGATCAACGACCGCTTCGGCCACCCCGCCGGCGACGCCGCGCTGTTCCACGCGGCTCAGACCATGCGCTCCATGCTGCGCAGCGGGGACGAACTGGTGCGCTACGGCGGCGACGAGTTCTTCCTGCTGTTCCACGGCCTGCCCGCCCATGTGCTGGCGCGGAAGCTGGAGGACATCTGCCGTGCCGTGGCCGCCCTGACGATACCGGAGTATCCGGATCTGCACCTGTCCCTGAGCATCGGCGGCGCATACGGCTCCGCCCGCGTCTCCGAGCTGGTGGGCAAGGCCGATCTGGCTCTGTACCGCGCCAAGCGCACCAAAAACTGCGCCGTCGTGTATGAGGAATAAACCATATTGTACGGAATAAGGAGAGAATACCCATGACACTGACTGAATTCTACGCCGCCGTAGGCGGAAGCTACGAGGACGCCTCCGCCCGCCTGCAGAACGATGCCTTTATCGGCCGGTTCCTGCGGATGCTGCCCCGCGACGACAGCATGGCCCGCCTGACGGCGGCTGTGGACAGCGGCAGCGCCGAGGAAGCCTTCCGCGCCGTCCATACCCTGAAGGGCATCGCCCTGAACCTGAGCCTTGTCCGTCTGGCCGAAGCCTGCGCCGCCATGACCGAGGCCCTGCGGGGCAGCGCGGTGATGCCGGCCAACGTCCGTGCGCTGCACGATGCCGTGGCGCGGGAGTACGCGCTGGTCACAGAGACCCTGGCACAGCTGGAGACGTGACGCACCGGTATAAAGAGGATCGTTCCATGAAGAAAAATCACCTCCGCCTTGTCAGGCACATGGCGGTTAATATCGTCCTGCTGCTCGCCGCCATGGTGGTGCTGCTGCTCGCTGCGGCACACCGGACCTACACGCGCCAGATGGAACGGCTGGATGTCTACATTGGCGTGCTCAGCGGCCGGACGGCCCAGCACGCGGGCGATGTGTTTCAGGACAAGCTGTCCGCCATCACCTCCGCCGCCTGCCTGTACGGTGAGGCGCTGGGCGAAGACGGCGCGGACATGACCCATCTGGCCCAGCTGGAACGCGCCTCCGGCTTTGACCGCATCCGCTTTATCGATGCCGATGGCGTCAGCTATACCAGCGACGGGGAAACGGCGCTGGTGGCGGACCGCGTCTATTATATGGACGGTATCCGCGGCGGCAGCGGCATCATCTCCGTCTCCGCGTCCCGCTTCAACAGCGCCAGGTTCATCGGCTTTTACGCGCCGGTGCAGCTGGGCGATGAGGTCATCGGCGTGCTGCTCGGCCTCCTGGATGAGGAGACTGTCTCCGCCGTGCTGGAGACGGAGCTTTACGGCTGCCCCGCCTTCACCATGCTGGTGGACGCCAATGGCCGCTCTCTGGGCCAGTACCGCACCGCGGGCTCTGCCTACGTGGAGGATCTGGACGCCGCCCTCTCCCATTTTCAGGTGTCCCAGGCCCGTGACGTGCTGGAGGCTGCCGCCGATCAGACGGCCATGACCTTCTCCTTCGTGGGCAGCGGCGGCGCGTCCGAGGGCGGCATCCAGCCCGTGTCCGGCACCGGCTGGTCCCTCCTGCAGCTGTTCCCCTCCCAGGTGGCGGCCCAGATGCTGGCGGAGATCAACAGGGACCAGCACCTCACCATGCTGGTACTGGTCGTGATCCTGATGCTGATCGGAGCCCAGCTGCTCTATTTCACCCGCCAGCAGGTATCCGCCGCTCAGGCCCAGCGCTCCCGCGACCGCATGACCTCCCTGCTGCAAAGCGTGGCCGACGACTACCTCTGCCTGATCAGCGTGGATCTGAACACCCAGCAGGAGGAACTGTTCCGCCTGCGGGAGAGCTGCGGTCTGGAGGACTGGACCGGCGGCGACGCCGACTATACCCACGGCATGCAGAAGTTCGCCCGGCAGTTCGTCTGCCCTCAGGACCGTGACCGGTTCCTCCGCACCGCCCGGCTGGACACGCTGCTGCCCCTGCTGGAGCGCCAGCGGGAGCTTTATATCGAATATGACGCCATCATCGGCGGCGAGCTCCAGCATCTGCAAAGCAAGTTCATCCTGGACCGCAGCGATCCCGGGAAGCCCCGCCTGCTGTCCGGCATCCGCAACATCACGGAGCTGACTCACGAGCGCATCCGCACCCGTACCAGCATGGACCTGATCGTCTCCGCCGCCAGCACCGTGTACCCCTTCATTCTGGAGGAGAACCTGACGAAAAACGAGGCTTTCACCGTCTATAACCACAGCGTCGTCAACGAGGGCCTGTTCCAGAGCTTCACCATGGAGGAGATGATGGACTCCCTGAAGCCCACCATGCCCTATCCCGAGGATTTCGAAAAGCTGCATGCCCTCATGAACCGCGATGCCCAGCTGGACGCCTACCGGCGGGGCCAGCGCCTGCTCCATGTGCAGGTGCGCCAGACCGGCGATGATGGTCAGGTTCATTGGATGGAGACCCGGAATATCCTGATGGAAAACGTCACCGGCGATGTGTACTCCATCTCCATGACCCGCTGCATCGATGACGATGTGCGCCGCACTGCGGAGCTCCGGCAGGCCAAGGAGGCCGCCGAAAGCGCCAACCGCGCCAAGAGCACCTTCCTCTTTAACATGTCCCACGACATCCGCACCCCCATGAACGCCATCATGGGCTTTTCCTCTCTGGCGGAAAAATACGTCAACGACCCCGCCCGCGTGGCGGACTGCCTGCAAAAGATCAACCTCTCCGGCCAGTATCTGCTGCGCCTTATCAACAGCGTGCTGGATCTGGCCTACATCGAAAGCGGCAAGATGACGCTGGACATCAGGGCCCACGACATCCCCGCCATGCTGAAAAATGTGAAGTACGTGTTTCAGGCGGACCTGCAAAAAAAGCAGCTGACGCTGGACGTCGCCTGCGACGTACAGGACCCCGTGGCGTACTTTGACGCCCTGAAGATGGACCAGATCGAGCTGAACCTCATCGGCAACGCCATCAAGTACACCCCTGCCGGCGGCCACATCACCTATACCGTCAGCCAGACCGGCCGCGGCAGCGGCACCGCGGACTACCGCTTTACCGTAAAGGACAACGGCATCGGCATGAGCGAGGAGTTCCGCCGCCGCGTCTTCGACGCCTTCGAGCGGGAGAACAACAGCGTCGTCTCCGGCATTGAGGGGTCCGGTCTGGGCCTCGCCATCACCAAGCGTCTGGTGGAAGAGCTGGGCGGTGCCATCACCTGCCGCAGTGAGCCGGGCAAAGGCTCCGAGTTCGTCTGCACCTACACCCTCCGTACCGGCACTGCCGCCGATGCGGCGCCGGAGCTGCCGGAGGGCGGGGAGCGGCTCCACGCTGCGGGCCGCCGCGTCCTGCTGGTGGAGGACAACGCCCTGAACCGCGAGATCTCCCGTGAGATCCTCAGCGGCGCCGGTTTTCTGGTGGAGGAGGCGGACGACGGCGACGCAGCCGTGGAAAAGGTCCGCCGGTCCGCCCCGGGTCACTATGACCTGATCCTCATGGACGTGCAGATGCCCAGAATGGACGGCTACGAGGCCACGCGGCGCATCCGCGCCCTGCCGGACCCCCAGCTGTCCCATATCCCCATTCTGGCCGTGACGGCCAACGCCTTTGCGGAGGACCGTCAGGCGGCGCTGGAGGCCGGCATGGACGGCCACATCGCCAAACCCGTCAGCGTGCAGGCGCTGGAGCTGGCCATCGCCCGCCTGCTGTCCCGCCGCAGCGGCGATGCCGACACAGATCCCGACAGCAAGGAGGCGCCGGAGCAGTGAACATCAGGAAATATCTCATCGCGCTGACCGTGCTGATGCTGGCCCTGCTGCCCGCCGCCTGCGGCGCTCAGGAGGAGCCGTCCGGGGATCTCCCCGAGCTGGTGATCGGCAGCGACGATTACCGCCCCTATAACTATCTGGACGAAAACGGTCAGGCCGCCGGCGTGGATGTGGCTCTGGCCACGGAGGCCTGCCGCCGCATGGGCTACGAGCCGGTGTTCCGGCAGATCAGCTGGGATGAGAAGGATCTCCTTCTGGAAAGCGGCCAGGTGGATTGCCTGTGGGGCTGCTTCTCCATGAACGGACGGGAGAACGCCTATCTCTGGGCCGGCCCCTACCTGTACAGCGATCAGGTGGTGGCCGTCCGCGCCGACAGCGATATCTACACTCTGGCCGATCTGGCGGACCGCCGCGTGGCGGTGCAGGTCAGCTCCAAGGCCGAGAGCATCCTCTCCGACCCCGCCGATGCCCGCATTCCCCAGCTCCGCGCCCTGTACTGTCTGGTGGACATGGATCAGGTGGCAACCGCCCTGCGCAAATACTATGTGGATGCCTGCGCCAGCCACGCCGAGGCGCTGGCCGGTGCGCTGGAAAAGGCCGGCGTATCCTACCGCTTTCTGGATGAGCCGCTGCTGCACGCCCAGCTGGGCGTGGCCTTCGCCGCCGGCGGCGACACCGCCCTGCGGGACCTGCTGGCCCAGACGCTGGCGGACATGGAAGCCGACGGCACCACGGAGCGCATCGCTGCGTCCTTCGGGTTGGGCGCCGACACCGCATTAGGGAGGACGACGCCGTGAACAACATCAAGCGAACCGTCTCCCGCCTCCAGTGGCGGGTTGTCCCTATCATCTTCGCCGGCATCCTGCTGTTCCTCCTGACCCTGGACCTGTCCGGCCGGAACGGCCTCAGCCGCACTCAGGCCCTGACGGACAACACGCTGGACACTCTGCGCCTGCAGTGCATCAGCTTCCATAAGCTGGAATCGGCGGACGGCACCAAGAGCCTGTTCCGTCTGGCCGACAGCGTACAGGCGCTCAGCCGCCATCTGGAGCTGGACCCCACCCTGGCCTCCAACGCTTATCTGGAGGACTTCGTGGACGAGATACGGCTCAGCGGCATCGCCCTCCTCAACGCGGACCTGCAGCTGGAGGCCTCCGGCTACACCCGTCAGTACGCGGGCATGGCCTGGCCGGACGGCGCGTCCTCCGCCCGGCTGGAGAGTCTCATCGGCTCCGCCAAGATCTACACCCAGCGTCTGGAGAAGGACGGCGTCTCCTATGATGTCTGCGCCGTGGCGCGGCGGGACGCCCCCGGCGTGGTCATCGGCTTCTACCAGCAGCCCAACGGCCTTCTCGCCGACACGGAGGTCGACATGGCCACCCTGCTCACCGGCCTGCATCTGGACCGCAAGGGCGCCTACCTCATCACCCGCGACGGCGCGGTGCTGGCCTCCAGCACCGCCGGCATTGGCGATGACAGCGCCGTGCTGGACTGCCTGAACCGGCTGGAGTGCGGCGGCGCCCTGCAATCGTTCCGCTGCGGCGGACATCTGTATTACGGCGCCCGCTCCGCCTGCGAGGATTACGGCCTGTACATCTATTTCCCCGCCCTGTCCGTCTTTTCCTCCACCCTCACCGCCGCCGCAGTGTTCATCGCGCTGTACGGCGTCTTCTGGGTGCTGCTGTTCGGTCTCAAGACCCGGGAGCTGTCCGACAGCCAGCGGGAGCTGCGCCGCAGCAACAGCCAGCTGCAAAAGACGGTGAACATGCTCCATTCTCTGGAGAACATCTACTTCACCATTTTCTATGTGGATCTGGAGCTGAACCGCTTCGACACCGTGTTCCTGGCCCCATGGCTGGACGGCTTCCTGCCGGAGGATCTCAGCTACTCCAAGCTGAAGGACCGCTTCACCCATCTGCTGGTGCTGGAGCAGTACCGTGATGAGCTTGACCGCCAGATGAGCAGTGCCGCCATCCGCGAAACCCTCCGCAGGGACAACCTCTCCGATGTGCGCCACAGCTTCTACGTCGACTATCAGGCCTACCGCGGCGATGCCGTCAACTGGTGCCGCGTCACCGTGACGGCGGTGGACTTCGATGAGGAAGGTGCCCCCCTCCACGTTCTGGTGGTGCTCCAGGACATCAACCGCGAAAAGACAAAGGAAGCTGAGTACCAGGCCCAGATCATGGAGGAGGCCCAGTCCGCCCGTCTGGCCAACATGGCCAAGAGCGAGTTCCTCCGCCGCATCAGCCACGACATCCGCACCCCCGTCAACGGCATTCAGGGCTACCTGGCCATGGCCGCTCAGGCCCCCAATGACATGGAGCTTCAGGAAAGGTGCCGCCAGCGGGCCGGCACCGCCCTGAACACCCTGCTGGATCTGGTGAATAACGTTCTGGATATGAGCAAGCTGGAAAGCGGCCAGCTCCAGCTGGAGCATAAGTCCTTCGCTCTGGCGGACATTCTGAATGAGGTCCGCGTCACCAACGAGCCCTACGCCGCCGAGCACGGCATCGCCTACACCGTGGAGTGCCTGTGGGACACCGATAACGCGCCCCGTCTCATCGGCAGCCCCTCCCACCTCCGCCAGATCCTGATGAATCTGGTGAGCAACGCCATCAAGTACGGCCGCAGCGGCGGCTGCATCCGGCTCACCGGCCGTGCGCTCCCTGCCGACGGCGACAGCGCCGTCTACCAGTTCACCTGCGCCGATAACGGCATCGGTATGAGCGAGGAGTTCCAGAAGCGGATGTTTGAA
>ENA-UERC01000889-UERC01000889.1-human-gut-metagenome-genome-assembly--contig:-NODE-889-length-19968-cov-21.924086_pt1 | contig 19968 bp, 22 predicted proteins | sample MGYA00242955_ERZ507955 | MGnify/ENA primary metagenome ERZ507955 (study PRJEB26167, sample SAMN06115394) | human gut metagenome | host: Homo sapiens | place: China:Hubei | collected 2016-04-27... | reverse complement strand
GCGGCGCCGATGCCCCGGTCCTTCGTGGAGCAGGCCTGCGCCCGCTGCTCCGTGCCGGGGAGCCGGTTCTGGTTCAGCTGCAACCCCGAGAGCCCGGAGCACTGGTTTTACCGGGAGTGGATCGCCCGGGCGGAGGAGCGGCGGGCGCTGTACCTCCACTTCACCATGGAGGATAACCCCAGTCTCACGGAGAAGATCCGCCGGCGCTACCAGCGGCTCTACACCGGGATCTTCTACCGGCGCTTCATCCTGGGGGAGTGGGCGGCGGCGGAGGGCCGCATCTACGACTTCTTTGACCGGGAGCGGGACGCCGTTCCGGCGCCGGAGGGACGGATGGAGTGCTGGCGGGTCTCCGTGGACTACGGCACGGCGAACCCCACGTCCATGGGGCTCTGGGGCAGGCGGAACGGCATCTGGTACCGGGTGAAGGAGTACTACTACGACTCCCGGAGGGAGGGGCGGCAGAAGACCGACGCGGAGTATCTGCGGGATCTGCGGGCCCTCTGCGGCGGAAGGCGGGTGGAGCGGGTCATCGTGGACCCGTCGGCGGCCAGCTTCATCGAGACCCTGCGGCAGCGGGGCTGGCGGGTAAAGAAGGCCAACAACGATGTGGCTGACGGCATCCGGGTGACGGCGGATCTGCTGCGGCAGAGGCGGATCGTGCTGTGTAATACCTGCCGGGACTGTCTGCGGGAGATGGCCCTTTACTGCTGGGACGAAAAGGCGGGAAAGGATGCACCGAAAAAGGAGCACGATCACGCCATGGATGAGATGCGGTATTTTGCCATGGATCTGTCAGGCGGGGAAAAGGGTGGATTTGCGGCAGTCAGCGTGGCGAGAGGCGGATATCGTTAGGAAATATATAAAATGTTGTACGGGACTGTACACCAAAAGCGGGTGTGGACGGGAGAGTAGGAGACCGATTTCCGAAGGGAGGAGAGGTTCGTTTGAATTTTTGGAAAAGGAGAGGCGATGAAGCGGCAACGGCCCAGACTATGCAGCTGCGGGACCGGGAGCGGCATCCCTATGCGGGGCTGCGGAGCTTTACGCCTCAGCGCGGCGGAGAGCTGCGGCTGTATCAGGCGGTGCGGGAAGCAGTGCCGGTGGTGGATGCCGCCGTGTGCAAGCTGATCCGCCTCAGCGGCGGTGTGCAGGTGTACTGCGGGGACGGCGCGGTGGAGACGCGGCTGCGGCACTTTCTGGAGAGCGTGCCGGTGGGCCGGGGACAGTATGGCATCGACGCATTTCTGGAACAGTATCTGGATTCTTTGCTGGTGTGCGGCGGCGCGGTGGGGGAAATGGTCCCTGCGGCAGGCAACCGGGATCTGGCGGCGCTGCTGTGCGGCCGGATGGAGCAGGTGGAGCTGCGGGAGGGAGAAAGTCCGCTGGCGTTTCGAATCTGGGGACCGGACGGCCAGGGGCATATGGCGGAGCTGCCCTACCAGGACCTGCTGCTGTTCACCCCGCTGCATCCGGAGGCGGAGCATCCCTACGGCGTATCGCTGCTGCGGGGACTGCCCTTCATGGCGGACATCCTTATGAAAATCTACCATACGGTGGGGGTCAACTGGGAGCGATGCGGCAACGTGCGCTTTGCGGTGACCTGCCGGGATGGGGGCGGCAGCGCAGCGGAGCGGGGCCAGGTGCTGGCCCAGGAGTGGAGCCGGGCCATGCAGGACACCAAGAGCGGCAGTGTCCGGGATTTTGTGGCGGTGGGCGATGTGGACATCAAGGTCATCGGCGGCGACGCGCCGATCCTGGACAGCCAGGTGCCGGTGCGGCAGGTAATGGAGCAGATCGTGGCCAAGACTTCCATTCCGCCCTTTATGCTGGGGCTGAACTGGAACTCCACGGAGCGGATGAGCGCCCAGCAGGCGGATATGCTCACCACGGAAATCACTGCTATTCGACGGACGCTGACACCGGTGATGGAGCAGATCTGCCGGATGTGGCTGCGGATGCAGGGAGAGACGGCGGCGTTCCGGGTGGACTGGGAGGATATCAACTTGCAGGATGAGGTAGAGGAAGCCAAGGCGGAACTGTACCGGGAGCAGGCGAGGAAGCTGCGAATCGAGAATGACGCGGCGGAAGGTAAAATTGAGGACAGGGCGGCAGGGGCCGCGAAAAAAGCGTGACAGGAGGAAACGGATGCTGACAAAGGAAGAACTGGATCAGATCAACCGGTTCAGCAAGGCGGAGCTGACGGCGGATCAGGTGTATACATTCAGCGTGCGGCTGTGCGACAACGAGGTGGACCGGGACTTTGAGCGGTTCGGGACGGAGGATCTGGACCGACTGGGAGAATTGTTTTTAGGCAAGAGCGGAATCTTTGATCACCAGTGGTCCGCTAAGGGCCAGACGGCCCGTATTTACCGGACGGAGGTGGTGCGGGAACCGGGCACCGTGACGGCGGCGGGGGATGTGTACCGTTGGCTGAAGGGCTGGGCCTACCTCATGCGGACGGAAAAGAATCAGGAGCTTATCACGGAGATCGAGGGTGGTATCAAGAAAGAGGTCAGCGTGGGATGCAGCATGGGGCGGAGCGTGTGCTCCGTGTGCGGCGCGGAAAACGGCGCCTGCGGCCATGTGAAGGGTCAGATGTACGGCGAAAAGCTGTGCTTTATGGAGTTGAAGGATCCCAAGGACGCCTATGAGTGGTCCTTTGTGGCGGTGCCTGCCCAGCCCAGGGCCGGGGTGGTGAAGCGGTTCGGCTCCGAGGGGACAGAGCTGCGGACGCTGCGCAAGCAGGCAGAGCTGGGTCAGCGGTATCTGACTGGGCTGCGCCGGGAGGTGGTGCGTCTTGCTATGCTGGCGGACGGGCATCTGGATGGAAAAATCTTCACCAAGGCCGTTGGGAGACTGGATGAGGCGGAATTGCTGGAGTTAAAGAGGGCCTATGAGGCCCAGATCGCGAAGAAATTTCCCGTGGCTCCGCAGCTGCGGCAGCAGGCGGAGACCAAGCGGGAGGATGAAGCGGTGTTCCTTGTCTGATGGGACAAACACAATATGAGGGAGGAAATTGCATGAACGTTTCTTATGAGGGCATCGGCCAGTGGGCCGCCACCTTTGCCTGCGACGGTGTGTCCGCGGGGCAGGTGGTGAAGGTCAGCGGCAGCGGAACAGTTGCCAAATGCGCGGACAATGACGGCTTTGAGGGTGTGGTGTTGTCCGTGGCCAGAGACGGCAAAGCCTGCTCTGTGGCTATGGGGGGCATGGTGACGGTAAGCTACACCGGGGCTTCCGCGCCTGCTGCTGGTTGGAACTCTTTGGCAGCGGACGGCAGCGGCGGCGTGAAGGTTGTTTCCGACGGCGGCAAGAGCTATCTTGCCGTAGAGGTGGATACCACTGCTAAAACCGTGACCATTGTGCTGTAAGGAGGGGGAGAGAATATGGCTTATCATTATGAAAATCTGAAACTGGAAAAGGGTATGTACAGTCAGAGTGGCCGCAGCTTTGCACAGACGCTGGAAGCTCTGGACCCCAGCGAGAACTACAAGGGCACCTCTCTGGAGGGACTGGACGCCTTCCAGCGTCAGCTCAAGCGCTTTGACATCAAGGTGAAGGGCGCGGGCAGCGATAGAGTGGAGAAGTTCTTCTGGTCTACGGAGTCCGCTGTGCTGTTCCCGGAATTCGTGTCCCGTGTGGTGCGTCAGGGCATGGAGGAGGAGAGCATCCTGCCGGACATCACCGCCACCGTCACCAATTTTGACGGCATGGATTACCGTTCTATCGCGTCCACTCCTACGGAGGAGGAAAAGAAGCTCAAACGTGTGGAGGAGGGGGCGCAGATCCCCCAGACTACCATTCATACCCAGGAGAATCTGGTGCGGCTCCATAAGCGGGGCCGGATGCTGGTGGCTCCCTATGAGGCCATCCGCTTCCAGCGGCTGGATCTTTTTGCCGTGACGCTGCGCCAGATCGGCGCCTACATCGGCCGGATGCATCTGGAGGACGCCGTGAAGGTGCTGAAGGACGGCGACGGCAACAGCAATGCTGCCAAGGTCTATGAGGTGGGCAGCAATCCCATCGGCGGCAGCAAGGGTGCTCTGAGCTATGACGCACTTCTGGACTTCTGGGCGCAGTTCGATCCCTATACCATGAATACCATGCTGGTGAGCAATGACATGATGCTGGCCATGCTGAAGCTCAGCGAGTTCCAGAATCCCAATACCGGGCTGAATTTCCAGGCCACCGGTAAGCTGACCACTCCTCTGGGGGCCAAGCTGCTGCGTTCCAGCGCCGTGCCTGCCGGGACCATCATCGGTCTGGACAAGAACTACGCCTTGGAGCAGATCTGCGGCAGTGAAGTGGTGGTGGAGTATGACAAGCTCATTGACCGCCAGCTGGAGCGGGCAGCCATTACCTCGGTTTCCGGCTTTGCCAAGCTGTTTACCGACGCGGCCAAGGTGCTGAAGGTCTGAGCTTGTCCACCGCACCGGGATTCCCGGTGCGGTGAAGCGGAAACGGAAGGGGAGTGACCTATGGAGATAACGGCGGTCGCATTAGCGGCGGAGCTGTGCGGCGCCTCTCAGGAGGACCCGCTGCTGGCGGTGCTGTGTGAAGCGGCGGAGGCGGCTTGGGAGAGCCGCCTGGACCCCGGTGTGACGAAGGAGGACTGCGGCGGCGCGCTGCGGTGCGCGGCGGCGTTCATGGCGGCGGCGGACTATCTGGGCAAGCGGTGCAGGGCGGAGTCCTTTACCGTGGGTGAGGTGACGGTACGGCAGAGCGGCGGCCGATCCGCGGCTGTGATGGCGGAGACCTTGCGGCAGACGGCGGAGCGGCTGATGCGTCCCTATGCCGCCTCCGGGGAGTTTTGCTTCAGGGGGGTGCGGGGATGACCGGCGTGATGGGGGAGATCCTGGAACATTACGGTCAGACCGTAACGCTGCGGAGCAGAGACGGCGAGAAGTCCGTCCGGGCCTTTATCCAGCCTGCCGCTGCTCGGGATGAGACAGTGCCGGGAGAGCAGACACCCATCGGCTGGATAGACGAACGGCTGTGGAGGTATACCGGGCTGGAGGAGGTCCAGCCGGGGGATACCGTCATTTGGAGGGGACGAAGCTTTCGGGTGCGAAGCAGCCGGGAACACGCCCTGTCGGACGAGATCAATCACTGGTGGGCCTTGCTGGAACCGGAGCGGAGGGCAGCGGAATGAAGGAATTGTCACAGATCCGCATGGCGGTGCTGGACGCCCTGCGCGGGGCCGGGATTCAGGCTATGGAGGTGTTCCCTGAGAAGCAGGCCATGGCGTACAGCGGCGTGGTTGCGGCGGTGGGTGTCGGCGCGGCCAGCGGAAAAACGGCGGGCTTCTGCCATTATTTAGGAGAGATGAAGGACCCGGAGACTCAGGCGGTCCGGGAACGCTACGGCAAGGAGCTGTTCGGGCAGATCACCGTGGAACTGCGGGCGAATCGGGCGGCGGACTGCGAACGCGGCTGCGAAACGGCCACCGAGGTGCTGCTGGGCGGGCTTCCGGAGGGAGTCCGCACCGGGGAACTTACCTGGGAGGCCATTTGCTGGGAGAAGACCACGGGAATGTTCTTGCGGCGGGGCGTTCTGGAATGCAGAGCCCTGTTTCTGACGGAGAGCGCCGTGGAGTCCGGAGAATTTCTGGATTTCCGACTGAAAGGAGTTATGAGCGAGTGAGTGAGATGAGACATGAGCGGCCGGGGGTCTACTCGGTGTATGACGCGTCCAGCGTGACGTCTGCCGGTCGGGCGGCCAAACGGATCGGCGTGGCGGCCCTGGCCGTTAAGGGAACGGCCAATACAGCGGTGACACTGACTGGTTATGGCGCCGGTGTGGAGGCCTTTGGTGAGGACGGCGCTGACACGCCGGGCATGAGCACACTTTTGAAGCTGCTGTTCGCCAACGGCGCATCCACGGTTTACGCGGTACGGGTAGGTGCAGGCGGGGGATTGGAAGCTTATCAGGCGGCGTTTGCCGCCCTGGCTAACTGCGATGTACAGGTGGTGGTGTGCGACAGCAGCGAGCTGACCATCCAGAAGGCACTGAAAACCGCCGTGGAAACGGCATCTGCGGCCAGAGGGGAGCGGATCGGCGTCATCGGCGGCAGCGGAGATACGGCGGCGCAGTTGGTGACCAGGGCGGAGGCCATCAACAGTGAGCGAATGGTACTGGTTGGCCCGGATATGAAGGATGAGAGCGGCAAAGCCCTTTCCGGTGTGTTTGCCGCGGCGGCGGTGGCAGGTGCTATTGCCTGCGGCGCGGACCCGGCAGTACCCCTGAACGGGGCGGAGCTGTACGGCATCGGCGGTTTACAGAGCGTTTACAGTGACAATGACATTGACCTGCTGGTTCAAGGCGGCGTAACGCCACTGGAGGACGTAGGGGGCGTGGTATCCCCGGTGCGGGGCATCACTACCCGGACAAAAACCGGCAGCGCCGCCGACAGTACCTGGCGGGAACTGACAACCGTCCTGATTGCCGACGATGTGATTCCTGCGGTGCGGTCTGCTCTGCGGAGCAAGTTTGCCAGAGCCAAGAACACCGCTCAGGGCCGGGGGGCTATCCGGGCACAGACCATTGTGGAACTGGAAAAGAAAAAGGACGCACAGATCATCGAAAGCTACGGCGAGGTGGCGGTGACGGCCGCAGCGGACGATCCCACGGTGTGTCTGGTGGAGTTCAGCTTTGCTGTGGCACATGGGTTGAACCAGATCCGCCTGACGGTGCATCTGACGGTTTAAGGAGGGACGGATATGAAGGGATTTCCCACCAGTGCGGACATTTATCTGGAATTGGACGGGCGGAAGATCGCCGTGGTGCAGAGCTACCGGGCCAAGGCAGCCAAGTCCAGCAAGAATATCGAGGCCTTCGGCGAGAGTGAGCCGGTGGCAACCATTGAGGGGCAGAAGAGCTATACCGTGGAGCTGACCCGGCTGTACGCCACGGATACGGCCATTTCCGACGGCATCGACTTCTATAATCTCACGGATTTCTCTCTTGTGATCTGCAAGCCGGACCGCAAGGTCATTTACAGCGGCTGTGAGTGGAGCGGCATTCAGGAGGACGGGGAGCTGAACGCCACCGTGGCGGAACGGGTGACGCTGACGGCGGCCCGGCGCATCGAGACTACCGCATGAGGACAGTGGACGCTCTGAAGCCGCTGACAGCGGGGGAGTTGCTGGAGCTGTGGCGGTACTATCGGGAGAGGGTGGAAGATCCGCTGGAACGGACGCTGCTGTGCAACGCCGCCATTCTGCGGGATAGCTGCTATTGTCAGGGAGAAGCGATTTACGGAGATGAGCTGGAGGTCTTGCGGGACCTGACGCCCGGCGAAATGGAAGACCTTCTGCTGCGGCTGGCGGAGGGAGAAGCGCTGCCGGAGGAGCGAGGCGGCACCTTCGACCTTCAGCGGTTTGCGGATATGAAGGGGGAATGAGCCGGTGGACTATTTATGGGAGCTGCGGCGCCGCCAGCAGGCAGCGCTGAACCGTCTGCTGACCGGCAGTCCCTCCAAAGAGGAGACCACGGCGGAGGAGGAAGTTCTCCGCCGTGCTGCGGAGGGGGCTGAGAAAGCGCCTGCTGGACGGGAGAAGGGAATCTCCCGTCCAACGGCGGAACAGGGAAAGCTGATTGGTCAGGCGGAAAGCGGTGAAGCACTGTCATCGGCAAAGCGGAAAGCGTGGGACAGAGCGGAAACTGATGACAGACTGCTGGATGGGCTGACGGCGCAGGCAGAAGAATTTCAACAGGCCCGCCGGGCGGATGCCCTTTGGCGGAGTGAGACGTTTTCTACGGGGACCCTGCCGGGGTTGCTGATGGCGGAAGGAAGCAGGGCGGCGATGGAGGTGGAGGACATCTCCCGGGCTGTTCAGCGGGACGCACGGCGGTATGACGGCGGATTTACCATGTTTTAAGAGGGAGGAATGGCATGAGATTATCCTCCATGCGCTATAAAAATTACACCTGGCCCCACAATCCGGAGACCTTTGTAGTGGAATACCGGCGGCAGATGGCGGCCCATAAGATACCATTGGGCGGCTGCGTTTTGCAGGATCTGGGCGTAAATTGCCGGATTCTACGGGGCGAGGGCGAGTTTGCGGGGCCGGGGGCCTATGAGGAATTCAAGGCGCTGGCGGCGGTGTTTCAGGAACCGGGAGCGGGGATGCTGACGCATCCCGTGTGGCGGACGGACCGGGCGTATTTCGTCGCCCTATCTGTGACGGAGGAGCCGCGGCCGGACTATGTACGGTACAGCTTTGCGTTCTGGGAGGATGACAGCGGCTATGATGGTGGTTTGACGGAAAACAATGATGGCAGGACGTGGCCGGGGAACAGTCTGGCAACGTCTGATGGGAGCGGCGGAGCCGGGCGGGTGTACACCGTGAAGCGGGGGGATACCCTGTGGGGCATTGCCCGGCGCTATGGCGTGACCTTGAGCAGCCTGATCGCTGCCAATCCACAGATCAAAAATCCCAATCTCATTTATCCGGGGAATGAGGTGAGGCTGCCGTGACAGGACGGATCTTTACGGCAGACCATCATGTCTATGATCTGCCGCCGCTGCTGAGTTGGAACGTGAGACATACGGGGACGGTGCCCTGCGACAGCTGGTCCGTGACGGCGGTGTATCAGCCGGAAATGCTGACAGTGCTGCGAATGGCGGCGGGTTTCGCCGCCATTGAGAATGGAATGACACAGTTACGGGGAATCGTGGACGAATATACCGTGGAACTGGGCAGCAGAGGGATGACGGTGACACTGTCCGGCCGGGGATACGCCGCACGGTTGTTGGATAACGAGTCCCGGCCTGTGACCTATGAGCAGGTGACGCTGCGGGAATTGGTCCGCTGTCACGCGGAGCCTTATGGCATTTCCTGCGGGGCTGCGGCGGATCTGAGGTCCACGGTGCCCTATACCGCCGGGGCGGGAATCAGCCAATGGAAGGTGATTTCGGAGTTTTGCCGGACCTATGGAGGCTTCCTGCCTCGGTTTGCCAAAACCGGAGAGCTGCTGGCAACACCGGAGCAGGACAGCGGAAAGAGAATCATCCTTGACAGCGGCAGTCCGGTGCTGAATTGCCGGATCCGGGAGGATCACTACGGCGTGCTGACGGAGGCGCTGGTCATCGACAAACGGCAGAACATCAGCTACTCGGTGAAAAATCCGGAGATGATCGCCAAGGGCGGCCAGTGCCGCCGGGTGATCTACACGCCGGGGCGGAGTACCTGGGACGCCATGCGCTATACGGGAGAATACCAGATCCAACAGTCCAAAAAGGAAGAGCAGGCGGTCATAGTGACACTGCCGGGGAGCTTTGGCGCGTTTCCGGGGGACCTGGTGACGGTGAGACTGGAAAAGCTGGGCCTTACCGGGAATTACCGGGTGGCAGAGACGGAAAATCGATTTTCTGTCAGAGAAGGGGCCGTGATGATCTGGACATTGAAGGAGTGTGAGTAGCATGTGGCTGGCACAGAATATGAAGAAGACGGTACCGACGTCCGACGCGGATCAGGGCGTTTCCACCATTGTGGGAGACCAGATGGGGGTGGTGACCCGGGGCGAGGTGCGGCAGCTGCCGATCTACGGCCCCGGCGGGTATGTGTGGCTGCCGGAGAGCGGGGCAAGCGTGCTGGTCATCAAGGGCGGTCCCGGCGGAGAGGAGCAGTGCGTCTGCGGCGGACAGCAGGCGGCGGCACCCAAGGGGATGCAGCCGGGAGAGGTGTATCTCCACGCACCCGGCGGCGTCAGCGTCTATCTGAAGCGGGACGGTACGCTGGAACTGCGGGGCAGAGTGGACATCCGGGGCTCGCTGTCGGTAAACGGCGAGAGCTACAAGCCCTGCACCTGCGGCGAGGGGGAGGCGCTTTGATGCTGCGAATGAAAAATGGAGACTACGTGCCAAAGGGCAGCGGGCTGGAAACGGTATCCGGCAGCGAGCCAGGTCGCGCATACGTTTCTGTGTACCTTTGCAGAAGAAATAACAGCCTTTCAGATGCGGTAATACTGCTCCAATCTGTTTCGGTTCACTGATGGCCGGCATCTGACGGATTTCATCGTCAACAAACTCTGTTACATTGATAGTAATATTTCCACCGTTGCGTTCAGCCCATCCTTTTTGCCACAAATATCCGGCCACTTCGGCCACTTTATTGATTTCACGGGCCAAACCCGGACGTCCTTCAAGAATTGATTTCATTATATTATGTATTTAAATTTGATTTTTATTTCAATAACTGCGGAAGGAAAGAAGATACAATCAGGACAATCAGTCCCAGTACCAGTACCCAGATGGTCTTTGCAGAACATCCTTTCCATTCCTTCAGAATAATTCCCCACACATTCGAGAATGTCACGTTTAGCGACATCAGGATACACCAGGAGAACGTAAGCAGTACCGGTGAAGCTATCAGGAAACCTTTTCCCAGACTCAAGCCAAAGAACTGACTATACCATAACACACCGGCCAACGCACAGAACAGAATGTTGTTCACATACAATGAGGTCTTTCCATAGTCACCCCATGTCTTGTTCTTTGCATTCTGATAAAAACAGTACACCATGTTGGTAAGGAAACCTCCGGCAGTTACCATAAGAGTAGCCGGCAAAGTTTTATACACTTCTGCGCTTTCCGGGAAACACAAACTCTGTCCGAATCCTAATCCGATACTGAAACAGGCGCTCATGAAACCGGCCAATAAAGCTACGAAAATTCCTTTAGTAAAATTGAAATCTTTCACAGCTTTTTTCTTTTCTTCCTCACTCAGGCTGGCAGACTTCATATTTCCGGCATAACCGATGATGCCAATACCCAGCAAAGTCACAATCACTCCCACAATAACCGGCATGGTCAGTTCCTCCATGTGACCAGTAAATATGGGTGTCAAGATTGTTCCCAGTCCGGCACAGGTTCCCAGCGAGATAGACTGTCCCAATGCTACTCCAAGGTAGCGCATACTCAAACCAAATGTCAGACCACCCACTCCCCAGAGTACACCGAAGAACATCGCCCAAAGCGTATCGGCTGGATGAGCTGCATAAATCTCAAAAAGGCTGTGTCCATCCGGAACAGCCAGCAACGCGCCCAAGAAAGGAAAAACAAGCCAGGCAAAAACTCCCTGCACAATCCAGTAAGATTCCCAGCTCCAGTTCTTTATTTTATTGATGGGTACATAGCAGCTCGACTGGCAGAATGCTCCCACTGCAATAATCAACAATCCGATAATGATTTCCATAGCCTATAAATTAAGCCAGCCGGACAACGGGCAAGACAAGCTTTTCCCGTCGTCCGGCTGTAAGATTAATTTCTCTTAGAAGTTACTTCCGCTTCGTATTTTTCTACTTCAGCAATGTATTCTTCGCCTACAGGTACATTGTTCTTCAAGCAGAACATATCCCATACAGCTCCCCAAGGCAATGACTTGCATTCTTCGAGCAATGCCAGACGCTGGAAGCCACGGTCAGTTTCTTCATAGTCACGCAGCGTGTTCAGCGGTTCGAGCAATGCCTGCAACAGGCACTTCTGTGTAGCACGCATACCGATTACATACGCACCGATACGGTTGATAGATGCATCGAAGTAATCCAAACCGATGTGTACACGGTTCAACGCATTGCAACGTACGATTTCCTTGCACAAATCGAGTGTATCGTCGTTCATGATAGTTACATGGTCTGAGTCCCAACGAACCGGACGGCTTACGTGCAACATCAGTTCCGGTACATAGAGCAACAGAGAAGAAACTTTATCAGCCACACTTTCTGTCGGATGGAAGTGACCGGTATCGAGTGTAATCAGTTTCTGGTTCTGTACACCATAACCAATATAGAAGTCGTTAGAACCCACTGTATAGCTTTCCAGACCAATACCGAATACTTTTGATTCGATACAGTCCTTCATATGATCGTATTTCTGTGCAAAAATCTGGTCCAAAGAATCTTTCAGCAATGCACGGTACTTCATACGGTTTACGGTAATATCCTTGCTACCATCGTGTACCCACAAGTTCATGATACATGCATCTCCCTGACGCTTACCCATTTCTTCAGCAATGGCACGGCAACGCTTAGTATGTTCAATCCAGAAATCACGGATAGCCTTGTCAGGATTTGACAAAGACAAGTTTCCAGACTTCGGGTGAGAGAAAGAAGTAGAGTTGAAATCCAGCTTCATGTCATTTTCTTTTGACCACTGCATCCAGCCTTCAAAATGTTTTACTTCTACCTGGTCACGGTCTACAAACTGTCCACCGAATTCACCATAGATTTCGTGCAAGTTCAAGCGATGTTTTCCCGGTACGTAAGAAGCAGCCTTCAGGATATCTGCACGCAATTCCTCAATGTTACGAGCCTTTCCCGGATAATTTCCGGTAGCCTGAATACCTCCGGTCAGTGAACCCTGTGATTCGAATCCGGTCACATCGTCTGCCTGCCAGCAGTGCATAGACATAGGTACAGACTGTAAAGTTTCCATTACGGCATCTGTATCGATACCCAATTTGGCATAGCGTTCTTTAGCTATTTCATACGCATTGATAATCTGTTGTTCTTTCATGGCAAATTATTTTTTAATGATTGATATATATTTCTGATAAGCTTCATTCCACACTTCCGTATCTGCCGGTGAGAAATAATCCGGTTCCACATTGACGGAAATCACGTTACGCATTTCCTGCAACGTACTTACTACTCCGGCAGCTTTAGCCTGAAGCATGATATTTCCAATTGAAGATGCCTCGCTCGGTCCGGCCACAACCGGCAAGCCGATAGCATTTGAAGTAAACTGATTCAGCAGTTTGTTGCGTGAACCTCCTCCAATGATATGCAACTTTTCAATCGGATTTACGGAAAGTTCACGGAATACATCGAGTACCTCACGGTATTTCAGTGCCAGACTCTCAAAGATGACACGGATAAACTCACCATGTGTCTGCGGTGCATTCTGTCCCGTACGTGCACAATATTCACAAATGGCTTTAGGCATATCCTGTGGATTGGTAAATCCCGGGTCATCCGGATTGATGAAGCAAGCAAACGGGCGAGCAGCCTGAGCCAGTTCCACCATCTGCGGATACGTATAATCCGTTCCTTCCTTATGCCATTTCTTCAGACATTGTTCTACAATCCACATACCTGTGATATTCTTCAGCAAGCGAATGGTACCGTCTACTCCTCCTTCGTTCGTAATATTATAGTGAGTTGTCTTTTCATTCACAACCGGACTATCTGTTTCAATTCCCATCAATGACCATGTACCTGAACTCAGGTAAGCAAAGTTCTTGTTGGCAGCCGGTACAGCCGCTACGGCAGAAGCTGTATCGTGTCCGGCTACGGCAATTACCGGAACAGATTCTATCTGAAGTTCTTCACACAAATCCTCGGTCAGCATACCGACTTTAGCTCCCGGTTCTACCATATCCGCAAACAAGGATTTGCTGACACCCAGGACTTCCAACAATTTTTCATCTAATTTGCGTGTTTCCGGATTCAGCAACTGAGAAGTAGATGCAATGGTATATTCTGTCACCATCTTGCCTGTCAACAAGTAAGAAAGCGCATCCGGCATAAAGAGCAGACGACTGGCGTGCGTCAGTCCGAAGTCCTTCCGTTGTTTCAACGTGTACAACTGGAAAATACTGTTGAAATCCATGTGCTGGATTCCCGTCTTTCCATATAACTCATCTGCCGGCATCACCTTTTCAAAGAACTCTTCCTTCTTACCGATGGTCTGCGGGTCACGATACGCATACGGAAGACCTATCAATGCCCCTTCCTCGTTCACAAAAGCAAAATCCACTCCCCATGTATCAATACCGATAGAAGTGACAGGTACTTTTTTCTGTGCCACGGCAGCCAGACCTTTCTTCAAATTCTCATACAAGGAAAAAATATTCCAATAAAAATGTCCGTTGAGTTGCAGCATCTGGTTCGGGAAGCGAGTAACTTCTTCCAGTGTCAATTTATCACCGGTCAGCGTCCCCAATATGGTTCTTCCGCTAGTTGCTCCTAAATCAAATGCAATAAAATATTTGGAATCCATGCTAAAAGTTTATTTGGTTAACTACTGTGGCAAAAGTAGAAAGAAAAAATTCCCTTCTTGCGGAAGAAATGACTTTAAAATATAAGTTTTTGATTTTTCCTGCCGACGAAAATTCAGGAGTTTATCAGGGATTTTTTATCTTTGCGAAGAAAGGGACAAAAAATGGAAAAGAACAGCGTAAACTATAAATATCTGGTACGAAGTCCGCGCGATATAGACTGGGGAATTACCGTGGATACCGTAGGTTCGGAACCCATTCCACCCAACTACCCGGTATACCCACCTCGTACCGGACATCCGGATGCCTTTTATTTCACTCCCTCACGCGGCCGTGTGCTGGACAGCTACCAGCTATTATACATCACTCACGGAAAAGGCTATTTCTATACCTCTCCCGATACTTTCATCGAAATCAAGGAAGGAGACATCTTGATTCTCCAGCCTCACGTATGGCACAGCTATTTCCCCGATAAAAAAACCGGCTGGCAGGAATACTGGATCGGATTTCAGGGAATCAACATGGACAGCCGTTTTCAAAACAATTTTTTTGCGAAAGACCAGATTGTATATCACATCGGTGTGCAGGACAGCATCGTCAAACTTTACGAACAAGCCATTCAAGTGGCCATGGAAGAAAAGGCAGCCTGCCAGCAATATCTGGCCGGTATTGCCAATCTTATCTTAGGCATGACCATGTACTACTCGCAGAACTACGAGTTCGACAACAAAGCTACCGAACAGATTAGCAAAGCCAAGGTGTTCATCCGCGAGAACCTGTTAAAAGGTATCGGTCCGGAAGAAGTTGCCGACTCCCTGCACATGAGTTATTCCTGGTTCCGGAAACTATTCAAAGAGTATACCGGCCTTTCTCCGGCACACTACATTCAGGAACTGAAAATCCAACAGGCCAAAGATTTGCTGGCCACCACTCAGCGAAGCACCAAAGAAATAGCCTATTACCTGACCTTTGACGATATACCTTACTTTACCAAGGTTTTCAAGAAATATACAGGATACACTCCGCAATCCTACCGAAAAAAATTCGGAAGAGAATAAAAATACAACCTCCTTCTGCGCTGAAGAATTGCTCACAGCAAGCAGAAGGAGGTTGCTTTGTTTTATGCCGATGTATAGCCGAGAATTATTTCACTACAAAATGGTAAGTTCCCGACAACAATTCCGCCTTACACATTCCACCCTGATACGTCACTTCTTTTATACCCTCTTTTCCAGCTTGTAACGCGCGACCATTTTCAGTTACGCTATCCATTGAAGCAGCAGTCAAATAAAGTGTCGCACTGGTATTCGCCGGAACCGTGAATGAATACCTCACTTCTCCATCCTTCACTTCCCATGCGCTTTCTATACGTCCGTACAGCGAATCATAATATCCTCTGGCAAAAGTCATCTTTCCTGTAGGGTCTACCTTCGGACAAAGCACAAAATGCTTGAATCCCGGATGATGCTCATCCCGCATAATTCCCAGCGAGTAGGCATACATCCAAGCCCCGACGGCTCCAAAGGAATAATGGTTAAACGAGTTCATCCGGTTGTTCTCTCCAAATCCGTCGACATGCGTATACGAGTTCAGGCGTTCCCAAATGGTAGTAGCTCCCTGCTCCACAGAATACAACCACGAAGGATAAGTAGTCTGTTGCAACAAGTTATAGGCTACCTCATCATATCCATTATCCGAAAGTGCCTTGCTAATCCATGCCGTACCGATAAATCCCGTCATCAGCGAATAAGCCGGATAAGTCTTTCCATCGTCCGCCACATTCTCCCGCTGCACCGTATGCGCCAGATTAGCTGCAAACCGCTCTTTCCATTCCGGATTCACAATGCCGAAAGACAAAGGAAGCACATACGAGGTCTGTATATCCACCAGTTTTCCCTTTTCCGGACCGTTTGTTCCCGAAGAAATCGTTTTCGCCGTCTGCGGGTCGATATATGTACGGTTAAAAAACGACTTACGTTCGTCATACAACTTCTCAAACTTTTCTGCATCCTCCTTTTTACCTAAAATCTGAGCCACCTTTTTCATGATGTCCAGGTCATAGAGAAAGTACGCTTCCCACATCAGTGTCTTGTCATTCTTGTTATCCTCCGGTCCCAGCCAGTCACCCAAGTTTCCCCAGACCTTCTCCTGTTCCAGTACGCCCGTCTCCGGATTGATATTCTTGGTCCGCACATAATCCACATAACGGCACATCGCCTCATAGTGCTCTGCCAGCAAGCTCTTGTCACCATATTGCTGATACACTTCCCACGGCACTGTAATACCTGCACTTCCCCACAGTAGACCACCAAATCCGCCACCTAGAGGAGCCACATCCGGGAAACGGCCATCCTCACGCTGTACGTCCCTCATGGCACACAAATAACGACGCAAGAACTGCGGCACATCTACCAGGTAAGTAGCCGTGCGGGAGAAGACCGATATATCACCCGCCCATCCCAAACGCTCGTTACGTTGCGGACAGTCGGTTGGGATAGAGAAGAAATTGGCATAAGTAGACCACACAATATTGTGCCACAACTGGTTAACCTTCTCATTAGACGTTTCATACTTAGATGCCAGTCCGTCAATCGAACTCAACACCACTCCTTTCACATCCTCCAGCGGCAAAGCCTTGTCTATGCCCGTAATCTCAATAAATCGGTATCCATGATAGGTAAATCTCGGCGCAATCATTTCATTTCCTCCTTTCGTGATGTATTTATCCTGCGCCATAGCTGCACGAATATTTTCCAGCATAATCATTCCCTCATTTCCGGCATAACGCGGCAAGTCGGGATATTTCACCTCGGCATAACGCAGATTGATTTCCTGTCCTGCCTTCATTCCCTTGAGGGTGATTTCAGGCACTCCCACCATATTCTGCCCCATATCGTACACAAAGATGCCCGGACGAACCTCTTCTACCGATTGTGCCGTCAGCTTCTGAATGGCCTTTACCGTCTGACCGTATTGAGCCACCAAGTGGAAATTAGAATAATCATCGACTTTTGGCATTGTTCCTCCACCTAACCGACTGACATGACCTCCGAGCGAGACTTCTACTGCTTTCGTCCAGGCCGAATCATCATATCCCGCTTTCGTCCATCCTTCAATCGCTTTTTCTCTCAAGGCATCATATACCTCGCCCTGAAAGAAACTACCATACACCACAGGCCCCTGATTAAAATACTTCCACGTATCTGGAGAAGTTACGATTGTCTGTACCTGACCATCTTCATAAGTCACAACCAACTGTGCCAGCAACGACTGACGGTCACCAAAGAAATTCCAGTTTTCTCCGGCATAAGTTGCTCCTCCGCTCCACCATCCTTCGGCCAAAATTGCTCCAACGGCATTCTTCCCTTTCGCAATCAGTTTTGTCACATCGTACACCTGATACAGATGCGTTTTATTATACTGTGTCACACCCGGATTAAAATAGTCCTCTCCCACACGCTGTCCGTTGAGATATATTTCATAAATACCCCGGGAAGTCACATACAAACGCGCCTTACGAACCTTATGGGAGGAAGTCACAAACTCCGTACGCAGCATCGGCATAGCGTTACGGCTGGGATTCTGTACATAGCACTTCTTTGCGCCATTCAACAGTTTAGCATCCAAGGTGACAGAAGCTAACTTGTTCTCCGGACTCCGGAAATTGCGAATATCCGTTCTGACTCCTGAAAAATCAGTTGCGTGCTCCAACACATACCCCACATCACCGACTACCGGAAACGCCACGAAATCACCTCCCTGTCCCAAAGGATTCAGATTCACTTCCCCAATCTGCACCTCTCCTTTTTTCAGTGTAGTGAAACCCAGATTGGAATACAAAGAGAACGTATGCGACTGATATTGATTCTCCGCATTCAGCACATCAGCGGGCAACATAAAAGATTTCAAAGGAACAGAAAGTTTGTCATCCGGCCGATAACCGGCACGATAAATATGTACCCAGGCATTTCGTCCGTCTTTCAAAGGAGACAAATCGAATTCTATTTTTATGTATGACTCATCCTTTCCGCTGGCAATGTGATAAATGTTCTTATTCGCATCCATCAGACGTTCATCGTTGGCACCATACACAAATGCTATCTTACGCGACGCAGCCTGCTTTTTCATCTGAAATGAACAATCCAGTCTGAATACTGGCAAATAATGTGAATAAAGCACCATATCCTCGTCACTGCCTCCAATCCAACGTGCTCCGTTCCAGCCCTCTTTATCATCAGACGTCATCAGGCTTGTCTCAAACCAAGAATCTTTTTCCGCAATTTCTCCCTTATTGTTCCAGATTTTTACTTTCCAGGTATAACGGGTAGCCGGCTTCAACGCCTCTCCCTGATAAGTCACATGCTGGGACACATCTGTTGTCACTTTTCCGGAATTCCAGACTACCTTTCCAGCCTCATCCTTTACCTCTAATTGATAAGCTGTCTGATATATGCCTCTTTCGTGTGGGTTACTTACAAGTTGCCAGCCGAATCTGGGGATCTTCCGAGGAGAATGTTACACTGCCGGAGGAGGATTTCGTGGGAGTGCTGAATATTGTGGGGACAATTCAGGCAAACTCCTCCGGTAACATCAGTCTCTCAGGCTCTGATGATGATCAGTATAATCATAATCTCTACATGAAATATGTTGATGAGCTGGAGAAGTCAAAAAACAATAAGGCGATTCTTTTGTATGTCAACAGTCCGGGAGGAACCGTGTATGAGAGTGATGAGTTGTATCTGAAGCTGATGGAGTATAAAGAGAAGACAAAACGTCCGGTATATGCTTACTTTGGTTCGCAGGCATGTTCCGGGGCATATTATATTTCTATGGCGGCAGACAAGATTTATACGAATCGTAATACCTGGACCGGTTCCATTGGTGTTATCGTATCTCTGACCAATTACAAAAAACTTTATGACAAGCTTGGAATCAAGGAAATTGATATTACCAGTGGCAAAAATAAATCTATGGGTTCCGGCGGACTCGATCTGACCGATGAGCAGTATGATATTCTGCAGAGTCTGGTGGATGAGGCATATGATCAGTTTGCCGGGATTGTCAGCGAAGGCAGAGGAATTGATATTGCTACAGTGAAAAAGATTGCCGACGGAAGAATCTATTCTGCAAAGCAGGCCAAAGAGAAGAAGCTGGTGGATGAGATCGGTACCGAGGATGAGCTGAAGGCATTGATCCAGAAAGAAAATAAGCTGTCAGATGATGTCGTATATGATACGGCCAAAAGCTCCGGTTCGAATTTTCTGTCTAACCTGATGGGGTCTGTGCAGAAGATCATGCCGAAATCTGACAGTGAGCTGGCAGTAGATATTATTGAAAATAAAGGAAAAGGAGTGCTGATGTATTATGCAGACTAATACGAAGGATCAGGTATATGCCGGATTTTTCGTACGTCTGACGGCATTCCTGGTATATATGATCATCGTCAATGCCGCATTGCTGGTGATTCGGATCCCGATGTGGATATTATCGTTAAACAGTCCGGATAACGTGTTGGTGCGGGATTTCATTTTTCAGTATTCCATAATAGATATCGTCTGTTATCTGTTGACGGTACTGTATTTTACATTGCTGACGTATTATACAGGGGCAACCCTTGGTAAAAAGCTTTTTCAGCTTCGGGTCGTCAGTACGGAAGACCGGAAAATGACATTCTTTGAGGTACTTTACCGGGAAAGCATCGGCAGATTTTTGTCCGGAGTGATTATGAACCTGGGATATCTGCTGATCCTTGCACAGAAAGAACACCGCGGAATTCACGATCTACTGGCGGATACCAGCGTGATCTATTATCATGAAAAGAAGGTGTATGTGCATACACAGATGAATTACCGGAATATGTAGTGAAGACTCCGAAATTCAGTCTGGATGACGGTGAGGATTATGATGATGTTCAGCAGTTAAAACTGACGGCAGAATCGGGAAATAAGATATATTATACGAAGAA
>ENA-UERC01000888-UERC01000888.1-human-gut-metagenome-genome-assembly--contig:-NODE-888-length-19976-cov-11.400020_pt1 | contig 19976 bp, 24 predicted proteins | sample MGYA00242955_ERZ507955 | MGnify/ENA primary metagenome ERZ507955 (study PRJEB26167, sample SAMN06115394) | human gut metagenome | host: Homo sapiens | place: China:Hubei | collected 2016-04-27... | reverse complement strand
CATCTTCAAGCTGGTCATTCTTTAAGATGAACAGGCTTGTTTTCTTGTCCTGCGTCATTTCGGAATTAGTCTTTTTGCAATAAATAGGTTCATCAATCCAATCCCATTTAGGATCTACGGGAATAAGTACGATTTCAGGAATGTTATTATCGTCTATGCCATAGCCCATAAGCCAGTTGTAATATGTATGAACAGTTTTCGTTAGTTTTTTCTTTGTTGTCATTTTCCAGACAACGGCGGTCTGATAATCTTTCCCTGTCTTTTCCTTAAATACTTCCGCTACCTTTTTCATATTTTCTTCTTGTTTAGCGGTCAGCTTTCCTTGCAGCGGCTTAAAAATGTTTCCAAACAATCCCATGATTTTTCACCTTTCCTTTTTGTTATTGTTGCAGTCGTTTTTGCATTGAAAGTTTATCCTCTTTCCATGCTTCATACAATTCCTCGTTTTCTTCCCACAATTCTCTTAATTCAGAATTATCAGAAAGAATGGCACCAATAGCCGTTACTGCTTTTTGTTTGAGGGGAGAAAAGTCAAAACATTTTTGTGAACTTGTCCACTCAAAATAATCTTCCTCATCACATCTATACACAAAGCTGTTTATTACGCTGTCAATAACGGCCGCTGATACTAAAGCGTAATGAGCTTCATCATAGCCGATATATTCAGCCTGTATAACCTCATCAAAATATCGTTCCATATCAGCAATTATGTCTAATGAATTTTTAAGGTCAGTCAAAGCGTCATACGCAGTATCATCATCAAAAACACCATAATTCCATGCGCCCATATATCATCCTCCTTTATCTACCGGGCCACTTCTGGACAAAGTGTCCAGAAGTCCGCACCTAAACAAGCAACGTAGCGATACTACACACGATCAACACGCATCCCCCGCGCCAAAGATGAAGCGGCAAGTTCCTCTTTATTTTTCCTGTTCTTGCTCTAATCGCTGAAAGAGTATATCAAGATAATTTCTTTTATCCAATTAGTACCACACGTCCACGCTCTGGGAAATAAATATTCAACCCCATCTTCCAAAGTTCAAAATAAGGACGGAAAGGATTTTCCCGTTTCGTATCATACATAGGCCACTGGAGATAATCGGACAATAGATAATCGCAGTTGATATGGTACAATGCCTCAGTCATTAACTCAATATCCTCATAGCCCTCCTTGTACAGCATATCGCTACACCAATCTATCAAATCAGTTTCTATTTCTGTACTTTCTCCATTTATTTGTTGCTGATAGGCTTCTTCTCTGAAAGTCTGGGCAGCTTGTCCGAATAAAATTTCTATTTTGGCGTTCTCGTCCAATGGAGCAGCTTCCTTGAACTCCTCCACGAAAATACGATTTATATTTCTAATATAGGCTTGTACTGCATTTTCAGCGTTCTGTCTATTATCTTCTGAAAATCGAGTAAAGAAATACCCTGCATAGCTGGTTTGTTCGTCTGGCAGTTCAACCTTTGCTGTATCTTTGCTGATTTCATCAATTTCCAAAAGTTCTTGTAACATATTTAATCCAGTTTGCCCATAGAGAGCAAAAATAGGGCGCAGATGTTCGATATTTCCACCGCGCAACTCCTGAAACAGAAAAGGCGGTACAGCTTCTTCCTCCAAATCGTAATCATGTTCTTCAAAGATTTCCATTAGTAATGGGTCTTGTTGAATAATCTCTGCCCAACGATTGGGAAGATATTTTTTACATTCATCTATTGTCATTAAAAATTTCTCCTCCTTTTCCTGCATATAGGGTGTTCTTATAGTACATCTTCATGCCAGATTTGACGAAGCGTAATTCCTTTTTCAAAGGTTTCCTCTGTGCCATCTTCAAAATGGACTTCAACCCGAATAGCTTCTTCATTCTCGTCATTTTCCGATTGATTAACCCAGTCAACCCATTCGATTATTGGAGATAGTTCATCATTGTCCCTAACAATTCGATACCCTTCTCCCAGATTTTCAGATAAAACATCTTCAATTTTATCAAGCTGCATTGTCATTAACTCCTTTCCGTTTCATCATCTTCAATTTCAATCCATTCCCCGGTTTCGTCTTTCTCCATACACGTGCCATAAGGCAAGGACAACAGGGGCACTACGGTTGGGTCAATGCGGCAAATGTCTCGAATATCGTAAAAGCCGCCGTTTTCGTCATCTTCAATTTCATCGTCATCATCGGAAAAGAACCCCCAGCCGGTGTCCCAGCCCCATTCCTCACGCTCCGGCGCTACCCGTTCTGCCACCTTGATTTTATAACCCTCTTGAGCGATACGGTCAGTTGCATAGCAGAATAGGGGACCGTCCCAATCGGGAATGATAGGCGGCTTTCCATCGGCGGCACGTGCAACACGCAGTTCGGGATCATCTTCAAATTCTGCTTCCAAAAATTCTTTTAACCGCTTATCCAAAATTGCACTTATCGCCTGGTAGCTTTCCTCGGTATAAGGCAAAAGCAAATATGCGGCTTCTTCCTCCTCAATGCTATTCCATGTATGGTCTTTCAAAACAGCCAGAGCGCAATCACGGTAGTCCCGAAGATAGCCATAGGGGTTTGAGCGATTGTCCTGGGCATACCATTGAGCAAAGCCAGAGCCTACCCGATCAAAAAATTGTGTGGACAATTTTCCGTCCAGCTTGTCCCGGATAAACACACGCAAGTCGGGGCCATTCCCCGCCCTAACTGCTTCTACCACATTTCGGTACTGGGTAAGAAACGGATTACTCATTTGCCCTCGTTCCATAGCCCAACGCAGATAAACGGCCATAGAGTTGTAAGCGGCCAGTTCATCAACAGGCAAATGCAAATCCCGGATACGTTTTAGATGACTTTCCGCATTATCCATTTCCGCTAAATCATAGCCAATCGTATCTTCATCTGTAATTGCATTAAGGCGCGTGGGGTTAATGACCTCCAAGATTTCGTCCGGGCATTTATCTATAAGTTCATCTACACTATTTTCTAACTTAAACTCCATTTCTTCCTTGTAGAGAGGGATAAGCTGATAAAAATTCACTTCGTCCCCGTCGGGGAGAGTGCAGAAGTATGAGGGTTCACCAAACACACCGGGGTTTAATAACATAGCCCCGCACAATTTTGTACTTTCCGCAAATGGCTCACCGGAACTTATGGTATGTCCCCAGCCAAGCCAAGTATTTCTATCTTTAACAGGTATGCGGGCAATCCATTTCAAAACATCAATAGGCCAATACCATTTTTCCTCTTGCCAATCCTCCTCCGACAATTTCCAATCCGGGGGAAGATTGATTAAAAGCTCTGCCCGTTCCAATTTTTTCTCTGTTAGTTCCTCTGGCACGTTCATTCTATGAGCGCCCATTCCAAATGTAACAAGGGTATAATAGTTATGATCTTTTCGCGGTGGAATAACGCAGATGTCCAAATGAATACCTGTGGAAACACTTTCGTGAAATACGTAATCATAATGACCGAAATATTTTTCAATGTGTTTCTCTACCGCATCCCAATCGGCCTCGTCATACATTTCGACTGGTTCTTCCGAAAGATACCCCTCACAATCGCTCACCAATTTCTGCGCTTCTGGATTGTCCGGCTCTAATTCCAGCCACCGCTTTCCATATTCAAGAGCAACAGCCGCCGTATCATCTGCCATGAGGTGAGCATATCCCATGCGAGCGTTCCAGTACGGGTCATTTTCTCCCTGTTTCCATACAGTTTCCAAAATGTCAATGGAGTGTTGGATAAGTTCCTTATCTACTTCATCATCATCTCCATGCGCCTTGTGATCTCCCAATACTGCCAAATTGCTATAAGCCCGGCCAAGCAATACGGTCAATTTATATCCACGCTCTTTTTCCGGGATAGCTTCAATGGCTTCAATACACCGGGAAAATTCATCGTTTTTATTCCACTGTTCAAGTTGTTCCAGCAAATTGTCCATACCATAATCCTCCTCCAGTTGACGTTTTCAAAACAAAAAAGCGTTTCTATCCGCGCAGAAAACTGCCTTGATAGAAACGCTTATATATACCAATATTATTGGGGGCATGACAAAAGCCCGATGCTACATAGTTATAGCACCGCTCCGCTTGCTTGCTTGCTTGCTTGCTTGCTTGCTTGCTTGCTTGCTTGCTTGCTTGCTTGCTTGCTTGCTTTAGGATGGCAGAAGTCATGTTGCTTGTCAACCCCTTTTTGAAAAGTTATTTATAGACATTATAGCAGAACATTTGAAGTATGGCAATATTCTTTTTGGAATGTTCGCCCCCTGCACTATCCGCTCCAAAGCGCCTGTTTTTCGGGTTTGCACGAAACGGCAAGCAGGGCAGGTGTGCCCACACCTGCTATTTTTGCGTGGCCGGTAGCCCCGCAAAAATGCTTGTTGGGGAGCTCCCCAAACCCGCTGGACTTCTGGACACTTTGTCCAGAAGTCCTTATTGTCTGCGGCCCCGGCGCTACCGCTCCTGGGCCTTATCTTCCCGCCCTTCTGGATAGCAGCGCAGGAAGTCGATGTTGCCCTTGACCGCCACAGCCTCACGCATATCCGCCTGGGCTTTGCGGTACTCGGCATAGAGGGCCTTTTTCTTTTCAGAGAGCTCACGCCGCCGCTTTTTCAGCGCGTCCATCTTTGGGAGTTTTGCCCCGTCCAAAAGCTCACTCATGGCGGCCTTTGCCGCCCGATAGTCAGAAAGCTCCGCCTCGTGCTGGGCCAGATATTTTTTAGAATACCGGGCCGCCTTGTAGCCGTCAAACACGGGCCTCGTCTTTGCGTACTGCACCACCGCCCCCATGAGCTGGGAAGTATGGGAGAGGGCGGCCTCGGTGTCCCGCAGCTCCCCGGCCAGGGTGTGAAAGCGATCCACCGCCGCCTCGGTGGTGGCCTCCAGCGCCGCATAGTCGGTCAGCCCATGCTCCCGGAGATACAGGAGCGCGGCGGCCATCTGTTTGAGGTTGTAGACCTTCGCCCACCGTTCATAGGCCGGGCCTTTGCCCTGGGCCAGCCGATTTTGAATGTCGATGATGAGATCGACGCGCCGGGGCGGGGGCGGGCCATCCTTTGGCAGCTCCGGGATCGGGCGCTCCCCGGCGATCACCGCCCGGATGTCCTCCGGGTCAAAGCCCAGGCCCAGGGTGGACGAGCGCAGGCGGGTGGGCTTATCCTGCCCAGGGGCCAGGAATGAGATCACCCCGCCTCGGCCATGCTTCACCGCAAAGCCGGACTCCTCCATGAGCCGCAGGAACGCCGCAAAGTCGGCGGGCTGTTTCCCCAGGGCCTCCACGATAGCCAGCCGCACCCGCTGCTGGGCCGAGGGCGGGCGTTCCCCGATCCATTGGCCGTAGTGGAGAAAGCGGCCCTTGCTGTGGAGCTTCGGGTTTTGGATCACAGACAGATCATGCTCCAGGCATACCCGGTCAGAGAGCCGCCGCAGGGCTGCCGCCGATCTGAAAAAATCCCGGAATTTCCCGGTATAGTCCAGGGTGGTGGAATTGTAGTAAATGTGATTATGGATGTGCTGGCGGTCTGTATGGGTGGCAACGAAAAAGGCGTGCTTCCCCTTTGTCCAGCGCATAGCCGTTTCATAGCCCACCCGGTTTGCCTCCTCCGGGGTGATCTCTCCAGGACGGAAGGACTGCCGGATCTGATAGCACAGCACATCCGCATCCCGCCGCTGCTCCCGGCCCGTGACGGCTTTGTACTTTGCCTTTGCCAGCAGAAACTCGGCATCGGCTGTGCGGTGGTCGCACTCATAGGCGGAAATGAGCTCCCCGCCTTGGGTTTTCTCCGGGTTTTGGCCGTAGTCGAAACGGTCTTTCAGCGATTGGGCAACAGTTTCCCCCTTGCTGATATGGTGGGTGATCAAGCGTGTTGTGGCCGTAGGCTCACCTCCTCCAGATAGACGAAAAGCGGGCGGCGGGAAAATCCCCGCCGCCCGGCACTTCTGGACAAAGTGTCCAGAGGTCATCAGCTAAACATAAAATCCTGCAAAGCGTATTTCACCCCATACAGGCGCTCCAGCAGCCACTCCCCGATGGCCGGGAGCCCAAAGGGGGAAACCAAAAACGCCAGCACCAGCATGGCAATACACCCGGTATGCAGCCCTGCGAAAAAACCGCAGGCCGCCAGCAGAACGAAAACCGTACACGCCAGCCAGCAGAGCGCCCCTGCGATGCAGGAGAGGAACGAGAGCACCGCCACAGCGAGGATCAGCGCCAGAACAAAGGGGGCCGCGATGATTTTCAAAATGATACGCATGGTTCATACCTCCTACAAAAGTTTGCTATTTGCCTCTATATGTATATTATAACTCAGTAAGAGGGGGCCAACAAGGATGACTCCGGCTGCCCCCACCTCTGGACAAAGTGTCCAGAAGCCGGGGCAGCCGGGGAGCGTTGCGCTCCCCGGCAAGGGTTAGAGCTCCACCACCGCCGACAGCTTTTTGAGCAGGTCGGACAGCGGCTCCCACAAGGTTTCATAGTCCCGCTGCAACGCCTTGATCTCCTCCGGGTAAATGCCTCCGTAGGTATTCGCCTGGATCGCTACCTGGTTCAGATTGTTGGAGCACCGCCGCTGGAGCGATACCAACTCCCGGACGGGCGAAAGGTCAACATGGAGCACATAGCCGTTGAGCGCCATTTTCCGCACATAGGCCCCCAGGTTACGGACACCCGCCTCGGCCATGCGCTCCCGGATCAGCGCCAGCTCCTCCTCGGACACCATCACATGAAGATGGACAGGGCGGCGGCGCTTTTTCTGGCTCACCGTTCCTCGCGCTCCCGGCTCCGATAGGGGCGGGGCGGCTCCTTTACCTTGTCCAGCGGCTTTTCCTCCTCCGGGGGCTGGGGGGAGCCAAACACGCCGCACAGCCTTTTCATTTCCAGGTCGGCCCGATCCTGTTCCCTCTGTTTTTCCATACACATACCTCCTAACGCTCGCCCCTATCGGGGGCTTTCTTTTTTGGAGCCTCCGGCTCCCGGTGCTCCAGGGCCTCCCGCTGGGCGGCCTTGATTTGTTCGGCAATCGGCTGTTTTTCTTTCGCCTGTTTGTGGGCCTTAGCTGCTACTTGACGCTCCACCCCACGGGCGCGGGCGGTAAGCTGCTCCGGGGTGACATACTCTTTCGCCACATAGCTGCCAAAGTCGGGATAAAACCAGGTCAGCCGCCTTTGTTCCGGGACATGGTGGGCGTCCTCCCATTTGCCTACCACCTGGGCCTGGGCATCCATCTGCCGCCGGATGTCCAGATTTTCACGGGAGGGCCGCAGTTCATAATCCTGCATTTCCCGCTCAGTCAGCGGCTGGGCATAGGTGATGGCACCACACGCCTGGAACGCCTCACCCGTCACTTCCAGGCGGGTGAAATATAAATCCATGTGGACAGGACGGTTAAAGTAGCTGTTCGGGTAGGTGCCGATGTCGATGGGCCGCTGGGTGGAGTAGTATTTGTAGGTTTCCTTGTCCGGGGCCTGCTCTACCTCAAACACATGATAGCGCCGCTGATAGTCCTCAGCCCGATTGTGAAAATCCCGTTCTGCCATATCCGGCTCGTTGTGATAGTGGCCCCAAAAGAAGTCCCGGTGCCCGTCCTGCTCGTTGAATTGCCATGTTACATAGGGGTTTGGAGCCTTGGGGTTTTCCCCCAGCACAAAGCCACATTTGTTGTCAAACAGGATCGTGTGGCGTATCACATAGCCTTGATTTTCTTCCAGAATACCGCCTCCTTGTCATAATCAAATAGGCCGCCACCTCTGGACAAAGTGTCCAGAAGTGACAGCGTGGGGATGTGGAAAGCATTTGGCTAAAACGGGGGTAGGCCATAGAAACATACGGCCCACCCCAAAACCGGCCCCGGAAAGCCTTGTGATCAGCGGGTTTTCCGGGGCCTAATTTTCCACACATCACCTCCGCTTTTTCCGCATATACTCCCGCTTTTGCCGCCGCAGGGCGATCCGGGCGCAAACCTCGGAGCAGTAGGCCATGCGCCCATCCACGGGGACAGCCCCGCCGCAGATGGGGCAGGGCTTGAAAACCGGGGGCGGGCCCTCGGTCAAGAGCGCCGCCTCCAGCGCCGGATCAAGGGGCAGGACAGCCTCCCGGAAATAACGGCAATAGGCCCCCGTCCAGCATTTGCCGAACATATAACATTCGCACTCCAGGGGCAGGCATCCATATTCCTTGTTATAGTTGGCGCACCACTTCACCACCAGGGCGCGGATTTTCCTTTTTTCCTCGCGGGTCAGTTCACGGGCCACCCCATCACCTCCCGGCAGGGGTTTTCAAAAGCTCCCGGTAGCAGGACACGCAGCTGATCCCCCGCCAGTAGGGGCACCCGGAGCAACGGGAGCCTTTGGGCGCTTTGGGGATGGAGGGGGCCAGAGGCCGGGGCTTCTGTTTCATCATTTTTTCATAGGGGTTATTGGTAAAGTTCATTCCTCATCCTCCTCGCTGTTTTCGTCCTCGTCCCAGGGCGGGCCGTCGTCCTCATAGTCCTCCTCGCCGTAGTCCTCCTCCGGCTCGGCGGCCTGCTGCTGTTTGGGCCGGATCACCTTGAAATAGAACGCGGCCCCGCCGCCGATCCCAGCCACTGCCAGGATGAGAAGGAGCCTCCCCATGCTGCCGCCTGTTTCCGGCTCCTCCGCAGGCTCCTCAGTTTCCGCAGGCTCCGGGGCGACGCCCACGCATTTTCCCATATTGACAGAGCAGACGGCGCACTCTGTATTGACAGCCCCCACCTCGCATTTTTCAGAGCAGGAGCACACCGCCTGTTCCACGCCAGCGGCCTCGGCTGCGGCCAGCAGGTCGGCTTCGTCCACCACATTCAGAAAATAGGTTTCGTACTGTTCGCCCTCCTCGTCCACGGGCTTGTCGTAGTCAATGACGAAATAGAATGTAGCCCCGCCGCTGGTCTGGACGGTGATAAACTGCTTGTTGGTGTTTTCGTCATAGAGCAGGTCGCGGGTCACAAAACCGCCCTCCTCCGAAAAGCCCTGGCCGGGCTCTATGGTAGGCTCCGGCTCCGGGGCCGGGGTTTCCATTGTGGGATCGCCGTAGTCCTCATACTCGCCGCCCCCAGCATAGGCGGTGGTGCTGAATCCGCATAAAAGAACAGCGGCGCAAAGCGCCGCCGTCAAAGACTTCCATCGTTTCATATTCAATTTTCCTCCTTTTCCATAGGCCCCGACTTCTGGACACTTTGTCCAGAAGTACCCTCCCGGAGCTGCTGAAGCACCAGGGGTAGCTCCTCCAGGGAAATGCTCAGACCCCGCACGATGTCCACGATCTCGCTGTTTTCCGCCTCCAGCTTGTTTTTCTCCAGCTCCTTGAGCCGGGCCTGCTGCTCGTTGATTTTGGCCTTGACCTTTTCGATCTCGGCCTGGATTTTTTGGCTTTTGCTTGCCGCCATAGAGTACCTCCAATCATGGTAAACGCCCGTAGGCGTAGAAATGGGACTGCCAGTAGCTTGTATTCAAATTCGCGTAGCTGATGGGATCGCCCGCATGGATCATCATCCCGTCCCCCACATAGATACCACAGTGGGAAACGCCGCTTGTATCATAGGTGCCCTCAAAAAAGACCAGATCGCCGGGGCGGGGCGCGCTGGTGGGGGTGCAGATGTTGTAGAGCCCCTGGGCCCCCAGGCGGCCCACATCCCAGCCGGAGTGATTGATCACCCAGGATACGAAGCCGGAGCAGTCAAAGGAAGTGGCGGGGGAGCTGCCGCCCCACACATAGGGATAACCCAGGTACTTTTCCGCCTCGCCCAAGATAGCCGCAAAGGTTTCATCGTCCAGATATTCCTCCGGCACATCGTAGTCGGCGGGCGGTTTCGTGTATTTGTCCACATACCCGGACTCCGGGAACAGGTCGGGCCGGTTGCCCAGGCTGGACATATAGAGGGCATACCGGGCCAGCTCCTCCTCGCCCATAAGCTCCAGGGGGAGATGGGAAAGGTTTTTGTTTTCCAGCGTCACATAGCAGATATACCAGTTATACGGGACTTCCACCTCATAATCGTTGCCCTCGCTGTCTGTGCGGGTTTCCGTCCGGTAGCGCACCTCCACCACCACATCCTCGGTGAGAATGTATTGGCGGTCAAAGAGCATTTCCAGGGTGCCCTGTACCTGGGCAAGCGTCCATTCCCCCTCGTGAAGCACAGAGAGGATGGAGATGAGCACATAGGGATCGTGTTCAATCCCGTCCAGGTCAAAATGGTATTCGTCATAGTCGTGGGTGCTTTCGTAGGTGTCCAGGTAGTTTTGCAGCTCCGCCTCCATATCCGCATAGGCGGCCTCAGCCCCCAGGATGTCCTCATCCTTTGATGGATAGGTGGTAGCGCCCACGGCCCCCGCGCCGGAGTTGCCAAACATCACCAGGGAGGACGAACAGGACTGCATGATAAAGAGCAGGAGCACACAGGCCAGGGCCAGGAGCACCCCCACGGGATGCCGCTTGATGAAGCCCACCGCCTGGGCTCCGGCTCTTTCCGTGGCGGCGGCAGTCTGTTTTGCCGCCTTTGCCGCCCCAGCCCTGGCGGTCTGCCGTGCCTGCTTGCGGTATTGCCGTTTCTGCCAAAACCGTTTCCAGGCATTTTTCTCCAGCTCCGGGTGCTCCTGGGCCGCCACGCGGAACTGATGATCCGCCGCAGCCTTGATATATTTGGACTCCGCCCGCTGGACAGCCTTTGCCGGGTGTTCCCGGATTTTCTTCTTGACGAAGCGGGAGCCATGCCGCAGGGCGGTTTCACCCGCCAGCTCGGAACGGTGGGCTCCCTCGGTGCCCACATTCTCCTGTTCCACCTCAAAGAGCTTGCCATGCACGAAGCCGTGAACCGTACCGCCAGCGGCCCGGCCCACCCGCCTCACCGGGCCGGGCTTTTTGGGTGGCTTCTGCTTTGCCAGCTTATCTTTGGCCGCCTCCAGCTTTTCCCCGCGCTTTTCCATACGGAGCTTGGACGCGGCGGCCTGTTCCTGCTGGCTCTTTTGCCGAAATTTTGACTTCTGGACACTTTGTCCAGAGGTGCCGCTGTCCGCAGCCCCAGCATCACCTGGGGAGCCGCCCCCAGCGGCCTCGCCAGGATCGGCGGTGCTCTCCCAGGAGCCTGGGCGTTCCATTGGCTCTTGTTTTGGCCTATTCGGTTTTCGCTTCATTCTTCAAATCCTCCGGGCGGGTGGTGAGCAGGTTGTAAATCTCCCCTTTGGGGAAACGGTCAACAAAGGGGATGGTCACATCCCCATAGAACAGCAGGCCCTCGCCGGAATTGCTGTGGGTGATATAGGAAAGCTGGTGCTCGGAAATGCCGAGCTGCTTTGCCAGGATCGCCCGGTCACTTTGGGCCTGGGCCAACAGGATCATAAAGTCGGTGTTGTCCAAAATGGCCTCGATCTCCCGGCTGGCTAACAGGTCTTTCACATTCTGCGTAAGTGCGCTGGGGACGCAGCCCTTTTTGCGGAGCATCTTCCACACGGCCACAAAGTAGCTGGCGGTGAGGGCATCCCGGAGCAAAATGTGAAACTCGTCAAAGTAGCACCAGGTCGAAATGCCGTTGTGGAAATTCACGTTGACCGCCGAAGTGACAAAATCGTTGGTGATGTGCATGGCGATCTTCCGCAGGTTTTCCCCCAGCCCTTTGAGGACGATGCACACCACGCGGGCGGTCAAGTCCACATTGGTCGGGTGGTTGAACAGGTTGAGGGAGCCGGTGCAGTAGAGCTCCAGGGCGGTTGCCACCCGCCGGGCCTCCGGCTCCGGCTGTTTCAGAAGCTCCTCATACAAGTCCTGGAGCAAGGGCGGCTTGCCGTCCCCGATCCCCAGGGCCATATCCCGGTAGATGAGCCGCACACAGCGGTCGATCACCGTCTTTTCGATAGGCTGTAAACCATCCTTGCCGCCCACCACCAGCTCGCACAGGGACAACAAAAAATCCGCTTTCATGGAAAGCGGGCTCTCGTCCTCGTCTATATCCAACCGGATGTCCATAGGGTTGATATGGTTGGGAGAACCGGGGGCGATCTCAATGACCTGCCCGCCCAGCCGCCGCACCAGAGGGGCATACTCGCCCATTGGATCGACGATCAAAATTCTGTCCTGGGGGATGGTGAGGAACACGTTTAGGAGCTCACGCTTTGCGGCAAAACTCTTGCCGGAGCCAGTAGAGCCCAGGTACAGGCCGTTGGCCGATTTCAGCTTTTTCCGGTCAGCCATGATGACATTGTGGGAAAGGGCGTTCATCCCGTAATAGAGGGACAGCCCCGCCATCCGCAGCTCCCGCGTCATAAAGGGAATGAAAATCGCCGTGGAGCTGGTCGTCATGCCCCGCTGGATTTCCACCTCGTTATAGCCCAGGGCCAGGGAGGACACAAAGCCCTGCTCCTGCTGCCAGTCCAGCCGCTTCAAGGCACAGTTATATTTCTGTGCGATGCCGCCCACAGTGAAAATATCATTTTCCAGCCGCTGGCGGGTGAGAGCGATATTCACCACCGTAAAGGTTAAGAGGAACATCCGCTCGTTGCGGGATTGCAGGTCGGCCAGCAGCTCCGCCGCGTCTTTGGAAAAGGTAATGAGGTCGGGGGGCAGGATGTCGGGATCATACCCGGCCCGCACCGCCTTGCGCTGTTCTTCCACCTTCATTTTTCCAATGTCGGACAGCTTGCCTTTTACCGTTTTAATGGCCTTGAGCTGATCCACCGTCTGAATGTGCATGGTGACGGTCAGCTCCGCGTCCAGCTCCAGGATTTCCGCCAGGAGCTTGTCGGAGAGCTCCGAAGCCATGATCTGCAAATAGGAAGCCGCACCCCAATACTGGCCCACCCGGAACAGGCGGGACTGCCGAAAGTCGAAGCTGTCCGGCGCGATATAGTCTTTGGTACCCAGCCCTGTTTTGGGAATGTCCTGCCAGGAGAAGCGGAACGGCTCCCGGCTGCCGGGGTGCATCTGGCTGTGGAGCAGGGCCAGCCGCGCCCGCCCGTCCAGAGGCTCCGAGGGCACTCCAAGCCGTTTGAGGTTGCCTGTCACATCGGCCTCCACACGCTCCAGCCGGGGCCGGGCCTCCCCGATCCCATCGGCGGGGAGGCCAAAGGTGATATACTTGGAACGCTCGATCCCGTTGTTTGACCGGGCGATCTGGTTTTTTAACATCCCGGTAAATTCAGCCCGGACGCTGTTGAAGTCATCCTGGGCCTGGGGGATGTTCACCCGGTATTTGTTCCGGGAACGGGAGCGGCAGTTGATAAAGGAGAGCTGGAACGGCAAAGAGGTGTCAAAGTAGTTGAGGAACGAGCTCCAGCCGCCGAAAATCGCCGTCTGATCCTCGGTGCTTGCCACGGAATAGTTGATGTCCTCATATTCCACCGTCTTTGTATAGAGCCCGCCGGGGAGCTGGCACACCCCGTCCGGGTGCATCACCAGATAAGGGATCGTCTGCTGGGCAGACAACGCAGCTTTCCGGTCAGCGGCCTTTCCGGGGCCGCGCTTTTGATTTTTTGCTTTCTGCAATCGCATCCTCCTTTCCCGCAGCGCCCCGATGGGTGAACGGGGCGTAAATGTTTTCTGTTCGGTAGGGCCTCACCCCAGGCCGCAGGAAACGGGCCCGGATGATGTTTCGCACCACCTTTTCCAGCGGGAGCCCGTCTTTCTCATACATAGCCAGCAAAAACGCGGGGAGCGCCACCGCCATCATAAGGAACATGGCCCCGGTGTTGCCGATGGAGCTGCGGGCCAGCAGGTAGGACGGGACGCCCACCGCCGCCGCGATCCCGAAGCACACAAGCTGGCGTTTCGTCAGATTAAAGGCAAGTTTGGTTTTGACCTTTGATAAATCGTTGGGAACATTTACATAGGGAATTTTTAGTCACTCCTTTCCGGCCCGGCCACCTCTGGACACTTTGTCCAGAAGTCCAGGCAGTTTTAACGCAGGGCCTCCGCGATCCCCGCCATGATATACTCCGCGCAGGGCAGGGCGATGGCGTTGCCCAGGGCCTTGTACCGCTGGGACGCGCTGATCTCCCTGCCATCGGCCCCGTACTTCGTCCACCCCTCCGGCAAGCCCATCAGCCGCTCACATTCCAATTCCGTAGGGAAACGAATACAGCCGCCCGCCGGATCGTCCTCGTACCAAAAAGCGAACGGCGTCACCGTACCGGCTAACAGAGTGGGAAAAGGGTCAGTTGGAAATCCGAAGCTGTTTTGGAACGCTGTTTGTTCCCCCTCCTTGGCGGCTCCCCGCATACGGAACCCTTGAAAGGGTCTGGTGACGGGTACGCGCCCCCCTGTTTCAAGAACAGGGCCTCGATCTCCGCCGGGGGCGGGCAGCCCGCCCGCTGTGCAAGGCGCAGGAAGTGGGAGCATTGGGCGGGGCTTAAACAATATTGCGGGAGCACGCCGCCCTCCAAAGTCTGCCACAAGAAAGACGCGCTGGCGTCGGGCCAGACGGGGCCTTGCCCAGTGTTGGGCGTCCAGGAGCCGCCATGCGAGATCGGGGCATCCCCCTCGCACCATTCCGGCGTTTGCCCATCTTCCCGAAGCAGGCATTGAAATTTCGGTGTTTGTGAAAGCGGATAGGACGGCTCTAAAGTCCATCCGGTCATTTGAAGAAAACGCTCCCATGACGTTTTCCCAAACAGAGATAACTGGATATAGATCATTGGTGGCCTTTCTCATTTCTTGAATGATACGGATGGCGTGAAAAAACAGGCCGGATTTGGTGCCGTCCAGCCCCTCACGCCTGCCGATCTGTGAAAGATTTTGACAGGGGGAGCCAAAGGTCAGCACATGGACAGGCGGGATGGCCCCGCCGTCCAGTTTGGTGATGTCCCCCAGGTGGGCCATATCCGGGAAGTGCCGCCGGGTGATAGAGATAGGGGCGGCCTCGATCTCGCTTGCCCACAGGGGGCGGATGCCGCACCGCGACGCCGCCAGGGGGAAAACCCCGATCCCGTCAAACAGGCTCCCCAAAGTGAGCCCGCTCACAAGCCCTCCTTTTGATCCGCTGCTTCTGGACACTTTGTCCAGAAGTCCGGGATCGTGGGCTCCACCTCATTTCCCCACACATCCCAGCCGGGCGGGGACTGTCTTGCGAACAGCTCCACACGGGGCAGATCGCCCATAAGGGCCACGATCTTTTCACGGGCCTCCTCCGGCTTGCGGCTGTGCTCCCGGACGGGGGAAATGATAAACTGGTGAATATTCGCCGCCTGCCGTTTGGGGTGTCCCCGTGTCGCCAGCAGGCAGACCTCCGCGTTGCCCCGTGTCCAAAAGCCCAGGCCGTAAAACCAGCCGGGGGACTTGCGGTTTTGTTTGAGCCAGACGAAAGCCACGCTTTTATAAGTGAAGCCCCACGCCTGGATCAGCCGCAGGGCCTCCGGGAGCTGCGGGAATGTGGCCCACAAAAAAAGCGCGCTGTCCTTGGCCGCAAGGTCGGCCACAGGCAACGCACATAGCTCCGATATGCTCATGGTTGGGTAATGGTTTTCCGCCGCCCCCTGTACCTTTTTCGCTGTGTAGCGCCAGGGGGGATCGGCATAAATGATAGAATAGCGTCCGATAGTTAAACTCCTTTCTCCCCAGCCTCCACCGCTGCCCGCGCCGCACGGATGCGCTCGCTGGCGGCGGCGTAGTAGGCCGGGACGGTTTCAAAACAAATAAAGCGGCGGCCTGTGTTGAGGGCAGCCACCGCCGTTGAGCCGGAGCCAGCGCAGATGTCCGCCACCACCTCGCCGGGCCGGGTATAGGTCTTGATGAAATACTCGCACAGCTCCACAGGTTTTTGCGTGGGGTGGATGGTACGCTGGACGGTGGGAAAGGCCAGCACATTTCCGGGAAAGCGCAGGCCGTCCTCCGAGCCGCTGCCGGAGCGGATGAATTTTCCGTAGTTGGTGCTGTCCCCACGGTTGCCCGCGATTTTCTTGTAGGGCTTACCTTGTTCAAACTGCGGATTATAAAGCGGAAGTTTCTGATAGAACACCAGAATGTTCTCCGTCTTTTTCAGCGGGGCCCGCCTCGCGTTGAGGAAACCTGTGCACCGGCTCTTGTACCACACCCATTCATAGCGGAGCATGGGGAGGTTGGAAGCCCCCAGCACCTTATCATAGGGGCACTGTGCGAAGAACAGCACCGCCCCCTCCGGCTTGACGGCCCATTTCACCGCCTCCCACAGCTCCGGGAGGGGCAGCGGCACATCCCAAAAGTTCCGGGTGGTGCCATAGGGCGGATCGGTCAAAAGCATATCCACCGAATGACGGGGCAGAGAGCGCAGCCCCGCGATGCCGTCTTGCAGGAACAGGCCCTCTGGGGATTTCTGGACACTTTGTCCAGAGGTATCGAATGTCGTTTTTTCCATTGAAGCGCCTCCTCTCAATGCGCCCCGAAGATGCGCTGGGCGATGCCGCCCGTCTTAAACAGCATAAAGCAGAGCAAAACCGTGTAGCCCACAATGCCCCAAATCGCCCCAATGGGATCTCCGCTGGTGACGATCCCCTGGACGAGCACCGCATAGATGGCAACACACACCAGAATGAGCATCCCTTGAAAGCCCACGGCGAACAGGGAACGCAGATAATTCTGGCCCGTCTGCCCCACCTCCCGGTGGGCCAGGGTAGCCATAGGGATGGGGGCCAAGCTGGTCAGCAAATAGATTTCCAACATCCTGCCATAGACCAGTACAAAAATGACAATGCCCAGCGCCCACATGGTCACACCGATAATAGAGGATTGGAGCCACAGGCCGAGAAGCGGCCCCAAGTCCATGCCCTCCAGGGTGGTTTCCAGCTCCGCCATCATATCCGGCGTGATGTCCGTGGAGCCCTGGATGAGCCCGCCCGCCTGGGCGATCACGGACTGCGACACATCGAACACCGCCATCACGATATTAAAGGTATTGGACAGGATGAGGATGGCACAAGCCGTTTTGAACATCCATTTATAGATATTCGCCACATCAAACTCGTGCATATTGTTCTTTTCCAAAAGCATCTGTATCAGCTCATAGGTGGCAACAAAGGTCAGCACCAGACCGGCAATCGGTAAGATCACCGTTTCGGAAAGCTGGCGTATAAGGGAGAAAACCCCGGCGTTCCAGGCCGCCGGGGTAGTCCCCACTTGTACCGCGATCTCCCCGACCTGGGCGTTGACGTAATCGGTGAGCCCCTCCAGGTTGCCCATGATCCCGCCAATCAGCAGCTCTTTGAGCCAGTTCGTGAGCCAGTCGGTGAGAAAATCCATAAGCCGCTACCTTAAAACAGACCGGACAGCAGGGGGATCAAGGTGGTGCCCAGCAGGATGATGCCGCCGCCCGCCATGAGCTGCTTCATGCCCTGGCTTTTTGAGCCAGGATTATCCGATCCATAGCCCTCCAGCAGATTGACAACGCCCCACACGCCAAGACCAGCGCCGAGGGCAACAACAAGGGTCTGCAAAGTATCAATCGCGGAAGAAAAAAACTGCATAGAGCCTCCATTTCTCCGGGGGAGCCCCCGGCTATGAAAAAAGCCGCCATTTCTGGCGGCAGGTTACGACCTCTGGACACTTTGTCCAGAAGTGGGATTTATACATAGGCGTCCGGGTCATCCACATCGTCATAGTTGAGGATGTCCTCGTCCTCGCCTATGGGCCCTGTGTCTGTCCCGTCTGCCTCGTACACCTCGCAAGCCTCGTTCAGCCCAGGCCGCCTGCGGCGGTTGATGAGCTGGTCGAGGGAAAAGGCGTTTTTCACTTTATCGGCCTCAGCCGTATATTTGTAGTTGGGGTGCTGCTTCAAGTCGTACTTTGGGGAATAGAACGGGGGCAGGCCCCGAAGCTGTAAAATACAGCGATCCCCCGGCATGGTGGCAAGCTCGGCGGGAGTCATCAGCTCCCGGCCAAGCCGCTGGGTGTTCTGGTTGTAGCTTTCTGACTGGCCTTTGGAGCGCCCGTCCGTCTGCATATAGATGGTGGACTTCCCCAGCCAGTTTTCCGAAATCTCCTTGATGGTGGAGCTTTCCCTGCCACCCAGGAAAACCACGCTGTCCATATTTCCCATGATCGTTTCCGCGTGCTTGTCATAAATGGCCTTGCACTGCGCCATCTGCTGGTAAAAGAGTGTCAGAGATATTTCACGGGAGCGGATAACGGCCACCAGCTTTTCCAGGTTGGGCACCTGCCCTGTATTGGCCGCCTCGTCCCACAGCACCCGCACATGATGGGGCAGGCGGCCCCCATGAACATTGTCGGCCCTCTCGCACAGCAGGTTGAACATCTGCGAAAAAGCCAGAGCCACAAGGAAGTTGTAGGTTGGCGTGGTGTCGGAAATGGTGAAGAACACCGCCGTTTTCCGATCTCCGATACGGTCAAGCCCCAGCTCGTCATAGCTCATGATCTCCCTAAGCTGGGGGATGTCAAAGGGGGCCAGCCGGGAGCCGCAGGAGATCAGAATACTTTTGGCCGTTTTGCCAGAGACGAAAAGTCAAGGACTTTTTCATCAAATTCAAAAAGAAGTCACATTTTGCGGACTTCTTCACGGAGCATACGCTTGATTTTGTCCTCCATCGTCTCCTTGGCGGTCTCGCTGAAATGGACACGGACGATATAGGTGGTCTTGCCAATCTGCTTTCTGACAGTCGGGCAAGTGGCGGTGTTGGTTGCGGTATTGTTCATTCAAAATCCTCCTGTAAATGAAAAATGCCCGGTGACTGTTCATCATCGGGCGGTGTCGGTATGAGGGAACAAGGCAAGGCGGCAACATTAAGGTATCTATAAAAACCTTGCCGTCTTTGCCACGCTTGCCGTGTTCCTGTTGTCAGTCTCGGAGATAGCAGACCCATGCTGTGCCGTCTTTCTCGGTCACAAGTCTGTCCCCGATACGGCTCTTTGCCGTTCTCATGGTGCGTGAGGAAATCCCACGCTCATTGACTGCCTTTTCCAGCTCTGCACTCGGCATACGCTTTCCGTCCGCAAGCAGTTCCAGAATAAGCATTTGCGCCTGTGCGGTCTTGCTTTCCGTCTTGGCTGTGTCTGTCCCGTCAAGAAGCTCGTCAGCGGTAATGTCATAAGCCCCTATCCCGATCCAGCCGGTCATCCCGGCATAGATAGTCATACTCGATATTCTCCAAAATCAGTTCCCGATAGCTCTCTCGCTCCCGCATCCAGTCCCGTCTGGTTCGTTTGGTCTCTGCGGGGGTTTGGGGACTTGATTGGATAGGATTTGATCCTTCCGTACTTGATGAATCAGTATTTGATATTTGGTTACTTGATCCTTTAGTATTTAATTGTGCGGGTTTTTCCTGTTCAGGTTTTCCCAAGACAGGAGAATCCAAGACTGGTTTTACCTGAACTGGATTTTCCCGTTCAGGTTTTCCCGGTTTAGGTTCCGGCGGCCTGGGCTGCTCCAAAATCGTGTACTCGATGCTGCCGAGCCGCCCGTTGGCGTTGCGGACTCTTTCACGGATAATGTATCCCGCATCCTCCAGCTCCCGGACCGTAGCACAAATGCTGTCCACTCCATCCCGGCATATCCGCGCAAGACCTTTGGTGGTGTAGTCCCAATCCTCCGGCAAGGATAGCATGAGGGACAGCAGCCCCTTCGCTTTCAGCGACAGTGCCGTGTTCCGCAGATGATGGTTTGCCATCACCGTGTAGTCGCGGGTTTTCTCAATGCGAAATACCGCCATAATCTCACCTCCCTCCGGCGGTCTGGAAAAGTGTTCGTTTTCGGAAAAAATTCAATTCTGTGCCCACTTGCTTCTCCATGTGGGAAAACCTATGGACACTTGATTTGCATTTCCTACATGAAGAAATACCTTCGATTTCTCACCCCTTTCAATACAGTTTTCCGTGTACTTGATGGAAAGTAAAAACGCCATAGGATTCCCTATGGCGTTTGGGACAGGAAAAGGGTGCTGATATTTCACATCAGCACCCTTTATCCTGCCAGTATTTGATTTTTTGACTTCACATCGTGTTCCTTGCCTCTGAAAACATTGATTTTACTGGACTATCTCATGTTTTCTTATTAGGAGGCGGGGAAAGCGTTC
>ENA-UERC01000874-UERC01000874.1-human-gut-metagenome-genome-assembly--contig:-NODE-874-length-20162-cov-5.311626_pt1 | contig 20162 bp, 18 predicted proteins | sample MGYA00242955_ERZ507955 | MGnify/ENA primary metagenome ERZ507955 (study PRJEB26167, sample SAMN06115394) | human gut metagenome | host: Homo sapiens | place: China:Hubei | collected 2016-04-27 | study... | reverse complement strand
ACTGCACCATTCTGGAAAAGCATCCCAGCAGAATACACCTCATTGCGGGCGTATCCACTGCGACGGCCAGGCTGAACATTCTGGACTGTGACGGCTTCGGCCTGAAAAACTATTTTGAGGGCCGATGCCGTGAGGGCACCTACCAGAACCGCGACTGTCTGTACATCCAGACTGCCACCGGTGAAAAGGTGGTGCTGGTGTCCGGTGGCGGCAAAGCCGGTGACGAAAAGTTGATCAAGGGCAACACCTACGGCACCGCGTACATCACCGAAGCCAATGAATGCAGCGAAACTTTCATCAAGGAAGTATTCGACCGTACCCTGTCCAGCCCGGACAGAAAGGTATTTCACGACCTGAATCCCAAGGCAGAGGGTCACTGGTACTATGAAAATATCCTGAATCTGCACGAAAAGAAGCAGAACGAGAACCCAGAATACGGCTTCAACTATGGGCATTTCACAATTGCCGATAACATGAGCATTTCGGACGACCAGCTCCGGGCTGTGCTTGCAACCTACGACCGCAGCACGGTCTGGTATGCCCGTGACATCCTTGGAAAAAGGAAAGCTGCCGAGGGCCTTGTATACCCTTTCTTCTCCGCCGGGCAGGACACCTACCTTTTTCACGGTGATGCTTCCCACATCGATGGGCAGTTTTACGTGTCCATCGACTACGGCACCCACAACCCCTGCAGCATGGGCCTGTGGGTCATTCATGATGGCAAGGCCCTGCGAATCAAGGAAAGCTATTTTGACAGCCGTGCAGAGCGTGTGCAGCGCACGGACGAAGAGCACTATGCCGAGCTGGAACGCCTGACCAAGGGCTATTACATTCAGGCGGTGGTGGTTGACCCGTCCGCCGCTTCCTTCATCGAGACCATCCGGCGGCACGGCAAGTATCTTGTGATCCCCGCTGATAACGACGTGCTGAACGGCATCCGCTGCGTGGCATCCCTGATGCAGGCCGGGCTTGTGACCATTCACGAGAGCTGCGCGGCATCCCGCCGGGAGTTCGGCCTGTACTCGTGGGACGACAAAGCCAAAGAGGACCGCGTCGTGAAGGAGAACGACCACGCCATGGACGACATCCGCTATTTCTGCTATACGATACTGGCCCCGCTGATCCGCTGGGCAGACTGGAGACGAAAATAATGTTTGATAGACTGCTTTCCTGGCTGCGGGAGAAAGCGCGGCTGCTGTTCGGTGAAAATACCACCGTCAGCGCCAGCGTGTCCTACAGCATGGAGAATGCGATCATCCTGTGGGCGCAGATGTACGATACCGGCGGGCCGTGGTGCCACGGCGGCAAGAACGCCCTGCACAGCCTGAAGCTGGCCCAGAGTGTTGCATCGGAGCTGGCCCGTCTGACCACGCTGGAAATGGAATGCCTTGTTTCCGGCAGCGCCCGCGCCGACAGCATCAACACCATGCTGCAGCCTTTCATTGCAGATCTGCGCACCCCGGTGGAATACGGCTGTGCGCTGGGCGGCATCCTGTTCCGGCCTTTCCTCGATGCAGAGGGACGCATCCAGATCGATGCTGTGCAGGGTGACTGCTTCTGCCCTACCCGCTTTGATAGCTCTGGCCGCATGACCGGGGCTATTTTTTATGACCATCTGGTGCGCGGCAACCGCATTTATACCCGTCTGGAAGATCACGAGTTTTCCGGCAGCACGCACAGCATCACGGTCAAGGCATTCCGCTCCATGACCAGTACAGATCTCGGCATCGAGGTCCCGTTGACCGATGTGCCGGAGTGGGCCGCGATTTCCCCACACACTGAGTTTTCCGGTGTAGACCGCCCGCTCTGGGGCTATTTCAGAGTGTCCAGCGGCAATTCCACTGATCGGCACTCCCCGCTGGGCGTAAGTGTCTATGCCGCTGCTGTTGACACCATCCATGATGCCGATGAACAGTATGGGCGGCTGCTGTGGGAGTATGACGGCGGGCAGCTGGCCCTTGACGTTGACCAGACCGCCCTGCGGCCCGACATCAACGGCGAGAGCGTTATGCCGCAGCGTGAGCAGCGCCTTTACCGCAACTGGTTGAACGGCAGTTCCGGGGCCAATAGCCGGAACCTTTACGAGGTGTTTGCCCCTGCCCTGCGCGATGAAAGTTATCGTCGGGGGATGGATACCATGCTCAAGCGGGTGGAGTTCCAGTGCGGCCTTGCCTACGGCACCCTGTCCGACCCGCAGAACGTGGACAAGACCGCCGAGGAGATCAGGAGCAGCAAGCAGCGCAGCTACACTACCGTCAAGGATCTGCAGCGGGCGCTGGGCAATGCGCTGACTGATCTGGTATACTCCATCAGCAAGCTGCTGGATGCCCAGTGGAACAGCGGCGCAGCCGTTTCCCCGCCGGGCGACTGCAACGTGACCTTTGACTTTGACGACAGTATCATCTCCGACCCCAAGGAGCGCAAGCAGATGTATTGGGGCTACGTTACCGCAGGCAAGTTCCCGTTCTGGCGGTATCTGGTGGAGTTTGAGGGCTACAGCGAGGACGATGCCAAGGCCATTGCCGCCGAAGCGGATGCCGAGAACCGCAGCCCTGAAGCCCTCACCTTCGGGGGTGCCTGATGCTGCCGCCGTCTTACCTCGACCGTATGCCGGATGCCTTTGTGCAGCTCTGGCAGCAGGTTGAGGATGATATCCTGCGGGACGTGGCTCGGCGCATCGGCAAGATGGACAAAGTGACCGCTACTGCTAACTGGCAGCTGTGGCGCTACCAGCAGACCGAAGCGGTGCGCAGTGATGTTGTGAAGCTGCTGGCCAAGTACACCGGCAAGAGCAAAACGGCCATCCGCAAGCTGCTTTTGCAGGCCGCCACCGAAGCCATGGAGCGGGAAGATGCGATCTATTACCACTACGACATGGAGCCGACCCCCTTTGAAGAGAGCGCCGCCCTGAACAATTTGCTGGATGCCGGTGCGCGGCAGACCTGCGGCACATGGCAGAATCTGACCGCCACCACGGCAAACACCGTCACAGGGGCCTTTGAGCGCACGCTGGACGCTGCATGGCTCAAGGTGAGCACCGGTGCCTTCGACTACAAAACCGCCGTCAAACAGGCCGTGGACAGCCTTGCAGACGACATGCCCATGGTCACCTATCCCAGCGGCCACACCGACAGCATCGAGGTGGCCGCACGGCGTGCCATCCTGACCGGTGTCAACCAGACAGCTGGCAAGCTGCAGGTGGCCCGCGCCGACGAGATGGGCGTGGAGTTCTTCGAGACCACCGCCCACGGCGGGGCACGACCTTCCCACGCTGAGTGGCAGGGCAGGCAGTTCCACCGGGGCGGCGCGGTCGATTACAAGGGCAAGCACTACCCGGACTTTGAAGCCGCCACCGGCTACGGCACGGGAGCAGGGCTTTGCGGCTGGAACTGCCGACACCAGTTCTTTGCCTGCTTCCCGGAGCTGGGCGACCCGCCCGCGTGGACGCGTGAGCAGCTGGAAGCCCTGAACGCCCGGAACATCGAGTGGAACGGCAAAAAGTACACCGCTTACGAGATATCCCAGATGCAGCGTGCCCGGGAGCGGAACGTCCGCCGCTGGAAAAAGCGGTATCTGGCCGAGGATGCCGCCGGGCTGGATACCACCGATGCCGCTGTGCGCCTGAAAGCGGCCCGCCAGAGCCTTGCAGAGTTTGCACAGGCCACCGGCGGCCGTGTGGACAGCGCCCGCACCAGCGTGCCCAAGTTCGGCAGGAGCGAAGCCAGCAGAGCAAGCGCACAGGTGCGGAAGGCATCCTCTACATACAGCAGCTTGAACACAAAGGCGAAACCTGTTACAATGCAGTCAATCGCAAATGTTAAGGCGTTCAGCTGTGACACACTGGATGCCGCCGGGCAGCAACAGCTGAAAAACGCCCACAAGCGCCTTCTCATGGTCGCTTCAAAGCAGCCGGAAAATGTTGAAGTGGGCAGGGTGTTCGACATCAAGATGAAGCCGCTGACGAAAGATATCATCGGCTTGCCGGATGGTCATTCTGTTCAGCTACCAAACCCGGATGTACCCTATATTGCGATTCATACCCATCCTGCATGCGGTAGCTTTTCAAATGGTGATCTGCGGCAATTTACGCGAAACGCAAATTTGAAGTTGCTTACTGCTCTTGGGCATGATGGGCATATTTACGCAATCGAAAAGACTTCTACTTTTCAAGAAAGCTCCGCGAAACAGGCCATTCGGAAAATGGATTGCGCAATTGATGAATTGCTCAAGTCCACGCTGACGGATGAACAGGTTCTTGAAAAGGCAGAAGGGGTTATTTCGGACTGCATAAAGGAGTTGCAGAAAAATGGTGCCAAATTCTACGAATAAACCTTCTTACACAGAACAGGAAGTCAGGGAAATGCAGCAGGTTCTTCTGGAAACTCCTGTAGACCCGGCATATGACGATATTTGCAACTCATTTTACGATGGGTGGGACAGAACTGTACACCGTCAGATGTATGCTCGTGACTGCTACAGTATTTTGAAAGAACTTGGAAAGCTCCCGCCCGGCATCGAATAACCTTAACCACCATCCACCCGGACGGTGGTTTTCTTTTGCCCATTTTTACAGAAAGGAACGAACCATGAAAAAGATTCTTCTCGCCCTTGCGCTGGCCGCATCCATTCTGCTGTGTGGCTGTTCCAGCGAAGCCGAAAAGGCCAACTACAACATCTCCAAGCAGGCAGATTACTTCGAGAGTGAGCGCAAGATCACCGTCTACAACGCCCGCACCGACAAGGTGATCATGGAAGCCGAGGGCTACATGTCCATCTCCAACAACTCAAACAATGAGCTTGTCTGCACGGTGAAGGTCGGCCCGGATTCCTACCGCAAGAACTACATCTATCTGAACGACTACACCATGTATGTGGTGGAGGACATCACCGGCACCCATACCGACCCCTACCACTACAAGCTCTATTTCCACACGGACGTACTGCCGAGCGTAGAGGTCAAGCCGTAAAAGTCATTCACGGAAATTCCCCATTTTAACCACTATGTGCCCCGAAAAAAGGCTTCATAGTGGTTTTTTCATGCCGTTTTAGCTCATGTTGGCAGAGCACCGGACTTTTAATCCGGGGGTGGCGGCTTCAACTCCCGCAAGCGGCACCACAGCGGAAGGCGGCGCGTACCCCGTCTTGTCCCGTGCGGAATGAGAACCGCGATACAAAACAGCAGGGACTTATCCACCCAACAGACAAAAGAAAGGAGCACATCGCAAGTGAAACGCGAAGATGTGAGCAAGATCATTCCGGGTATCACCTCGGACCAGCTGGACAGCATCATGAACCTGCACGGCGCGGATATCACGGCCAAGGTGAACGAGATCACCACCCTCAAGGCCGAGAAAACCACCCTGACCGAACAGCTGTCCACTGCAAACAGCAAACTGGAAGGCTACGACCCGGAGTGGAAGGCCAAGGCTGAGCAGGCCAAGACCGATGCTGCCGCGCAGGTGGCTGCCCTTGAGAAGGGCTATGCGCTGGAACGCAAGGCTTCCGGCCTGAAATTTTCCAGCGAGAGCGCCCGCAAGGCGTTCCTTGCCGAGGCAAAGGCCCAGAATTTTGCCATGAAGGACGGCGAGATCATGGGCTTTGATGATTATGTCAAGGCTTTCAAAGAGAGTGATCCCAGTGCTATCCTGCCGGACGGCGGCATGGCACGTTTTTCCGCATCGGCGACCGGCGCACCCGGCCAGCCTGCAAACGAACATGAGGCCGCAAACGCTGCATTCCGCGCAGCATTCGGCCAGAAAGGTTGATGATCTATGGCTATCGATTCTATTTCCCGCAGCAATGCGGAAGCCCTTATCCGCGAACAGCTGGTGAACACCATTCAGCAGGATGTTCCCAAAAGCTCCATCGTCATGCAGCTGGGCACCCGTCTGGCAAACATGACCTCTAACCAGACCAAGATCCCCGTGCTGTCCATGCTGCCGCTGGCCTACTGGGTCAACGGCGATACTGGCATGAAGCAGACCAGCAAGCAGCAGTGGGATAACGTGTACATGACCGCTGCTGAGCTGGCCGTCATTGTGCCTGTGCCTGAAGCCGTGCTGGCAGATTCCAGCTTCGACATCATGGGCGAGGTGCAGCCCCGCGTTCGTGAAGCCATGGGCGCAAAGATCGACAACGCCATCCTGTTCGGCGGCGAGCGCCCCACCGAGTGGACGACCGACATTCTGACCCTTGCGGCCAAGAACAAAGTCACCGGCCCCATTGACTACGCAAAGCTGCTGGGCAAAGACGGTCTGTTCTCCAAGGTGGAAGCTGGCGGCTTTGGTGTGGATGCCGTGGTCGGCGATCTGACCGCAAAGGCAGAACTGCGCGGCCTTGTGGATACCACGGGCCGTCCTCTGTTCCGCTCCGACATGCAGGGTGCGACCACCTACGCACTGGATGGTGCCCCGCTGTACTTCCCGGAAAACGGCGGCTTTGATGCTTCCAAGGCCCAGCTGATCGCGGGCAACTTCAAAAAGCTGGTGTATTCCATCCGTCAGGATGTGACCGTCAAGCTGCTGGATCAGGGCGTGATTCAGGATCCTTCCACCAAGGAGATCGTTTACAACCTCGCCCAGCAGGATATGGTGGCCCTGCGTGTGGTCATGCGCATGGGCTGGGCACTGCCGAACCCTGCAACCCGCCTGAATGCCGACCGCTCCAAGGTTCCGTTCGCGTTCCTGACCGCCGCTGCCGTCGCAGCGTAAGGAGCCGCCATGCTGTACTGTACCTACGACGAATACCTCACGGCGGGCGGCACGGTGCCGGAAGCGGCCTTCGGGGTGCTGTGCAGCCGGGCTTCCCGCATGATCGATGCCGCCACCTTTGGCCGGGCAGAACCCCACGCTGCCGGGTGCGAGGCCTGCCGGGAAGCATTGGCGGACGCCTGCGCCCAGATCGTCGGCCTGCTGGCCGCTGCGTCTGCGGTGAGCGCTGTGCCGGGCGCTGCCAGCGTCTCCAACGACGGCTACAGCGTCACCTTTGGCAGCAATGCCAGTATGACCGCAGCCACCCGGCAGGAAGCCTATGAAATCATCCGCACGGCCCTCGGTGCTGACCCGCACGGCCTGCTGTACAGGGGGTGCTTCTGATGCAGACTGCTGTCACCGTGGTCAACCTTATCCGCGACATCGCCACCGAGACCGACACCCCGGAGTGCTGGGTGTTCCCCGGCTGCAGCTGGCGGGAATGCCGCTCCACGTCCGGCTCCGGCACTGCCAAGGACCCGGAGCGCACTACGCACATCCGCATTCCGGCCAGCGTGTGCACCATGGGCTATCTGCCCTACGCTCAATGGGCGGCTCTGCCTGCTGCCGAAAAGGCCAAACACTGGACCCTGAAACGCGGCTGGAAGCTGGTGCAGGGCACGGTGTCTGCCTTGACCGCCGAAGAGTATACCAAACTCGAAAAAACACACCTGTGCTGCACCGTGTCGGCTGTCTCGGACGACCGAGAGCCGCTGCTGCCCCACTGGCACGTGGAAGGGAGCTGATCGCATGAGCGCACCGGTTTTTGATTTTAAGATCACCTTACGGCCCGGCCTGCAGGCGGATATGGACGCAGGCTTTGCAAAAGTGCAGTATGCGTTTTCCCAGCAGGTAGCCAAAACCGTTGACCCCTATGTGCCCTTTGACACCGGCACCCTGAAGAACAGCGTCAATCAGGCATCGGACTTCAAGAATGGTCTGCTGGTCTATAACACGCCCTACGCCCGCAGGCAGTATTATCTGCATGAACAGGGTGAAGGCCTGCACGGTGACAACCGCCTGCGCGGCTCCTACTGGGGCCAACGGGCCATTGCCGACCACAAGGACGAACTAGAAAAGTTCGCCCACGATGCCGCAAAACAGTATCTCGGAGGTGAAAAATGAGCGAGACTGCAAAACCCACCATTGCCGCCCTGCGGGCGTGGCTCAAGACCTGCCCGCTCATCGCCGAGGAACAGGAAGCCACCGGCGCGGCCTTCCGCATTGCCGGACTGGACGAAGAGGCCACCGCCTTTTCCATCGAGGACAGCCCCGGCGACCCGGTGCTCACCGAGTATCTCTCCGGGCGGGACATGGCAAAGAATTACCTGTTCCTCTCCCGGCGGGAGTACGGCGAGGCGGACGTTCTGGCCATCCAGAACAGCGGCTTTTTTGAGCAGCTGACCGACTGGGTGCTGGCGCAGAATGACTGCGGCCATCTGCCCGATCTCTCGGAATGCGGCAGGGACAAACAATCCCTCAGCGTGTCCGTCACCTCCACCGGCTACATCGTCACCAGCAGCGCGGGCAGCTGCCGGATGCAGATGCAGCTGCGCCTGACCTACTACATGCCCAAATGAAAGGAGTTTTGATATGACTGTTTCTGAAACTCTGGCTAAGCTCAAGACCGATAAGGGTATCGAGCCGAAAGCCGACTACACCGGCGTAGAGCGCGCCGATGACTTTATTTTTGCCATTCAGACCAGCGCCGAGCAGAACAAGGTCGGTGACTGGATCGTATGTGCAGAGCGCGTCAAGGAGCACTCCGGTGCTCTGAACGCCACCACCGAGGACAACTCGTATATCCGCGCCGGCACTGTGACCGAGAAGGGCGAGGTTCAGCGCACCTTTGCCCTGAACGGCAACCGTTGCGTGGGTGACGCTGCGCAGGATTTCCTGCTGAGCCACAAGGTCAAGTTCGGCTCCGGCCAGAGCGTGATCTTCCCCTACGTCTACTTCAGTGTCAAGACCGGCAAGGGCGAAAAGGGCCAGGCATCCTTCATCGTCACCAGCGATTCCAGCGGTGCCGCCGGTGCCGCTGCAGGCTTTGCCTGCGACGTAAAGGGCATTGGCACCCCGTCGGAGTACGATTACCTGACCGACCCCGACATGCAGACGCAGGCAGCGCCCGGCAAGGCGGTCAAGGCCTGATATCCGCTTTCCCGTTCCGGTCCCGGAACGGGATTTTTTATGCCGTGAAACAGGTTTCTCCGGGGCAGTACCGGGGCACGGCGCAACGAAAGGAGCCAGAAAATGTTTATTTGTGGACAGGAATTTGAGTTTTCCATTTTGAACGCCAACGATATGGACCGCTTTGAAGATGCCAACGAACAGATGCAGCAGGCCGGCAGGGCCGAAACTGAGCGCTTCAACCATGGCGGTGTGCGTCTGGGTGACTATATGCGCGCACAGGCAAGGATCGTCATGCACTGCATCGACGAGATCCTCGGTGCAGGTGCATCCGACTGTCTGGGCTTGGACGAGAACAACGCAGCACCTATCTACGATGTGCTGGATGCCATCAACGAGGCCTGCAAGGCTGAAAAACAGCACTACGCCGACCGTATCCCGAAGCCGCAGCCCATGAACCGCGCCCAGCGCCGGGCCGAGAAGAAAGCACGGCAGCGCACCCAGACGGCTGGGCGTATCGTCGCAAAGCCTCCCGTGAACTACCCGCAGCCGCCTGCCGCTCAGATGGTGGAGTGCGTGGACAAAGCTGCCCGCCGTAAGGCCCTGCTGGCCGAACTGGCTGCTCTGGAAAATGACTGACCTGCTGACGGATGCCCTGCCTACCGTTTGGGAGGGCAGACGCATCGACCCGGATTTCCGGCATATGGTCTGGCTGCTGAACACCTACCGCCGGGCAGAAACTGACGAAGAAAAGGTCCAGCTGATGCGCGACGCAGCAGAGCGGTTCTTTGCAGGACCGGTTTCTGACCCGCAGCTGCCGGATGCTTTTGCGTCCCTGATGCGCTTTTTCCGCGGTTGTGCGGACGACGCTCCCGGTGGAGAGCCGCCGGAGGCCGATGCCGGTGCCGGTGAGATCACGCTGGACTACCACTGCGATGCAGCCTATGTTCTTGGCGCATTCCAGCAGGCCTACGGCATCGATCTGACCACTGACAAGGTGCACTGGTGGCGTTTTATGGCGCTGATGCAGGCACTGCCTCAGGAGACCGCGCTGTCGCAGATCCTGCAGATCCGCACCACGGATACCAGCGAGATGGACCCAGCAACCCGACAGCGATACGAAGCGGCAAAGGAGCGGTACGCCCTGCCGCCGGAGCTGAAAGGAGGTGCGCGCGATGTTACCCCGCAGCAGCATGATGCCGCATTCCTCGCGCGGTTCCGCTGAGGACAGTACCCGCGTGCCGGTGCGCTGCCCGTATTGCAGCAAGCCGCTGCCTGCCTGGGCAGAAGCTTCCGCCAGCGCTCACGGTGTGTGGGTCAAATGCAAAAATCCCGCCTGTAAGCGGGAGGTAGAAATCAAGTTATAACAGCCTGTGCCCTTGTGCCCGCGCTCTTTTGGAATGGAGAGAGGTGGACACAAGTGGCATTCGATTATTCGATCACCGGCAACACCAAACTGGATACCAGCGGTTTTACCAATGGCATTTCCAGCATGACGGTGGCTGCTGGTAATCTGATTGCTGACTTTGTAAAATCGGCCAGCAGCAAAATGGCCGAGCTGGTGACTTCCTCGGTCGATATTGGTGCATCGTTCGAGACAGCCCTTGCCAAGGTCAGCACCATCGCCGACACGAGCAAGGTCTCTGTGGGCGATCTGAACAAGCAGATCCTTGATACATCCGGCAGCATGGGCGTTGCCGCTGCAGACATTGCCGAAGCAGCCTATCAGGCCATCAGTGCCGGACAGGACACGGCAAACGCCGTAGCTTTTGCCGGACAGGCTTCCAAGCTGGCTGCTGCTGGCTTCACTTCCAGCAGTTCGGCGGTCGATATCCTGACCACCGCGCTGAATGCCTATGGCCTGAGTGCAGATCAGGCCACCCATGTATCGGATGTGCTGCTGACCACCCAGAATCTGGGCAAAACCAGCGTGGATGAGCTTTCGTCCAGCATGGGCAAGGTCATTCCTCTGGCTGCAGCGTATGGCGTGACCGTCGAAAATCTGTCCAGTGGTCTGGCCGTCATGACCGCAAATGGTATTGCCACGGCAGAAGCCACCACCTACACCAAGTCCATGCTCAACGAACTGGGCGATGCCGGTTCTACTGTCGGCAAAATTTTGCAGAAACAGACTGGCAAGAGCTTTGCTCAGCTGAATGCTGAGGGCAAGAGCCTGGGCGACGTTCTCCAGATCTTGTATAAGAGCGTCGGCGGCAGCAGCACTGCCTTTGCAGGTCTGTGGTCGAGTGTGGAAGCAGGCACCGGCGCATTGTCTTTGGCATCCGGCGGCGCTGAACATTTCAACGATGTGCTCAGCCAGATGCAGAACAGCGCAGGCGCTACCGAGACCGCCTACGAGACCATGACCGACACCTTTCAGCACAAGGTGGAGACCATGCAGACGGCTGCCCAGAACTTCAGCATCACCCTGTATGATTCGCTGGAGCCTACTCTGGGCGATGTTGCTCAGTGGGGCACCGACTGCATCAGCACCCTGACCACTGCCCTGTCTGAGGGCGGCCCTGAAGCCATGCTTCAGGCGGCTGGCCAGATCATCTCCGATCTAGCGGGCAGCATTGTCGAGCAGCTGCCCAGCCTGATGCAGTCCGGTGTGGAGATCATCACCCAGTTGGCTGAAAACATCGTGACAGCTACACCGGCTATGCTTGACACAGCTGCCGAAGTGCTGGGCGCTCTGGCACAGGGGCTTGTGGACAACATCCCGGACCTGATCGCCAGCGCCGCTGAGGTCATCGCCGGATTTATCGGCTACCTCGGCGACCACGCAGACGAGATGATGACCGCGGGCCTGCAGATCATCGAGAGCCTCATCATCGGCATCACCGATAACCTGCCGGGTCTGATCGAGGCCGCAGGCGCGACGATCGCCAAATTCGCCGCCGCACTGATCTCCAATCTGCCGAAGATCCTCGAGTGCGCTGCCGCCATAATGACAACCCTTGTGGACGGCATCCTCTACAGCATCGAAAATCTGGCCGAAGCAGCCCTCGCCTGCATCGCAAAGCTGGTGGGTGTCTGGGACGGAAACATGGACGAGTTCGGCCATATTGGTGAGAACATCGTTCAGGGCATCATCAACGGCATTGCAGGCATGTGGGGCAAGCTCACCTCGTGGGTGTCCGGCCTGATCGCCAACCTCGTTGGAACGGCCAGCAATGCCGCCACCACCGGTGTCGCGTCCGGCGCTGCTTCTGCGGTGGCATCAGCCTACAACGGCAAAGGAATGAACCGTGACCAGCGGCATCAGGACGCACTGGCAGGCAAGGGCATCAGCAACAAGAGCTGGACTGAGCGCCAGAACGAAGCAAAGGCCGCAGCGGCCGAAAGCCAGAAAGCCGCATCCACCATCTCCCAGTCCGCAGGCAAAGCCGCATCTGCCGTCAGCACTTCCGGCAAAAAGGCCTCCACCAGCGCAAAAACAGCCGCCGCTGAGGTGGTCAAGTCCATCTCGGACACCACGACCACCGTAAAGGACGGCGTGACCCGGACGGTGGAAACGGTCAATGAGACCTTGTCCAACGGCAAAAAGCAGCAGAAACAGACCATCACCGAGACTTCCCGGCAGATGGTGGATGGTGTGCTGAAGGATGTCAAGACCATCACAGAGGTTGCTGCGGACGGCACCAAGACTGTCAAGCAGACCATGGAGGATGTCAAGGCGTCCGTACAGACCACGGTCAAGGACACCCAAACCAGCATCGTGGGCGGTGCTCAGGTCACGGTGGAAAAGACCACCGAGACCCTGACTGATGGCAGCGAGCGGGTGTCCACCGTGACTACCCGCACCGGCACCGAGGTCATCGAGGGAGTAGAGCGCACCGTCAAGACCGTGACCACCAAGACCGCCGACGGTGTGGAGACCACGGTCAAGACCATTGAGGATGCCGGTCCGCAGTATGCCAGTGCCGGAGAGCTGTTGACCACTCAGCTGCGCACCAAGCTGGAAGATGGCTGGAAGAGCATCAAGAAGGACATCCAGACCGACGCGGTCGGTGCCATCAAGACCCTTGCCAACGCGCTGAAAAACGGCGATCTGGAACAGCTGGGCTTCTGGGCAGCTTCCTACTTCTGGCAGGCGTGCACGGATAAACAGAGGGAGCAGATCACGGCCATTGCGCAAGGTGCGCTGGACCAGCTCGGCAATGCGCTGTCCGGTGTTGGCAACAAGCTGGCAGCTCTTGCATCCAGTCTGGTTGCAAAGTTCGTGCCCGCTGCAACGACGGCCACCGGTGCGCAGGAGGGGCTTAACGTTGCCATGGATGCCAACCCCATCCTGCTGGTGATTTCTCTGATCGGCATGTTGGTGGGCGCACTGCTCAACTTTGCCAGCACAAACAAAAACGTCGCAAACGGCATGAACGATGTATGGTCGGGCGTGGCCGATTTCATGTCTTACATTTTTGAGGGCCTGATGTACGTCCTTGGCTTGTTTGTGGAGCAGTTTGTCATCGAGATCAATGCGCTGATCGGTGCCTACAATCTCGTCGCACAGCTTTGGGGCGGCCACATCGACTATGTGTCCAACCCCGCATGGGACTATGCCAAGAAGATCCAGAAGGAGCGTGAGGACCGCAAGAACGCCCGCCTCGCCAAGCAGGAGCAGGCCGAGCTGGATGCGGAGTATGCCCGTCAGTCCGGCGATGCCGAGAAAAAGCAGCTGGATGCCGAGTACGCTAAAAAGGCTGCCGAACTTGCCCGGGCGAAGCTTACCGAGGATGACCCCGGTATGCTGGATGCCGAAAAGGCCGTGGCTGCTGCGGACTATAAAAAATCCGTTGCCGACCTTGAAAAGAAACTGCTGGATGCCGAGTACAAGAAGCAGTCGGCGCAGATCGGCAAAAAGACTGCTGCCGATGCAACCGCGCTGGCGGATCTGGAAAAGCAGCTTGTCGAGGCCGAGAACACCCTACGGATGGGCGACCTTGAGCGGGAACTGCTGCAGCTGGACTACGAAAAGACCCTCCGAGACCTGGAAGAAAAATACAAGCCCGGCACCCCCGCCGAGCCGGAGAAGCCTGATGCCTCGACGGACCCCGGCACCCCCGGGACTACGCCGGATAAGGATAATACCGATGCCATCCGGGACAACACCGAGGCCCTGCTGGCCGCAAACAGCAAGCTGGCCGAGATGGTGCGGCAGGCAGACAGTCTGGTGCTGTCGGACAACATGGCCATCTCTCGCAGTGTGGCCGCTTCCGGCACGGCAAAGGTGGCCGCAGCCGCCAACCAGTACCACCGGGAGGGCGACACCAACATCACCCAGAACATTTACAGCAAGGCCCAGACGGCGGCAGACCTCCAGCGGGAAGCACGCTGGGAAGCCGACCGGGCCAAGGCCCAGAAACGATGAAAGGAGGGCTCTGAATGCCATTTCGCAAAGACCATTTGCGGCTCGTGACGGATGCCGGGGCCGCTCTCGACATCGGGTGGGACTACGGCACGCCCTACTCCCTCGATCCCATCAATGGTGTGAACGTAGATCTGCAGACCGCACAGGGCGTGAACCAGATCGGCAACACGGTGGAGAAACAGAGCGTGGCCGGGGTGAGCCGTGAACTCATCATCCACTGCCACAGCCCCCACGGCGATGCGGATGCCGCCCTGCTGCTGGAAAAACTCCCCTACTTCACCAGCGGCACCATGTACTTTGAGGACAAGTATTTCTGCCGCTTTGTGCTTTCCAAGACCCCCTACACAAAGAGCATCCACCCATACCCGGTCCTTGACATGATGTTCTTCTGCCCGAAGCCCTTCTGGTACGATCTGACCGCTCAGAGCTTCTGCATCAACGGCTTTGTGCCCAGCTTCAGACTGCCGGTCAACTACTCCAAGCCCCACCGGTTCGGCGTGCGCACCTCGTTTGGCTGGCAGAACGCGGTCAACCCCGGGGCGCTGGCTGTACCCTTCACGGCCACCCTCAAGAGTGACGGTGCAGTGGTCAACCCCTGCGTGCTGAACATCATCACAGGCCAGAGCATCCGCATCCTGACCACCCTGACCCCGGGGCAGGTCATCGAGATCTACCGCACCACCACCGACAAGCTGGCCGTCAAGCGGACAGAGGACGGCACGGCGGAGAACATCTTCTCCCTGCTGGACGAGGACAGCGACCTGCTGGAGCTGGCTCCCGGAGACAACCTGCTCAAGGCCACCGCCGACAGCGGCGAGACCCTCCTGCAGGTCACGGTGCAATTTTATCCCATGGTTTCAGGCATTCTGCCGGAGGTGATCGCATGACGCTGGATGTTTTGGATGAGACGACCCTTGCCCGGCTGGGCCGGGTGGAGGTCTGGGTGAGCCTTTACTGGGACGAGCCCTACAACACCGAGGGTGAGTTCACCCTCGAAGTCAGACCCACCGAAGAGAACCTGTCCCTGCTGCGGGAGGGCCGCTGGCTGCGCCGCAGTGACAGCAACGTGCCCATGCGCATCTGCCACCGGAGCAACGAGAACACCGACAGCAATCTAGTGGTCACCGGCTTCCCGGGAACGTGGATCTTCACCAAGCGGGTCTGCACCGTCATCGTGAAGAGCGAGAACGCGGAGCAGGCCATGCGCAGGCTGGTCAATTCCATGGAGCCGTGGCCCAAGCTGGAGCTTGGAGAGCTGGTGGGCTTTGACACCACCTACACCGCACAGACCTCCGGCGGCAGCATCATGGACTACCTGATGACCATCGGCGCGGCCTGCGACCTAGGCTTCCGGGTACGGCTGGCAGGCAAGAACGCAGATAAGAAGCTGCTGTTCGAGGTCTACCGGCCCACCGCCGACCCCAACAACAGGTTCAGTACCAAGTGGGGCAACCTGACCGGGGCCAGTTGGGCCTTTGGGGACAGCGACTATGCCAACGTTGCCGTTGTTCAGGGGGCCGGTGAGGGCGATGCCCGGGCCACCGTGACCGTGGGCCTGACGGATGCCACCGGAGCCGACCGGCGGGAGCTCTATGTGGATGCCCGGGACGTGCAGCCGGACGAGGAAAAGGGCGAGAGCAACAAGAGCGAAGCCTACCTCGAGCGGCTCATGGCCCGGGGCACCAACAAGCTGCTGGAACAGCTGCGCACCGGCTCCATTGAGCTGACCATCGATGCCGAGGGGCTTTCCCCCGGCGACGTGGCCTTCTGCACCATCCCGGAGCTGGGCTACAAGGCCACCGTCCGGGTGGCCGATGTCATCACCCAAAGCCAGAGCGACAGCACCACCCGCACCGCGCGGCTGGGCACACCGGTCTGGCGCAAGCTGTAAGGAGATGATCTTTTGAGCAAAATCGTTTTATACCCCGCCGACGGCTACGACTTCGATGCCGCAGACGTGGCGGCCTACCTTGCGGGCCTCACCAGCGGTGTGTTCAGCTCCGCTGAGGACTTCCCGGTGACAGCCGCAGACGGGCTGAAGGTCACCGTGGGCGCGGGCCGTGGCTGGGTGCACCCCAGCCGTTTCACCGGCTACTCCATCACAAAGCGGGAGGCCGACACCCTGACCCTGCCGCTGGCCGACCCGTCTCTCCCCCGCATCGACCGCATCGTCATGCGCTATGATGCCGGTGCCAGAGCCGCCAGCCTGCAGGTGCTGCAGGGCACGGCATCCAGCACACCCACGGCCCCGGCCATCTCCCGCACTGAGCTGATCTACGACCTCTGCCTTGCCGAGATTACCCGCCCGGCAGGCTCCACCGCCGTCACCACCGGCCAAATCACCGACACACGGCTGGACGAGAAGCTCTGCGGCATCGTGCGGGACGGCGTGACCCACATCCCGACGGCGGAACTTCTGGCCACAGCAAAGGCGCGGATCGCGGAACTGGAAGAGACTGCATCGGACAGCAGCCGCAAGGCCGCTGCCTGTATGGAGGAGGCTGCTGCATCTGCCAAAGCCGCTGCCGACGATCGAGCCGCCGCCGGGACCCATGCCGCCAATGCCAAGCAGGCTCTGCGTGACACCACACAGGCCCGCGATGACGCGCTGCAGGACATCAACGCTGCCTGCACGGAGGCTCTGGACAGCGTCAGCAAGGCAACCTTGCCCGCACAAGAGGCCGCTGCCAAGGCCGGCAGGAAAGCGACGGAGGCCACAGACGCTGCAGCAGCGACTGCGAAAGACAAGACAGCGGCAGGCACAAGCGCCGAAGAGGCTGCTCGAAGCCAGAGCGCAGCAGCTAAAAGCGCCGAGGAGGCCAAAAAAGCTGCTGGTGAGGCGAAATCCTACGTCTCCACTGATCCTACCCTGTCCACCGAGGGTGCGCCTGCCGATGCAAAGGCCACCGGTGACGCGCTGGAGAAAAAGGCCGTTAAGACACACACCCACGATCTGAGCGCGGATACCAGCACCCCGCAGGATGCAGATTACTATGTATCCCAATATGCCGGCGGCGGAAGCACAACGACCACCTACCACCGTCGGCCCATGAGTGCGCTGTGGACCTACATCAAGAGCAAGGCAGACTCCGTGTTTGCAGCCAAGAGCCACACCCACAATTATGCCGGTTCCGGTTCTGCTGGCGGCTCGGCCAACAGTGCCGTCAAACTCGATACCGCAACCGCGGGCAGTGCGACGAAACCGGTATATATCATCGGTGGCAAGCCGGTGGCCTGCACTCACTCGCTGGGCAAGGATGTACCGGCCAACGCCGTTTTTACTGACCACACTTACACCAAGATGACCGCCGCCACGGCCAGCGCGGCTGGCAAAGAGGGCCTTGTGCCTGCACCCGCAGCCGGTGCACAGGGTAAATTTTTGCGCGGGGATGGGACATGGCAGGCCGTTGCGGCCAAAGAAGCCGTGGATGCCATGCTGGCAGAGATTCAGGCGCAGGTCGCAAAAGCTGGCGCGCCGACCGAACGTCTGGCCTTTGTCACGCAAATCTCTGCAGGCAATTGGGGCTGGAATAACACCATAAGCTGTGAAGCCACCATTCCTGAAGGTATGGATTTCATCCGCATCACTCCGAAGAATTTTAATTCTCCGTATGTGCTCCAGTTTTCTCCTGATAAGGATTTAAGCTTTAAAGCTGGAGAGAACAATGCGATATCCGCGATCTGCTCAACTGGTGCTACTTTCAAATACACCGCCAGCGACCGCAAGATCAAAATAACCGTCCTCAGTGCCGATATCGGCAGCACCTGCATTCAGGGCTATAAGTATGGCACCGCCGCCACTCCCTGCATCGTCTGGACTGAGGGCGACGGCACATCCGCTAAAGACCATGACATCGATTATATCGAGATCAAGGAGCGGTGGAACTCTGGAGACAGCAGCAACACCAATACGAAGGAAGCTGTTGCCCGCGTCGTGAAAGGCAGCAAGTATACGACCGAAGGCGGTGCCACAGTCACTTTTGCCAGCGACGGCACCGTAACGGCCAGCAACTATTCCGGCACGCTTGTGGGCTACCGATACATGACGCTGACAGAAGTTTCAAAGCAGTTAGCATCCACTCAATCCGCTCTGGCCGACGCAGACGCTTTGAACCTTGACCAGGACTACCGCCTAACTCTTTTGGAGCTGGGCGTGACCGATGATGAAACAACCGCATGAACAGAAAGGAAGGACTACTATGGCACTTTATAACACCTGCAAACGCATGATCGAGCGCGGCCAGACCGCCGGTATGGCAAAGAAGCTGGATATCTTCTATGCTGCCAACAAGCTGACCGATGAACAGTACGCAGAACTGACCGAGATGCTGACCGAAAAGGCCAACGCAGCAAAGGCCAAGAAATAAAAACAGGAGCTGAAAAATCAAAATGGCACTCTCGAACACGGCCACGCCGATCTACTACGGCCGGTTCCGGGAGGCCGTGATGCGCGGGGAGATCCCCGTTTGCAGAGAGATCAGCATGGAGATGAACCGGATCGACGACCTGATCGCAAACCCGGGCATCTACTATGACGATAAGGCCATCAACGGCTTTATCGCGTTCTGCGAGGACGAGCTGACCCTGACTGACGGCGGCGATGTGAAGATGCTGGACAGCTTTAAGCTGTGGGCAGAACAGATCTTTGGCTGGTACTACTTTGTGGAGCGGAGCGTGTATGTGCCGAACCCCCACGGGGCAGGCGGACACTACGAGACCAAGCGCATAAAGAAGCGGCTGGTGACGAAGCAGTATCTTATCATCACACGTTCGGCCGCAAAGACCATGTACCTGGAATTTTTGCAGGCGTACTTTATGACCGCCAACACGAACACCACCCAGCAGCTGACCACAGCGCCTACTATGAAGCAGGCCGATGAAGTGCTGGCACCCTTCCGCACTGCGTTGGCACGGGCAAAGGGGCCGGTGCTGAAGTTCATGACCGATGGCAGCCTGCAGAACACCACTGGCGCGAAAGCAGACCGTGTGAAGATGGCAAGTACCAAAAAAGGCATCGAGAACTTTGTGACCAACAGCCTTTTGGAAGTGCGCCCCATGACCATTGAAAAGCTGCAGGGCAGGCGCGACACGGTGGCGACCGTGGACGAATGGCTGAGCTGTGACATCCGAGAAGACCCCATTGGTGCCATTGAGCAGGGCGCGGCGAAAAACGAGAACTACCTGATCGTTGCGGCAAGCAGCGAGGGCACGGTGCGCAACGGATGCGGCGACGACATCAAAATGGAATTGCTGAGCATCCTGAAGGGGGAGTACATCAATCCGCACGTTTCCATCTGGTACTACAAGCTGGACAGCATTGAGGAAGTTGGTCAGCCGGAGATGTGGCTGAAGGCAAACCCGAACCTGGGCAAGACCGTAAGCTACGAGACCTACCAGCTGGACGTGGAACGAGCCGAAAAATCGCCCAGTGCTCGGAATGACATCCTTGCAAAGCGCTTCAACCTGCCGATGGAGGGTTACACATTCTTTTTCCCATATGAGGAGACCCTTTGCCACCGACCGAGAAGCTATTGGCAGATGCCATGCGCCATGGGCGCGGACCTGAGCATGGGCGATGATTTTTGTGCGTTTACGTTTTTGTTTCCGCTTTCAAGCGGATATTTTGGGGTAAAGACGAGGGACTACATTACCAGCTACACCCTGAGCCAGCTGCCCGTGAGCCGGAGAAACCAGTACGAAGAGTTCATGAAAGAGGGGACACTATTCGTATTTGACGGCACGGTGCTGGACATGATGCAGGTGTATGAAGACCTTGATAACTTCGTGCAGCAGAACCAGTACGACGTGCGGGCGTTTGGCTACGACCCCTACAACGCGCAGGAATTCGTGGAGCGCTGGGGGCAGGAGAACGGCACCTTTGGCATTACGACAGTAATTCAGGGTGCGAGGAC
>ENA-UERC01000870-UERC01000870.1-human-gut-metagenome-genome-assembly--contig:-NODE-870-length-20262-cov-18.848551_pt1 | contig 20262 bp, 19 predicted proteins | sample MGYA00242955_ERZ507955 | MGnify/ENA primary metagenome ERZ507955 (study PRJEB26167, sample SAMN06115394) | human gut metagenome | host: Homo sapiens | place: China:Hubei | collected 2016-04-27... | reverse complement strand
CCGCTCTCGATGCGGCTCATATCCAGCACATCATTGATGAGGGAAAGCAGATGCTGGCTGGAGGTAGAGATCTTTTTGAGGTAGTCCAGCACCTGTTCCCTATTGTCGATATGGGTCGCAGCCAGCGAGGTGAAGCCGATGATGGCGTTCATGGGGGTGCGGATATCGTGGCTCATATTGAACAGGAACTCCCGCTTGGCACGGTTTGCCGCCCCTTCGTGCTGAAGCGCGATCTCCAGCTTGCGGTTCTGTTCCTCCAGCTGGGTCTGGTACTTCCTCTCCTGCTCTTTTTTCTGCAGCTCCATCTCCTGCACGGAGCGGCGGCGCAGCAGCTGAAGGATCATTACAAGCAGGATGTAGCCGACCAGAACCGTCAGGATCAGCAAAAGCGCCTCCCGGAAGATTATTTTTTCATCCGTGTACGCATAGAGATCGAAGGATCTGCCATGGCAGAACATCCCGAAATAGCAGCCGGAGCCGTTCCAGTCCCGGGTATGGGTCAGCTTCTCTGCGGCCCCGGCTTTGCGGATCCCCTGCGCCAGCGGACTGCCTGCAACATCCTGCCCAATCAGCTCCGGGCGGTTTGCGGCAACGACCTGATTGTTCTGCACGATGAACAGCGTGCCGCTGGTTTCTGCCGGGTAGCCATCCAGTATGCTCTGGATGGACAGCGCCGTTTCCTCCACAAATTCCGCCGGGGTGTACCGGTAGGCAAGCAGGAGCAGCTCTGTGCTTTCTGCCCGGTGCGCCGCAACATCCACAGCAGAGCCATCTTCCAGCAGGACGCGCTTCACATAGGTCTTTCGCGGGTAAGATAAAACGTCCAGAACAGCGTCATTTTTCAGCTGGTCGCCAAACCGGTCATAGCCGATGCCGTTGGTCGTGGACTCGCACCGGAGCGTGCCATCCGGTCCCAGAACCGAAATGCCGGTGAGCCAGAGCTTTTCTGTCTGCCTGTTCAGGCACTGCGGGTCGGAGAGGTCAAGCGCAGGATTCTCTGCCAGCTGATGGACTGCGACCGCCGTGCGGCGGAGTGCCTTTGCCGTGATGGTATCGTTGTGCTTTTCAAAGCTGGTGGACTGGGATTTGACAAACTCAAGGGTCTGGCAAAAGCGTTCCTCTGCTGTGCGCATTGCCCGCCAGCTGGAGAAAAAAGCAACACCGGCCATCAAGAGCACGCCGATGATCAGATAGGCTGTCCATATCCTTTTATCCGGGGTGGTTCTGTTTTTACGCGCCAATTGTGTCCACCTCCAGATACTGCGAAGCATTTTCAAGGTATCGGCCAACGATCCGCTCCAGCGTGCCATCCGCGCGCATCTGCGCAAGGGTATCGGTCAGCTGGCTGTCCAGCCCGCGGGTGTCGTTCTTGGCAAAGGCGATGCCCAGCCCGGTGACCAGCAGCGGTTCCTCCAAAATGCGGAAGTCTATGGCATTGTCCTTCATATATTGCAGGATGCCTGTCTCGTGGGCGGCGATGCCGTCCACATAGCCGCAGGCCAGCATTGCGTACTGCACACTGCGGTTTTCGATGCTGAGCACCTCCACCGTCTGCGGGATGCGCGGGTCGGAGCCGCTGAGAAAGATCTCCTCCGGCTTGCCGGTGCTCTGCACGGCGACGGTCTTGCCGGCAAGGTCGCTGAGGGATCGGATGCTGCTGTGGGCATCCACCGCAACCACCTGACGGCTCACCATGTAAGGCCCCGCCCAGCGGTATACCTCTTCGCGTCCATCCATGGAAAAGCAGCCCCAGATACAGTCGATGGCGCCGCTTTCCACAAGATTTGTTTTCTGCTCCCAGTTGATCGTTTCAAACCGGGCAGCATACCCCATGCGGCGGAACGCCTCGGTGGCGATCTCCACATCGATCCCGGTGGGAACACCGTCATTGTTCAGATAGATATAAGGTGGATAGCTGTCGCTTCCCACAACGATTTGTGCAAGACCGCTGTCTTTCGCTTCCTTTTCTCCGCAGGAAGTCAGACTGCTTACGGCAGCAGCTGCCGCCAGCAGCGTGCATCCGTTCAGGAATGCACGGCGTGAGATTCTGTGTTTCATTCGGGCTTTTTATACTCCTGTTTTGATTGCATCCGCAGCTCAGTTGTGCTGCTGTAATTCTTCTTTCAGGGCAGCTTGGATATCCGTCAGGCATTGCAGCAGAAGCGGCTTCCTGTTGATGAAGTTTTTCCAACAGCTGCTGCTCACGCGCTTTGTAATACTCCTCGATCTCGGAAAGTGTATTCACGTTCTAATCTTCTCCTGCATCATTCACATCGTTTGTGTGCTTCCTCTGCGGAAACGCGCTTGTCCGCTATTTATTTTCGGGGGAATAACACGGAAGCGTTTTACCGTCTGCTCCAGCGCAGCAATATCCACAGGTTTGGACAGGTGCTCGTCCATGCCGGCTTCCCTGCTCTTCTGCATATCCTCAAGGAAGGCATTGGCGGTCATGGCAAGGATGGGAATGATCCTGCCCAGCGGGTTTTCGCCGCTGCGGATGCGGCGGGTGGCTTCCAAGCCGTCCATCACCGGCATCTGCACATCCATCAGGATCATGTCGTACTCGCCGGGCTTTACGCTGGCAAAGGCATCCACGATTTCCTGACCGTTGGAGCAGATGGTGCAGCTTGCACCATTGGCTTCCAGCAGCATTTCCAGAATTTCGGCGTTGATGGCGTTATCCTCGGCGCAGAGGAACTTCATGCCGGACAGAGGAGAAGTTTCTTCCTCTTCCTCCGGGAGCACCTGTGCCTCTGGCACCGTATCTGCTTCAGCATCAACGGGAAATTCCAGCACCACCTCAAAGCGAGTGCCCTTGCCGGTGGTACTCTCCACATTGATAGAGCCGCCCATCAGGTCAACAATGTTCTTGGTGATGGCCATACCAAGGCCGGTGCCCTGCACCTTGTTGGTGCCGGAGCGCTCCTCGCGGGTAAAGGGGTCAAAAAGGGTCTTCTGGTAGGCCTCGCTCATGCCAATGCCGTCATCCTGCACCACAAAGCGGTATCGGGCGTAGTGCTCGTTTCGGGGCAGCTCGTCCACCTCAAACCGGATATGCCCGCCGGTGGGCGTATACTTGACTGCGTTGGAGAGGATGTTCATCAGCACCCGATTCAGACGGTTGGGGTCTGCCAGCACGTTTTCGTGCTGCAGGTGGGTGTTTACCGTAAAGGTCTGGCGGCGCTGGCCTGCCTGCTGGCGGATGATGCTGTCCAGCTGGCTGATCTGCTGGGGCAGATTCATTTTTTCCACATTCAGGGTGGTCTTGCCGCTCTCGATGCGGCTCATGTCCAGAATATCGTTTATGATGCCCAGCAGCAACTGGCCGGAATTTTCCAGCTTGTCCAGATGTTCGGCCAGCTTTTCCGGCTGGTGCAGCTCGTTTTTCATCAGAGTGGTAATGCCGATGATGGCGTTCATGGGGGTGCGGATATCGTGGCTCATGTTGGCAAGGAAGTCCGTCTTGGCCTTGCTGGCGCGCTCGGCGGACTGTAACGCCTCTGCGGCAATGTCCTGTGCCTGCCGCAGCTCATCGTTTACCTGCGTCAGATGGATGTTGTATTGCTCCAGACGGAGGTTCGCTTCTTTTTCTGCCTGCAGCTCCTGCTGCTGCTTTTGCCGCAGGAGAGACCAGCCGACAAAAACTGTTATGACCGAGAACACCATCGCAATGACGATGATGATGACCATGACGATGGTGACCAGCTTTTGGGTATTCACGGCCACATATTCTGCCGGGACAAGGAATGCCAGCGTCCACCGGGCGTTTTCCATCTGCTTCAGGGCGTAAAAATACTCGGTCCCGTCCAGCACGGCGTTGGAATAACAGGAGCCTGTGCGGTCAAGCCGCTCCTTTGCCTCCGCAAAGGAAGAACCGTGCAGATAGGACATCCAGGATAGCACGGTGTATACGTTATGCCCCTTCAATAGCTCGGTATCATTGGCGTTGAACAGTTTGAAACCGTCGTTATCCAGCACATAGACGCTGTTGTTATTTTCGTAGGCATCACAGCGGAAATAATCGTTCAGTTGGGTCATGCTTTGCGAAATACCAAAGTAGCACAGGGTGATCTCTTTCTCTCCGCTTTGCAGTGTGATGGGGGTGGAGAGCTTTTCCAGAAACACCATCCGGGAGTCGTCCACGGTCAGCGAGTTAGAAACGTAGCTGACCCGCTGCGGTGCGCTTTCCAAATACTTCATTCCTCGCAGCAGCCCCATGCGGCCATTCTCAGTATAGTAATGTCCGGCAGAGTCCACGGCAATCAGTTCGATCTGTCTTTCATGGTAATTGGAAAGCTCCGACAGCTTTTTCAGATAGCGATAGAACTCGGTATCGGTCTTTAACGGAGTGTAGTACAAATAATTGCATTGTACATTCACCTCGCTCCAATGGGTGTCGATCACATCCTCCAGACTGCGGAACATCTGGTGGGTGACCTCTTCCATCTGGTTCAGCCGCTCATGGTAGACAAGGTTCTGGATGTAGGTCTGGCTCATGATAAAAAGGGTCAGGATGACCGCAACAATGACAAAGCCGGTGCCCCAAAGCAGCTTTTTATATAGTTTGTTGTTCACATCTGGTATCTCCTGTCTGTTCTGTTTCAGACGCACCCTAGCTCCATGCGGTATCTGCCCGGCTGATGGTGGTGTATGCACCAAAGAAGGCTTTTGCAGCATCCATGCCCACCACGCCGCTGTCTGTGACCGTGGTCTCCGCAGCCAACTGGTCGCTCACACCGCAGATGGCAACCTGATAGGTCTTGCCCACATCCGGCTGCACCGGGCTTACCAGCACATAGGGGTAGCCCTTGCCGTTGCCGTAGGCATCGTAGCCCGTGGCCAGCAGGTCGTTGATCTGCTGCCCGGTCAGGGTAACGGTCTGGATGGTGCGGTTCCAGCCGGTGGGCAGGATCACCGAAAGGTCGTAATCCGTAATGCCCTTGGCGTACAGCTTGGCCGCTACGCCGTGATGGTTCTGATCGGTGGGGTTGCCGGGGATCCATGTGCTCAGCGACACCAGCGCAAGGTCGCTGCCGGTAGCCTGTGCAAAGCAGCGGCCCACCAGCATGGCGCAGTCCTCCTGCGAAAGCTCCTCCGTAACGGTAGTGATGATATCCGGGGTGTTGTTCACCACACTATCCTGATCCTCGTCCAGCTGACGGATCACATCCTCCATGGTGGCATTGCCCTTCATGAAGTCCAGCATTTTAAGGCCAGTGGTCACGATGGTGTTTTCCCAGCCGGAATAGATAAAGGGCGCGGTGTTGCCTGCATTCAGGGCATCGGCGATGTCGGCATAGTAGGTGCCGTCCGCTTTTGCGTCCTTGAAGGGCAGCAGGCTGCTTTTCAGCGCCGTTGCGGGCTGCAGAGCGCTGGTGCCTGCAACGGTGGAAAGCACACGCATCACCTTGAGCGCATCTTCCAGCTTCTGGGGGTCCTGCTCCAGCTTTTTATTCAGACCGTAGAAGCGGTTCACATTCAGCACAAAAACGTTCTGGGTGCCGTCCTCCGAGAGAAACGGCATCAGCCCGTATTTATCGGCGTTGCCGTCTGCCTCCACGATGCCGTTGGTGCCGCCCATCAGAAACAGGGTGTTGCCCTCGGTCATCCTCTGCCGGGTCACATTGTCGTCAAGAGCGTCGCCGGTGTCGTTCAGCATCCCGATGTCCTTCCACTTCTGGACATAGGCCATCGCCTGCATCATGCCGGGGGTATTGCTGACATTCGCCTTACCGGACAGATAATCCCGCTGCCACAGCCTGCCGTCCAGTGTGCCGAGGAAATCGGCATCCGCAATGTTGCACAGATACTGGAAGCCGTAGCCCGGATACTGGATCTGCGGCAGACAGAGATCGACCTCTGCTTTCTTGGCCTTTGCAGCCAGTTCTTCCAGCTCAGCGAAAGAATTGGGCAGCTCCCAGCCGTATTTTTTCAGCAGGGTCTTGTTGTAGGTGATGCCGTAGCAGTTGTAGGTCGAGGGCAGCAGGTAGATGGCACCGTTGTCGAACACGTCCTGCAGACGGGACTCCACATAGTTATCCGTAAAATCGTAGCCGGAAAGGTCCAGCAGTTTGTCGGAGACCAGATCGATCCGGGGGGCGTAGTAGGTCAAGGTGCAGACGTCCGGCAGGTCGCCCGCCGCAAACATATTCTGCAAACAGGTGGTGGTGTTATCGCCGCTGTAGGGCACGACCTCGATGTTCACTTCCGGGTAAACGCTGTGTACCTGCTCAATAAAGGCTTCTATCTCCTTATAAGGTGCCATAAAGGTGATGGCTTCGTGCACATCGTCTTTTTTAGCCGTTTCGGTCTTACCGCCGCCGCAGGCAGTCAACGCCGCCGTGGCTGCCGTAATGCCGCAGACCTGCAAAAAAGAGCGGCGGGAGATCTTTTTCATCATATAAATATACCTCCCTCACATTATCGGAAAGTGCAGCAGCGCAGTGCTGCCCTAGCTATTCTTACACATCCCATAGGAATCCACACACCCGCGGCCTGTCCGCATGGGCTTTGCGCCGAGCTTCCATAAAATAACATTATTATTGTACCATTGCAACAAAAGTGTTTCAAGTTGTTTTTGAAGGCTTTTACATACGAAAGAACTTTTTATATCTGATTCTGCCTTTTGCATGGCATAAAATGCAAAACGACCTATTGAGGAAATAATCGTAGATGGTTAGCATGAATGGAAAAAATGTGCAGGCTCATCATCAACACTAAACCACCCAGTGTGAAGAAGAGCTTTTCACATCCGGCGGCTGCGTGGATCAGCTGCTGCCAAAGGCCCTTTTTCTGCATAAACAAGATCCAGCCCATAGAGGCAATGTAGGTCATGCCGACACCGAGATGACTGAGCATTATCTCCATGTTCTACAACACCGGCACCCGGCTGGGGCTTATCCACGAAACAAGTCATCGAAAAACTGAAACTGCTGACTGATGCGGAGTTTGCCGAGCTGGAATTTCCCCCGGACTGATTATTGCCGCCTGCGGGCGGCGTACATAAAGTATTTTGTTCTTCCAAAAGATATGCTATAATCAAATTAGACAAAATTCCTCTCTTCAAGCGATTTCTCCGCAATTTTCCTGTGGCTCTGCTCGTATCAAAAATAAGGGACCGATTTTTAATTGTCAGAACGGAGGAACCATTATGGCAATCTTTGAAAAGACCATCCGAAACAAGAATTTTGACAAACTGCTTCGGAAGCTGGAAAATGAAATCCCGGACAGCAGTTGGTCGGCAGATTTAGAGGCAGGCAGTGATTTCAAAGAGGGCGATGCCCGGTGCAGTGTCCGTGTGTTTGAACGGTACAGCATGATGGGCGGCAACCGCCTGAGTCTGACACTGACCATGTTCCAGAATGGAGATAGCCCGATTCGGCTGTCTGCAATTACAGCGGGCGGCAGTCAAGCGGTGTTCTTCAAGGTGAACACCCTCGGAGAAGAATCTTTTCTGGACGATGTAAAGGACCTGCTGGAAGAAATTTTGGAGGAATAAGATGTTTTACGCTGGAATTGATCTGCTGTTCAGTATCCTGTTTCCCATCCTGTTCCTTGTGGTTTTGGGCATGATCCTGTGTGCCATCATCGGAAATATCAGCACATGGAATAAGAACAACCATTCACCGCGGCTGACCGTTCCGGCAACGGTGGTGGCAAAGCGCACGGAAGTTTCTCGCCACCATACGGACAATACGATGATGCATACGTTCACGACCTATTATGTGACCTTTCAGGTGGAAAGCGGCGACCGCATGGAACTTACCGTAAGTGGTTCGGACTACGGAATGCTTGTGGAGGGCGACATTGGAAAGCTGAGTTTTCAGGGCACCCGCTATCTTGGGTTTGAGCGGAGCTAATTGTAGCACAATGGAGTGTGATTATATGGGTAAAGCGATTTTGGCAGCAATCGTTACATTGATTGTTGGTTATTTAGGTATGGTCGTAGGACTTGAACTTTTAGGTAATTGGGTTGAGTTTGGATTGCTCATTGCTATTGCAGTAATGGGTGCTTTTATCATCTACTTTAATGACAAGAAGTAAGACAATTGGAATTTCGGGAGGTAAAGAGCAATGAAAAAAGCTATTATTACGATGATTGTGGTATTTGCATTCGTTATCTGGCCATTTGGTGGTGTATGGCAACTCTTGTCTGGCGTTATCGGCGGTGGAGTCCAAGAGTCCTTTATCTATCCGATTTATGGCGGAATCGTTCTTCTGGCAGGTCTTATCGTTGTTTGTACTGAACTCATTCTGGAAGAAATCAAATCGTTAAAAGACGATATAAAAGATAAAAAAAGAAGGATGTTGACAAATTCGCGTTTGTGGAGCGAAGCAGAACAATGAAAGCCCCAGTGGGGCTTTTAAGCGACAGAACGGTCTTGCGTAGCAAGATGGAACGCTACCCCAACGCCAAAAAGTGACCAAGGCAGAATAAATCCCATATTTTCCCTTGCGCTTTTGCTGGAAAACAGGTATAATATTCTCTGGATAAAAGGGAGTAAGGGGCGTACTTTAGTTGAAAAACGGGTGCGCTGTGCTGCAGCGACACCCCCGGCAGAAATGCCCGATGCAGTACCGGATGCTTGAGACTTTTATCACATTTTCCCGTTTTGGGCTGGATGTGATAAAGGTCTTTTTTGTGCCTCTGCCGCTATTATTAAAAAGGAGAGATATTATGCTGATCCCTGTTCTGTTATTTATCGTGGGTCTGCTGTGCCTGATCAAGGGCGGCGACTGGTTTGTGGACGGTGCCACCGGCATCGCCCGCCGCTTCCATGTGCCGGAGCTGCTCATCGGTGCCACGGTGGTGTCCATCGGTACCACCCTGCCGGAGGTCATGGTGTCCACCACCTCTGCCCTCACCGGTCACGGCGAGATCGCCTACGGCAACGCCATCGGCTCGGTCATCTGCAACGCTGCACTGATCGCCGCCATCACCATTGCGGTGCGCCCGGGCAAGGTTGACCCCAAGAGCCTGCGCACCCCGGTGGCCTTCTTCTTTGTGGCTGCCGCTTTCTATGCCGGTGTGGCCTACACCACCGGCTCCTTCACTCGCCCGGTGGGCCTGATCCTGCTGGCCATGTTCGTGGCTTACATCGTGTGCAACGTGCTGGCTATGAAAAATACCCCCGCCCCGGAAGAGGAAGAGCAGGCTGAGGAAGGCTCCTTTGCCAAAGAATTGGGGCTGCTGGCCATCGGCGCAGTGCTCATTGCTGTGGGCGCTGATCTGCTGGTGGACAACGGCACCCTCATCGCACAGGCGCTGGGCGTGCCGGAGTCGGTCATTGCGCTGACCTTTGTGGCACTGGGCACCTCGCTGCCGGAGCTGGTCACCGCCATCACCTCGCTGGCCAAGGGTCACGGCGCGCTGTCGCTGGGCAACGTCATCGGTGCAAACGTGTTCAATCTAGTGCTGGTCAGCGGCGTGTCTGTCACGCTGGCACCCTTCAGCATCCCGCAGAACTCCACCATCGCAGGCATGAACGCCTCGCTGGTGATGGATATCCCGGTCATGTTTGCCGTGATGCTGCTGCTCACCCTGCCCGCTCTGATCAAGGGCAAGCTGAGCCGCCCGCAGGGCATTGCACTGCTGTGCATCTATGCCGCCTTCTGCGCCGTGCAGTTCAGCATCTGATCTGTTGTAAACGTAAAATATTTAAGGCTGCTGCACAGGGTTTTGTGCAGCAGCCTTTTTATGTGGGATGATTTTGAATGCGCTCCGCGACATCTTCCCCCGGAGCGAGTGGAAGTCTTTCCTCAAAGGGAGAGCCAAGAGCACTGCCGAAAGTCTCCTCATGATGCCTAATACTTTAGCAATGGGCTTTAACCTTGGCTACTCCTTCGGGGGAGCTGGTGCGGGAGCGCCTGAGAGGGCGAGGCAAAACCCTGACGGCTTTGCCTGAGAGGGTAAAAAAAGTGGGTCAGAAGCGCCCACAGGCGTTTCTGACCCACAAATAGAACGATAGTTTTGTTTTACAGCTGGCAGGCGGTATCGTAGCCGGTGCGGATGGCGTTGGAGATATCCGCAGCCTTGCCGGCGGCATCGCCAATGGAATACACCGGGATGCTGGCAGCTTCCAGCGCAGCAGCGTCAAATTCGTTGGAGCGTGCGCCCATAGCCAACACGATGTAATCGCAGGGGATGGTCACCTCTGCGCCGTCCTTGTTCTCGCAGACGACGGCGTCCATGCGGAACTCCTTGACCTTGTGGCTGGGGTACTGCTCCACGCCGTAGGTCTTATAGTTTTCCAGCAGGGTGGGCAGAATGGTGGTGCTCTCGCCTGCGGCGATCTTGTCCATCATCTCGATAACGGACACCTTGCAGCCGCGGGCAGCCAGATACTCTGCGGTCTCGCAGCCCACCATGCCGCCGCCGATGACGGCAACCGTGCCGTACACCTGCTGCTCACCGGCCAGAACCTTCCATGCATCGGCCACGTTCACGCTGTCGATGCCGGGGATGCGGGGTGCGGCGCTGTGTGCGCCCACAGCGTTGATGACGGCCTCGAAACCGGCATCCTTCAGCTGCTCTGCGGTGCGGGTCTGACCCATGCACAGGTGCACACCGGCGTTGCAGACCGCGTGGATCAGGTCCTGTGCGGCGCGGCGCATCTCCTCCTTGCGGGGAGGTACGCAGGCAATGTTCAGCTGGCCGCCCAGAGTGGTGGTCTTTTCAAACAGGGTCACGTCATGGCCGCGCAGCGCTGCCACACGGGCGGCTTCCAGACCGGCAGGGCCGCCGCCGAGGACGGCGATCTTCTTTTTCTGCGCTGCGGGCTGGATGCTGCGGGTGTTCTCGTAGCCGTTCTCCGCGTTCAGCACGCAGGAAAGGAACTGACGGTTCTGGATGGCATCGGTGCAGCCCTTGTTGCAGCTGATGCAGCGGCGGATATCGCAGGCCTTCCCGGCAGCGATCTTGGTGCCCCAGTCGGGGTCTGCCAGCAGCGGGCGACCCATGGCAACCATGTCGGCCATGCCGCTCTCGATGACACGCGCAGCCATTTCGGCATCTACGATACGACCCACGGCGCTGACCGGCACATGGACGGCCTTTTTGATGTCCCCGGCGATTTTGACGAAGAAGCCGTAGGGCTGTACGCCCATGGGAGGAATGGTGTCGGCCATGTTGCCGGTGTGGTTGGCCTGCGCAACGTGGAACATATCCACGCCGTCCTCTACCAGCCACTGGGCAAACTGCACGGCGTCGGCTTCGTCAATGCCGCCCTTGCCGCGCTGCGGGGTGACGATGGACAGCTTGTAGTCGATGACCATATCCGGCACAGCCTTGCGGATGGCGCGGGTCAGCATGCGGGCAAAGCGGACGCGGTTCTCCAGACTGCCGCCGAACTTATCGGTGCGGTGGTTCATGCGGGTGGAGCACAGGCAGCCGTTCAGGCGGTCGCCGTGGATCTGGATGACGTCCACACCGGCCTTCTGTGCACGCACTGCGCAGGCGCACATCTTATCGATGATGGCCATCAGCATCTCCTCGCTGACCTCATCGGTGAAGAACATCATGTCGTGATGCAGGCGCTGACGCATCTCATCAAACTTTTTCTGCATAAACAGACTGTTGATGGCGTCTACGTCGTACTCCGGGTGGAAGAGCTGGACGCCCAGCTTGGTGCCGTAGGCGTGTACGCTGTCGGCCAGTGCCTTGAAGGCAGGGATCTGGCTGTCGTCAAACAGCTTGGGGGTGGGAGAAAAGCTGTTGATGGGTGCCACATCGCCCAGAACGATGTAACCCACACCGCCTTTTGCCAGACGGGTGTAGAAGCCCATGTCCTGCTCGCTGATCATGCCGTTTTTCTCGTAGCCGGTGGTCAGCGGGGGGAACATGATGCGGTTCTTAAAGGTCTGTCCGCCCACCTCGATGGGCTGCAGAATCACGTTTTGCATACGAAAACCTCCTTGCAGATACGCTTTGCTTTACAGATTTGCTTTGATGAATGCTGCGGTCTTTTCCTCCACGGCGGCACGGGCTGCCAGCGTGGCAAAGTTGTGGCCGCCGCCTGCAATGGTGTCCACCTCGGGTGCGGTGTACACCTGTGCGTAACGGCTGCAGGTGCCCTCGTCCACCAGACGGTCATCGTCGGCACGCAGCAGCAGCACCGGGCCGTTGTAGCCCTTGGCCTCGGTAAAGGGGTCGGGGTGCTTTGCCATCTCGTAGTTAAAGGCCATCTTGTAGCACAGACCCTCCATGTCGGCGTAGTCCTTGCCGGTCTGCATAATGCCGTCGGCGCGCTGGGCGCAGCCGAACCACATCCCGGCACCCGGGCACAGCAAAATCAGGCCGTGGGGCTGGATGACCGGTGCGCAGGAGGCGGCAATGTAGCCGCCCATGCTCTGGCCGGAGAGGAACAGCTTTTCGCTGTCCACATAGGGCTGTTCAGCGGCCCATGCAAAGATATCCTGTGCATCGGTGTGCAAGCCGTCAAAGCTCATATCCTCGAACTCGCCGTCGCTCTCGCCGTTGCCGTAGAAATCGAACCGGGCGCTGCCGATGCCCTGCGCTGCCAGAGCGCGGGACAGATGGGTGTACATGGACTTGTAGCCGCTGCAGCTGCCGGCAAAGCCGTGCAGATGCACCACAAAGGGTACCTTGCCCTCGGTGTCGGGCAGGGTCACGATGCCGCGCAGGGTGTGGCCATTGCGGTTTTTAAACTGAACCTGTAAGATCTTCATGGTTTACTTGCTCTCCTTTGCGGCGCGGCGAGCCTTCAGCTCGGTCAGCATCTCAGCAGTCTTCTGCTTGGTCAGGGGGTAGACGAAGAACAGGATGGCAACTGCAATGCCGTAGCCCAGGAAGTAGACGCCGGTGTAGCTCTTCCAGATGGCGTTCACAACGCCTGCGGTCTGCACAGCGCCTGCGGTAACGTTGTAGCCGATGGCACCCAGCACAAAGCTGGACAGGCTGCCGGAAATGGCGCTTGCAAGCTTGCGGAAGAAGGAGTAGGTGGAGTAAACGATGCCCTCGTTGCGCTCGCCGGTCTGCAGCTCGTGGTAGTCGATGGCGTCGTTGACCATAGCCCAGATCAGCACCTGCATGCCGGAAGCGCCCAGATAGCAGATACCGTTGATGACGATGAAGGCCACAGGATTGTGGACGGGGAAGAAGAACAGGATGCCGAACACGATGGCGGCAAAGCCAGCGCCCATGCAGCACCACTCCTTCTTGCCGAGCTTGTTGGCCAGAGGCTGGGTGATGGCAAAGGACAGCACAGCGTACAGCACGCTCAGCATACCGGAGACAGCCTGAATTTTAACGTTGCCGAAGAAGTCCTTATACAGGTAGGTGTTCAGACCGTTGACCACGGAAGCACCGATCATGCCGGTCAGGCTGAAGAACATAACGCCCAGCAGAGCCTTATTGTGAGAGATCTCCTTGAGCACATGCAGGTAGTTCAGCTTTTCGCCCTGCGGACGTTCGGGCACTTGCACGCGCTCCTTGCACCATACGCAGGTGATCTGCAGGCACAGCAGACCCAGCATAGCGCAGATGCAGGCCAGCATCAGGAAGCGGCCAGCCACGGGCTGGTTGTCCACATACAGGAACAGGGGGCCGACCATGACCATAACGGTCATGAAGATGGTGCCGCCAAGGCTGCGGTAGCGGGACAGTGCGGTGCGCTGGCTGACATCATCGGTCATCACGCTGGACAGAGTACCGAAGGGCACGTTGACGCAGGTGTACAGCGCCTCGTACAGAACGTAGGTGACGAACATGTAGGCCAGACGCAGGCCGTAGTTGATATTGCCTACATTGACAAAGCCAAGGATGCACAGCACTGCCATGGGGAAGGAGAAGGCGCGGATCCACGGGATGAACTTGCCGCCCTTGGTGGCCTTGCGGGAGTCCACGATGGCACCGATGATGGGGTCATTCACGGCGTCCCAGATCTTGGTGATCAGCAGCAGGATACCCACGTGGAAGGGGTTGACCTGCAGGATCAGGGTGTAGAAGATCGACAGATACATGGCGCGGTACTGCTCGGTGAAGCAGCAGCCCAGATCGCCCAGCGTATAGCCGATCTTGTCCTTCATGGAGAAGGGTCGGATGGTCTTTTTCTGGTCCATTGTGTTTTATCCTCCTTAAAAACAGTGAAACCACGAGACATTTCGCACAAGTCTCTTTTCTACGTTTGCATTATACGTTAATTTTTCATCAATACATATCCAAAAAATGATTGAAAACTATCGCATATTGATGTATTATGCAATTATAACAGTTGTGCTTTTCTGTTGTGTACAACAATCTGTTACACATGACAGTTTCATGGAGGACTTTTTGGTGAATTATACAGCCAAGCGTTATCTTTTTGAGCAGAGCGCCGTCCGGGAATTTTATTCCGGCGCGTATTATGATTTGTTCCTGGTCATGCGGGGCAGCGGTGTGTTCCGGTGCAGCGAGGTGGTGCTGCCCGCACAGCAGCAGAATCTCATCATCTTCAAGCCCGGTCAGGGCGGCAGACTGGAATACGCCGGTGCTTACGGCCCGCTGGAACTTATTCGGGTGCAGCTGTCCCCCCAGACGCTGGCGCAGCTTTCGGACGCAGATACCGACCTTGAAAAAAGCTTCAACGTGGTGCCCTTCCGGCAGGTGGCTGTGCGCCCGGACAGCCAGATCTATATGCTGCTGAAAAACCTTGCCCGGAAGCTGCTGATGCTCCCGAAGGAGCGCACCCAGTTCGGTGCAGCGGTGTTCGAGCACGGTATTTTGCAAATGTTTGTGGTGCTGGCGCTGCGTGCCTGCATCCATGCGGAGTTCCACACCGCATCGGTCAGCCGCCACCACCTGATGCTGGACGAGGTGTTTTTGTTTATTCAGGCGCACCTTACCGAGGAACTGACGCTGGAGCGGCTGGAAAAGGAGTTTTTCGTCTCCCGGGAACATATTGCCAGGGAATTCAAACGCCAGACCGGGCAGACGGTGCACCGCTATATCGTAAAGGCGCGGTTAGACCGCTGCTGCACCCTCATCGAGCAGGGGCTGCCCATCACCGAGGTGTACAAGACCAGCGGCTTTGGCGGTTACAACCACTTTTTCCGCGCCTTTAAAAAGGAGTACGGCATGACCCCCAAGGAGTACTTCCACACCACCCGGCAGGACGCCAGGGGATGAATCCGGCAAAAGCAGCGCCGTCTGCGCCTGTGAAGCAAGCCGCCCGGAAAGATCCGCAGATCCTCCCGGACGGCTTGCTTATCCTATTTTTTCTTTTACTTGCGGTGGGTGAGGCAGTTCAGCGCCATCATAACGACCTTTCTCGCTCGCAAGTATGGTCTCCAAGCCGCGGATTTTCGAGATGATGCAGTTTGGGGCGTAATATGGTTGGCGGACAAGTGAGCTGCAGGCCCTTGAGATGTAACCCACATGGGGTTCAGATGTATCGCATCCCAATTCACAATAAAATACGATGTACCGTAAAAGCGCAACTTTCACTCTGAATGAATGGAAGATGCGCTTTTTACATTTGGCATCAAGTTATAGATTGACAAGAGGACGCATACACGATAAACTTTATATAGTATCATGTAAATCAGAAGGAGGCCAAACCATGAGCGCCAAGCACACTACCCCTGCCCAGCACAAGAGCAACCTCCGCAATGTGTACGGCACCTTTGCCATTGAAGGCATGACCATCAGCAAAGATACACGCAGCAACCTTGACCGCATTGGCAGCGGTCAGGCCAGCTATCAACAGGTCGTGAACGAACTGCGTGCAAAGTACGCAAAGAAGGGCTGACGATGTTCTCGAAGTACGATGTCTATACCACGGTGCAATCCATGTACTGCTACCCGGATACGGATGTTCTGATCAATAAGCTAAACATCCGTGACAAAGCAGAACTGAAACAGGCCGAAGAAGAATTTACAGCAGTCAAGCAGATGGCTCTGTTGCAGGAGCCAATCAAGGGACGTTTTACCAAAACTCATCTATTTCGGATTCATCGCTTCCTTTTTGAAGATGTGTACCCGTTTGCAGGGCACATCCGCAAAGAACAAATCAGCAAGGGGGACACGATGTTCTACCCACCAGACCTGATTGACCGAGAATTAGAGCGGGTGTTCAAAAACATTCACTCCAAGAAACTGCTTGCCGAACAGAATGAAGAAAGCCAGATTCAAAATCTGTCGTAGACAATGGCAGAACTGAACATCATTCATCCCTTCCGTGAGGGAAATGGCCGCTGCATCCGTGAGTTGATTCGCTGCATGGCACTAGAATATGGTCTGCACATCAACTGGCGCAACACTGACCGTGAAACTTTGATCAACGCTGCAATCGCCGCCGTAGATGATGATATGGCATTCTGCGATGTTCTAAGACAGTGCGTTGAAACGAAAAACTAGCAAAAAATGTCCTGCCGGGATACGGCAGGACATTTTGGTTTTATGGACCTAGAGGGATTCGAACCCTTGACCTCTCGGATGCGAACCGAACGCTCTCCCATGCGGACCTTAAAGAAGCCCCCAAAGGACAAAACATTTCTTTGAGAAAACGGCAAAAAATATAGGCGTAATGCGGGTTTTTGGACGAGCATTGCTTTCGAGAAAAAATTGCCATTTTTGCTTCAATGCAAAAAAGTCACACTTCAGGAGAAATGCGCTTCAGATGCGATTTGAACGGGCGACCATCTGAATACTTCTTGCGGATCATGCACCGTATGGGGATGATTCGGATTATATCCCCTGTGCAATAAAATCAACGAGAAACAGTTAGATTTTTTCTGGCTGTTTCTTTTTTTATGCGTAAATCGGTGAAAACAGTGCCGATCACTACGCACCCAACAAAGATGAAAATGCCCAAAAAGGCTATCAAATATCGTCTTGCTCTGTACAAAATATAGCAATCGGTATACGCACCACGAAACATATACGGTATAACGTCGATTTTTGTACATATCCCTGACTGAATGACTGAAGGTGAGCTTTCAGGATGTCTGTTATTTATGTTGCAAAAAATCCGCCCATGCACTAAGATTCACATTTTTTTCAGATAATGGAAGCACTTCTTTTTACGTTTGACAACGGTTATAGATTGACATGAGCGCACCTGCAAGATAAACTTGATGTAGTATTATGTGAATTAGAGGGAGGCAAATCATGAGCGTCAAGACCACACCTGCCCAGCACCAGAGCAACCTCCGCAATGTGTACGGCACCTTCGCTATCGAAGGCATGACCATCAGCAAAGATACACGTAGAAATCTTGACCGTATTGGCAGCGGTCAGTCCAGCTATCAACAGGTCGTGAATGAACTACGCGTAAAGTACGCAAAGAAGGGCTGATTATATTCTCAAAGTATGGTGTCTACACCACGGTGCAACCCATGTGCTGCTAGACAGCGTATCAAAACGAAAAATTAAATAGTGCTGGTCTGACACGCAAGCTGACCGCAAAGCGCAACTTCTACTCTGAATGAATAGAAGCTGCGCTTTTATTTTTACCCACAACACATTTCAAAAGGAGAATGCCTATGGATAAAGACTTTATGCTGCACTACTTTAACAAAGCAGTACAGCCTGAATGGGAGGAACTGCTGAAAACACCGCGCTATCAACCTGCAGCAAGTAAGCGTGACGCGATCGCACGAGAGTTCTTTCGGATGCTGAACGATGAGCAGAAACGCAAGTACCTTGATTTGGAATCCGCAGCCATATTGGCAGAATGTGACATCGCAGAAGCCCTGTATATGAAAGGTGCCGCAGACCGTGAGATGATGATCCGTTAATACCATGAGTTATGACTACTTCTATGGTCAGTCAGGTGAACTGTTTTCTTATTATCGCATCCCGAAAGCACTCTTTCAGGACAGCCGTTTCCGGCAGCTCTCCACTGATGCCAAAACACTGTACGGTATCTTGCTTGACCGCATGAGCCTGTCCGTGAAAAACGGCTGGCTGGACGAACAGAATCGGGTGTTCATCATCTTCACGATAGAGGATGTCAAGAGGGCGTTGTGTTGCGCAGACAACAAAGCGACCAAGCTGCTCCGGGAACTCGAAAAGTTTGGTCTGATTGAACGAAAACGCAGAGGTCTGGGAAAGCCAAGTTTGGTGTATGTGAAGAACTTTTCAGCAGAATCGTCAAAATCAATATTCCAGAATCGTGATTTTCACGATTCTGGAGGCTTCAAAAACGCAAGTCAAGACCCTTCAAAATCACGATGTAATAAGACTAAAGAGAATGATACTGAAATGAGTGAGACTGATCCATTCTATTCTGAAGAAGCGGATGGGATGAGCAAACGCACCCAACTGGAAGAATATTTTTCTCAGTCTTTGGAGACAGACCTTCTGCTCCGACTTTGCCCGGACGATGAGGATACCATCTATCAGATCATGGATTTGCTGGTGGACACCTGCGCTACCAACCGCAAGCTGCTGCACATTGCCGGGGACGATAAGCCCGCCGAGGTGGTACGCAGCCGCTTTATGAAGCTGAACGCCGACCATATCCGCTTTGTGCTGAAGTGCCTTGCAGAGAACAGCAATCCGATCCGTAACATGAAACAATATCTGCTCGCTTCTCTGTACAACGCACCCACCACGATGCAGCTTTCCTATCAGAATCAAACCAACCACGACTTAGCGAATCGGAGATGATGAAAATTTCAAAGAAAGCAACCACGATTGCCATCGTCAACCAGAAAGGCGGCACAGGCAAGACCACTACCTGTGAAAATCTGGGCATCGGGCTGGCGATGGAGGGCAAAAAAGTCCTGCTGGTGGACGCTGACCCGCAGGGCAGCTTGACCATTAGCATGGGCTGGCAGCAGCCCGATGAACTGCCTACCACCCTTTCTACCTTGATGGCAAAAGTCATGAACGATCAGCCCATCCAGCCCGGCGAGGGCGTTCTGCACCATGCGGAGGGCGTTGACCTGATTCCGGCGAACATCGAACTGGCAGGGCTGGAAGTGTCTCTCGTCAACTGCATGAACCGGGAAAAGATGCTCAAGCAGGTGCTGGAAGGAGCAAAGCACGAATACGATTTCATTCTGTTGGATTGCACTCCTTCCCTTGGGATGCTGACCGTGAATGCGCTGGCAGCGGCGGACACCACCCTGATTCCGGTGCAGGCGCAGTACCTGTCTGCGAAAGGCTTGGAACAGCTTTTGCAGACCGTGCAGAAGGTCCGACGGCAGATCAACCCGAAACTGAAAATCGAGGGCATCCTGCTGACTATGACAGATAGCCGCACCAACTATGGGCAGCAGATCGACAACCTGATTCGGGGTGCTTACGGCAGCAAGATCAAGGTGTTTGACCAGACCATTCCCCGGTCTGTCCGTGCTGCGGAGATCAGTGCTGTGGGCAAGAGCATTTTCCAGCACGACCCCAAAGGCAAGGTGGCAGAAGCCTATAAATCTCTGACCGAGGAGGTGATGGCGAATGCCGAAAGGCAGCTTAAACGTGTCGCTGAAAGGGGCAGATGACATTTTCTCCACCGAGGAATCCCGGCAGGAACAGCAGCGGGAACAGGTGCAGCAGATTCCTATTGGAGAGCTGTTCCCCTTCAAGAACCACCCCTTTAAGGTCTTGGATGACGAGTCCATGCAGCGCACGGTGGAAAGCGTAGAACAGTACGGTGTGCTGTCTCCGCTGATTGCCCGTCCTCGCCCGGAAGGTGGTTACGAGATCATCTCTGGGCACCGCCGTCAGCACGCCGCCCAGCTTGCCGGGCTGGAAACCCTGCCGGTCATCGTCCGCAATATGGATGATGATGCCGCTGTTCTGCTCATGGTGGATAGCAATCTCCAACGTGAGAACATCTTGCCCAGTGAACGAGCTTTTGCCTACAAAATGAAGCTGGAAGCCCTAAAAAATCAAGGTGCTAGGTCGGATTTAACTTGTGGCCAAATTGGCCACAAGTCAAATGGTGCAAAAGCGCGAGATATTGTCGCTGATGAATCAGGTGACAACGCTCGAAATGTCCAAAGGTTTATCCGCCTGACCAACCTTGTCCCGGAACTGCTGGACATGGTGGACGAAAAGAAGATCGCTTTTAATCCCGCTGTGGAGCTGTCCTATCTGGACGAAAGCCAACAGCGGGATTTTTTAGAAGCCATAGAGGACACCCAGAATGCGCCGTCTCTTTCCCAAGCGCAGCGGCTCAAAAAGCTGGCACAGGAAGGGCACTTCTCATATGATGTTGCCTTTGCCGTCATGGGAGAAGAGAAAAAGGACGAGCTGGACAAGGTGGTCATCAAAAACGACACCCTGCGGAAATACTTTCCCCGCAGCTACACCCCGAA
>ENA-UERC01000866-UERC01000866.1-human-gut-metagenome-genome-assembly--contig:-NODE-866-length-20293-cov-31.325831_pt1 | contig 20293 bp, 21 predicted proteins | sample MGYA00242955_ERZ507955 | MGnify/ENA primary metagenome ERZ507955 (study PRJEB26167, sample SAMN06115394) | human gut metagenome | host: Homo sapiens | place: China:Hubei | collected 2016-04-27... | reverse complement strand
CTGCCGCCGGGCTGATGTTCGGCGTGACGATGCCGCGCTTTCACTGGACGAGCGAGATGGCCGTCATCAAGCAGAACCCCAGCGTTCTGCTGGCACTGCTTGTCAACTGGGCCGCTGGCTTTGTGCTGGGCGTGGGGGTGCTGGTGCTGTCGCAGTTCGTGCCGGTCGAGGCCGCATGGATGGCAGCATTGGGCATCCTTGCCCTGGCTGATGGGGCTGCGCTCCGCTGGCTGAAGACGAAGGGCGCAGAACGATTGCAGCGATTATAAAAGATAAAAAGACCTTCTCCGGGCATTGCAGCAAAGCAAGGACGGAGAAGGTCTTTTTGGCAGGTGCGGCTTATTCGATGCCGGTCACTTTGTAGTCCTGGTCTTCAACGGCCTTCTTCAGGGTCTCGTTGGCGACATCGGCGCTCAGGGTGACGACGGCGGTGCCGGTCTCGTGGCTGACCACGGCCTCGTGGACTTCGGGCAGAGCTTCCAGTGCCTTCTTCACGCGGGCCTCGCAGTGGCAGCACATCATGCCTTCAACGTGCAGGGTCTTTTTCATAAAACGTTCCTCCTTGACAGTGGATTCCGAAACGGGTTCGGTCGTATCTTCAGCCTGCGGCTGCGCGGCAGCGGGCAGGGCGGAAGCCTTGATCTTGTGGTCGTGTTTGGTGCTGTGCAGGTCGAACAGGTTCAGGCGCAGCGCGTTGCTGACGACACAGAAGCTGGACAGGCTCATCGCGGCGGCACCGAACATGGGGTTCAGCGTCAGGCCGAAGGGGATGAACACACCGGCGGCCAGCGGGATGCCGATGATGTTGTAGATGAAGGCCCAGAACAGATTCTCGTGGATGTTGCGCAGGGTGGCGCGGCTCAGGCGGATGGCGGCGGGCACATCGGAGAGCCGGGAGTTCATCAGCACCACGTCCGCCGCATCAATGGCGACGTCCGTTCCGGCACCGATGGCGATGCCGGTGTCGGCGCGGGTCAGGGCCGGGGCATCGTTGATGCCGTCGCCGACCATGGCGACCTTGCCGGAGGCTTGCAGCTTGCGAATGACGGCCTCCTTGCCGTCGGGCAGGACGCCAGCGATGACCTCATCCACGCCTGCCTGACGGCCGATGGCGTCGGCGGTGCGCTGGTTGTCGCCGGTGAGCATCACGACCCGGATGCCCATGTTCTGCAATTCACGGATGGCGCGGGGGCTGTCCTCTTTGATGGTATCGGCCACGGCCACTACGCCCAGCAGACGGCCCGCGCCGCCGAAGTACAGCGGCGTTTTGCCCTCGCTTGCCAGCGCGGCGGCTTTTGCCTTCAGGCTGGCGGGCACAGCGGCCTTTGTTGCAAGGAAGGACGCATGGCCTGCGTAAATTTCTTTGCCGTCCAGCGTTGCAGTCAGGCCGTTGCCGGGCAGGGCTGCAAAGTCGGAGACTTCCGGGGCTTCGATGGCATGGGCTTCGGTGTAAGCGAGGATGGCCTTGGCCAGCGGATGCTCGCTCCTGCGCTCCAGCGCGGCGGCAAGGGTCAGCAGCTCGTTCTCGGAAACGCCCTCGGCGGGCAGGATGTCGGTGACTTTGGGTTCGCCGCTGGTGATGGTGCCGGTCTTGTCCAGCGCCACGATCTGGGTGCGGCCTGCGGCTTCCAGCGAAGCGGCCGTCTTGAACAGGATGCCGTTCTTGGCCCCCAGACCGTTGCCGACCATGATGGCCACCGGTGTGGCCAGGCCCAGCGCACAGGGGCAGCTGATGACCAGCACCGAGATGCCGCGGGCCAGCGCATAGCCGAACTCCCGGCCCAGCAGCAGCCAGACGATGGTGGTGACCACGGCGATGGAGATGACCGCCGGGACGAAGAAGCCCGACACAGTGTCGGCGATCTTGGCGATGGGGGCCTTGGTGGCGGCGGCGTCGCTGACCATCCGGATGATCTGCGCCAAGGTGGTATCCTCGCCCACGCGGGTGGCCTCGCACCGCAGGAAGCCCGACTGGTTGGTGGTGGCGGCTGAAACCTTGTCGCCCTCGGCCTTGTCCACCGGGATGCTCTCACCGGTCAGTGCGCTCTCGTTCACGGCGCTGCTGCCTTCCAGCACGATGCCGTCCACCGGGATGTTCTCACCGGGGCGGACGACAAAAACATCGCCCTTGCGCACGTCGGCGATGGGGACGCTGACTTCGGTGCCGCCCCGCAGGAGGGTGGCCGTTTTGGGGGCCAGCTTCATCAGGCTCTTGAGCGCATCGGTGGTCTTGCCTTTGGAGCGGGCTTCCAGCATCTTGCCCACCGTGATGAGGGTCAGGATCATGGCGGCCGACTCAAAGTAGAACTCCATCATGTAGTGCATGACGAGGGCGTCGTTGCCATCCACCTGCGCACGGGTCATGGCGAAGAGGGCGTAGGTGCTCCAGAGGAAGCTGGCCGAGGAACCAAGCGCCACCAGCGTATCCATGTTGGGGGCGCGGTGGAGAAGGCCCTTGAAGCCGTTGATGAAGAACTTCTGGTTGATGACCATCACGATGCCCGCCAGCAGAAGCTGAACGAGGCCCATCGCGACATGGTTGCCATCGAACCAGTGGGGGAGCGGCCAGCCCCACATCATGTGCCCCATGGAAAAGTACATCAGCACCGCCAGGAAGAGCAGGGAGGTGATGAGCCGCTTTTTCAGTTTGGGGGTCTCGTGGTCGGCCAGAGCGTCGAGGTCGGCGCTGGGGTCCGGGGCGGCGGTGGGCCCGCCTGCTTTAGGGCTGGCGCCGTAGCCTGCATCCTGCACCGCCTTGACGATGGCGGCAGCACTCGCGGTGCCCTCCACGCCCATGGAGTTGGTGAGCAGGCTCACCGAGCAGCTCGTGACGCCGGGCACGGCGTTTACGGCCTTTTCCACCCGTGCAGAGCAGGCCGCGCAGCTCATGCCGGTAACGTTGTATTGTTCCATAGTCTTCACTCCTTGCGATGGGTCAGCTTGTCCGAAAAAGGGTCATTTCATGAGTTTGGGCAGCAATTTCAGCAGCTCATCCAACTTTTCGTCGCTGCCCGCGCGCAGGTCGTCCGCGACGCAGGTGCGCACATGCTGGCTGAGCAGCTCTCTGGAAAAGGCGTTCAGCGCAGAGTTTGCCGCCGCCACCTGCACGAGGATGTCGGCACAGTAGACGTCTTTTTCGACCATGCCGCGGATGCCCCGGATCTGGCCCTCGATGCGGTTCAGCCGGTGGATGAGGCTCTTGTACTCCTCCTCGCTCCGCTTTTTGTGGCGGCAGCAGCAGGCGTGCAGGGTCTCTGCTTCGGCCTGCGCTGTTTCGGCGGCTGCATCTTCGCAGCAGGGGGCAGGGGACGCTTCGTGCAGGGCACAGCGGGGGCAGGGTTCCATCTCGCTGCTCATGGGAACCACTCCTTTCAAATTACCCCTTGGGGGTATCTTTCGTACAAAGGCATTGTAGCACAGCTTGTCCTACAGAACAAGTAGGAAATGAAATTTCAATTGTGAATTTTTCGTGAACACAGAAGACAAAAAAAGAAGGAGCTGCTGCAAACTCCCTCAGTCACAGCGTCGCTGTGCCAGCTCCCTCATGGAGGGAGCCTTGGCGCAAGGGTCAGCTGTAAAAGGCCCCCTCTCAGAGGGGGCTGTCACCGTAGGTGACTGGGGGAGCATCAACAACTCCTGAAAGGCAAGCGCTTATTCGCAGAATTTCCGCATAAAGGCGATGTCGCTGGCGGCGCGGGCGGGGACGGCTTCCTCGCGCAGGACCGGGAAGGCGGCCTGCGGCATCTGCTTCAGCATGGCGAAGCCGCCTGCATAGTCCACGCAGGAATCCTCCAGGCCGGTGGAGTACAGGGTGCCGTCCGGCCGGAAGTTCTGGCCTTTGAAGTGGACGGCGGCGATCTTGTCGCCGTACCAGCTGCCCACCTTGTCCCAGATGCGGCGCTGCGCGTCCAGCGAAGCATCCTCCGGGCCGACGTAGTTGGCGAAATCGCAGAGGACGCGCAGATTGGGGCTGGCGATGGTGTCCAGCACCATCTTGACGGCCTCCGGGGTGTTCATGGCGTGGTAGTAGACGCACTCCACGGCGAACAGCACCCCCTGCTCCTCACAGATGGGCAGGATCTCGCCCAGGCTGCGGAGAAGGGCTTCCTGCGCTTCCTTGCGGGTGACACCGGGCTGCTTGGCCATGTTGGTGGTCTCGCTGCCCATGCAGCCGGCGTGCAGCACTTTGGCGACCGGAATCTGGCTCAGCACCTTGGCGACCTCGGCGCGGCGCTTGTCCTCGTCGGCATAGCTCAGCTCGACATAGGTGCCGTTCACCGCGATGGAAACACCGGCAGCGGTGGCTGCGGCGCGGGTGGCCTCGGCCAGTTCTGGGGTGACATCGGCATAGCTCTTCACGCCCTCAATGGCCTTGGTGTAGGCCAGCTGGGTGCAGGCAAAGCCCGCCTTGCCGATGGAAGCAAACAGCTCATCCGGGGTGTGACGGCCAAAATCGTGCCCGCGGGCACCGATCACAAATTCAGGCATGGCTTCCTCCTTCTCCAAAGATGCGTTCTGCGAACAGGTGCAGCTCCTTGCCCCACCAGTACCAGTCGTGGGAGACATCACTGCCCCAGAACTCGCAGTGGGCGGGCAGACCGGCGGCGGTCAGGGCCTCGGAGAGGGCGCGGGTGTCGGCCTGTGCCTCTTCCTCGTAGCTGCCCTGCCCGGCGCAGAGGATGAGGTCGTTCTCCTCCGCCTTGGCAAAGGCCTTTTTGTCCACGAGGCCGGTCTCAGTCAGGTAGGCGAGGGGTGCATTGCGGAGCACGAGGTCGTCCTCGGCGCTGCCCAGAAAGCGGCTCATGTCGTACAGGCCGGACAGACCGATGGCACCGCCGAACACCTCCGGGCAGCGCAGGCGGCAGTTGACGGCCTGACAGGCACCGGTGTCCACGCCGACGCACCAGATGAGCTGGCCTTTCTCGGTCTGGTTCAGTTCCCGGATGCGGGTGGCCAGCTCGGTGGACAGGTAGTTGAAATACTTTTCCTGCATCTCGGCCCGGCGGCGGGGCGCAGCATCCCCGGCCAGCAGGCTCTCGGCGTCGATGCCGTCGGCGGTAAAGAGCTGGAGTTTGCCGCTGCTCAACAGGGAAGCCACCGCTTCGGGCATCCCGTTGTTCTCCCAATCGTAGAAACGGCCCCCGCGGGCGGGCAGGGCCAGCACCGGCACACCGGCCGTGCCATAGACCTTGAACTCCATTTCGCGGCCGAGCATCCGGCTCCACTCTTTATAATAGGTACCTTGCATCATGAAAGCATCCTCCTGAATTTATACGAATTGATTCCGCACCGGGTCGTATCCGTACCCGGCGGCAGCGAGCGTTGCGCACAGCGCGGCCTTGTCCTCGTCCAGGTCGTCGCACAGTGCGTCGAGGCTGGGGTAGAAGTCGCGCAGCTTCAGGTTCACCATGCTCAAAAGCATGATGGGGTCATGGGGCAGAGCCATCTGAAAAACCTCCTCCTGGAAAACAAAAAAGCCGGTCACTCGACAAAGTGACCGGCAGATGCAGCTACTTAGACAGCGCGGGTAACTTTGCCAGCGCGCAGGCAACGGGAGCATGCGTAGATATACTTGGGAGAACCCTCCACGACCGCCTTGACACGACGGACATTCGGCTTCCAGGTACGGTTGGAACGGCGATGGGAGTGGGAGACCTTGATACCAAAGGTAACGCCCTTGCCGCAGCATTCACACTTAGCCATGATACTTGCACCTCCTAGCAGTGAAGTAAGGAATTCAAAATAATCAGCTTGACTATTGTACCAGAGTCGGGGAGAAATTGCAAGCATTTTTTTGAAATTTCTGTAACCTTTTTTATCTGTGGGCCAAGCCCTTGTCTGAAATCAAAAAACATAGTACAATAAGACAAAATAATCCACTGTTAGGAGAATACGATGACCTCACGCGGACTGTACTATCTTATCCGGGCGCTGGTGACGCTGGTCGCCATCCCGTTCCACGAAGCGGGCCACGCCCTCGCAGCCTGGCTGCTGGGCGACCCCACGGCCAAGCGGGAGGGCCGGCTGTCGCTGAACCCGTTCCGCCACTTTGACCTGATGGGCACCCTGTGCATGGTGCTGGCGGGCGTGGGCTGGGCAAAGCCGGTCTCCACCGACCCGCGCAATTTCAAGAATCCCAAGGCGGGCATGGCGCTCACGGCGCTGGCAGGCCCGGTGGCGAACCTGCTTCTGGCCTACCTCGCGATGGTGGTCTGGAAGCTGCTGTATTACTGGGCCCCGGTCACGGTCGGAACCGTGTTTGCAGCCCGCTTCCTGCAATATCTGGTCATGATGGACGTCAGTCTGGCGGTGTTCAACCTCATCCCGGTGCCGCCGCTGGACGGCAGCCGGGTGCTGCTGGCGGTGCTGCCCCAGCGCATCTACTTCGGCATCATGAAATATGAGCGGGTGATCCTCATCGTCATGCTGGCGGTGGTCTGGAGCGGCTTTCTGGACGGCCCGCTCACCCTGCTGAACGATGCCGTGTGGGATCTGCTGGATCTGGGCACCGGCTACATCGACCAGATCGCCTATTCCATGTATTACGCATCCATCGGGACGGTGATTTGAGTGGCAGAAGAGCTGACGTTCCATCTGGCGGACTTCGAGGGCCCGCTGGAACTGCTGCTGACGCTGGTGCAGAAGCACAAGATGGACCTGCACGAGATCCCCATTCTGGAACTCATCGACCAGTACACCCGCACTGTGGCAGCGGACGCCGGAGCCGACCCGGAGACGGCCAGCGCCTTCATCGAGATGGCGGCGCATCTGGTGGAGATGAAGAGCTATCTGCTGCTGCCCCGCAGCGAAGAGGGCGAGCGGATGAAACAGGAACTGACCGGCCAGCTCATCGAGTACGACCAGTGCCGCCGGATGGCCGGGGCGTTGCGCGCAAAAGGGGAGCAGGCCCCGGTCTTCGTCCGGAGACCGCTGGAAGTGGAGCAGGACAACACCTACGACCTCTTCCACTCGCCGCAGGTGCTGGCGGACTGCTGGCAGGCGCTGGCGGGCCGGAAAGCGGCCGTCATCCGGCAGCCCACCCAGCAGCAGTTCGAGCCGCTGGTGTCCGCGCCGGTGGTGTCGGTGAACAGCCGGGTGGTCTATATCCTGCGCCAGCTCATCGGGGGCAGTGCCCGGAAGCTGGGGCAGCTGTTTTCCCGCCGCCAGAGCCGGAGCACCCATGTGGCCACCTTTCTGGCCCTGCTGGAACTGGTACGCGGCGGGCGTGTCACCCTCGGCCCGGACGGTGCGATGACCATGCGCCGCGGACGGCTGGACCGCACAAAGGAGAACGAATGAACCAGAAAAAACTGCGAGCCGCCGTGGAGGCGATGCTCTTTGCCTATGCGGAACCCATCGGGGCCGACAAACTGGCCCAGGCGCTTCAGATGCCGGTCTCCAGCGTGGAGCCGGTGCTGGAAGAGCTGCGCACCCGCTATGCCCGCGAGGACAGCGGCCTGTGCCTGCTCCACCTGAACACCCACTGGCAGCTGGCTACCAAGGCCGACTTTGCCGAGCCGGTCCGCCGGGTGCTGGATACCCGGCGCTCGGTGCCGCTGGGCCCGGCGGCGATGGAGACACTGACCGTCATCGCCTACAACCAGCCGGTCTCCCGCGCATTCATTGAGCAGGTGCGCGGCGTGGACTCCTCGTCCAGCGTATCCGGCCTGCTGGAAAAAGGCCTCATCGAAGAGGCCGGACGGCTGGACCTGCCCGGACGGCCGGTGGCGTTCCGGACGACGGATGTGTTTCTGCGGTGCTTTGGCCTGTCCAGCCTGGACGACCTGCCGCCCATCCACAGCAGCGAAGAAAGCGGGGGAGAGGTATGAGTGTTCTGAGCGTTTTAGGAGCGGTGCTGCTCGTTCTCTTGAAAGGGATCGGCGTCCTGCTGCTGGTGGTGCTGACCCTGGCGGTGGTGCTGCTGTTCTGCCCCTTCTGCGCGGATGTGCAGTGGGAGAACGATGTGCTAACCATCCGGGCCGGTGCGCTGGGGCTGACCCTGCCGGTGTTCCAGTATCCTGCACCGGAAAAGCCGAAAAAGAAAAAGAAGAAAAAACCGGCCGGACAGAAAGCGGACAAGAAGCCCAGGCCGGAGACCCCGCCCCGCAAAAAGGCCCGGCTGACCCTGAACATCCTCTGCACCATCCTGCGGGGGGCGGGCCGACTGACCAGAGCCATCATCGGGTCGCTGCGCATCACGAAGATCGACGTCGTGCTGGGCGTCCGAGGCGAGGACCCCGCCGAAGCTGCCCTCAGCTATGGCAGGCTGAACGCTTGGCTCTATCCGGCACTGGGCTTCCTCGACCGGTTCGTCTATCTCGATTTTGAGCAGCTGCGGCTGCTTCCGGATTTCGGTTCGGCCCAGCCGACGGTGCAGGACCGGGTGTCCTTCCGGGTGTCGGCACAGGCGTATGCCATCGTCTTCACGGCAGTGCGTGTGCTTTACGAGTTCTGGCGCGAAAAAGTGCTGGACGTCTTCCTATAATTTGGTTATAATATAACTGTATGGTGTGTTCTGCCTGTCCGCTGCGGCGGGGGCAGTTCCGGAGAAAGCGTTCCCGCTTTTTCCCACTCATTGAAATAAGGAGGCCGATTTTATGGCTGAGCATCCGATCCAGGGTTTAATGAACGTCACGATGGACAAGGTCCGTCAGATGGTGGATTCCAACACCATCGTGGGCAAGCCCATCACCACCGAGGACGGCACCACCATCCTTCCGGTGTCCAAAGTCAGCTTTGGCTTTGCATCCGCAGGCACGGACTTTGACGGCAAGAATGCTGCCAACAAGGACCTGTTCGGCGGCGGTTCCGGCGCGGGCGTCAACATCCAGCCGGTGGCCTTCCTTGTCATCAAGGACGGCTGTGTCCGCACCATCCAGCTGTCCGACGGGGCCAACACCGTGGACCGCGCCCTGACCATGATCCCCGAACTGGTGGAGAAGGTCAGCGCCCTCATCGACAGGAAGGGCGGCAAGGCGGCCCCTGCGGAGACCGGCCCCGAAGCGCCCAACGCGCCCGAAGGGCCCAACGCGTAAGAAAAGGCGCATGCGCTTCCCCTTGAGGGGAGCAGCCGAATGAAGCAAGATGGATGAGGCAAACGCGCGAACATGCGCATCCTCATCCGGCACTGCGTACCACCTTTCCCGCAAGGGCAGGGCTTTTCAGCGCGGTGCATTTTGAGCGCCGGGAGGCGCACAAGGAGTAAACGAACAATGGCAGAAGAACGTATTCAGAAGATCATGAGCGAGCAGGGCCTGTGCTCCCGCCGCGCGGCCGAGCAGATCATTGCCGAGGGCCGCGTCAAGGTCAACGGCCACCCGGCCAAGGTGGGCGACAAGATGGACCCCAACCGCGATGTGCTGCATGTGGATGATGAGCGCATCTACATTCAGAAGAACCAGCAGCTCTACTATCTGGCGCTGTACAAGCCCCGCGGCTACGTGACCACCGCCAGCGATGAGCTGGGCCGCAAGACCGTCATGGAGCTGGTCAGCGACATCCCCGCCCGCCTCTACCCGGTGGGCCGCCTGGATAAGGACAGCGAGGGCCTGCTGCTGATGACCAACGACGGCGCCTTTGCGCAGGCCGTCACCCATCCGTCCGGCGGCATTTCCAAGCTGTACCGCGTTACCGTGCAGCCCCGTGCCGACGAGAGCCAGATCCTGAAGATGAGTTCCGGCGTCGTGCTGGATGATGGCACCAAGACCATGCCCTGTGCCATCAATGTCGTGACCGACGAGCCGGGCCGCACCGTGATGGAGATGACCCTGAAAGAGGGCAAGAACCGCGAGATCCGCCGGATGTGCGAGGCCGTCGGGCTGGAAGTCGTTCGCCTGAAGCGGAACGCCGAGGGCGTCGTCAAGCTGGGGATGCTCAAGCCGGGCACCTACCGCGAGCTGACCAAGGCAGAGATCAACGGCCTGCGCGCCGCAGCCGCCAAGGGCCGCGCCCAGACCCGCAGCGCAGCGCTGCAATCCAAAGCGGCCGAGCGCCGCCCCCGCGGCCCGGTGGGGCAGGGCGCAAAGCGCGGCGAGCGCAATGCACCCGCAAAACGGAGAAAATGATGGTCCCCACAGCATCTTTGTCGGGCAGACCAAGGCGGCTGGGCCTGAGATGGAAAAGATTGTGAGATTTTCCCTCAAAAATGGGGCGTTCGGCACTTGAGAATCCTGACAAAATATAGTATAATAAACCTAATTTTGAAAGCTCAAAATAGACAAAGCAGGAGGTCTTACCATGGCTTCAAAGATCAACAAAGGAGAAATCCTCGCCAAGTTTTTCGATGACGGGGAATATACCGCACTGTTTGCGGACGGCGCGGTGAGCGCTGCCTGCGGCTATGCGGCTGGCCAGCAGGCCTACGCCGTCTACCAGAACGGCGAGGCAGTCACCGTGAAGGACGTTGAGAAGAACATCAAGGTCCTCGAAATGGCTGCTCAGACGGGCTGCCCCGTGGTCACGTTCTACAACTCGGTCGGCGCAAAGCTGGCAGAGGGTCTGGACGTTCTGACCGCGACCGCCAAGCTGAACGCTGCCATCGCCAAGGTGTCCGGCGTCGTGCCCCAGGTGGCAGTCGTCACCGGCGTGTGCGGCGGCACCAGCGCCCTGAACGCTGCCAGCGCAGATGTCTGCGTCATGGCAAAGGACGCCGAGCTGTTCTTCACCGCTCCCTTCACCTCTGCCGCCAAGGGCGACAAGGTCGCAGATGCAGGCTCCGCTGAGGCTGCTGCCAAGGCTGGCGTTGCTGCCATCGTGGCCGAGAGCGCTGCCGAGGCTGCCGAGAAGGCTGCCCACATCGTGGGTCTGCTGCCCGCCAACAACCTGACCGGCCCCGCCATCTTCGAGTTCGAGCAGCCCACCGCGGTCCTGGCCGCTGGTGCCGCTCCGGAGAAGGCTGCTGCTGCCCTCATTGATAAGGACAGCGCCGTGGAGCTGTTTGCAGGCTTCGGCAAGAGCGTCTACACCGCATTTGCTACCATCGGCGGCAACGCGGTCGGCGTGGTGGCGACCGGTGAGCAACTGTGCCACAACTGCGTGTCCAAGGCTTCCCGCTTCGTCCGCCTGTGCGATGCCTTCAGCGTCCCCGTGCTGACCATCGTGGACACCAAGGGCTTCGTTCCCAGCGCGACCGATGACATCGCCGGCGGCATCCGTGAGGCTGCCCGTCTGGCTGCTACCTATGCAGATGCCACCACCGCGAAGGTCGCTCTGCTGGCTGGCAAGGCTGTGGGCCCGGTCTACACCGCTCTGGCCAATGCCGACCTGAAGATCGCCGTCAATGGCTGCGTGGTCAGCGCTCTGGAGCCCAACGCTGCCGTCTCCGTTCTGTACAAGAGCGAGATCGACGCTTCCGACAACATCATCGCTGCGACCAATGCCAAGGCTGCTGCCTACACCGCCGAGGTGTGCAGTGCCGCCAACGCTGTGGCCTGCGGCGCTGCCGATATGACCTGCGACGCTGCCAACGTACGCGCAAGCGTTGTGGCTGCATTTGAGCTGCTGAGCACCAAGCGTGCTGCCCGCCTGCCCAAGAAGCACGGCAACATGGCTCTGTAAGCGTTCCGATCGTAAAACGTACATAGGATAAATGATTGATTCAGGAGGGTCCTTCCATGAAGTATTACAATATTACCGTCAATGGTGTTGCTTACAGCGTCTCCGTTGAGGAGACCGCCGCTGGCGCAGCTCCCGTTGCTGCTGCCGCTCCCGCTGCTCCCAAGGCTCCGGCTGCTCCTGCTGCCGCTCCCAAGGCTGCTGCTCCCGCCGGTGCTGCCGGTGCCGTCACCGTCAAGGCTCCCATGCCCGGCAACATCCTGGATGTCAAGGTCGCAGCCGGTGCATCCGTCAAGGCTGGCGACGTACTGGTCATCCTGGAGGCCATGAAGATGGAGAACGAGATCGTCGCTCCGCAGGACGGCACCGTTGCTTCCGTCAATGTCAACAAGGGCGACACCGTCAACTCCGGTGACGTTCTCGTCTCCATGAACTGAGAACGAAGGGAGAGGTGACAACCATGGCCAAAAAGCCGATCAAGATCACGGAAGTCGTCCTGCGCGATGCGCACCAGTCTCTGCTGGCCACCCGTATGACGATGGACGACATGCGTCCCATCCTGCCCGAAATGGATAAGATCCCGTATTTCTCTGTCGAGTGCTGGGGCGGCGCTACCTTCGATAGCTGCATCCGCTTCCTCGACGAGGACCCCTGGGAGCGTCTGCGCATCCTGCGCAAGGAGCTGCCCCACCAGAAGCTGCAGATGCTGTTCCGCGGCCAGAACATGCTGGGCTACCGCCCCTATGCAGATGATGCCGTCGAGTACTTCGTGCAGAAGTCTGTTGCCAACGGCATCGACGTCATCCGCATCTTCGACGCACTGAACGACGCCCGCAACCTGCAGACCGCCATCAAGGCAGCCAACAAGGAAAAGGCACATGTGCAGGGCTGCATCAGCTACACCCTGAGCCCCGTGCACAACAACGAGTACTACGTTAAGTATGCCAAGACCCTGGAAGAGATGGGCGCAGACTCCATCTGCATCAAGGATATGGCTGGTCTGCTGACTCCGTACACCTGCTACGACCTGGTCAAGGAGCTGAAGAACACCCTGTCCATCCCGGTCGATATCCACAGCCACTACACCGCCGGTCTGGCTTCCATGTCCCTGCTGAAGGGCATCGAGGCCGGTGCCGACATCGTCGATACCGCCATGAGCCCCCTGAGCGGCGGCACCAGCCACATGGCGACCGAGAGCCTGGTCGCAGCTCTGCAGGGCACTGATTACGATACCGGTCTGGACCTGAAGCAGCTGAACGTCGTCCGCGCATACTTCGCAAAGCTGCGCGAGAAGTACATCGCCAACGGCCAGATCAGCCCGAAGTCTCTGGGCGTCGATGCCAACACCCTGCTGTATCAGGTGCCGGGCGGCATGTTCTCCAACATGCTCAAGCAGCTGAAGGATGCCGGCAAGGAAGACAAGCTGGACGAAGTGCTGGCTGAAATCCCCCGCGTTCGTGAGGACGCCGGTTATCCTCCGCTGGTCACCCCCACCAGCCAGATCGTTGGCACCCAGGCCGTCTTCAACGTCATCCTGGGCGAGCGCTACAAGATGGTCACCAAGGAGTTCAAGGGCCTGGTCCACGGCGACTACGGCAAGACTCCCGCTCCCATCAGCGCCGAGTTCACCAAGAAGATCCTGGGCGACGAAAAGCCCATCACCTGCCGCTTCGCCGACACCCTTGCTCCTGAGATGGACAAGCTGAAGACCGAAGCCGCCAAGTGGGCAACGCAGGAAGAGGACGTTCTGACCTACGCCATGTTCCCGCAGGTCGCACCCAAGTTCTTCGAGAAGCGCAATGCCAAGAAGCAGGGCGTGGACGCTGACCACGCAGACTACACCAACCAGTCTCATCCTGTCTAATTGAATCCCTCTGGCCCCTCGCAGTTTTGCGGGGGGCTTTTTGTGTCTGCGGAGCAGCGGTGCCGTTTGTGTGACTTTTTCGTGGCAAAAGCTGATTTTTTCGCCGCATTGCTTGCAAAAACGGGGCCAGCAGAGTAAAATGATAGCATATGTATCGTAACATGGGCGGGTGTGCCCAAAAGCGGATACATATACTGGAATTTGTCCGCAAAAAACCTATGTCAGAAGAGGAAATTTGACCATGATTTTAAGTATGACCGGTTTTGGCCGGGGCACAGCGGTGCGCAATGGCCGTGAGATCACGGTGGAGCTGCGCAGCGTCAACTCCCGGTACTTTGAGTATTCGTCCCGGATGCCCCGGACCTGCAGCTATATGGACAGCCGCCTGAAAAAGCAGCTGAACGAGCAGATCACCCGCGGCAAGGTGGAACTGAGCCTGACGGTGCAGAACGTGGACGCCGCCGACACCGTCGTCACCGTGAACCGGGAGCTGGCCAGAAGCTACCAGCAGGCCCTGCGGGACCTGTCCGAGGAGCTCTGCATCAAGAACGACACCTCCGCCAGCCTCATTGCCCGCTTCCCGGACGTCCTCGCCACCCGCCACGCGGATGTGGACGAGGAGCAGCTGTGGGAAGACGTCTCCGCCGTCACGGCGCAGGCGCTGGAAACGTTCGTGCAGATGCGCGCCGCCGAGGGTGCCAAGATGAAGGCCGACGTCGAGAGCCGCCTGTGCTTTCTGGAAGAGTGTGTCGGCAGGGTAGAGACGCTGAGCGCAGGCCGGGTGGAAGCCTATACCAACCGCCTGTATGAGAAGCTCAAGGTCATCCTGGAAGACCGGAACATCGACGATGCCCACGTCCTGACCGAGGCCGCTATCTTCGGTGACAAGACCGCAGTGGACGAGGAGACCGTCCGCCTGCGCAGCCACATTGCCCAGTACCGCTCCATTCTGGAGCTGGATGAGCCGGTGGGCCGCAAGCTGGATTTCCTGACCCAGGAGCTCAACCGCGAGACCAACACCATCGGCTCCAAGTGCCAGGATCTGGACATCACCCGCGTGGTGGTGGATATGAAGGCAGAGATCGAAAAGATCCGCGAACAGATCCAGAATCTGGAGTAACGCATTGATACATTCGGATCGGAGGAGAAGATGAAGCTCATCAACATCGGTTTTGGCAATCTGGTCAGCGCCGGGCGCGTAGTGGCCGTCGTCAGCCCGGACTCTGCGCCGGTCAAGCGTCTGGTCAAGGAAGCGCGGGAACGCGGGATGCTGATCGATGCGTCCTATGGGCGCAGCACCCGCGCGGTGCTCATCATGGACTCCGACCATGTCGTTCTGTCAGCCCTTCAGCCGGAAACGGTGGCCAGCCGCGCCGCCGGGCAGGCTGAGGGCAAAGGCTCAGAGGAGGAACAGAAATAAAGATGGAAAACGAAAAGTATCTGTTTGTGGTATCCGGAGCAGCGGGTACCGGCAAGGACAGCGTGGTCAATGCACTGCGCGCTGCGCACCCGGAGATCGAGAAGACCGTCTCCGCCACCACCCGTTCGCCCCGCCCCGGCGAGCAGGAGGGCGTGGATTACTACTACCGCAGCCAGGAGCAGTTCCAGCAGCTCATCGCAAACGACGAGGTCGTGGAATACAATTTCTACAACGGCAATTACTACGGTACCCTGAAAGAGGAGATCCACAAGCGGCTGGAAGCCGGCAAGCTGGTCGTGCTGGTCATTGATGTCCACGGCGCGGCCAACATCCGCCGGATGTTCCCCGGTGCCACCACCATCTTTCTGCTGCCGCCGTCGGTGGAGGAGCTGGAGCGCCGTCTGCGCGGCCGCGGCACCGAGACCGAGGAAAGCATCCGTGAGCGTCTGGCTACGGCCCGGAATGAGCTGGCCCAGCAGGACGACTTCACTCTGAAGCTGGTCAACAATGAGGTCGCCGCCTGCGCCGATGCGCTCTATCAGGTCATCTGCCAGCGGGCGGGCCTCGCACACTGAAACCAAACCCGGAGGAAGCTGAATGCCAAAAACGGTCGGAGTCGCCGTGAGCAACGCGACGTTCCACTTCGATAAACTGTATACCTACGCAGTCATGCCCGACCAGCAGGACGCCGTCCGGCTGGGCAGCATGGTGCTGGTGCCGTTCGGGCGGGGGAGCCGTGCCCGGATGGGTGTGGTGCTGGCCTGCGACGCCGAACCGGAGAACTCGAAGCTGAAATTCCTCTTCGATGTGGCCCCCGCTTCCGCCTGCCTGACGCCGGAACTGCTGCGGCTGGTGCATTTTTTGAAAGAACGCACCTTCTGCACCTACTATGAGGCCGTCAAGGCCGTCATCCCGTATGGGGCGCAGTACAAGCCCGCCGTGGCGGCGGACGGTGTGACGCCGGTGCTGCAAAAGCAGCTGGTCCGCCATACCGAGAACGCTTACAAGCTGGTGGGCACCCTGCCGCCCAAGCCGAAGCCGACGGCCAAGCAGCTGGCGGCAGTGGCCCTGCTGGGCGGGGGAGAGCGCACCCAGACCGAACTCGAAGAAAAGGGCATCAGCCGGGCTGTGCTGGACAATCTCTGCACCAAGGGTGTGCTGGAATGCAGCAAGGTGAACAAATCCATCGACCTGTATGCGAGCATCCCGCTGAAAAACGAACCCATCCTTCTGACGAGCGAACAGCAGGCCGCATACGATGCCCTGCTGCCGCACCTCGAAGATGCCGAACCCCATTCGGCGCTGCTCTACGGCGTGACCGGCAGCGGCAAAACGCTGGTCTTCCTCAAGCTCATTGAGCGGTGCCTGCAGCTGGGGCGGCGGGCGCTGGTGCTTGTGCCGGAGATCAGCCTGACCCCCCAGATGATCCTGCGGCTGAAGAGCCAGTTCGGCAGGCGGGTGGCCGTGCAGCACTCAGCCCTCAACCACACGGAACGACTGCTCCAGTGGCAGATGATCCAGGACGGCGGGGCCGACATCGTGGTGGGCACCCGCAGCGCCATCTTCTCGCCGCTGGAAAACATCGGCCTCGTCATCATCGACGAGGAGCAGGAGCACACCTACCGTTCCGAATCCGCGCCCCGCTACGCCGCCCACGAGGTGGCCCGGCAGCGCGCGGCCGAGAATGGGGCGCTGCTCCTGCTGGCCAGCGCGACCCCCAGCACCGAGAGCTACTTTGCAGCCCAGCATGGACGCACCCAGCTGGTGCGGCTGACCCAGCGGTACGGCGGCAACCCGCTGCCCCATGTCGAGATCGTCGATATGCGGGCCGAGCTGGCCTCCGGCAACCCGCGCGAGATCAGCCTGGCGCTCGAAGACGCCATCCGCCGCAATCTGGAAGCAGAAAAGCAGACCATCCTGCTGCTCAACCGCCGGGGCTACCAGACCATCGCCCAGTGTGAGGACTGCCGCGAGGTGCTCAAATGTGCAAAGTGCAGCGTCCCGATGGTCTACCACAAATCGGCGCACAAGCTGCTCTGCCACTACTGCGGCAGCCAGCTGGACCCGCCCCCGCAAAAATGCCCCGCCTGCGGCGGAACATTGCAGTACCGCGGCTTCGGCACTCAGAAGGCCGAGGAGGAGCTGGCAAAGCTCTTCCCGGAGGCGCGCATCCTGCGGATGGACCAGGACTCCACCGCCGCCAAGGACGCCCACGAAAAGCTGCTGGCCCGGTTCGCCCGCCGCGAGTACGACATCATGGTGGGCACCCAGATGGTGGCCAAGGGGCTGGATTTCGAGGATGTGACCCTGGTGGGCGTCCTCGGCATCGATTCGCTCCTGTTCGCCCAGGGCTTCCGGGCGTATGAGACCGTGTTCAGCCTCATCACGCAGGTGGTGGGCCGGAGCGGCCGGGCCAAAGACCCCGGTTTTGCCATCATCCAGACCACTGACCCCGACAACCCGGTGCTCAACCTCGCTGCCGCGCAGGACTACGACGCCTTCTTCGAGCAGGAGATCGCTTACCGGAAGCTGGGGCTGTACCCGCCGTTCTGCGGGCTGTGCGTCGTGGGCTTTTCGGGCCTGAAGGAGAGCGAGGTGGCCCGCGCTGCCGCCCGGTTCGCGGCCCTGCTGGGCCGGCAGGCGGCAAAACAGCCGGAGCTGCCTCTTCGGGTGCTCGGTCCCACCCCCGGCAATATCGAAAAGATCAACGGAAACTACCGCTACAAACTCACCGTCAAGTGCCGCAACGACCGCCGCTTCCGCGACCTGATGCGCGAAACGCTGGGCCTTTACGAGCAGGAAAAGCTGCCCGCCAAAGCCACCGTCGTCGTAGACCTGCACTCGGACGGAGATATCTGATACAAACAACTGATTTGGAGGTACCAACTATGGCTATCCGCAACATCGTGAAAGAGGGCGACCCCATCCTGAACAAGGTCTGCCGCCCGGTGACCAATTTTGACGACCGTCTGGCGACCCTGCTGGACGACATGCGCGAGACCATGATCGACGCCGACGGCGTGGGTCTGGCCGGCCCGCAGGTGGGGATGCTGCGCCGCCTGTTCGTCGTGTGGGATACCACCGACGCCCCGGAGGAGATCCCCGCAGATTACGAGTACAAGTTCATCGACTTCGTGAACCCGGAGATCCTCGCCGTGTCCGAGGATGAGGAGACCGCCTACGAGGGCTGCCTGTCCTTCCCCGGCCACAACGGCGCAGTGACCCGCCCGGCCGCTGTCAAAGTCCGCGCACAGGACCGCAACGGCAACTGGTTCGAGCTGGAGGCCGAGGGTCTGCTGGCCCGCTGCATCCAGCATGAGAACGACCATCTGGACGGCATCACCATCATGCAGTCCAGCGAGTATTTCTATGAGGACACCGAAGAGGGCAAAAAGGCTGCCCGCGAAGCGAAAGGAAACAAGTAATGCGCATTCTGTTCATGGGCACACCGGACATTGCCGCCGAGTGCCTGAAGGCTCTGTATGCCGCCGGGCATGACATCTGCGGCGTATACACCCGCCGCGACAAGCCGGTGGGCCGCAAGCAGGTGCTCACCGCACCCCCGGTCAAGGAAGTGGCGCTGGAGCACGGCACACCGGTCTTCCAGCCCCGCACCCTGCGGGACGGCGGCGAGGATGCCAACATCCAGGCGCTGGCCCCAGAACTGATCGTGGTGGTGGCCTATGGGTGCATCCTGCCCGCCAGCGTGCTCCAGGCCCCCAGGTATGGCTGCATCAACCTGCATGTTTCGCTGCTGCCGAAGTACCGCGGCAGTGCCCCGGTGCAGTGGGCCGTCCTGAACGGCGACACCGAGACGGGAGTTTCCATCATGCAGATGGACGAAGGGCTGGATACTGGCGATGTTCTGGTCTGTGAGAAGATGGCCATCGGCCCCGAAGAGACCAGCGGCGAACTGTTCGACCGGGTGACGGCAGTCGGTGCCCGCGTCCTCTGCGAGACCATCCCGCAGATCGCGGCAGGCACCCTCCGGCCCCAGCCGCAGGATCACGCCCATGCGACCCTCGCGCCCATGCTCGACAAGGAGCTGGCCGAGTTCCGGCTCACCGACTCCGCCGCCCACATCCACGACTGGGTGCGCGGCATGAACCCCTGGCCCATGGCCTGGTTCACCACCTCCGGCGGCAAAAAGGTCAAGGTGACCGAGTGCCGCGCGGTGCCTTCCCACGGCGAAGCGCCCGGCACGGTGCTGGCGACCCGGCCCCTGACCGTGGCCTGCGCCGAGGGTGCCATCCAGCTGCTGCATGTGGTGCCGGAGGGCAAGAAGCCCATGGACGGCACCTCGTTTGCAGCAGGTCTGCGGCTCAAAGCGGGGGACTGCCTGTGAGCGGGCCGAATCCCCGCGCGGCGGCGGTCTCGGCGCTGGTGAAGCAGGAGCAGGACGGCTTTTCCAACCTCGTCCTGGATGCTGAACTGAAGCGTCAGCAGCTCGAAGGCCGCGACAAAGCGTTTGCCAGCGCCATTTTTTACACGGTGCTGGAACACCGGGGCACACTGGACTATATGCTCGGCCAGTTTTTGCCCAAGGGCCTTGCCAGGCTGGACGCTCCCGTCCGGGAGATTTTACGCTCCGCTTTGGCCCAGGCCCGGTATATGCAGGTGCCCGCATCGGCGGCCGTCAATGAGGCGGTCAAGCTGACCCGTGCGTTCCGAAAATCCAGCGCAGCGGGGCTGGTCAATGCCGTGCTGCGCCGCGCCTGCACCTACGACCTGAGCACCGCCCGGTTCCGGAATGAGACCGAACGGCTGATGGTGCTTGGTTCTGCCGGGAAAGATGTGGCGGACTTCCTCCGCATCCATTACCCGGACGAGGCGCTGGGCATCCTGACCTATGCGGCTGACGGCGGCAGGACCAGCCTACGGGTCAACCCGCTCAAGGCCGATGCCGCCACCCTCTGCGAAAAGCTGGCGGCGCTGGGTGCAGCGGCCGAGCCGGGCCTTGTGCCGGGCAGTGTGCTGGCCGCATTTGAGGGAAGCCCTGCCGAGAACGCGTGGTTCCGGCAGGGATACTACCATGTCGAAGGGCAGGCTAGCCAGTTGGCGGCGCTCTGTGTGGAGGCAAAGCCCGGCGAAACGGTGCTGGACCTCTGCGCGGCCCCCGGCGGCAAGACGCTCCTGCTGGCCGAGGAAATGCAGGGGACCGGCCGTCTTGTCAGCTGCGATGCAGCCGAGAACCGCGTCCGCCTCATCCGCACGGCAGTGGAGCGGATGGGCTTTGCCAATGTCGAAACCCTCTGCAACGATGCCACCCGGCAGAACCCCAGCCTGCCCCAGGCCGACCGCATCCTGGTGGACGCCCCCTGCAGCGGCCTGGGCATCCTGGCCAAAAAGCCGGATATCCGCTACAAAACGCTGGACAAGGCCCGCCACGATGAATTATTGGCCACCCAGTCGGCCATTCTGGACACAGCGGCCTCTCTGCTCAAGGCGGGCGGGCG
>ENA-UERC01000865-UERC01000865.1-human-gut-metagenome-genome-assembly--contig:-NODE-865-length-20298-cov-5.307947_pt1 | contig 20298 bp, 15 predicted proteins | sample MGYA00242955_ERZ507955 | MGnify/ENA primary metagenome ERZ507955 (study PRJEB26167, sample SAMN06115394) | human gut metagenome | host: Homo sapiens | place: China:Hubei | collected 2016-04-27 | study... | reverse complement strand
CTCTCGAGCCGGGGAGCGATCACACCGCTCTCGTCGATCACGGAAATATGCCGGGTTTCCCCCTGGGAATAGCGCATTCAGAGCGCCGATCTCACCCGCACGGAAAAGCGCATCGCCGACTATTTTCTCGACCACAGTGAGTCGCTGTACTTCATGACCGCCCGAGACATCGCCCAGGAGCTGGGCGTCAGCGACACGTCCATCATCCGGCTGTGCCGCACCCTGGGCTACCGCGGCTTCCGCGAATTACAGGAGAGCCAGCGGGCGGAGCTGGCTCAGGTCATGGAGAGCGGCCGCTACGTCATCCCACGGCAGCAGGTGGAGGACAAGCTGGAGCAGTATCAGAACTGCAGCCCGTTCCAGTGCCTGCAGCTGGCCATGGAGACGCTGCAGGAGACGTACCGGAAGAACCGGCCGGAGAAATTTGAGCGGGCCGCCCAGCTTCTTTTGCAGAGCGAGCACATCTTTATCTCCGGCTTCCGCGGCTTTTCCGGCTCCGCCCGTTATATGGGGGTGCTGCTGTCCCAGTACATCAACCGCGTCACCTACTATTGCGATGCGGACACCCGCTGCGTGGAGGGCCTCATTGACTACGGCTCTCAGGACTGTGTGGTGGTTTTCGGCGCGGAGCGCTACTCCCGCATGTCCTGCGTGCTGGCCCAGATCGCCCGGGACGCCCACTGCCGTCTGATCGTTATCACCGACAAGCTCACCGCGCCCCTGGCCGTGGGGGCGGACATCGTGCTGCTGGCGGATTTTACCAGTCCCACCGCTGTCAACTCCTATCTGGGTGTGAACTTTCTGGTGGAGGCCATCGCCTTCGAGGTCAGCCGCCAGCTGGGTGTCTTTCCCCAGCAGCGGCTGTCCCGCATGGACCACTACCTGTCGGAGCTGCGCCTGTATTGATGCGCGCCAAAAAATGAACAGCACCCCATTTGTTAGACAGGCATGGTAAAATACCTGTACTAAGAAATGGGGTGTTTTTCTATGCCAAGGGGAGCAGAGGGCAAGCGGTATACACCGGAATTCAGAAAAATGGCCGCAGAGGCGATGCAGCAGGAGCCGCCGGTCCTGCGTCCGAAGGGGCAACGGCGCTTACCTCTCCACCAGATGGACGTTCAGGTGGTCGTAGGTCATTTCCACCCCCGCCGCGGCAAAGGCATCGCGCAGGTTCTCGTTCAGCGCGAAGAAAGCGTTCCAGTAGTCCTCCGCCCTGGTCCAGCAGCGGACGCTGTACTCAATGGCGCTGCTGCCGTACTCCGTCAAATACACCACCGGCGCAGGCTCCGGCAGCACATTGGGCGTGGCCGCCACCGCCGCCAGACAGGCGGCCTTCACCGTCTCGGTGGGCGCGTCGTAGGAGGCCGTCACGGTCCGCACCACCCGCCGCCGGCCCATGGCCGTGTAGTTGATGATGCGGCTGGAGGACAGCTCCTTGTTGGGCTGCATGACGAACTGGCCGTCCGGCGTCTCGATCTTCGTATGGTTCAGGGTGATCTCCCGCACCGTGCCCGCGGTGTCCGCCACCTCGATGTCGTCGCCGATGTTGAAGGGATGGGATGTCAGGATCACCAGACCGCCGGCCACGTTGCCCAGAATGTCCTCCGCCGCCAGAGTCACGCCCAGCGTCAGCACCGACACCAGCGCCGTCAGGGACGAGGTGTTCAGTCCCAGGGCCTCCGCCGTGATGATACCCGTCAGCAGGTAAAGCACCACCTTGGCCGATGTCAAGACGATCTGGCGCAGACGGGCAGTCAGCTTTTTGCTGCGGTCCAGCAGCCGTTTGGCCAGCTTTAACAGCAGCCGCGACACGATGAGACATACCAGCAGCGTCAGCACCGCCGACAGAATGCGGCTCAGGCTGTACCCTCCCAGCGATGTCTCCAGTATTTTCGAAAGCTCTTGCATCGGAATGTCTCCTTTCTCATGCTGACACCAGTATAGCAAATTCCCCGCCGCTGCGCAATCGCATTCATAAAGAGGGAGCGGAACACGGTGCGTTCCGTCCCCTCTTTATCCGCTCTGCACCCCGCCGAAAACATCCCTGCCTCCCCCGCCGGAGCTTGTCGCAGCTGCACAAAATATCTGCGTTTGCCAATTTTTACTTGTCAGCCAGGGACGGCTCTGCTATGATAGACGCGAAAAATGCCAAAAAAGGGGGTACTGCCATGGGCATATCCTACAACAACCTGTTCAAGCTGCTCATCGACAGGGGCTGGTCCAAAACGGAGTTTGCCCGCAAGGTGGGCATCAGCTCCAACACGCTGGCCAAGCTGTCCAAAAATGAGCCGGTATCGCTGGAGGTGCTGGTGCGTATCTGCCGGCGGCTGGAATGCACACTGGGCGACGTGGTGCAGATCCTGCCGCTGGCCGCTATGGAGAAGCTGCGCACCGCTGCGGAGGAGGGGATACACAGATCATGAGCCAGAGCAAAGCAAACGGCACCACGTTCATGGAAAAGCTGTCCACGTTCATCGTGGATAAGCGGAATCTGATCTTTCTCATCACCATCATCGGCCTCATTTTCTCCGCCTTTTCCCGCAACTGGGTCCAGGTGGAGAATGACCTGACCTTCTACCTGCCGGACGACTCTCAGACCAAGCAGGCGCTGGCCGTCATGGACGAGCAGTTCGTCACCTACGGCACGGCGGAGGTAATGGTGGCCAACGTCACACCGGCCCAGGCTCAGAAGCTGGCTGACAAGCTCCGGGACATCGAGGGTGTCCAGAGCCTGACCTACGACAAGACCACCGACCACTACAACGACATGTCCGCTCTGTTCTCCATCACCTTCGCCTACGACGAGGATGACGACGCCTGCCTGACGTCTCTGGACGCGGTGAAGGCAGCCCTCAGCGGCTATGACCTCTACGTCTCCACGGATCTGGGCAATACCCAGCAGGAAACCATTGAGCATGAGATCAGCGTCATTATGATCTACGTGGCCATCGTCATTGTCATCGTGCTGACCTTCACCTCCGAGACCTACGGCGAGGTGCCGGTGCTGATTTTGACCTTCGTGGTGGCGCTGGTGCTGAATCAGGGCACCAACTTCCTGATGGGCAAGATCTCCTTCGTGTCCAACTCCGTCACCAGTATTCTGCAGCTGGCGCTGTCTATCGACTACGCCATCATCTTCTGCAACCGCTTCAAGGAGGAGCACCGGCTGCTGGACCTGCGTGAAGCCGTCATCGTCTCCCTGAGCAAGTCCATCCCCGAGATCGGCGCCAGCAGCCTGACCACCATCGGCGGTCTGGTGGCCATGCTGTTCATGCAGTTCAAGCTGGGCCCCGATATGGCCCTGTGCCTCATCAAATCCATCCTGTTCGCGCTGCTGTCCGCCTTCGTGGTGATGCCGGGCCTTCTGATGCTGTTCGGTCCCCTCATCGACCGGACGCAGCACCGCAGCTTCGTGCCCAAGATACCCTTCGTGGGCAATTTCGACTACGCCACGCGGCACGTGGTGCCCGTGATCTTCGCCCTGCTGATCACCGTGGGCTTCTTCCTGTCCTCCCGCTGCCCCTTCGCCTACGGGTACAGCCTGCTGACCACGCCCATCCAGAACGATAACCAGATCGCCGAGCAGATGATCGAGGACACCTTCACCTCCAGCAACATGCTGGCCCTGATGGTCCCCGCCGGCGACTACGACAAGGAGGCCGCCCTGCTGGCGGAGCTGGAGCAGTATGATGAGGTGGATCACACCATGGGTCTTGTGAACATCGAGGCCATGGACGGCTACACGCTGGCGGATAAGCTGACGCCCCGCCAGTTCGCGGAGCTGGCCGGTCTGGACTACGAGGCCGCACAGGTGGTCTACGCCGCCTACGCCGCCAACGATGGCGACTACGGCCAGCTGGTGGGCCATCTCTCCACCTACAAGGTGCCGCTGCTGGATATGTTCCTGTTCGTCTGTGACCAGATCGACGCCGGTGTGGTAACGCTCAGCGATGACCAGACCGCCGCCCTGAAGGACGCCCAGACCCAGATGCTCAGCGCCAGGAACCAGCTGCGGGGCGAGGATCTCAGCCGTATGCTGGTATACCTGACCCTGCCGGAGAGCGGCGATGAGACGTACGCCTTCACCGACAAAATTCTGGACATCGCCCAGAAGTATTAGCCCGACCAGAAGGTATATCTGGCCGGTGACTCCACCAACGAGTACGACTTCGAGAAGTCCTTTGCCATCGACAACAAGGTGGTGAGCATCGTGTCCATTCTGGTGGTCATGGTGGTGCTGCTGTTCACCTTCAAGTCCGCCGGTATGCCGGTGCTGCTGATTCTGGTGATCCAGGGCTGCATCTGGATCAATTTCTCCGTCCCCGCCGTCACCGGCAAGTATCTGTTCTATCTGAGCTACCTGATCGTCAGCTCCATCCAGATGGGCGCCAACATCGACTACGCCATCGTCATCGCCAGCCGCTATCAGGAACTGAAGGCGAAGATGGCCCAGCGCAGCGCCATTGTGGAAACGCTGAACTTTGCCTTTCCCACCATCATCACCTCCGGCGCCATCATGTCCATCTGCGGCTTCCTCATCGGCAGCATGACCTCGGAGCCCGTCATCGCCGGCATCGGTGAGAGTCTGGGCCGCGGCACGGTGATCTCCATCATCATGGTCATGTTCGCCCTGCCCCAGATCCTGCTGATCGGCAGCCGCGTCATCGACAAGACTTCCTTCTCCGTGCCATCCGTGGTGGCCAAGAAGAACAGCCGCGGTCGCATGACGGTGAACGGTATGGTGTACGGCCACATCAACGGCACGGTCCGCGGCATGATCCACGCCACGGTGGAGGGCGACGTAGACCTGACCATGCTCTCCGGAGCGGAGGGAGAGGAGGTACCCGACGATGAGGAAGAAGATTGACATACGGCATCTGGCCGCGGCTCTGCTGGCAGCCCTGATGCTGCTGGCCTGCCTGCCCGTGACGCAGGCCGACGCTGCCGGCAATACCATCCACATCTCCTCGGAGGCGGAGCTGCGGGATCTGGCCGCCAGCTGTACGCTGGACACCTGGTCCCGCGACAAAAACGTGGTGCTGGACAGCGACCTGACGCTGGCGGACCCGTCCTTCCTGCCCATCCCCACCTTCGGCGGCAGCTTTGACGGGCAGGGTCACACCATCCATAATGTCAGCATAACGGACAGTCTGTCCCCTGCCGGCCTGTTCGGCGTGGTACAGGCGGGCGGCTCCGTTCGCAGCCTCCATGTGGTGGGTACCGTCACCCCCTCCGGTGACGGCCGAAGCGTGGGCGGCATCGCCGGCGAGAACAACGGCGCCATCGAAAAGTGCAGCTTCACCGGCACGGTGTCCGGTCAGGTATACGTAGGCGGCATCGCCGGTCACACCGGCGCCTCCGGCAGTATCCTGGCCTGTGAGACCCGCGGCGCGGTCATCGGCGACAGCATGACCGGCGGCATCACAGGCTATAACGAGGGCCTGCTGGCCGACTGCACCAACAGCGCCTGCGTCAACGTGGAGAGCACCGATCCCCGTCTGGATCTGGAGGATCTGGATCTGACGCTGACACCGGACCTGTCCAAGCTGGGGCAGGCCAACGCCGGCGCCTCCGCCGCTGATACCGGCGGCATCGCCGGATACAGCGCCGGTACGCTGTCCGACTGCGTGAACCACGGCGCCGTGGGCTACCAGCATATCGGCTATAACACCGGCGGCGTGGCCGGCCGCAGCTGCGGCCAGCTCCTGCGCTGCCGCAACGATGGCTCCATCGCCGGACGCAAGGACGTGGGCGGCGTGGTGGGCCAGATCGAGCCCTATATCCAGGTGGACGCCTCTCCCACCTATCTGTCGGAGCTGAACCGCCAGCTGTACGAGCTGAAGTCCCTGACCGACCAGGCCGCCAACGATGCCCAGGACGGCGCAGGCGACGTGTCCGGCCGGCTCAACGACATGAACGACTACCTGAAGGACGCCCTCTCCGACCCGCAGGACCCCCTGGCTGCCATCACCGGTTTCGGCAGCCGCCTGAAGGACCTGAACAACAGCGCCTCCGGCTCGGTGGACACCGTGGCGGACGACCTGCGGGACATCAACAGCAAGTTCAATGAGGTATCCAACACCGTGCTGGCCGCCATCTCCGCCGCCGGCAACCCCGCCTCCGTCATCTCTGACGGCTCGCAGGGGAACATCGACAAGATCACGCTGGGCAAGACCTCTGCCTGCACCAACAGCGGCGCGGTCAGCGGCGATGTCAACACCGGCGGCATTGCCGGCTCCATCGCCATCGAGTACGAGCTGGACCCGGAGGATGACGTCAGCGCCAATCTGGACGGTGAATACCGCCGCCAGTACGAGTACCGCGCCGTGGTGCAGCAGTGCGCCAACACCGGCGCCGTCTCCGCCAAGCGCAGCAACACCGGCGGCATCGCCGGGCGCATGGACCTTGGCCTCATCATCTCCTGCGAGAGCTACGGCAGCGTGGAAAGTGACAGCGGCAGCTGCGTGGGCGGCATCGCCGGTCTCACCGCTGCCACCGTCCGCAGCAGCTATGCCAAGTGTACCCTCAGCGGCAAAAAATACGTGGGCGGTATCGTGGGCTCCGGCGTGGCGGAGAAATCCGACGGCAGCGCCAGCACCGTTACCGGCTGCTGGTCGCTGGTGGACATCACCGGCTGCCAGCAGTACGAGGGCGCCGTCTCCGGCGCGGACACCGGTACGTTCACCGATAACTATTTCGTCTCCGACACGCTGGCGGGCATCAACCGCCAGAGCTTCGCGGGCCGCGCGGAGCCTGTGAGCTTCGACACTCTCGCCGCGGCGGAGGGTATGCCCGGCGGCATGACCACCTTTACCCTGTCCTTCGTCTCCGGCGGCAAGGTGCTGACCAGCCGCACCTTCTCCTACGGCGCATCCTTTGACAGCAGCGTCTATCCGCCGCTTCCGGAAAAGGACGGCATCTACGCCCACTGGGATCGCACCGACCTCCACGGCCTGCATCTGGACACGGTGGTCACCGCCGTCTATGACGCGCTGCTGCCCACCCTGTCCTCGGAGCAGACCCGCGAGGACGGCCGCCCCATCATTCTGGCCGGCGGTGACTTCAACGACGGCGACACCATGGCCGCCACAGCCCTGACTCTGACGCCGGAGGAGTTCCACGCGGCAGACGGCAGCTTCGCAGACCGCGCTGCCAACTGGTTCTCCTACCTGAAGGATGGGCAGCTGCCGCCCCTGACCGTAAACCGCCGCGTGGCGGAGCAGTGGCGGGTATCCCTGCCCGATGACGGCCAGGAGACCCACACGCTGCGCTACCTGCCGTCTCAGGACGCATCGCACCTGCGGCTCTATGTCAACGACGGCGACGGCTGGCAGGCCGTGTCCTGCGACACCGTGGGCAGCTACCTCTCCTTCACCGCAGGCGGCGCCAGCCCCGAATTCGCCGTGGTCACCACCGCATCGGTGTGGTGGCCGCTGGCTGCGGCCATCGCCGTGTGCGTGGCCATCGTGCTGGCGGTCCTGCTGGGACGGCGTCACCGCCGCCGGCGGAAGGCCGCTGCGGCCTCTGCCCCCGAGACGGCGGAGAATGCCGCCGAAAGCACGGAAACGCCCGCCCGCATCTCCCGCCCGGCCAAGAAGAAAAAGCGGCGCTGGTGGATCCCCGTCAGTATCGTTGCGGGCATCGCCGCTGCGGCGGCGGTGCTCCTGACCGCCACTGGTCTGGGCCGCCAGCTCAACGCCTGGCGTCTGCTGCACCGCGCCCTGAACGCCGACTCGCTGGCCATGACCGTCTCCGTCCAGAGCGGCGAGGCCTTCACCGCCAGCGCCGATGTCTGCCGCACCAGGGCCGACACCACCCGCATCGTCACCGTCCGGTGGCAGGGCGTGACCGTCTACTGCACCGGCGATGCAGTGTATCTGGAGAACGGCCGCGCCTACCGGCTGAGCAGCAACCTGACCCTCCCCGACCTGGCCGCTCTGTTCCGCAAGGCCCATGTGGACTGTGAAAAGACGGATGCGGACACCCTGTATACGGCGGCGCTGTCCGCCGCCGACGCGGACGCCCTGCTGACGCTGCTGGAGCCGGAGGTGGGCGACCTCACCGGCATCGACAGGCTCACCGCCGTGCTGACCGTGGCCGATGGCCGCGCCCGGTCCCTCCGGCTCACTGCCGGGCCGGAGGACGCCCCCGTCCTCACCGCTGTGATGGATTTCACCGCCAAGGTCACGGCGCCCCAGGTGCCGGAGGCGGTGACCGCCGCCATCGCCGGCGGTACGGAGCCGGAGAATACCGTGCTGCCCGCGGATACCCTGCGTCTGCTGCGGTCCTGGGCCGCCCTGCGTAGCAGGGAGGTACTGGCCGCCGACCTGACGCTGACGGCGGACTGCGGCCCTCTGGTGCTCCGCGACACCCTGCAATATGACCGCCGCACCGTGGACGGTCAGGATTTCACCGCCGTCCGCAAGGGCGCGCTGAGCCTGTACTTCTCCGGCGATAAGCTCTGCGATGCGGAAGGCCATGTTCTCACCACCGATGACGCTCTGGCCTCCCAGGCCCAGCTCCTTCAGCTGGCCTACCAGCTGGTGCTGAACGGCACCGCCGCCTGCACCCAGACCGGCGGCACAGATACCTATACTCTGACGCTGGACGAGGCGGGAGCTGCGGAGTTTGCCGCCGCCATCGCGCCGGATATCCAGTCCCAGCACGTCGCCTTCACCGGTGGCCGCGTCACCATGGAGGTGCAGGACACCCAGCTGTGCAGCGTTCGTATCACCTGCTCCGGCAGCATCAGTGTGGCGCTGACGGAGGCCAACGCCTCCCTGAGCGCCGATATCCGGTTCGTCTCCCGCAATTACCCGTTCCCCCGCGCGGTGCTGAATGCGCTGCAATAACAAAAGAGAGAAGGCAATAGCATGGGAAACCGCATCATCTGCATCAGCCGCCAGTTCGGCAGCGGCGGCCATGAGATCTCCGTCAAGACCGCGGACCTGCTGCGTCTGCGCGTCTATGAAAAGGAGCTGGTACATCTGGCCTGCGAATACGGCGAGCTATCGGAGTCCGTCATGAGCGATTCCGATGAAAAGGCCACCAACCCCTACCTGTTCCGCACCGTCCACGAGGGCAACTACCATGTCGTGCGGGGCAAGCCCACGTCCGAGGTGCTGTTCGCCCTGCAAAGCCACGAGATCCGCCGCATCGCCCGCAGGGAGGAGTGCGTGTTTGTGGGCCGCTGCGCCGACTATGTCCTGCGGGATGCGGATGTCCGCCTGCTGCGGGTATTCGTCTCCGCGCCGGAGGAACAGCGCATTGCCCGTAAGATGGAGCAGGAGCATCTGACCCAGCCTCAGGCGGCGCGGCTGCTGCGGAAAATGGACAAACAGCGCCGGAAATACTACGAGACCTACACCCACCATGTCTGGGGCGACAGCACCAACTACGACCTGTGCATCGACACATCCACCTGTACGCTGGACGAGGCGGCGGCCCGGATTGCCGACCGCTTCCGCGCCATGGCGTAGCGTCAGAAGGGCTTTTATGCAGCAAGACAAGACATTTCTCGGTACGGAGCCGGTAGGGCGGCTCCTGTTCCAGCTGGCGGTCCCCACGGTGACGGCCCAGCTGGTAAATATGCTCTACAACATCGTGGACCGCATCTACATTGGTCACATGCCCGGCGACGGAAGCCTGGCCCTCACCGGCGTGGGCGTGTGCATGCCCCTCATCATGATCGTCTCCGCCTTTGCGGCACTGGTGGCCTCCGGCGGTGCGCCCCGTGCCTCCATTGCCATGGGCCGCGGCGACCACGCCGGCGCGGAGCGGCTGCTGGGCGGCTGCGCTGCCCTGCTGCTCCTGTTGTCCCTGACCCTCACCGCCGTGCTGCTCCTGTGGGGCCGCGACCTCCTGCTGCTGTTCGGTGCCAGCGAGAACACCGTCGCCTACGCCGCCGACTACATGGGTGTCTATGCCGTCGGCACCGTGTTCGTCCAGCTGACGCTGGGCCTCAACGCCTTCGTGACGGCCCAGGGCTTCGCCCGGACCGGCATGCTGACGGTGCTCATCGGCGCGCTGGCCAATATCGCGCTGGACCCGCTGTTCATCTTCGCTCTGGACATGGGCGTGCGGGGCGCGGCGCTGGCCACCGTGCTGTCTCAGGCGCTGTCCTGCGTCTGGGTCACATCGTTCCTCTGCGGCAAAAAGACGCTGCTGCGCCTGCGGCGGGAGAACCTGCTGTCCGGTCTGCATCTGGTGCCGCCCTGCATCGCGCTGGGATCGTCCTCTTTTGTCATGCAGGCCAGTGAGAGCGTCATCTTCGTGTGCTTCAACTCCTCCCTGCTGAAATACGGCGGGGATCTGGCCGTGGGCGCCATGACCATCCTCACCAGCGTCATGCAGTTCGCCCTGCTGCCCCTGACTGGTCTGTCTCAGGGCGCTCAGCCCATTACCAGCTACAACTACGGCGCCCGGAACACAGACCGCGTCCGGCAGAGCTTCCGCCTGCTGCTGCGCGCCTGCCTCATCTACTCTATGATGCTGTGGGCCTTCGTGATGCTGTGCCCCCGGGTGTTCGCCGGTCTGTTCACCACCGACGCGGCCCTGCTGGCCTTCACCTCCAGGGCGCTGCGCATCTACTGCGGTGGGCTGGGCCTGTTCGGCATCCAGATCGCCTGCCAGATGACTCTGGTCTCCACCGGAAACGCTGTCTGCTCCATCATTGTAGCGGTGCTGCGGAAGTTCGTGCTGCTGATCCCCCTGATCTACATCCTGCCCTGCTTCCTGCCGGACCCCACAACAGCCGTCTATCTGGCGGAGCCCGTGGCTGACGTGCTGGCGGTGACGTTCACCGCCGTCCTGTTCTCGGTGCAGTTCAAAAAGTCCCTGCAAAAGCTGGAGACGCCCCTGCAATAATCTATACCCAAAAGCGCGCAAAAAAGCGCCGGTCCTTCCGGACGGGCGCTTTTCAGTGCTTGTCGTATATCCCTTACTCGGCCTCGGCCAGCGCCTTGGCGGCGGCGATCGCCTTCTCCTGAGCTGCGGCGGGGCAGTCCTCGTAGCGGACGAAGTTGAAGGTGAACGTACCGCGGGACTGGGTCATGGAGCGCAGGTCGATGGCGTAGCTCATCATCTCGGCCATGGGCACCTCGGCCTCCAGAACGGTCTCACCATCGCCGGTGGGGTTCATGCCCATCACGCGGCCGCGGCGCTTGTTCAGGTCGCCCATCACGTCGCCCACGTAGTTGTCGGGCACGGTGACCTTCAGCTCACCGATGGGCTCCATCAGCACGGGCTTGGCCTCGGGCAGAGCGGCCTTGAACGCCAGGTTGGCGGCCAGCTTGAACGCGATCTCGGAGGAGTCCACGGGGTGGTAGGAGCCGTCCACCAGGGTGGCCTTCAGGAACACCACGGGATAGCCGGCCAGCACGCCGTGCAGGCAGCTCTCGCGCAGGCCCTTTTCCACGGCGGGGAAGTAGTTCTTGGGCACGGAGCCGCCGAACACGTTCTCTTCAAAGATCATATCCTCCTGCTCGCTCTGGGGCTCGAAGATGATATGAACATCACCGAACTGGCCGCTGCCGCCGGTCTGCTTCTTATAGCGGCCCTGCTTGCGGACGGTGCTGCGGATCTTCTCACGGTAAGCGACGCGGGGGGTGCTCAGCTCGGAATCCACGCCAAAGCGGGACTTCAGCTTGCTGCACAGCACGTCGATCTGGATATCGCCGGCACCGGAGATAACGGTCTGGTGGGTCTCGGCGTTGTTGGTGACGGAGAAGGTGGGATCCTCCTCGTTCAGCTTGTTCAGGCCGGTGCCCAGCTTTTCGATCTCCTGCTTGGTCTTGGGGGAGATAGCGCGCTCATAGCAGGCGGGAGCAAAGGCCAGAGGCGCGAACTTGACGTAGGTCTTGGGCTCGCACAGGGTGTCGCCGGTCTTGACCTTGTCCATCTTGCCGATGGCACCGATATCGCCGCAGCAGATCTCCTTGGTCTCCTCGCTCTTCTTGCCCTTCATGGTGTACAGACGGCCCAGCTTTTCGGTGTTGCCAGTGGTCATGTTGTACAGGGACATATCGCCGGTGACCTTGCCGCGGATGACCTTGATCATGGAGTACTTGCCGTACTGGTCGGAGATGGTCTTGAACACGAAAGCGGCGGTGGTGCCGTTGGGATCGTAAGCGACCTCGATGGCGTTGCCGTCGTCGTCCTCGGCAGCCTCGGCGGGCATGTCGGTGGCCACGGGAACCAGATCCACGATGGTCTGCATCAGCATGTCAACGCCTATACCGGTGACGGCGGAGCCGCACAGCACGGGGCAGACAGTACCCTCGCGGACGCCGATTTTCAGGCCCTTGGCCATATCCTCGGCGGACAGCTCCATGGTCTCGAAGAACTTCTCCATCAGCTCCTCGTCGGCGCCGGCGGCGGCTTCCATCAGCTCGGAGCGCAGGGCCTCCACCTCGTCGGCCATGTCGGCGGGGATGGCGCACTCGCCCTTGGCGTCGTAAGCCTTGTTGTGCAGCAGGTCAACGATCACGGTGACGGCCTTGTTGGCGTCAGCCTTGGTGGCAACGATGGGTGCGATGGCGGTGCCGAACTTGCCCTTGACAGCCTCGATGCAGCTGGCGTAGTCGGCGTTGGCCTCCTCCACGCGGTTGATGAACATCATGCGGGGCTTCTTGCCCAGCATCTTCCAGGTACGCTCCATACCGACGGACAGGCCGTCCTTGGCGTTGCCCACGATGACGGAGCACTCGGCGGCGCGGATGGCGCACACGGCCTCACCGGCGAAATCGAAGTTGCCGGGGGCGTCCATCACGTTGATCTTCTTACCCTTATACATGACGGGAGCAAAGGCCAGAGAGATAGAGATCTGGCGCTTGATCTCCTCGGCGTCGTAGTCGCAGGTGGTGTTGCCGTCGGCGGTCTTGCCCAGACGGTCAATACCCTTGGTCATGTACAGCATCTGCTCCACCAGAGAGGTCTTGCCGGAGCCGCCGTGGCCCAACAGGGCAATATTGCGAATGTCGTTTGCAGTCATAATGGTGTGTTCTCCCTTCAATTTGATCCAGCGCACGGGCGCTGCCGCGCGCAATACGCTCAACATGACGATTATAGCTCACTTTTGCAAGTCTGACAACCTTTATTTTTAATATTTGTAGGAAAAATCCCCTGTCTTACGGGAGATTTCGTCAACTTATACAACAAGCTTTCCCTTTTTCTGGTCAGGTCGACCAGAGTCGAAAAGCCACGGCGGAAAATCCGCCGTGGCCTTCTCGTTTTATAAACCTTAGTAGTGCTTCACCAGTCCGCTCAGCAGCAGCGTCGGCAGCAGCCACAGCGCCAGAAAGCCCAGCATGTACAGCGGCGACAGCGTGCCGTAGCTGCCCACGGAGGTCAGGTAATAGGTCAGCAGCAGGCCCACCACCGCACCCAGATAGCACAGCCACGTTCCCGTCCGGGTGGCACTGCGCAGGCGGCGTGAGCCGATAGTGGCCTCGGCCAATGGCATCAGCCCCTCCCGGTAGATCACGGCGTTGGGGGCCTCGCCCCGCTGCTCCATGGCGTCGGACAGGGCCAGCCGTGCGGAGACATTGGGATAGACCGGCTTGCAGTCCAGTCCGAACTTCCGCTTCAGAAGTCCCGGCGTCACATTGCCGCTGCGCACCGCCAGCACAGGCCGCATGCCCGCCCGGTGCAGTGCCCGCAGCGCCCAGTCCACATTGCGGGAGGGCTGGTACTTGATGACGAAGATGGCGCCCAGCACGCCGTCGATCGCCAGAAACACACCGGTTTGCAGCTTCAGGTCGTGGGGCAGCGTCACCTTCTGCTTGCGCATGAAATACGCGCTGCCCATGGCGACGGTCTCGCCCCGGATCATGCCGGTCACGCCGCCCTCCTCGCAGAAGCGCAGGTCATCCACACGGGCGGAGAACCCGCCCTCCGCCGCCAATTGCTGGCGAAACAGGGGCGACAGCTGGCTGTGCGCCGCCTGCGCCATTCCGGCGGCGTAGGAGAGCATCTTGATGCGCTCCTCGCCATAGACCTTGTAGCCGTTGAACGCCACCGTGCCGGTGGGGAACAGGTCGTTCTCCGTCACCAGCAGCTGGCGGCTGCGGCTCAGAGGCAGCGCACCGGCATAGCCCGCCAGCGCGCTGCCGCCCCGTGTGAGACGGTGCTGCAGGCGGTGCAACGGCAGCGCCGCCGTCAGCGGCAGCGACAGGGGCAGCGACACCGTCAGGTGGGCCGACCAGACCCGTAGGAAGCTCTCCATGCCCTGCCCGGACAGGCACACCACGGCGGAAAGCACCGTGGCGGCGCTCAGCAGCAGCGGCGTCAGATACCACTGCCAGCGACAGGCGGGATCGGGCTTGTCCGTCATGCGGTAAAAGCCCTCCAGCCGTCCCTTCTGCTTGCAGATACCCATGTCCAGCTGGGACGCCACATAGGGCGGCTCGCCGCCCACATTGGCCAGCTGGAACGCCTCGCGCCGTGTCTCGGAGCGCAGCAGCAGCGCCCACTGCTCCATCCACATCAGCAGCGCCGTGGTGGCGGCAAATGGCATGTGACCGTCCTGGGTAATAGCAGTGGACACGATGCCGTCAAACGCCACCGCAAAAACCAGCAGCAGCGCACCGAAGGCGCTGGTGACATGGCCCTTTTTCAGCTCCTGAAAGGCGTATTTCCACACGTCCATCGCGAAGATGGCCGCCAGCATCATCACGCCTACCTGCAGATGGCCCCGCAGCATGGCGCTCTCCTGCCACGCGGCAGGCATATAGCCCAGCCCGTCCAGCACCGCCAGCGCGATCAGCGCGGCCACGGGAAAGCTCAATATGGTCAGCGACCGGTTCAGGTGCTTGGCCCGGCGCTTTTCCGCCCGGAAGGCCTCGTCGCTGTCCGGTTCCGGCGCAAGCGGCTCCGGCTCCGGTTCCGGGCGCTCCGGCTCCGTCCACAGCTGCTCGGTATCGTGCCGCCGGGGCTTTTTCCGGGCATGGAGGCGGGCCGTCAGCTCACGCAGCCGCTCCCGCAGAGTAAGCGGCTCCTCCAAGATCCCGTCGTCATTCTCCGCCAGTACCGCATCCACCGTGTCGTACATGACGTTTTTCAGCGACACCCGATCCGGCGGCAGCTCCTCCTCCAGCTCCGGTGCAGGCGGCACGTAGGGCTTCGGCGGCTGGCCGGTGCGGATCACCGGAAGCTCCGTGGTGTCGCCCTTTTCCGCCTTTTTGCGGCGCTTCCGCTTCCTCTCCCGCTTTTCCGTTTTGGGCAGGCGGGTGGTGATCTCTTCCTCCTGCTCCGGTTCAGGCTCGGGAGCAGGCTCCGGTTCCGGAGTGGGTTCGGGTTCCGGCTCCGGTTCCGGAATGGGTTTGGGTTCCGGCTCCGGCTCCGAAACAGGCTCCGGCGCGGGTGTGGGCGCAGGCTCCTCTATCGGGGCAGGCTGACGCCCACCCTTGCCGTATTCGGCCAGGATGGATTCCAGCGTAAACGCCTCGTCCTCAGGGACGGCGGGGGTATGCAGTTGTTCCTCGTCTTGCCTGCGCATGGATATCCTTTTTCTCAGCTCCGCTGGCGCACCGCCTCATACAGCAGGATAGCCGCTGCGGCGGAGGCATTCAGGGAGGAGATCTGTCCTTTCATGGGGATGCTGACCAGAAAATCGCAGTTTTCCGCCACAAGGCGGGTCATGCCGTCGCCCTCGGAGCCGATGACGATGGCGGCAGGGCCTTTCAGGTCGGCGTTATACAGGGTGGTGTTGCCGTCGGCGGCGGTGCCGAACACCCAGACGCCCTGCTTTTTCAGGTCTTTCAGCAGCGAGGGGATGTTGGCCACCCGCGCCACCGGCATATAGCTGACCGCACCGGCGGAGGTCTTTGCCACGATGGCAGTCAGTCCCGCGCTGCGGCGCTTGGGGATGATGACGCCGTGGGCCCCGGCGCACTCGGCGGTACGGAGGATGGCGCCCAAATTGTGGGGATCGGAGATCTCGTCGCAGATCACCAGCAGCGGCGCTTCGCCCCTGTCGGCGGCGGCCTGCAAAATGCTCTCCACCGTCACATATTCCCGGACGGCGGCCAGCGCGATAACGCCCTGATGGGCGTGGGTGCGAGACATGGCGTCCAGCTTGCGGCGGTCGACCTCCACCACCACAACACCCGCCGCGCGGGCCTTGGAAGCGATGTGGCCCAGCGTCTTGTCCGTCTCGCCCTTGGCAAGATAGATCTTGTCGATGGCCGTTCCGGCCCGCAGCGCCTCGATCACCGCGTTGCGTCCCTCGATCATGCCGTCGGCCTCCGCCTCCGCCACAGGGCGGCGCTTCGGCGCGGTCGTCTGCTCTTTCATAGAAACAATTCCTTTCCAGATATATCGATTCAGTATTGATTATACCATACCCCCACCGCAAGATAAAGTCCGATTCATAGAAATTTTACAGAAAATCCGCCAATGTGCCGCTTGTGGCGTACCGCCCTTTGTGGTATACTGTCATTTATACTTTATGATAACCGGATATCTCTTTAAGGAGGGTTCCATGGCAGATAACAACAATAACCGCGACAACCGGAACAATAACAACAAAAACAACCGCATGCGGGGCATCCTGACGCTGGTGCTGTGGGCCGTGGTGCTGACGGTGGCGATGAACTACATCAGCGCCTACTCCGGCAACACCGCTAACAAGACCTCCAGCCACGAGATCAAGTACAGCGAAATGGTGGACATGGTGGAGAAGGATCAGGTCAAGGAGATCCTGTTCAAGGACAGCACCATTTACATCACACCGGTGGACGGCTATACCTACACCGAGGAGGTGGAGGAGGGCAGCACCGCGCAGCCCAAGAGCTACACCCAGTCCAAGGAGACCCAGCTGACGCTGTTCACCAAGCAGCTGTCCGACAGTCAGCTGCTGCCCCTGCTGGAAGAACACAATGTGGCGTACACCGGCTACTATAAGGCGCAGCTGAGCCCGGTGCTGACCTTCATGGCCAACTACGTGCTGCCCATCATCATTATGGTGAGCCTGTTCATGCTGGTGATGCGGATCCTCAGCAAGTCCGGCGGCGGCTTCGGCGGCATCGGCAGCGTGGGCAAATCCAACGCCAAGGTGTACATGGAAAAATCCACCGGCGTCACCTTCAAGGACGTGGCCGGTCAGGACGAGGCCAAGGAATCCCTGGAGGAGATCATCGACTTCCTGCACAACCCCGGCAGATACACCGCCATCGGCGCCAAGCTCCCCAAGGGCGCGCTGCTGGTGGGCTCTCCCGGTACCGGTAAGACTCTGCTGGCCAAGGCGGTAGCCGGCGAGGCCGGCGTCCCCTTCTTCTCCATTTCCGGTTCCGGCTTTGTGGAGATGTTTGTGGGCGTGGGCGCCAGCCGTGTCCGCGACCTGTTCAAGGAGGCCGCCAAGGTCGCGCCCTGCATCATTTTCATCGACGAGATCGACGCCATCGGCAAGACCCGCGACAGCCGCTTCGGCGGCGGCAACGACGAGCGGGAGCAGACCCTGAACCAGCTGCTGGCGGAGATGGACGGCTTTGACCCCAGCAAGGGTATCATCGTGCTGGCCGCCACCAACCGTCCGGAGGTGCTGGACAAGGCGCTGCTGCGTCCCGGCCGCTTCGACCGCCGCATCACCGTGGATCGTCCCAATCTGGCGGGCCGTCTGGCGACCCTGCAGGTTCACACCCGCAACATCAAGCTGGCGGAGGACGTCAATCTGGAGAAGATCGCCCAGGCGACCGCCGGCTGCGTGGGTGCCGACCTTGCCAATCTGGTGAACGAGGCCGCTCTGCGGGCCGTCCGCAAGGGCCGCCGCGCCGTGAATCAGAACGATCTGCTGGTGTCCTTTGAGCTGGTCATCGCCGGCAGCGAGAAAAAGGGCACTGTCATCACCGAGCAGGAAAAGCGCATCATCGCCTATCACGAGGTGGGTCACGCGCTGGTGGCCGCCAAGCAGAAGAACGCCCAGCCTGTCAGCAAGATCACCATCGTGCCCCACACGCAGGGTGCGCTGGGCTACACGCTGCATTTGCCGGAGGAGGAGAAGTTCCTCATGTCCAAGGAGGACATTCTGGCGGAGATCCGTACCCTGCTGGCAGGCCGTTCCAGCGAGGAGGTGGTGTGCAACACCATGACCTCCGGTGCCGCCAACGACATCGAGCGGGCCACGGAGATGGCCCGGAATCTGGTGGCCCGGTTCGGTATGTGCGACGAGTTCGACATGGTGGCGCTGGGCACGGTGCAGAGCCAGTATCTGGACGGCGGCTACTCCATGACCTGCGCGCAGGAGACCTACGCCGCCGCTGACCGCGAAACCATCAAGATCATCCGCCAGTGCCACAAGGAAGCCAAGGAGATCCTGATGGAGAATCGGGAGCTGCTGGACAAGATCGCCGCGTACCTGCTGAAGAAGGAGACCATCACCGGTCAGGAGATGATGGCCATTATCGAGGGCCGCGACCCCGAGACCGTGGACAACTACGGCGCCACACGGGAGCCGGAGCAGCCCCTGTTCCGTCCCAGCGTGCCGGAGACCATCGAGGCGCCCGCCAAGCACATCAACATCGTCTCCCAGCCCATCCCCATGCCGGACTTCGACGCGAAGCCGGAGGAGGGAAAGGCGGAAGATCAGCCGGAGAATACCTCCGAGGGCGAATCCACGGAGGATAAGCCGGAAGACAAGCCGGAATAAGTAAATACCCTACAGGGGCGGACAGTTCGTCCGCCCCTGTCATAAAATAAAAGACGTCGGTGATGATTGATTATGAGCAGATTGCAAGGCCTCCGCAAAGAGCGGGGCTTTACCCAGATCAAAATGCAGATGCTGATCGGCATCGGCCAAAGCGCCTATTCCAAGATCGAACGGGGTGAGCGGTATCTCAGCTTTGAGCAGTGCCGCCGCGTGGCGCTGGCACTGAACACCAGCATGGACTATCTGGCGGGGCTCACCGACGAGAAGAAGCCCTATCCCCGCAGCGAGTGATGATGATAAAAAAGCACCCGCGGCTATGCCGCGGGTGCTCTTTTATTCTTTTTAATTCTCAGGCAGGGCGCGGGCGGCGTCGCACAGCAGGGGCAGGGCCTTCTCGAACTCCACGCCGTACCAGGCGGCGCAGGGGTCCTGAGCCGTGACATCAATGCAGGAGAGGGTGAAGCGCACCGCCAGAGAGACGGCATCTTCCAACGGCAGGCCCCGCATCATGCCGCCCACCACCGTGGCGGCGAAGATGTCGCCGGTGCCGTGGTAGGAGCCGGTCTGCCGCCGGTCCAGACACGTGAAGAACCGGCCGTCGGCGCTGTCGTAGCCCATGGCGCCCAGCCTGTCCGGCGTAAAGGACACGCCGGTGAGCACCACTTTTCCGGCACCCAGCGCCGCTACTTTTTGCAGCAGCTCACGGGTCATGGGCTCGTCCATGTCCTCGCGGTAGGGCGTACCGGTGAGGAGACATGCCTCCGTCAGGTTGGGCATGGCCACGTCGGCCCGGGCCACCACCCGCGCCATGGCGGCGGGGAAGTCGGGGCCAAAGCCGGAATAGAGCTTGCCGTGGTCCGCCATGGCGGGGTCCACGAAGATCATGGTATCGGGGCTTTTCACCGCGTCAAAGAAGTCCAGCACCTGCTGCACCTGGGGCACAGAGGCGATGTAGCCGGTATACAGCGCATCAAAGTGGACGTGCTGGGCCTGCCAGTGGGCGGCGATGGCGTCAAGCTGGTCCGTCAGGTCGCGGCTGACAAAGCCGGGGAAGGCGGTGTGGGCGCTGAGGACAGCGGTGGGCACGATGGCGCACTCCACGCCCAGAGCGGAGATCACCGGCAGCGCCACGGTCAGGGAACAGCGGCCCAGGCAGGAGATATCCTGTATGGATGCGATACGTTTCATGGCAGCTCCTCCTGTTTCGTCCAATAGCCCTCCGGCCGCTGAAAACGCTTCATGTCCACGCGGTCGGCGGGTATCTCCTCCGACACCGACAGGATCTCGCAGATCAGCCGGTCATCCAGCGTGTGCGCCATGGCGTCCTCTGTTCAAGATATGCAAGGGAAACCCTGATCGGGTTTCCCTTGCGCGTGCAGTTGTCCGCTTGCAGGCGACCGCTTTTGCAGCGCAAAAGCGCGCACCAAAAGGGGGCGGCCCGCAGGGGCGGACATTTCGTGGGCATCCTGCGGTCATGGCAGGGCGCACGGAACCCGCGTATACCGCAAGGAAGGGAATGTGTGCAAGGGAAACCTTGGTCGGGTTTCCCTTGCACGTTCGGTTATCCGCCCGCAGGCGACCGCTTTTGCAGCGCAAAAGCGCGCACCAAAAAGGGGCGGCCCGCAGGGGCGGACATTTTTGGTGCGGGCATGGGG
>ENA-UERC01000848-UERC01000848.1-human-gut-metagenome-genome-assembly--contig:-NODE-848-length-20524-cov-5.152492_pt1 | contig 20524 bp, 16 predicted proteins | sample MGYA00242955_ERZ507955 | MGnify/ENA primary metagenome ERZ507955 (study PRJEB26167, sample SAMN06115394) | human gut metagenome | host: Homo sapiens | place: China:Hubei | collected 2016-04-27 | study... | reverse complement strand
CGGCGCGTTCGTTTGAAATGCCGCATCGAAAGGCAGCTCAGTCACTTTAAAATCTTCACCGCAAAACGCATATCCCCACTCCTCGGTCGGATAGATATGATAGTCACAGTACGGGAATTTGCGCTCGACGCCTTCTTTGCTGTATTCGTGCATTTCCCACCGTTCGCCGACAGGCAGGGAATATACAAGCGGACCGCGTTCGAGAACATACATACCGCGCGGGCGCGATACGAGTTTTGTCTCAAAATTAAAGCGCAGTTCCAAATGCTCTTTTTCACTCCAATGTCTTCGCAAAATCAGCCATCCGTTTTCCGCAAGCACGGGAATGCCGTCCAGCTTGCCCCGATAGGTGCGCTTTTTGTGCTTCTGCCGCTGGAAGGTGATGGCGAACCGGTGCACCTCCTCCTGAATGCGGCCGATCATGGTGAAGATATGGGGCGACTGCTGGATGCCCAGCTCCGCGCCCTCCACCGTGACAAGCGCCCTCGTCCGGTGGCGGTCGTCCTTCACCATGCCCAGAATGGGGATGGCTACCCCCGCCGCCCGTTCCGCCGCCAGCGCCGCGTGAACGTGACCCAAGCCGCCGTCGATCAGCAGCAGGTCGGGCAAGGGCGGGAATTTTTCATCGTCCCGATGGGCGAACCGCCGCTCCAGCACCTCCTGCATGGCGGCGTAGTCGTCGGGGCCGGTCAGCGTCTTGATGGCGAACTTGCGGTAGTCCCGCTTCAGGGGCTTGCCGTCCACGAACACCACCATGGAGGCCACCATGTCGTCACTGCCCAGATTGGAGATATCGTAGCTCTCCATCCGCCGGGGCGTTTGGGGCAACCGCGCCAGTGCCTGCAAATCAGTCAGCGCTTTGGATAGCCGCTCCGACTCGGTGGTGATGCGCTCTACCTCCTCCTTGGCGTTCTGCGCCGCCATGTCCACCAACTGGGAGCGCTCGCCCCGCTGGGGCGCTTTGACGGTCACCTTATGGCCCGCCTGCCCCGTCAGCAGGGCGGCAAAGGTCTCGCTGCCGTCAAACAGGCACGGCAGCAATATCTCCCGCGGCAGCACCGCCTTGTCCAGATAGTACTGGCTCAGCACGGCGGACAGCACCTCGCTCTCCGCCTGATCGGCGGCGGTGGGAAAAATTTCGATCTGGCGGCCCAGCAGGTCGCCGTTTTCAATGTGCAGCACCGCCGCGCCGCACCGTACCGGCCCGATGTATACGCCCCACACGTCCGTATCGGCGCACACCCCGGCGATGACCTGCTGCTGCTTGCCCAGCACCTGCAGGGCCTGCATCCGGTCACGGAGGGCCGCCGCCTTTTCAAATTCCAGCGCTTCTGCCGCCATCTCCATCTCCTGCCGCAGCCCTGCCGTCACCTGCCGCAGCTTGCCGCCCAGCAGCTCCGCCGCCTGGGCCATCCGGGAGTGATACTCCGCCTGACCGGGACCGTCGGGAGAGCAGAAGCCGTCGCATTTCCCGATGTGGTGGTTCAAACACGGCCGCTCCTTGCCGATGTCCCGGGGGAACTGGCGGTTGCAGGTGGGCAGCTTCAGCGCGGCGCATACCGCCTGCAAGGCCACCCGCGTCTCGTGCCGCCCGCCAAAGGGGCCGAAGTACCGGGCTCCGTCCTCCTCCGGCTTGTTCACCAGCGTGAACCGGGGATAGGGCGCTTTCTCATTGAGCCGCACAAAGGGATAGCCCTTGTCGTCCTTCAGCAGAATGTTGTACCGGGGCTGGTGCCGCTTGATGAGGGAGTTCTCCAGAATCAGCGCCTCGAACTCCGTGCGCACCACGATGGTATCAAAGTGATCCACCTGTGACACCATCATCCGTGTCTTTTCGTTGTGGCCGCTGCCGGACTGGAAGTACTGGCTGACGCGGTTTTTCAGCTTCTTGGCCTTGCCCACGTAAATGACCAGCCCGGTCTTGTCCATCATGATATATACGCCGGGGGAAAGCGGCAGACTGTCCGCCTTTTGCAGCAGCTCCTGTTTCGTCATGGTGCGTCCCCCCTTTCCTGACAGTGCCCTCAGTATAGCACAGCGTCCGCCGCGCCGCAAGGTTGCTTTTTGCAGTGGGGTATGATACCATCAAAGAAAAAAACACGAAAGAGGGATCGTTTTATGATACAGGATATTGCGCCACACCGGTTCGACCGGACGTATGTGATCGGCAAGCCCGACGCCAACGATATCGCCCTGTGCGTCCGCAAGGGCAAGGTGCTGCTGCGGCGCCGGGGCGAGGAGTGGGCGCTGCCACGGTTTGGCGACGGCGTCCCCACGGCGGACGCGCTGCATGTGTTCTCGCTGGACGGCGTGGACTGCTATCTGGCCCGCACACCGGACAGCGCGCCGGAGGGCACGGAGTATGTGGACGTGGGTGGTATCCGCGCCGTGCGGCCCATGGAGGTGGCCTTCGCCGCCATCACCGCCGTGCAGCTGCACCGGTGGTACGGCGCGCGGCAGTACTGCGGACGCTGCGGCCACAAGACGAAGCCCAGCGACGTAGAGCGGGCCATGGTCTGTCCGGAATGCGGCCAGATCGAGTATCCCAAGATCTGCCCCGCCGTCATCGTGGCCGTCACCCACGGGGATCAGCTGCTGCTGACCCGCTATGCCAACCGTCCCTTCCGGGGCTACGCCCTGATCGCCGGATTTGTGGAGATCGGCGAGACGCTGGAGGACACCGTTCACCGGGAGGTGATGGAGGAGGTGGGCGTGAAGGTGAAGAATCTGCGGTACTATAAGAACCAGCCCTGGGCCTTTACCGACACGCTGCTGACCGGCTTTTACTGCGAGCTGGACGGCGACCCGGCCATCACCCTCGACCACAACGAGCTGTGCGAGGGCATGTGGCTGCGCCGTGACGAGATCCCCAGCCGGGAGAACGACGTGAGCCTGACGGCGGAGATGATTGAACGGTTCCGGTTAGGCTTGGAATAAATCTGAACAAAAAGAAGCGCCGCCCCGATGGGGCGGCGCTTCTTGTAAGTAAAAAGGAAGGACGCCGTTAGCGTCCTTCCTTTTTACTTCGTGTGGAAATACAGGATACCCAGCGTTCTGGGGCCGCAGTGGCTGGATACCGTGCAGCCGGCACGGGTGTGCAGCACCTCCTCAAAGGGCTGATAGCTCCGTACCGCCGCCTCCACCTCGGCTACCTCCTCCGGAGTGAAGCCGCCGGACTCGGTGATAAAAATGCGGCGGAGATCGATATCATCCCGGCCCTCCAGCCGATCCTTCACGTATTGCAGCAAACACTTCTGATAGGCGCCCCGGTACTTTTTGCCCACGCCCATCTTGCCGTCCTTCACCTGAATGCAAGGCCGCAGAGACAGCATGTTGGCGCCCAGCGCCGCCACGCTGGAGCACCGGCCGCCCTTGCGGAGATAGCCCAACTGCTCCACCAGAAAGCTCACGTCCAGCAGCTCACGCCGCTGCTCCATCCGCTGCTGGATCTCCTGGGCGGTCAGCTGGCCATTTTGAGCCAGCTCCGCCGCCTCCAGCACCAGCAGACCGATGCCGGTAGAGAGATTGCGGGCGTCCACAGGATAGACATTGCCCACCTCCGCCGCCGCGATGCAGGCGTTCTGGTAGCAGGCGGACATGTCGCCGGAGATGTGGAAATGTACCACCGCGTCGGCGCTCTCCAGCTCCTTGCGGAAGAACTCCTCATAGTCGTACACCGCCACCGCCGCCGTGGAGCACATGCTGCCGCCCTTGGCCACATGGTCGTAGATCTCGTCGGGCGTGATGTCCACGCCGTCCACCAGCGATTCGCCGTCCCGGACGATGTACAGCGGCGCGATGCCGATGCGGTAGCGCTCTACCAGCTCGGGGGACAGGTCGCAGGTGCTGTCTGCGGAAATTTTTATATTCATATGATGCAGATTCCTTTGTTTCAATGCCCGAAAACGGGCGGGATATCTTTATGGTATCATAACGCGGGCCATACCGCAAGCTTTTTTACAGATACCGGTCGATCCGCTGGCGCAGCTGCGTCAGCTTTTCCTGCAGCTTCTGGCGGTTTTCCTGCGCCCGCAGACGGTTTTCCTGCACCTCGTCGTGCCATTGGCGCACGTCCTCATCCATGGCGGAGCGCAGCTGCTGGGGAATGGCGCGGATGCGGTTGATGGCGTCCAGCGACTCCGCCGTGCCCCGCAGCAGATCGTCCATCCGGGTATCGTGGGCCGGGTAGAGGCCGCGGCGGAAGTTGTCCAGCACCACCTCATACCGGCGGCAGGCGTTGGCAATGGAGTCCTCCCACGAAATATAAATTTCCTTTTGCGCGTTCTCGCCTACCTGCCGCATCAGCTCCCGCTGGGGCAGCAGACGGCGCAGCATGGCCGCCATGGAATCGGCGTTTTCCTCGATGAAAAAGCCGTTCTGTCCGTCGGTCACGTCCTCGGCGGCGCAGCTTCCGGCGATCAGCACGCTGGCAAGGCCGCAGGCCGCCGCCTCGCGCACCACAAGGCCGTTGGTGTCAAAGGTGGAGGGGAACAGGAACAGGTCGGCGCGGCAATACCACGCCCGGATGATCTCCCGGTCATAGCAGGGCGCCAGAAAGAATACCTTGTCGCAGAGCGCCAGCTCCTCGGCGTAGGCCCGGATGGCGTCGCCGTCGGTGCCCTTGCCCACGAACACCATGCGGAAGTCCCGGCCCTCGTCCTTCAGCTGCTTCAGGGCGTCCAGAATGATCCGTAGGCCCTTGTACCACATCATGCGGCCCACGAACAGCAGCAGCGGCACACCGTCCGGCAGGTCAATGCCCTCGCCCACGGCGCGCACCCTTTCCTCCGGCAGCCGTCCGGCGGGGAAGTCCACGCCGTTGGGCATGACGATATACTCCCCCTGATAGCCCAGCGAGCGGAGGTTCTCTCCCGCGCCGTGGCTGACCGTCCACACCTCGTCACAGGCGGAGATGTTCTCCACCAGCAGCTTGATGGAGGCCTCCTGCAACCGCTTGCTGTGGATGGCGTTGGCGATGTCGATATCGAATTTGGTGTGATAGGTGAACAACAGCGGCACATGCAGCCGCTGCCGCAGCATCCGGGCCAGCACCGTGGAGGTGACAGGACAGTGGCTGTGGATCAGGTCAATGTGACGGCCCTCTACCTGCTCCATCAGCTCCGGAGACAGGGGGAAGCCCGCCCGGTAGCCCACCAGCTTCGTCATGTCGATGCTGGGATAGCGCAGCACCGGGAAGGGATAGGCGCTGTCGTCGGCATCGGGGTAATAGGGCGTCACCACCGTGGCGTCGCCGTAGCCCTTTTGGATGACGGTGGCGTAGTTGGTGACGGCGTTGGCCACGCCGTCGATCACCGGCGGGAAGGAATCGTTGATGAGACAAATACTGCGTTTTTCGGCCATAGAAGCGGCTCCTTTCCGATGTTATTGTCAGGTGGCTCTATTATAATCGATTCCCGCTTCCGGTGCAACCGTCGGGACAGGTTTCTTTTCGATTGTATTCCCGGCGGAAAACTGGTATAATGGGGAAAAATAAGAAAAGGGAGGCGGGAGAATGGCAGACCTGAACACCAATGTGCGCTACATCAAGGGTATCGGCGAGACACGAGCCAAGGCGCTGGAAAAGCTGGGCGTCCGTACTTTGCGGGATCTGATCGGCTTCTTTCCCCGCCGCTATGAGGACCGCAGCGTCATCTATCCCATTGCGGAGCTTCCTGTGGGGGAGACGGCCTGCTGCCGGGCCATGATCGCCGCCGTCCCCACCAGCCGCCGCATCCCCGGCGGACGCACGGTGGTGAAGGTGCGGGCGGTGGACGAAACCGGCACGCTGGACGTGACCTTTTTCAATCAGGCGTACCGCCAGAGCCTTCGCCCCGGCGACAGCTTCGTGTTCTGCGGCAAGGTGGAGGGCAACCTCCTGCGCCGCCAGATGGTGAATCCCCTGATGGAGCTGGACGGGCAGCACCAGCTGACGGGCCGTATCATGCCGGTGTATCCGCTGACCAGGGGCGTCAGCCAGCTGCTGCTGCAAAAGGCGGTGCGGCAGGGGCTGGACGCGTGCCGGGAGCTGCTGCCGGACGTGCTGCCGGATGCAGTGCGCATGACCCATCAGCTGTGTTATGTCAACTATGCCTATGAGAACATCCACTTTCCCGCCAGCTTCGAGGCACTGGCCCAGGCTCACCGGCGGCTGGTGTTCGAGGAACTGTTTCTTGTCACCTGCGGGCTGCATTTGCTGCGCTCCCGGCGGGTGGACGTGGCGGGCCCGATGTGCCGCGTCGCTGACATGCAGCCCTTCTATGACGCGCTGCCCTTCCCGCTGACGGACGCCCAGTGCCGCGCCATCGGCGACGCAGTGGGGGACATGACCTCCTCGCGGCCCATGAACCGGCTGTGTCAGGGCGACGTGGGCAGCGGCAAGACCATGGTGGCCTCCGCCTGCGTGTGGTTCGCGGCCCAGAGCGGCTGGCAGTCGGCGCTGATGGCGCCCACGGAGATTCTGGCCCGGCAGCATTATGAGAATCTGTCGCCGCTGCTGGAGCGGTTCGGCATCTCCTGTGCGCTGCTGACCGGCTCCACGAAAGTGAAAGAGCGCCGCGCCATTCTGGAGGGATTGGCCGACGGCAGTATCGGACTTTGCATCGGCACCCACGCCCTGCTGACGGAGGATGTGCAGTACCAAAGGCTGGGCCTGGTGGTCACCGACGAGCAGCACCGCTTCGGCGTGGCTCAGCGGTCGGCACTGGGACAGAAGGCGGAGAATCCCCATATGCTGGTGCTGTCCGCCACCCCCATTCCCCGGACGCTGGCGCTGATCATCTACGGCGATCTGGATGTGTCCGTCATTGACCAGCTGCCGCCGGGACGGCAGAGGGTGGACACCTTCGCCGTGGACGAGCGGTATCGGGCGCGGCTGAACGGCTTCATCCGCAAGCAGGTGGAGGAGGGGCATCAGGTGTTCATCGTCTGCCCGCTGGTGGGCGACGGCGACGAGCTGCCCGACGAGCGCAAGGCCGTGACGGCCTATGCAAAGACCTTGCAGGAGGAGACCTTCCCCGACCTGAGGATCGCGGTACTTCACGGCAAGATGAAGCCCAAGGAGAAGGAGACCGTCATGGCGGCCTTTGCCGGCGGCGAGGCGGATATTCTGGTGTCCACCACCGTGGTGGAGGTGGGTGTGGACGTGCCCAACGCCACGCTGATGGTGGTGGAAAACGCCGAGCGCTTCGGCCTGAGCCAGCTGCACCAGCTGCGGGGCCGTGTGGGCCGGGGCAAAGCGAAGAGCTACTGCGTGCTGGTGTCGCAAGGCGGCGGCGAGGAGACAAAGCGCCGCCTGAAGGCCCTGACGGACACCAACGACGGCTTCAAGATCGCGGAGGAGGACTTGAAGCTCCGGGGCCCCGGCGATTTCTTCGGCCAGCGGCAGCACGGCCTGCCCATGCTGCAAATTGCCGACCTCAACTGCGACATGCTTTTGCTATCCGAGGCCCAGACCGCCGCACGGGAGCTGCTGGCCGGTGACGACCAGCTGACCGCACCGGAGCACCGGCGGCTAAAGCAGCGCATCGACGAGCTGTTTGCGCTGAACGCGGAGAGCTTAAATTAAGTTTCCTTATTTTACTATTCCCCACATAAAAAAGAGACACCGGCGGTGTCTCTTTTTGCGTTATTCCTCCGGGTTCCACAGCGCCACCGCCTCTTCCGTAAACGGGGCGTTCTGCAGATCCAGCAGCTTGGTGGTCAGCAGCCGGGAGAAGTTGGTCATCACCGCCGTGGACAGCACAAAGCTGTTGACGTCCGCCGCATCGGCGCTCTCCGCCGCCAGCAGCCGGGCCGCCATGCTCTCCACCATGGAGACGAAGACACGGGCGGAATCGGTGTACTGATCCACAAAGGCCTCGTAGGTCTTTTTCACCTCGTCCTCCGTCAGGCCGTTGGGCAGGATCTTCTGGATCTCCGACATGGTCAGGCTCTGCTTCAAGGCGCAGATCATGATCAGGTAGGCGATGTGGATGCGGTTATACTTTTTCTTCTCCGGCGCAGGCATCAGCTTCATGCGGACATAGTTGTTGATGGCGCTGGTGGTGATGATCTGCTCCTCCTTCTCCTTTTTGGGCAAAAAGGGCAGATACCGGCTCAGCAGCGTCAGCACCTGATCCATATAAAGGCCCAGCGTGGGGATCTGCTCCCATGTGGGCAGGCGGTAGTGCTGCAAATAGTGGCTCCACCGGCGAAGCTTTCCGGCCACCAGCCGGGAATCGTAAATCTCCTGCATCGTTCTTTTCTCTCTCCCGCGTGTGTATTTATCGGAATTATAGCATATACTGCGGAAAATGACAAGTCAAATCGCCGGACGCTATTGACATGTCCCGAAAACTCTATATAATAATATCATTCATTAGATATAAGAGAGGTATCTATCATGTCCTTTGTGATCTCTACCGATACATCCGCCAATCTGCCCACCGCCGAGCTGCAATGGCATCAGCTGTATCTGCTGCCGTTCTCCTATATTGTCAACGAGGTCGAGCACCAGTGCCTTGACCTGTCCGCCTTTGACGGCGGCGCCTACTACGAAATGCTGCGGCACACGCCCGCCAGCACCTCCATGATCTCCATGGATCAGTACCGCCAGCTGTGGGAGCCGTTGCTGGAGGAGGGCCACGACATTCTCCACGTGGGCATGTCCTCCGGCATCAGCGGCGCGTACCAGTCGGCGGTGATGGCCGCCCGTGAGCTGCGCGAGGAGTATCCCCAGCGGCGGCTGGTGGTGTTCGACACCCGCGCCGCCTCGCTGGGCGAGGGCATTCAGGTGCTTCACGCCGCCACATGCCGCGAGGCGGGCTATACACTGGACGAGACGGTGCGTGAGCTGGCGGAGCTGCGTCCCCGTATCCGCCAGATCTTCACCGTGGACGACCTGATGCACCTGCGCCGGGGCGGCCGGGTGTCCGGCGTCGCCGCCGCCGTAGGCACGGCCCTGCGGATCAAGCCGCTGCTGAAGGGCGACGAGGCGGGCCGCATCGTGGTGTTCGGCAAGGTGCAGGGCCGCAAGCGCTCCGTCCGTGCGCTGGCGGACAACTTCGCCGCCAACGCCGAGCTGCTGGGCCGCTGGCCCATCGGCATCGCCCACGCCGGATGCCGGGACGAGGCGCTGGCGCTGGCCGCCATGCTGAAGGAGTCTGACCCCAAGGCCCGTATCATCCTCGTGGACTACGAGCCTGTCACCGGCAGCCACGTAGGCCCCGGCGCGCTGGCCATGTTCTATGTGGCGAAGGAGCCGTGGTCTTCGGCTATTTGCTGAATACTTTTCGTTCTTTCCCGACGGACTTTGTGCGTCCTGTCCATAGACACAGTGTTGGAGATAAGCCTATAATAGCAGTAGACTTTTGAAAAGGAGAAAACACCGTATGATGCTTCGCGCCTGTTGTGATAGCTGTCTGTCCATGTGTTGCATGGGCACGCTTCGCTGTGCGCTGGAAGGTCATACGTTTTCCCGCCGCGTCAAATAGGCGCGGAAGGTGTGTTGATTCACGCAGAGGGTGTATGAGCTTTCATACACCCTCTGCTTTTTTCTACATATCATACATTGAACAAGATTTGAGAAAAAGAAAGGAACGATATCATGGCTATTTATCATTCTGTGTCGCAGCTTGTGGGCAATACCCCGCTGCTGAGCGTAGATAACTATGTCCGTCAGCGTCAGCTGCCCGCCACCATTCTGGCGAAGCTGGAGCGCTTCAACCCCGCCGGCAGCGCCAAGGATCGTATCGCGCTGGAAATGCTGGATCAGGCGGAGGCCACCGGCGCTTTGCAGCCCGGCGGCACCGTGATCGAGCCTACCTCCGGCAACACCGGCATCGGTCTGGCAGCCATGGCTGTGGCGCGGGGCTACCGGGTGATCCTCACCATGCCCGCTTCCATGAGCGCCGAGCGCCGGGCCATGCTGAAGGCCTACGGCGCGGAGCTGGTACTGGTGGAGACCGGCGGCATGGCCGGTGCCGTGACAAAGGCGGAGGAGCTGGCCGCATCCATTCCCGGTAGCTTCATCCCCAGCCAGTTCGATAACCCCGCCAACCCCGCCGCCCACTACAAGACCACCGGCCCGGAGATCTGGCGGGACGGCGAGGGTCACGTGGACATTTTCGTGGCCGGTGCCGGCACCGGCGGCACCATCAGCGGCGTGGGCCGCTACCTGAAGGAGCAGAACCCCAGCATCCGCATCGTGGCGGTGGAGCCCGCCTCCTCTCCCCTGCTGAGTCAGGGCCACGCAGGCCCGCACGGCTTACAGGGCATCGGGGCCAACTTCGTCCCCGGCAACTATGACAGCTCCGTGGTGGATGAGATCGTCACCGTCACCGACGAGGACGCTTACCGCACCGGCCGTCTGCTGGCCCGTACCGAGGGCGTTATGGCCGGTATCACCTCCGGTGCCGCTCTGTGGGCTGCCGACGAACTGGCCCGCCGCCCCGAAAACAAGGGCAAGACCATCGTGGCGCTGCTGCCGGACGATGGCAACCGTTACCTGTCCACACCCCTTTGGTCGGAGGAATAACCGTGTACGAGGAATATATCTGCAACGCGGCCCGCACAATGGCCGAAACCATGAAAAACGCTGACATTCCCATGTACGGCAGCCGCCTGCGCCTGCCTGACCGCAAGGCTATCATCACGCTGCTGAAGGAAATGCGTCAGCTGATGTTCCCCGCCTATTTCGGCGACCCCGCCCTGATGACGCTGGCGGCGGCGGACTACGCCGCGCTGCTGCTGGAGCGGATCGAAACCAGTCTCTCCCAGCAGATTGCGCTGGCGCTGCCTCTGGAAGACGAGGGCCGCGCACCCCAGATCGCCCGCGAGGTGGTGGAGCAGCTGCCCCGCATCCAGCAGCTTCTGCTGACGGATATTGACGCCATTTTTGACGGCGACCCCGCCGCCCAGAACCGGGAGGAGATCGTGCTGGCCTATCCCGGCCTGTTCGCCATCTTCGCCTATCGGGTCAGCCACGAACTGTACCTGCGCCACGTGCCCACCATCCCCCGCATGATGACGGAGTACGCCCACAGCCGCACCGGTATCGATATTCACCCCGGCGCGCAGATCGGCAGCTATTTCTTCATCGACCACGGCACCGGCATCGTGGTAGGCGAGACCACCGTCATCGGCGACCATGTGAAGCTGTATCAGGGCGTGACGCTGGGCGCACTCAGTCCCCGCGGCGGTCGCGCTCACAGCAGCGGCAAACGCCACCCCTCCGTGGGCGACGGCGCCACCATCTACTCCGGCGCGTCCATCTTCGGCGGCGAGACGGTCATCGGCGAAAACGCCGTGGTGGGCGGCAACGCCTTCCTCACCGAATCCGTGGCGGACAACGCCCGCGTGGTGATCCGTCCCCCGGAAACCTTTATTCACAATTTGTAAACAATCATTCTGTAATAAAAAACCGGTGCAAACATGCCGTATTTCCGGTTTTTTCGCGCGATGCGGTGATATGGAATAATCATTCATTATTTCTCAGAAACACCTGCAAAGTGCAGTCACCGCTTCTAAGGCAGCACTGTGCTTCACCGAAAAACAAAGAGCGGAGAGGAACCTTCCCTCTCCGCTTTTTACTTACTTATTCCGATAATCGTCGATCAGCAAGGCCAAGTGCGCCACGACGCCAGAAGGCACTCCGTCAACATTCAGTCTCGGCACACTCTCCATGCCCAGAAGATAATCTGTTGACACATTGTATAATTGAGCCAACCGTACCAGCATGTCAATGGAAGGCTGAATATTCTCATTCTCCCAGTTTGACACAGTTTGCTTGGTCACGCGCAGACGCTTGGCAACCTCTACTTGACTCCAGCCGCAGCCGCCGCGCAGTTCCTGTAATCTTTGTCCTAGCATATGGCTCCTCCAGGCGTCAATTATTTCAATACTATTGTCTCATAATTCTTGACAAATTAAAAATACTATAGTATTCTAATATTAGACTTTGTGAAAGGAGGCTGCACTATGGGTTTCCTCGGATTCAGCATCTGCTATGCCTTGGCAACGCTGGGCTATTCTGCTTTCCTGTTCAGATGAGTTAGGAAAAGCGTCCTACGTACCATGTCTCATCAACACAGTGCGGTAGGGTAACCAAAAAGCGGAGAGGGATCATCCCTCTCCGCTTTTTACGAATTGTATTGGTCTAATATCGCTTACTTGCCGAAGTAGCGGTTCAGCAGGCCCTCGAAGGCCTTGCCATGACGGGCTTCGTCACGGGCCATCTCGTGGACGGTGTCGTGGATGGCGTCCAGGTTGTACTTCTTGGCCAGCTTGGCCAGCTCGAACTTACCGGCGGTAGCGCCGTTCTCGGCGTCCACGCGCATCTGCAGATTCTTCTTGGTGCTGTCGGTGATGACCTCGCCCAGCAGCTCGGCGAACTTGGCGGCGTGCTCGGCCTCCTCCAGGCCGGCCTTCTCCCAGTACATGCCGATCTCGGGATAGCCCTCGCGATGGGCCACACGGGCCATGGCCAGGTACATACCCACCTCGCTGCACTCGCCCTCGAAGTTGGCGCGCAGACCGGCAATGATCTCCTCGCGGACCTCGGCGGGGACGTCCTCGCCGAACACCTTGCCTACGCCCACCACATGCTCGGCAGCCCAGGTCTTTTCCTCGGCCTGCAGGGTGAACTTATCGCCGCTGACATGGCACACCGGGCACTCGGCCGGGGGATTCTCGCCTTCATGAACGTAACCGCAAACAGGACAGACCCACTTTTTCATAGTAAATTTCCTCCGTTATATTCAGTATTTATTGGTTTTGGGAACCGTGGCTCCCTCATTGACTGAATGCAGTATAACACGGAATCGGGCCCTTTATAAGTTGCAATTGCAACAATCGGAAAATTTTTCCGATTGTTTTTACGCCTGGGGCGGATCGTTCTCCACCAGCGCCTTGGCGCTGGCCGCCAGACCTGCCAGGCCCTGGATCTCGCTGGGGATGATGATCTTGGTGGCCTTGCCGTCGGCCATTTTCTCCAGAGCCTCCAGGCTCTTGAGCTTGATGACCTGGTCGTTGGGGGCGTTCTCGTTGAGCATGCGCATGGCGTCGGCCAGGGCCTGCTGCACCTTCATGATGGAGGTGGCCTCGGCCTCGGCGGCCATGATCTTGGCCTGCTTGGCGGCATCGGCCCGCAGAATGGCGGACTGCTTCTCGCCCTCGGCTACCAGGATCTTGCTGGCCTTCTCGCCCTCGGCCTGCAGGATGGACTCCCGGCGCTCGCGCTCGGCCTTCATCTGCTTCTCCATGGCGTTCTGAATCTCCCGGGGCGGCAGGATGTTCTTCAGCTCCACCCGGTTGACCTTGATGCCCCAGGGGTCCGTGGCCTCGTCCAGGATGGTGCGCATCTTGGCGTTGATGGTATCCCGGGAGGTGAGGCTCTGGTCCAGCTCCAGCTCGCCGATGATGTTGCGCAGGGTGGTGGCGGTGAGGTTCTCAATGGCGTTCATGGGATACTCCACGCCGTAGGTATACAGCTTGGGGTCGGTGATCTGGAAATAGATCACGGTGTCGATCTGCATGGTGACGTTGTCCTTGGTGATCACGGGCTGGGGATCGAAATCCGCCACCTGCTCCTTCAGGCTGACCTTCTTCACCACCCGCTCAATGAACGGGACCTTCAGATGGAAGCCCACGCCCCACACGGAGTGGAACGCGCCCAGGCGCTCCACCACATAGGCCCTGGACTGCTGCACGATATAGATGTTGCGGACGATGACGATGAGCACCAGCACCACCAGAATGGCGATGGCAACCGCGCCGGGGACAGAGATGTTGCTTGGCATGTGATTTTCCTCCTGTTTTTAATATAAGTAGTGTTTACGGACTTACACGGGCTCCACGAACAGGCGCACGCCCTCCATACGGACGATCTTCACCTGTGCGTTGCGGGGAATGGGCTGGCCGCTTTCGCTGCGGGCCGTCCAGGTCATGCCGCCCACATACACCGCCCCGGTGGGCACGGCGTTGTCGATGGACTCGGTGACCCGGGCCGTCTGGCCCAGGACGCGGTCGGCGTTGGTGGCGGTAACGTCCTTGTGCAGCAGCTTCTTTACCAGGGGGCGGGTGGCCGCCAGGCACACGATGGACACCACAAAGAACAGGGCAATTTGCAGCCACACAGGGCCGCCGCAGATGGCGGCGATGAGTCCCGCCACAGAGCCCACCACGAACCAGATGGACGCCAGCCCCACGGTGACGGCCTCCACCACGCCGAAAATCACCATGGCGGCGATCCAGATAATGGTCATCATATCGGTGGTTCCTCCTTTCAGACAAAGCCCCAGCGCCAGGGCCAGGGCCAGCGTCCCGGCCACTGCACCAAGACCCAGCCACTTTTCCCGGGGGGACAGATTGGCGAAAAACGCGGACAGCGCCGTTTTCAGGGTTTTCTCCGGCAGCGGCGGCGTATCCGGCGCGGGCTGCGCCGGGGCCTGCCGGGGCACCTCCTGGGAAAACAGCTCGTCCAGGGACACCTGATACCGATTGCAGATATAGAGGATCTTTTCAATCTCCGGATAGCCCCGGCAGGATTCCCATTTGCTGACTGCCTGCCGGGATACGTTCAGCTCCGCGGCAAACTGCTCCTGGGTCAGTCCCGCCCGGCGGCGTACCTCCTGCAGCCGTTCTCCAAAGGCCATGGCTCCGTTCCTCCGTTTCTCTTTGGCCTTATCCTATCGGAAACGGGCCGCAATGTCTACCAACCTCCGTTTGCACCGGGAAAAAATCCGACGTTTTCCCCGCAACCTCAGGTTGTCATGGCTTCAGTATACTATAGTTTTGCCCGCCGCGCCACAACATTTTGAAAAAACACACGTTTTTTACAGAGCTGCCTGTTTTCCTTGACAAATACCGTTTCCCCTTGTATACTGTAGCCATCTGAACAGAAAGGTGGTGCCCAGCATGAAGAACAATACCGTCATCATCGTGCCGGGGACCATCGTGCACCCGTAACGCGCCTGCCGGGGGAGGGAGCAGGCTCATTGCGGCTGTGGGAGCGTCCTCATGGGAGGGCGCTTTTTTTGCGCCCGGAAATCGTATCGGAAAAGAGAGAGTAAAAAAAGGAAGGAAGTGTCTGCGCTTTCATGGAAACCACCCGAAAGCTGTCCCGGCGGGAGAAGCTGTCTCTCATCGGGAAGTATCTGCGCCCCTGCTGGGGGCACTTTGCGGCGGCGCTGCTGTGCGCATGCCTGGCCATGGTGTTCAACGCCCTGACGCCCCAGATCATCCGCATCACCGTGGACTCCATCCTGGGAACGGAGCCGGTCCGGCTGCCGGCATTCCTCATGCGGTGGCTGAGCTGGCCGGTGCTGGAGGCCCGGCCCCTGACGGCCCTATGGTGGGCGGCAGGCGGCGTACTGCTGACGGCCCTGCTGCGGGGCGTTTGCAGCTACGGCCAGCGGCTCCAGCTGGCCCGGGGCTCCGAGAGCTATGTCAAGGGTATCCGGGACGACCTGTACCGCCACATCCAGTATCTGCCCTTTGCCTGGCACAAAAATAACCCCACCGGCGACATCATCCAGCGCTGTACCTCCGACGTGGACGTGATCCGCCAGTTCGTGTGCAACCAGCTGGTGGAGGTGGTGCGCACGGTGTTCCTGATCGTGCTGTACCTGTGCATCATGTTCTCCATGAACCTGCGGCTCTCGCTGATCTCGGCGCTGTTCATCCCCATTGTGGGCCTGTCCTCCGGGGTATTCTACAGGAAGATCTCCGGCCGGTTCCAGGCCGCCGACGAGGCGGAGGGGGACCTGACCACCTGCGCCCAGGAGAACCTTACCGCTGTCCGGGTGGTCCGGGCCTTCGGCCGGGAGCGGTATGAGGATGAGAAGTTCAACGCCAAGAATCAGCGCTTCTCCCAGCTCTGGATCCGGCTGGGAAAGCTGCTGTCCGTATACTGGGCCTCCGGTACCCTGCTGACGTGCCTGCAGGTGATGGTCATCGTGGTGATCGGGGCCTGCGAATGCGTAGCCGGGCGGATGACCCTGGGCACCTTCGTGGCCTTCGTCACCTATAACGAGGCCCTGTCCTGGCCGGTCCGCTCCCTGGGCCGGGTGCTGTCGGACATGAGCAAGGCCGGGGTGTCCATGGACCGGGTGGGCTATATCCTCAACGCCCGGGAGGAGCGGGACCTGCCCGACGCCGTGGACGCCGCGGACGGCGACATCGTCTTTGACCACGTCAGCTTTGCCTACGATGGCCAGCCGGTGCTGGAGGACGTGTCCTTTACCATTCACCAAGGGGAGACCTTTGCCATTCTGGGGGGCACCGGCTCCGGCAAGAGCACCCTGGTCCACCTGCTGGACCGGCTGTATGACCTGCCGGAGGGCAGCGGCACCATCACCATCGGCGGGGTGGACATCCGCCGCATGAAGCGGGAGTCCCTGCGCCGTCAGATCGGCCTGGTGCTCCAGGAGCCCTTCCTGTTCTCCCAGACCGTGGGCGAGAATATCTGCGCCGTGCGGCCCGACGCGGAAAACGAGGCCATGCGCCGTGCCGCCGCCATCGCCTGCGTGGACGAGGCCATCTCCACCTTCCCCCAGGGGTACGACACCGTGGTGGGTGAGCGGGGCGTGACCCTGTCCGGCGGCCAGAAGCAGCGGGTGGCCATTGCCCGGATGCTGATGCAGCAGGCACCTATTATGGTGTTTGACGACTCCCTGTCCGCCGTGGATGCCGAGACCGACGCCAAGATCCGCACCGCCCTGCGGGACACCCTGCACAGCGCCACCGTGCTGCTGATCTCCCACCGGGTCACCACCCTGATGCAGGCCGACCGCATCCTGGTGCTGGACGGCGGCCGGGTGTCCGCCCTGGGCACCCACCGGGAGCTGATCCAACAGCCCGGTATTTACCGGGATATCTATGACATCCAGATGCGCAGCGACGACCGCGCGCTGGTGGAGGAAGGAGGGAATGCCTGATGGCTGCCTTCGACGAAAAAGAATATACAAAATCCTTTGACTGGAGCATCTGGAGGCGGCTTGCGCCCTTTGTGCGGCCCTTCCGCCGGGACTTTGTGGGGATGCTGGTGTTCAACGGCCTGTGCGCCCTGGTGGACGTGGCCATTCCCCTGTTCCAGCGCTACGCCATCCGCAACTTCATCCAGGCGGACTCCCTCCGGGGCATCGTACCCTTCTCCCTGGCGTATCTGCTGGTGATCATCCTGCAGGCCCTGTCCGTGGTGGCCTTCGCCCGCAACTCCATGACCATTGAGATGAACATGGGCCGGGATATGCGCCGGACCCTGTTTCACCATCTCCAGACCCTGTCCTTCTCCTTTTACAACGTGACCCCCGTGGGATATCTGCTAACCCGGGTCATGAGCGATACCAACCGCATTGCCGGCATGGTGGCCTGGAATCTGACGGATATTCTGTGGGCGCTGTTCTATGTGCTGGGGACCTTTGCCGCCATGCTGATCCTGAATTGGCGGCTGGCACTGGTGGTCATCGTCATCGTGCCTGTGATGGCGGTGCTCACCGGGTATTTCCAGAACCGCATTCTCCGGTGGAACCGGAAGGTCCGGAAGCTGAACTCCCGCATTACCGGCTCCTTCAACGAGGGCATCACCGGGGCCAAGACCACCAAGACCCTGGGCACCGAGGAGCAGACCGTCCGCACCTTCCGGGCGCTGACCCAGGAGATGCACAACGCCGGCATCGGCGCGGCCCGGCTCAACGCCATCTATATCCCGCTGGTGCTGTTTGCCAGCACCATGGCCGTGGCCATCGTGCTGCTGCGGGGCGGGTATATGGTGTCCGGGGGACTGCTGGAGCTGGCCACTCTATCCACCTTCACCACCTATGCCGTGGGCATTTTCGAGCCCATCCAGATGACCGCCGCCAACATCGCGGAGTTTATCTCCCTCCAGGCGTCTATCGAGCGGGTCACGGACCTGATGGACAAGGTCCCCCAGATCCAGGACAGCCCGGAGGTGGTGGAGAAGTACGGCGACGCCTTCCACCCCAAGCGGGAGAACTGGGAGCCCATCCGGGGCGAGATCGAGTTCCGGGACGTGACCTTCCGCTATCCCGACGGCGGCGACAACGTGCTGGAGCACTTCTCCCTGCACATCCCCCAGGGGGCCACCGTGGCCATCGTGGGCGAGACCGGCGCAGGCAAGAGCACCCTGGTGAACCTGGCCTGCCGGTTCTTTGAGCCCACGGAGGGGCAGATCCTCATCGACGGGGTGGATTACCGGCAGCGCAGCCAGCTGTGGCTCCACAGCAACATCGGCTATGTGCTCCAGGACCCCCATCTGTTCTCCGGCACCGTCCGGGAGAACATCCGCTACGGCAAGCTGGACGCCTCCGATGCGGAGGTGGAGGCCGCCGCCAGGGCCGTGTCCGCCGACACCGTGGTGGAGAAGCTGGACAAGGGCTGGGACAGCGACGTGGGTGAGGGCGGGGGACGCCTTTCCACCGGTCAGAAGCAGCTGATCTCCTTCGCCCGGGCCGTGCTGGCGGATCCTCGGATCTTCGTGCTGGACGAGGCCACCTCCTCCATCGACACCCAGACCGAGCAGCTGATCCAGCAGGCCATCGACCACCTGCTGCGGGACCGGACCTCCTTCCTCATCGCCCACCGGCTGTCCACCATCCGCAAGGCGGATATGATCCTGGTGGTCCGGGACGGGCGCATCGTGGAGCAGGGCACCCACCAGGAGCTGCTGCGCCGCCGTGGCTATTATCACGACCTGTACAGCAAGCAGTTCGCCGAGGAGTCTGCTGCCCGCATCCTGCAATAATTTTCCAATATCTGGAAGCCCCGGCAGCGGCGCTGCCGGGGCTTTTTCCTGCTCCGGGCCGGGCGCCTTTTCCGCATTGTCCCCCTATGACGGACACCCTCTCCATTGGCATTTTCGGCTGATTTCCCGCCTATAGTGTGCAAACTCCGTGAAAATTCTGACGAGCCATTTGCTGCGCTTGCCGATTTTTTCACATATTTGTACACTGCGCAAATACAGGCGTTTGCCGTGTCGGGCATTGTTAAAACCTTGACCGCTATTTTGCGATACGGCTTCCATTTTTTTCCAAAAACCATTGCCAAGCCCAGGGAATTTCGATACAATATTTCCCGTAATACAAAAAGAAGGAACCTGCAACATGTGATGTGGGACCAAAATTCGAGGAGGTCTTTCATGAAAGTACTCGTTATCAATGCCGGCAGCTCGTCTCTGAAATATCAGCTGCTGGATCCGGAAACCGGCCATCTGCTGGCCAAAGGCCTGTGCGAGCGCATCGGCATTGACGGAAAATTCACCTATAAGCCCCAGGTGGAGGGCAAGGCCGTGATTTCTGCGGCCGACGTGCCCATGCCCACCCACTCCGAGGCCATCCAGGCGGTGCTGGCCGCTCTGGTGGACCCGGTCAACGGCGTCATCTCCTCCATGAAGGAGATCGACGCGGTGGGTCACCGGGTGGTCCACGGCGGCGAGAGCTTCGCCAGCTCCGTTCTCATCACCGACCAGGTGATGCAGGCGGTGGAGGACTGCACCCCCCTGGCGCCTCTGCATAACCCCGCCAACATCATCGGCATCGAGGCCTGCCGGGCGGTGCTGGGCCACGACGTGCCCCAGGTGGCGGTGTTCGACACGGCCTTCCACCAGACCATGCCCGAGCACGCCTATCTGTACTCCATCCCTTATGAGTATTACGAGAAGGACAAGATCCGCCGCTACGGCTTCCATGGCACCTCTCACCGCTATGTGTCCCTGCGGGCGGCGGAGCTTCTGGGCCGCGACCCGGCGGAGCTGAAGGTGGTGTCCTGCCACCTGGGCAACGGCTCCTCCCTGGCGGCAGTCAAGGGCGGCCGCTGCGTGGACACCTCCATGGGCCTGACGCCTCTGGCGGGCCTGCCTATGGGCACCCGGGCCGGTGATATGGACGTGGGCGTGGTGGAGTTCATCGCCAACAAGTACGACATGACCATTTCCGAGGCCGTGAACCTGCTGAACAAGGAATCCGGCATGCTGGGCCTGTCCGGCGTGTCCTCCGACTTCCGGGATCTGGAGCAGGCGGCAGAGAAGGAAAATCACCGGGCCACCGTGGCCCTGGAGATCTTTGAGTACCGGGTACGCAAGATGATCGCCGAGTATGCCGCCGCCATGGGCGGCGTGGACGTGGTGGTATTCACCGCCGGCGTGGGCGAAAACGCACCCGAGACCCGGGCCCACATCCTCCACGGTCTGGAGTTCATGGGCATCACCTGCGACCCGGAGAAGAACAACTGCCGGGGCAAGGAGCAGATCATCTCCCAGGACGGCGCGCCCGTTACCGTCATGGTGGTCCCCACCAACGAGGAGCTGATGATCGCCCAGGACACCATGGAGCTGGTTCTGGATCAGGAGTAATCGCTTCAAATATTTCAAAAGGCCGCCCGGACGGGCGGCCTTTTGCTCAGCTTGTCAAAAATCCTTTTTGACAAGCTGAGCAAGCATTTTCAGAACTTTCATAAAAGTTCTGAAAATGCGGTGATTGAAAACGAAAGACACCCCTGATGGGTTTCTTTCGTAACTATCTTCCTTTCCGAA
>ENA-UERC01000844-UERC01000844.1-human-gut-metagenome-genome-assembly--contig:-NODE-844-length-20574-cov-19.195346_pt1 | contig 20574 bp, 17 predicted proteins | sample MGYA00242955_ERZ507955 | MGnify/ENA primary metagenome ERZ507955 (study PRJEB26167, sample SAMN06115394) | human gut metagenome | host: Homo sapiens | place: China:Hubei | collected 2016-04-27... | reverse complement strand
CCGCCGGTAAAGGCCAGCGGCACCGTGAACAGCACGATGAAGGGGGACAGCAGGCTCTGGAACTGTGCCACCATGACCAGATATACAAAGGGCAGGGCCAGAGCCATCCACTGCACCATTTCGTTCACCATGTAGTCGGTGCCCTCGGTCTCGCCGCCCAGCGTGGTGCTGCAGCCCTCCGGCATCTCACCGCTGGCCGCGTACTCATCCAGCTTCTTCTGCAGCACGCGGGACTGCACCATGGTGTTGTAGCCATCCAGCGTATCTGCCGTAACGGTGACAAACTCGGTCTGGTTCTCGCTGGTAATGGCATCCGGTGCGGTGCCGGTGGTCCAGCTGGCGATATCGTTCAGGGTGCAGGTACCATTGGTCACTGTGCCGTCTGCCGACATTTCGGTGGTCTCAAAGGTAAGCTCCATCATGTTTTCCTTGGTGACGGGGTCCAGATTGTCCGTGATCTGGACATCCATGGTGGTGCCGTTCACCGTGACGGGGGTCTGGGCCGTGGCGGTGGTGGTGAGCTTTGCCGCGATCTGCTGGTACACCTGCGCAACGGTCAGGCCGTAGGCGCGCACCTTGTCGCGGTCCACCTTCAGGATGATGGTGGCATCGCCGCTGCCAAGGCCGTTGTCCGCATTGGCAAAGCCCTCGGTATCGTTGACGATCTCCATTACCTTCTCGGAAACGGTGGTCAGCGTTTCCGGATCCTTGCCGTAGACCTTGACCGACAGGCCTGTGGCCAGCTGGCTGGTCAGATCATCGGTCATGCCGTACAGCTTGACCTCAGCGGTGCAATTCTCGATCTGGGACACTGCATCCTCCATGGCCTGCCGGGTCTTTTCCACCTCACGGGAGGAAAGGCTCTTGCTCATCATAACGTTGATCTTGTATCTGCCGTAGGCATTGGCGGAGTTCAGGATATCGGTAATGGCGGTGGGCAGGCCCAGCTGGCTGATATCCAGACCGGCCATGCTGGTGTCGGTGGTGATGCCCACCTCTTCCACGTTTTCTACATTCAGGGCCGCCTCTGCCACCTGACCCGCAATGGCATAGGATTCCTCCTTGGTCAGGCCGTCGGCGGTGGACAGGGTGATCTGCGCCTCGTTGCTGGTGATGCTGGGCAGCAGCTCCACGCCCATGTTCAGCACCTGCCAGCCGCTGAACACCAGCAGCACCACCGCCGCGATCAGGGGCAGGGCACGGTGCTGCAGGCACCATTTCAGACTATGGGCATACTTTTCCTGCACCTTTTCAAACCAGGCAAGGCGCTTGGGTTCAGCTTTTTTCAGCACAGTAGAGGATGCCGCCGGGACCACCGTGAGCGCCACGATGAGGGAGGCCATCAGGCAGTAACCGATGCACAGGGACATGGGCATCATCAGGCTGCGCACAATGCTGGCCGAGAACACCACCGGCAGGAACACGCACACCGAGGTAAGGGTGGAGGCCACCACCGACATGCCCACCTGTTTTGTGCCCTGCACGGCAGCGCGGGCCGCAGGCACGCCGCGGCTGCGCAGACGGTAGACGTTCTCAATGACGACCACCGAGTTATCCACCAGCATACCAATGCCGAGAGAAAGGCCGGCCAGGGTCATCACGTTCAGGTCCAGCCCGGTAAAGTACATGAGCACCACCGCGAACAGAACGGACAGCGGGATGCTGATGCCGACCACGAGGGTGGGCTTGATATCCTTCAGGAAGATGGCCAGCACGATGATGGCCAGTGCAGCGCCCACCACCATGCTGGTGAGGATGCTGTTGATGACAATGGTGATGTAGTTGCCCTGATTGGACAGCACCACCATGTGCAGGCCGTCGTATTGTTTTTCCAGCTCTTTAAATGCGGTCAGGCAGTTGTCGGAGACCTCGCCTGCACTGGAAGTCGCATTCTTATAGATTTTGAGGATGGATGCCTTTTCGCCGTTCAGGCGGGTGTAGCTGTCGGCGGAGTTATCAATGACCTCCACATCCGCCACATCAGAAAGGCGCACGTCGCCGTAGCCCTCCACATGCAGCAGCAGGGCACCGCTGATATCCTTCACACTGTTGTACTCTTCGCCGACTTTCAGCAGCCAGGACTCGCCGTCCTTATCCTGCACGTAACCGGCCGGCATGGAGAAGTTCTGGGCATAGATGAGCTGCGCCAGCGTTTCAATGTCCAGCTGCTTTGTCACATCGGCCTGTGCCAGAGCGTTGGTCTTGGCCGTCTCGTACTCTGCCTTGGCAGCCTCCAGCTGCTTTTCGTACTCGTTCAGCATTTCACGCGCTTCGGTGAACTGCATATAGGCGTTGAGCTGCTGCTGGGAGAAGCTGCCCAGCGCACCGGAGAACTCGCTCATCAGCTGCGGCACATTGTCCATGGCCTTGATGGTGCTTTCCAGCGCGTTGTAGATCACATTCAGGCTTTCCTGCAGCTGCATCTCATTGGCAAGATCTTCCGCCGTGCTGCCCTCGGAGCCGGTCTCGGTATTCACGCGCTCCTGCAGCTTCTGCAGGGCGGTAGTGAGCTTATCGGTAATGGTGCGCAGCTCAGCCACAATATCGATCAGAGAGTCGATATCCCGCATACCGGTCTCGTTGAACTTGTCCATGACCTTCTGCAGACCGTCGCGCACCTCGATCAGGGCCTGCTGGATCTCAGGCTCCTTGACCACAGCGATCAGGTCGTTCACGCTCTCCAGAAGAGCCTGCGCCTGCGCGCGCACCGTTTCCACTGCGGCGCCCACCTCGGTGCTCATCTGGCTCATGACCGAGTTGGACACCGTATTGCCAAAGTTTTTCAGCTGCTTTTCGTATTCCTTGCGTCCGGCGGTGATCTGTGCCTCGGCGCTTTCCAGCTGGGAGCGGGCTGCAGCCAGCTGGGTATCGATCAGTTCCAGCAGCTTTGCGTTGATCTCGTCGATCTTATCCTGATTGAGCTGCACCTGCACCAGCTTTTCCACCAGACCGCTGGACGAAACGCTGGACACACCGCCCTTGCGCTGCACTTCCGGCACAAGGGTGTTCTGGATAAACTCAGAAAGCTCGTACTGGTCGGCACCTTCGCGGCTGACAGCCACCGTCATGAAAGCGTTCATGTTCAGGCTGTACTCAATGATAGAGGGGGTTAGGCAGGTGCTGGGCAGGTCGCTTTTGGCCTGATCCAGCTTGTTGGACACCTTGACCAGCGCGCTGTTCATATCCGTATCCTCGGTAAACTCCATCAGCAGCAGGCTGTAGTTTTCTGCCGATGTTGCGGTGATCTTGGACACGCCCGGCACTGTGAGCGAGTTCTGCAGCACATCCGAGACCTCGCTCTCCACGCGCTCCGGGCTTGCACCAGGATACACGGTGACCACCATCAGATACGGTGTGTTCACGTTGGGCAGCAAGTTCGTATCCATCTTTGTGACCGCCACAAAGCCCAGGATCAGGATCATGACCACTGCAACCAGCACCGTAAACGGCTTTTTGACACTGAATTTTTCCATTTTCTCCTACCGTTTCTCTGCCTTGCCGCAAAGCAGGACAGCTGCTTTCCCTGCGGGAAAGGCTACACTTCAACATTTTTATTATACACGCAAGCCCCCGCCTTGCAAGAGCGGGGTGGGATTCTTTTGCGATTCTTTGGATACTTTCGCAAGATTTTAACATTTGCCGTTCCGTTTTTCCATTTTCCGGCTGCGGGTGCGACCAAATTCGGTCAGTCTTCCTTTATGGATACGCAGCAGCAGGGCAGATTGTTGCACCTTTTTAAAATTTTTCTGCTGAAGCGCCAGAGCCGCTTTTTGTTTTTTGCGTGGAAATGTGCATTTGAATATGTTATACTAGAGTACAGAATGGATCAGCAGGCTCTTTTTCGGGCCTTATCCTATAGATTCGACCAATAAAAACGAGGAACACTATGAAAAAAGTCATCTCCGTCCGTTTCAAAGAGAACGGCAAAAGCTATTATTTTGATCCCGCCGGGGCCGACATCAAAACCGGCGAATATGTGATCGTGGAGACCGCCCGCGGCGTTGAGTGCGGCGAGGTGGTGCAGGGCGTGAGGGAGATCGCCGATGCGGCAGTGCCCAAGGCCCTCAAGCCCATTACCCGCATGGCCGACAGCGTGGATATCCGCCGGATGCGCCAGAACCGTGAGGACGAAAAGCGCGCCTACCGCACCTGTCAGGAGTGCATTGCCCGCCACGGCCTGGAAATGAAGCTTGTGGAGGCCGAGTATACCCTAGACCGCTCCAAGATCATGTTCTACTTTACCGCCGATGGCCGCGTGGACTTCCGCGAGCTGGTCAAGGATCTGGCCGGTATCTTCCACACCCGCATCGAGCTGCGCCAGATCGGCGTGCGGGACGAGAGCAAGATGATCGGCGGCCTTGGCATCTGCGGCCAGCCCTTCTGCTGCAGCCGCTTTTTAAAGGACTTCCAGCCCGTCTCCATCAAGATGGCAAAAGAGCAGGGCCTTTCGCTGAACCCCACCAAGATCAGCGGTGCCTGCGGCCGGCTGATGTGCTGCCTTGCCTACGAGGAAAGCGCCTACGAGTACCTGAACAGCATCATGCCCATGGTGGGCAGCACCGTGCGCACGCCGGACGGTCTTGGCACCGTGCTGGAGGTGAACCCGGTTTCCGGCTACCTGCGGGTGCGCTGCGGCACCGAGAGCCTTTCGCCCCGTTACTATAAGGTGGGTGTGTGCGAATATATCAGCGGCGGCAAGCGTGCGCCCCGCCGCCCGGACCCGGACGACGATTACTCCGGCGTGCGCAACCCGGCCCCGGTGGTGGCTTCCTCCGACGATGGCGAAAAGCGCTGCGCGGGCGGCGGCTGCGCCCGGAAGCGCGCTGCCGAAAAGGAGTGAGGGACGCGCCGGAGGTTCTGAGGAGTTAGTCTGCTAAAACTAACTGCTCTTCGTGATTTTTGCCAAAAAACTCCTGCAAATTTGGCCATAAGTTAGCCTGTGCTTTTGTGCAACCCAACAAAAAACAGACTTTTGTGTTTTTCGGGTCACGGTTAGTCTTGCCTTTTCTCACCTGCTTTGTTAAAATGCAGGCAAGGATATGATTTCCGGAGAGACATGCACAGCCGTGCCATACATGACTCTTCATACAATACTTCGGGCACGGAGATAAAAAGGAGAGTTTATTATGGCACACAAGGTTTCTGACGCATGTGTTGGCTGCGGCGCTTGCGAGGGCGCTTGCCCGGTTGGCGCTATCACCGTTGATGGTGTTGCTTCTGTGAATGCAGACGCTTGCATCGACTGCGGCGCTTGCGAGGGTGCTTGCCCCACCGGTGCTATCACTGCTGAATAATTTTAGCAGCTGCACAAAAAACGCATCAAAAGCAGCAGGCCTGTCCAAAGCAGGTCTGCTGCTTTTTTGTTTTGCAGTAATTCGCACAAATTCCCCGAGCAATTCCACGCATTTTTTTGAGAGGGTACGGCACACTTATCTATGGAACATTCTACCGAAGTCTTGTATAATAGAACTATGGTTTATTGCTCGCCGGAGCATCGTTTTGGCTCCGACGCGCTGCTGCTGGCCCGTTTCTGTGAGCCAAAGCGCGCCCAGAAGGCCGCAGACCTGTGCTCCGGCTGCGGCATCGTGGCGCTGGAATGGCACGACCGCGGCCACCGCGGCCCCTGCATAGGGCTGGAGCTGCAGCCCGAGGGCAGCGCTCTGCTTTCCGCTGCGGTGCAGGAGCAGGACATCGGGCACATTGAGCCTGTCTGTGCCGACCTGCGTGCTTTCCGGCAGGGCGAGGGAAGTTTTGACGTGTGTGCGTGCAATCCGCCCTATTTCACGGATGGGCCTCAGAGCCAAAACGCAGCCCACGCCCTTGCCCGGCACGAGAACACCTGCACACTGGACGATGTGTGCCAGTGTGCGTTCCGCCTTTTGAAGGACGGCGGGCGCTTTGCGCTGTGCCACCGGCCGGAACGACTGGCGGAGGTGCTGGCGGTGCTGCGGGCCAACCGGCTGGAGCCGAAGCGGCTGGCCTTTGTAAAGAACAAGGCGGACGGCGCGCCATGGCTCTTCCTTGTGGAAGCGCAGAAGAACCGCAAGACCGGCCTGCGGGTGGAGCCGGATGTGTTGATCAGCGCCGGTGCGGCGTTATATGGGAGGTAAACTATGGCAGGAACTCTTTATATCGTGGCAACGCCCATCGGCAATCTGGACGATATGCCGCCGCGCGTAGCGGCCACCTTTGGCGCGGCAGACTTTATTGCCGCCGAGGACACCCGTGTGACCATGAAACTGCTGAACTTTCTGGGCCTGAAAAAGCCCATGGTCAGCTACTATGAGCACGCCCTGCAGAAGGGTGAGGGCATCCTGCGCCGCATTGAAGCAGGCGAGAGCTGTGCCCTGTGCAGTGATGCGGGAATGCCCTGCGTCTCCGACCCGGGCGAGGTGATCGTGCGGGACGCACTGGCCCGGGGCATCAAGGTAGTGCCAGTACCGGCGGCTTCCGCCTGCGTCACAGCGCTGGCCGTGTCCGGGCAGGACACCTCCCGCTGGGTGTTCGAGGGCTTTCTGCCCGTGAACCGCAAGCAGAAAAAAGAGCGGCTGGCTGAGCTTTTGCAGGAAAAGCGCACCACCATCTTTTACGAAGCGCCCCACAAGCTGCGCACCACGCTGGACGATCTGGCCAATGCCTTTGGCGCAGACCGCAGCATCACCCTGTGCCGGGAGCTGACAAAGCTGCACGAGGATATCTGGAAGACTACCCTCGGCGAGGCGGTGGAGCACTACAAGACCAACGAGCCGCGCGGCGAGTATGTGCTGGTGATGGCCGGTGCGCCGGAGACCGCCGACCCGGAGCAGGAGCTGACGCTGGAGCAGGCAGCGCAGCGGGCGCTGGAGCTGACCGGGCAGGGCTTTGGCCCCACCGCAGCGGCCAAGGCGGCGGCACAGGGCACACCTTATTCTAAAAGCGAAGTGTACAAGCAGCTGCTGGTATTGCAACAGGGCCAGCAGGCTGGTGAATGACAGCATCTCAGGTAAATGGTAATAGAGGAGGATCCCTTTTGTGACAAAGCTTCTGGTTTTGAGCGACAGCCACGGCGGACGTGCCGCCATTGAGCGCGTGCTGATGAAAGAGAGCAAAAGCATCGATGCCCTGATCTTTCTGGGCGACGGCCTGCGGGATCTGGAACTGGCTCTGACGCTGTACCCCAAGCTGCGGGCCTACTCGGTGGCGGGCAACTGCGATTACGGCGCACTGGAACCCACCGATGGCCTTGCCGCCTTTGACGGCGTGGTGATCTTTTACACTCACGGTCATATGTACGGTGTGAAATACGATCTGGATACGCTGGCAGATGCCGCATCTGCCCGGGGTGCCGAGGTGGCGCTGTTCGGTCACACCCACATCCCCCATGCAGAGACCCGCAGCAAGGTGTTCCTGTTCAACCCCGGCTCCTGCGGCCGGTGTTACACCGGGCCGGACACCTACGGCATCCTGACGCTGGACGAAGGCAAAGTGACCGCCTATGAACATAAAGAGGTACCCAAACAATGAGCATCAATGAGGTGCGCTATCTGCCGGAATGCGGCAGCACCAACGCTTACGTGAAGGAACATTTTGAAGAGTTTGGCCCGGTGGGTGCGGTGTATACCGAGAACCAGACCGCAGGCCGGGGCCGTCTGGGCCGCAGCTGGGTGAACGCCGAGGGCAAGGCCCTGTATTATACAGCAGCCATCCGGGAACCGCTGGCCCAGCCTGCCACCCTGCCGCTGCTGGCAAGCCTTGCCGTGCGCACCCAGCTCAAGCTGCGCTACAGCGTGGACTGCCAGATCAAGTGGCCCAACGACCTTCTGCTCAACGGCAAAAAGATCGTGGGCATCCTGTGCGAGGGCGTGAGCTACGGCTACCAGCAGCAGGGCCGGGGCATTTTGTGCGGCATCGGCATCAATCTGGCCCAGCCGCAGAGCTACTTTGATGCCGCCGGTCTGCCCAACGGCACCTCGCTGGCGCTGCAGGGCGCAAAGGTGGATCTTTCCACCGACCCCACATGGCTGGCCGAGGGCCTGACCGACTTTGGCTTTGACCGCAACATGTATGTGTTTGCCCGCGATGGCTTTGCCCCCTTCCGGGAGGAATACAAGGCCGCCTGCGTCAATCTGGGCCGCCGGGTCACCTTCGACCTGCCGGACGGCGGGCAGGGTGCAGGCAAAGCCGTCGATGTGGACGAAGAGGGCCGTCTGGTGGTGCGCACCGACAGCGGCGAAGTGCACGTTTTTACCGGCGAAGTATCGGTGCACGGCATCTATGGGGCCGTGTAAAAGCACTCTTTATCATAAAATATCACCGCAGGGAACTGATGAGGGCGCAGGACAGCCGCGATAGGTAAACCCTCTCAGTCACGGCTTACGCCGTGCCAGACTCCCCCTTTTGTCACCTGCGGTGACATCCGTTCCCCTCTTTGTCACCTGCGGTGACATTTCTCCCCGGCCGGGGAGAATCTGTCCCGGAGCGGGGGAAGTCTTTCCTCTCAGGGGGAGCTTTTTGCTATCCTCCGGACAGGCGCGCACGCTGTTAAAAGGCATTCTTTTCCTGCAGAACTGTTCTTCATGTGCGCACAGTTTTGGAATTATATGGAAATTTTTCGCACGCTTTTGCCCAAATTTCCCGCAAAATGCTTGAATAAACGAATTTTTTGTAAATTTCTTGTGTACATTTCCAGTTGCCAATTCAGTCATACTTTAGTATAATAGAGTACGTGCCAGCGCGTCCTTTTGGATGGGATGCGCGTGTTTAGGAAATCGGAAAACGGACAGCACAAGCGCCCTGCCCCAAAAAGCAAGGCGCTTGTGCTGTCGCAAGGAGAGCAAACATGAAAGATCAAGAATCCTTCAAGCCGTATATTCCTGCGGAAAAGATCACCGCAGAAATGACGGCGACCTCTGTGATCATGGGCATCATCCTGTCCGTGGTCTTCGGCGCTGCAAACGCTTATCTGGGCCTGCGCGTCGGCATGACTGTTTCTGCCTCCATCCCGGCAGCAGTCATTTCTATGGGCGTGATCCGCGTCCTGCTCAAGAAGAACTCCATTCTGGAGAGCAACATGGTGCAGACCATCGGTTCCGCAGGCGAGAGCCTGGCCGCCGGTGCCATCTTCACCATGCCCGCACTGTTCCTGTGGGCAAAAGAGGGCCTGTGCGACAAGCCCAGCATCCTGGAGATCACCCTGATCGCCCTGTGCGGCGGCATTCTGGGCGTTCTGTTCATGGTGCCCCTGCGCAACGCCCTGATCGTCAAGGAGCACGCCACCCTGCTGTACCCGGAAGGCACCGCCTGTGCAGACGTTCTGCTGGCCGGTGAAGAGGGCGGTGCAAACGCCTCCACCGTGTTCTCCGGCATGGGTCTGGCAGCCATCTTCAAGTTCATCGTGGATGGCCTGAAGATGATCCCCGCCGACATTGCCGTGGCCTTCAGCTCCTTCAAGGGTGCTCTGGGCATGGAAGTGTACCCCGCTCTGCTGGGCGTGGGCTACATCGTCGGTCCCAAGACCGCTTCCTACATGTTCACCGGTTCTCTGGTGGGCTGGATGGTCATTATCCCGCTGATCTGCCTGTTCGGCGCAAACATCTCCCTGTACCCGGCAGCAGCCGGCACCACCATTGCTGATCTGTATGCAGCAGGCGGTGCAGACGCCATCTGGTCCAACTACGTCAAGTATATCGGCGCAGGTGCCATTGCTACCGGCGGTATCATCTCGCTGATCAAGAGCCTGCCTCTGATCGCATCCACCTTCCGTGATGCCATGAAGAGCATGAAGGGCGGCAGTGCTTCCGGCACCTCCCGTACCGAGAAGGACCTGCCCATGCCCTTTATTCTGGGCGGCATCCTGCTCATCATCCTCATCATCTGGCTGGCTCCGGCCATCCCCGTCAGCCCGCTGGGTGCTCTGCTGATCGTCATCTTCGGCTTCTTCTTCTCCACCGTCTCTGCACGTATGGTCGGCATGATCGGCAGTTCCAACAACCCGGTCTCCGGCATGACCATTGCCACCCTGCTGATCGCTACCATGATCCTGAAGGCCACCGGCAACGTTGGCATCGAGGGCATGATCGGCTCCATGGCCATCGCCTCTGTCATCTGCATCTGCGCTGCCATTGCTGCGGATACCTCTCAGGACCTGAAGACCGGCTACCTGCTGGGTGCGACCCCGGTCAAGCAGCAGATCGGTGAGCTGATCGGCGTTATTGCCGCCGGTCTGGCCATCGGTGGTGTGCTGTACCTGCTGGACAGCGCATGGGGCTACGGCGGTGCCGAGGTCCCCGCACCGCAGGCTACCCTGATGAAGATGATCGTCGAGGGCATCATGGGCGGCAACCTGCCCTGGAACCTGGTGTTCACCGGTGTGTTCCTTGCCATTGCTCTGGAGGTCCTGCGCATCCCCGTGATGCCGTTCGCCATCGGCCTGTATCTGCCCATCTACCTGAACACCTCCATCATGATCGGCGGTGTTGTGCGCTGGTTCATGGACAGCCGCAAGAATGTTGACGCGAAGCTCAAGGAAGAGCAGACCACCCGCGGCACCCTGTTCTGTGCCGGTATGATCGCAGGCGAGGGCCTTGTGGGCATCCTGCTGGCTGTGTTTGCCGTGTTCGGCATCAGCACTGCCCTGAGCATTGATCTGGGCAACATTGGCGGCGTGGTCCTGATGATCGTGATGATCGCATGCCTGCTGGCCTTCTCCATGAAGAAAAAGAAGAACTGATGAGTAAGAAAAAGCAGTCCATCAACTATCTGGACCTCATTCCGCAGCGGGCGGAAACCCTGCGCTGGCACACAGACGAAGCCACCGGCCTTATCACCCTTGAGGTGGAGAACACCGGTGTGTTCAACACGATCGCGCAAAAAGTGTTCCATAAACCGCGCACCACACAGGTGCATCTGGACGAGACCGGCAGCTATCTCTGGCCGCTGATCGACGGCCAGAAGACCGTTGCAGACCTTGCTGAATGCATGAAGCAGCAGTTTGGCGAAAAGGCCGAACCGCTGTACCCGCGCATCATCAAGTACTTCCAGATCGTGGAATCTTACCACTTTATCAAGTTCCTCAACCAATAAGCACAAAAGAAGCGGCGCTCAGAGCCTGTTGCAAGGCACTGAGCGCCGCTTTTCTTATTCTTTTTTGCCGCTCCAATCTACCGCATCTGCGGCCATGGCATTTTATCTTCTGCGCCTTCTCTTTTTGAGGCTCAGCGATCCGCCGCCCGCGGCAAGAGTGACCGCCGTTAATGCAATGAGGATGAACAGCAGTGCACACAGCAGAAGCACTGTGGCTTTGGTGTCGGTGCGGAAATCGGAGACATACTCCTTGTGGGTCACAAGGTCTACCGTGCCCACCTCATCGCCGTCCAGATACACGGTGGCTGTACCCACCACACTGCCGCTCTTGACGGTAGCGGAAACACTTTCCGGCAGGTCGAAGGAGTAGGTGACGATATCATCCGCGTGGCCGTAGCCGCTGACCGGCGCAGCGGCATACAGCGCCACCGTCGGTTCGGTGCGGCACTTGGTCAGCGCCACGGTGGTGATCTCGGTCTGGGTGTCCACCAGCGGGCGGTCGGCAAAGCTGGCAAAGGCCCAGTCGAACAGATCATCGCACTCGGCAAAGAGGTGGTCCGGCGTATCGCAGCCAAGGATCACCAGCCCGTAGGTGTGGCCGTCCTTTTCCGCAAAGGCCACGATGCAGCGGCCTGCCAGCGTGGTAAAGCCGCCCTTGACCCACCGGACATACTCCCGGTAGTTGGCGCTCTCGCTGTTCATCAGGCTGTTGGAGCTGCTGATGGTGTGCTCAGCCTTGCGGAGGTTCGTGGCCGGCAGGACATAGCTGGCGGTGCCCGCCACCTGTGCAAAGGTCTGGTTTGCCGCACAGGCGGCGGCGATCTTTGCCAGATCCTGCGCGGTGGACACGTTGCCGTAGTCAAACAGGCCGTGGGCACAGGTAAAGTTCGTGCCGGTGCAGCCCAGCTCCTGGGCACGGGCGTTCATCTGCTTGACGAAATCCAGCACGCTGCCGCCCACATCGTAGGCAATGACGCTGGCGGCGTCGTTGGCGCTGACGATGAGCATGGCGTTCAGCAGGTCGATGCGGCGCACCGTCTCGCCGATGCGCAGGCCCATAGTGGTGCCGTTGGCGTTCTGGATATCCCGGAACTCCTGGGTCAGCGCGGTGGGCACGGTCACTTCACCGTTCAGATCCTTGCCGCTTTCCAGCAGCAGCAGGGCCGTCATGAGCTTGGTCAGGCTGGCAACATACTGCTGCTGGTCAGCATTCTGGTTCAGGATGGTCTTGCCGGTGTCGGCGTTGAACAGGTACACCGCCTCGGTCTCGCTGGCGGTCTGGATGGGCATGGGATATACCGCAAGGCCCGGCAGTGCAGCAGCAGCGGCCAGTGCCAGCGTGAGCACCAGCGCCGTCATGCGGCGGAAGATGGTGTTTTTGAACATGAGCGTGCCCCCTTGTATCTGCTTGCCGACGCACGGCAAAAATTTTTGTTTTGAAACAGCTCCTACTTGCCGGAAAGGCTTTGGCTTGCTATACTACTTTAAAGAATACCATAAACCAGCCAAAAGAGAAAGAGAGAAAGGCGGTTTTTAACAATGTTTCTGTCCTTTTGTGGAAAAGTTCCCCGCAACGAGGGGGCTGCTTTTGTAGCGCCCAACGCCACCGTGCAGGGCGATGTGATCCTGAAAGCCGGTTCCACGGTGTGGTACGGGGCCGTGCTGCGCGGCGACGACGGCACTTTGACCATTGGCGAAAACTCCAACGTGCAGGATAACGCCGTGCTGCACTGTGATGTGGGCGGGGCCGTGACGCTGGGCAGGAACGTCACTGTGGGCCACAGCGCGCTGGTGCACGGGTGCACGGTAGGGGATGGCAGCCTCATCGGAATGCACGCCACCCTGCTCAACCATTGTGTCGTGGGCAAAAACTGCATCATCGGCGCGGGTGCGCTGGTGCCGGAGGGCATGGTGATCCCGGATAACTCGGTGGCCGTGGGCGTGCCCGCAAGGGTCATCAAGCAGGTAAGCGCGGCCCAGATCGAGGCCAACCTGCACAACGCCGCCCACTACGTAGAACACGGCAAGCTTCACGCCGCCGAGCTTGCCAAGGGCTGACCCTGTGCCGATTTTACAGTTTTTTGCCACATTTTTTCGTCTTTCCGCCAAAAAGCCGACATTTTAATTGACACCTGCGGTCTTGTCTGCTATAGTGAAATTGGCAGTTTATGTCATTCTGGAATACCAGAATTTTTGTACACCGCGCTGTTTGGTTTTTATCATTGGGGGAATTTTGTAAAAAGTTCATTGCAGGATGTTTTTTCACAAAAATGTAATGACTTTTCACTTAAAATCGGGTATACTATACCTTGCGGGGAGACGGGGCCGCAACCGTCTTTCCGCACATGATTCCTCCTCACACCAAAGCAATACCCCAAACAGAAACTCCCTCCGGTGTACCGCAAGCGCCGGAGGGAGTTTCTGTTTGCATCAGCTTTTGTATTTTATGATTTCCTGCAATCAAAGGAGAGATTTTTATGTCTGAACTGATTACCCGCCGTACTTTTTTAAAGGCCACCGGTGCTGCTGCACTGGCCGTTGCCGCAAGCGGTATGCTGGCAGGCTGCGGCGAAGGTTATGGTGCAACCCCCGGCAACCCGACCCTACCCACCCTTGACACTTCCAATTACAAGGGACTTCCTAGTTGTTCCGTTGGCATGGGCGCATTCAGCGGCACTTTTGAATCAAATTCTGTGTATGAAAGTGACGGATGTCGTCACTATTATCTCTACACCGCCCTTGGTTTTCAGAGTGTAGATACTTCTTTTTCTCTCAGCAAAAACCAGATCACTTTTACATTTAAGAACGGCAAAATCTCCAAGAGAACCGCCCGCAGCCTTGACAACTTCGTTATTGACAGTGCCACACAGAAATATAAATACTTTGAAACTGTACCGATCAAAACCGGTAACTCTGTTATTCCTCTCTATGTTGATCTTGGCTCTATCTACGATGTGGACATCTCTCATGTCGGCCTCTTTACTGTCACCTACACGGATGGCTCCAATAAGGTCACCTTCTCTTACAGTTCGCCCCTTGACACTCCCACGATCGTATAATTTACAATTTAAAATCCCGGCAGATTTACATGTCTGCCGGGATTTTTCTTTTACAGCGCGCGGAACTTTGCCGCAAACACGCTGAGCACGATTTTAGGGTTCACCTGCGCGCCAAGGCGCTGGATGGCGGCTTCGGCCAGACGCAGGGCACGCTGGGCAGCAATGCCCTGCACCGGTGCGTGGGGGCTTTGCCGCAGGCCCGCAGCGGCCACCGCACGGAAGTCCGTCAGCAGGGCGGCGGCTCCGGCCTTGTCCTTTTCGTAGGCGGCCAGCAGGCAGGCTGCGGCATAGCTGTCACGGTCGGCAGCGGCCTTTGCCAGCTGCAGAGCCTTTTCCACCTGCGCGGTGCGGGCTTCGTCCTGTGCGGCGGCAAGCACCGTGCCAATGTGCCCGTCGAACAGTTCGCTGTACAGCGCGGCCGTCTTTTTGTCCACCCCCTGTGCGGCGCAGTAGCGGGCGCACTGCTCCGGCGAGACAGGAGCCACTGCAAAGCTGACGCAGCGGCTGCGGATGGTGGGCAGCACGCCTGCCAGCGAATCCGCCGTAAGCAGGAACAGCACCCCCTCCGGCGGCTCTTCCATCACCTTCAGCAGGGCATTGGCGGATTCCTCGTTCATCTTTTCCACATGGTAGAGCAGCACGGCACGGCCCTCGGCCGAAAGGCTGGTGTTGAAGATCTCGCTGCGCATAGCCTTGACCTGACTGACCAGATATTTTCCGCCTGCGCCCATACCGGCAACGCTGATCGCTTCACGCACGATGCCGGTCTCCACATGGCCGCTGTCGCGGTCGCCGGGCTTACCCACAGCACAGCAGCATTCGCCCCGCAGAAGGGCCTCAGCGGGCGCTCCGCCTGCAGGGTAAAGATAATCTGCCGCAATGCAGCGGGCCGCAAAACCGGCTCCAAGGCCCTCTTCTCCCACCAGCAGCACGCTGTGGGTCAGGCGGCGGGCTGCCAGCATCAGCTGCACGCTGCTTTTCAGTTCTGCATTGCCTTCCATGCGGTCCAGCATCATGATGTTTCTCCTTACCTTCTGTTTCTCCGCTTCCACTGCTCACGGCGTACCCATGCGCGGACGGAACGATAGACCATCGGGCCAAAGAACAGCCAGACGTTCGCCATGCTGAGCAGCAGGCTCAGCTTTTGCGGCAGCGGCGCGCCCAGAAAGCTGAGCACCCACAGTGCTGCCGCAAAAAAGCCAAAGTATTTCACCCGGATGGGGATGACAAAGAACAGCAGCACCTGCACCTCCGGGTACAGCATGGCAAAGGCCAGCAGCAGCGAAAGGGACAGGCAGTAGGTGCTGCCGGTCACGCCGGTGAGCAGACAGGCCAGCACGGTGCCCAGCATCCCGGAGAGCAGATACACCGTATAGCGGAAATCGCCCCACTCCCGTTCCAGCGCCATGCCGATGAACCATGTGAAATAGATGCCCAGCACCGCGCTGAGGATGCTGCCGCCGTAAGAGGGGATGAACGCAAAGGTGATGATGCGCCAGATCTGGCCGCGCAGCAGAAAATAGCGGCTGAGTGCCAGCCAGACACTGACGGTCTGGTTGACAAACAGCTCGATGGCCAGCACAAGGATCTGCCCGCCCACCAGAATGTTGGTCAGATTCGGGATGCCGAAGCGTCCGTATTTGCGCTCCAGCTGGTTGAGCCAATTGTTCATATAGGGTGCCTCCAACGCATTGTATTCCGATATCGGTGAGTTTTGCCGCATTTTTCTGCTGTTATTGTACCATGATTGGCCGGGGCATTCAAGGCAATGCCCCCGTGTGGAAAACTGCCGCATCTTCCGCCCAAAAATACAGCTGTCAAGCGGATCTTACGGCACAAAAGCACAACCGGAAAGTGTATGGAGTTTCCTGTCTGGAATGAACTTTTCACTTTTTCCACCGGGTTTTCCACCGTTTTTGTGAAGAAAAGGGCGAGTTTTCCATGAGGTTTTCCACTTTTTCCACCGGGTTTTCCACAACAAAAGGGCATCAGCCCTATACACACCGTAATTCAGGCCGCAGCTTTCTGGTAAGTTTTGGGCAAAAATGCGGGCATTCTGCCTTTTATAAAAAAGAAAGTCGAAGGATTTTCTTTGTATTCTACAAACCGTTTTCGGGCGGTGATTTATTTTTCTCCAATCTGGAATGAACCGGCCACAAGTTTTCAACACCGGGCCGCTGCCGTTTTTCCGTGTGGAAAAGGTGGGGAAACATGCAGTTTTCCACACCGGAAAAAGCTGCTGCTCGCGGGCGCGCCGGGAGCAAACTCCCCCAGTCTCGCTGCGCTCGACAGATTCCCCTTTTTGTCGCTGCGCGACATCTTCCCCCGGCCGGGGGAAGTCGTCCTCTGGGATGGGGCCTTTGGCAGTACGGAAAAGTTTCCGGCTAAAGTGCAAAGCTTGCGGCACGCCAGAGGCTCCCTCTTTGAGGGAGCTGGCAAAACCGTCAGGTTTTGACTGAGGGAGTTGGCATCGCGCAGCGACGACTGAGAGGGTTCGTCCTATAAAAATGCCGGGCAGTCACTTCAAGACCGTCCGGCATTGCTCTATTATTTACATCATATTGTGGAACACCAGCTGTGCGATCTGGAAATACAGGATCAGGCTGCAGGCATCCACGATGGTGGTGATGAAGGGGGTAGCCATGATGGCCGGGTCGGCACCCAGCTTCTTGGCTGCCAGCGGAAGCATACCGCCCACCAGCTTTGCCAGAATGACACTGAAGAACAGCGAAACGCTGACCACGATGGCATAGCCCATCACGTTGGCGTACTGGCCGGGGAACAGGAAGGTGTACATCAGGTAGATGCGCAGGCCGTTCACGATGCCCAGCACCGCGCCCACGATGGCAGACACCCGCAGCTCCTTGCCCAGCACCTGCAAAAAGTCGCTGGGCTCCACCTCGCCCAGAGCCAGACCACGCACCATCAGGGTGCTGATCTGGTTGCCGCAGTTGCCGGCGGTATCCATCAGCATGGGCATGAAGGAGACCAGCAGCGGCAGGCTGACAAAGGCCTCCTCATAGTGGGTGGTGACCATGCCGGTAAAAGTGGCGGACAGCATCAGGATCAGCAGCCAAGGGATGCGCTGCTTGGCGTGGGTCCAGACGCTGGTGCCAAAGTAGGTGGTGGCATCGTCGTCCGGCAGAATAGCAGCCATCTTCTGCATATCCTCGGTGCTCTCGTCGGTCAGAACGTCGATTGCATCGTCGATGGTGATGATACCCACGAACATGCCCTCGTTGTCCAGAACAGGCATGGCGGTAAAGTCGTAGCGCTGCATCTCACGGGCCACGTACTCCTGATCGTCGGTCACTTTCACAGTGACCACGTTATCATCCATGATCTCGTTGATGGGAGTATGCGGCTCTGACAGCAGCAGGCTGCGGGCAGAAACAACGCCCTTCAGGCGGTTGCGCTCCACCACGTAGCAGGTGTACACGGTCTCTGCGTTTTCGCCCTGCTTGCGGATGGCTTCAAAAGCCTGCGCCACGGTCATATCCTCGCGCAGACGGACATATTCGGGGGTCATCAGGCTGCCGGCAGAGCTTTCGGGGTAGTTCAGCAGCTTGTTCAGGCTCTCACGGGTCTGCTTGGAGGATTTTTCCAGCACCCGCTTCACCACGCCTGCCGGCATATCCTCCAGCAGGTCGGCGGCATCGTCCAGACTCATCTCTTCAATGGCGCCCACCAGCTCCACATCTGAGAAGGCGTTCACCAGATCGTCGCGGGCTTCGTCGGACATATAGGCAAAGGCCTCGGTGGCCACTTCCTTTTTGAGCAGGCGGAACACCACAAGGCGGTTGTTTTCGTCCAGCTCTTCCAGCAGCTCGGCAAGGTCGGCGGGCTGCTCTTCCTCGGTCACTTCGCGCAGCTTGACGTACTGCTTCTTGATCAGCAGCTTGAGCAGGCGGCTCTTGGTGAGCATCTCAGGGTTGGCCTTGACCTCTTCGTCGTTGGCCTCCTCTTTTTCGGCCTCGCGCATGTCCTGCTTGAGGTCTTCAGTAGCTTCCTCGTTCAGATCTTCAGCCAGCTTCTGGCGGACCTCGGCGGGGATATCAGCAGGCAGCTCCTGCACCGGCAGCGCCTGTTCCGCAGCATCAGCCGTCAGCTTTTTTTCTTCCATATCCATTGGGCGTACCTCCTCAGTTTTTACGGAACAGGAGCAGCTCCTGTATCCGGAGGACGCAGCAGATCGGGAAACAAAAAACGCGCCGCCTTGCCTGCCGGAATGCCGCAAACGCCGCATTCTGCGCACACAAAGCCGCGCCTTCCTCTGCTCTGTTTTGCGGAAAGATGCACCGTTGAAGCGGTGCTTTTCCGCAAGGCTCAGCGAAGGAGGCGAACGGTTGGGGAAAACGCAGTTGTTTTTGTTTTCTGATCCACCGCGCCGGTGGTTCTACTTCGACTATGATCCGGGTCCATTTTCCTGCGTTCACCTCCAAGTTTTCATATTCATTTTTATTATAGCGCCGCAAAAAAACGGGGTCAACCCTAAACCACCGATTTACCAGAATTTTGCAAAACAAAACACCCTCTTCCGTGTTGCGGCACACGAAAAAGGGTGTTTTGCTTGGATATTGCCTTGGTGTGAGGAGGAATCATGTTACTTGGGTAAGCGGTTGCGGCCCCGCTTCCCATGGCAAAAGTATAACAGCTTTCACAATTGAATTCGTTAAGAAGCTATGAAAAAACTGTAAAAAGGGAATGGTATCTTTTGGAAGATTTTGTGATAGAAGCTCCTCTTGACAATATTTGTTTTATCCTATATTATAATGGTAGGATGACATCAACCAGAAAGGATGCGGAAAATGTCTGCTTTTGAAGTAAATTTTTATTATAAGGCAGATGGCAGTTGTCCGGTTCGTGATTTTCTGGATACACTGGACGACAAAATGCTGGCAAAACTTTTAGGTGCAATCTCCCTGTTGGAAACCAATGGCACACAACTGCGGGAACCTTATTCCAAATCATTGGGTGACGGCATTTTTGAATTGCGTGCCAAGCAAAGCAGCAATATTACGCGCATTTTATATTTTTTCGTAGTTGGACATCAGATCATCCTGACAAACGGTTTTGTTAAAAAGACGCAGAAAACACCGCCGGAAGAAATTGCACTGGCGCAAAAATACCGCGCGGACTATTTTCATCGGAAGGAGAGTTCCTCATGAGTGATTTTCGGAATTATTTGAATGAACAATTACAGCGGCCTTCCTTTAAGGCAGAATGGGATGCTCTTCAGCCGGAGCTTACCATTGCACAGGCCATGATCGATGCCCGGAAGGAAAGTGGTCTGACCCAGAAGCAGCTTTCGGAGCGTACCGGCATTGCGCAGGCAGATATCAGCAAGTTGGAACGGGGAAACGCAAACCCTTCTCTGCGCACCCTGCAGCGCCTTGCGGCTGGTATGGGGATGAATGTCAGAATTGAATTTGTATCGAATAAATAATTTTTATTCACCAAAAACGCAAAGCCCGGAACATCCGCAGATGTTCCGGGCTTCGTATTTTTACGGAAAGAGTTTATACAAAAAATACGCCCCGGTCACCTTGCGGTAAACGGGGCGCTAAAAACGATATTCGTTTTTTACTGCGGCAAGATCCCTGCAAAGCAGGTCTTATGCAGCAGGCGGAGCAAGGTATCTGCAAGCAGACCTTATGCTCCTGACACACGCGGGGTGTGCTTTCAAGGACCCTCGCGGGCGCTTTGGTATCTCATATCCCGCTGCGGTGCTTCGCACGGAACAAAGCACCGCCCGGGAAGTGAAATCAGATAGAACTCGTATGGCGAATGCTGTACTTCAGCACATTACCTGCATGGATGGATGCGTTTCTCCGCTTCGTACCGCTGCATTGCGCAGTAACCGCCGGTACGGGGCAGCCGCCCTCTTGCATTGTGGGGCTAAGGTGCCGCAAATATCTGCATCCAAAGCGCAGAAGAATGCTTACTTGTACAGGTCGACCAGACGGGTCAGGTGCTCGTAGCGGTCGTTTGCAACTTCCTGGTTGCGTGCGAACAGCTCCTTAGCACGGTCGGGGAATGCACGAGTCAGGCGGCTGTAACGGGTCTCGTTAGCCAGCAGTGCCTGATACTTCTCGTTATCCACAGCCTTGGAGGTCAGGGTGAACGGATTCTTGCCCTGAGCCTTGTTTGCCGGGTTGAAGGTGAACAGGTTCCAGTAACCGGCCTCAACTGCCTTCTTCATCTCGTTCTGGCAGTTGGTCATGCCGCCCTTGACACCGTGCAGCTCGCAGGGAGCGTAGCCGATGATCAGAGACGGGCCGGGGTAAGCCTCAGCCTCAGCGATGGCCTTGACAGCCTGAGCCGGGTTAGCACCCAGTGCGATCTGAGCAACATAGATGTAACCGTAGGTCATAGCAATCTCGGACAGGCTCTTCTTGCTGATTTCCTTACCAGCAGCAGCGAACTGGCAGACTTCACCAATGTTGGAAGCCTT
>ENA-UERC01000842-UERC01000842.1-human-gut-metagenome-genome-assembly--contig:-NODE-842-length-20647-cov-16.646621_pt1 | contig 20647 bp, 21 predicted proteins | sample MGYA00242955_ERZ507955 | MGnify/ENA primary metagenome ERZ507955 (study PRJEB26167, sample SAMN06115394) | human gut metagenome | host: Homo sapiens | place: China:Hubei | collected 2016-04-27... | reverse complement strand
TGTCGGCATTGCGGAAACGCTGAAAGCCAACGACTAAATGGAATGGGTCGGGCGGATGAATTCCTGCCGAGACCGTGCATCCGAAACTGTCTATCATCAAGTAATCTATACATAAGGCAAGGCCCTTCGTATCAAGTCAAGAAAATGATACGAAGGGTCTCTTTTTGCTTATTGCGCTTTCAAAAATCCGGATTCAAACGCATCGGGGAAAATAAAGCGCTTCTCGCCCTGCTCAAAGCGGACGGTCACATATCCCCTGTTCAGCTCGATCACCTTGCCGATGCCGAACTTAGCGTGAGCCACAGCGCTTCCAACGGCAACGCCGGAAACATCGACCTTCGGTTTTTCAGGATGCTGGGACTTTGCGGGAGTGACCGGAGATTTCACGCCGAAGGCAGCAGTGACAAAATCCGGATTAGCCGGTGGTGTCCGAGTTGGAACGGGGGCTTTGGGCGGCTCCGGCTCCTCGTCCGCTTCCGGAACATCGGCTTCGTCGATTTCCGGTGCATTCATCGTAGACTGCTGGTTATAGAACAGCAGCTCGTACTCCTTGCGCTTCACGACGGTATCCCAGCCGCCGACATCCTCGTTTTCGTGCTTGTCCAGACCGGTGTAGGACAGGCTGGAATCCTCATAGCGCTTGAATTTAAAGATGGCATCATTCATCAGGCTGGCGTTGAACACATTCAGCTCCACCAGGAGATTAAAATCCTTCACATCCAGACCGGTCACTTTTTTGAAGAGCCCCGGCTCCAGCTGCGTGATCACATCCTTCAGAGATCGCTCCCGGTAATCCGTCAGATACATAAAGATCGGCACACGGGTGGCAAACTTGATGAGCTTCTCCTGAATCTGCTTACGCATGGATTTGTATTCTTTTTCTTCCTCGGAGAGTTCCTTTTTCTCCTCCTTGGTGAGCTCCTTGCCCTTTTCCTTCTTGGCCTTTTTCACGCTCTCCGATTTGTTGATGATGGTCTCAATATCCGAGTTCAGGCTGCGGAAGCCTTCAATTTTCATCAGGGCCTCCATGGCCTCCTTGTTCGCCATCAGTCGCCGGAGTGTGTCATTGTCCACATTGACCAGCAATGCGGATTCCCAGCGCTTGGCCAGCAGCGTGGCCGAGGTGCCGGCCATGGCGATATCCAGAATATCCTGAGCGTCGATCTGCTTCATGCTGCTGCCGTCATAGGCCAGTACGGGCAGGAAGTTAATGAATTCCGCCACCTTCTTTTCCGGGTTGCTTTCGTTCACATTCAGGCGGCAGGAATAATCCGAGATTTGCTTGAGGGCACGGTCCAGCGCAAAGTCGAAGACATAGCACTCATATTTCATAATTTGATCGGTGCTGGAGCCGGTACGCACCGTCCACGGAGACTGTACCCGGAACGCTGCCTGAAAATAGGTCTCCGGGCTTTTCAGATTCCGCAGCATAAAGATGCCCGTCCACGGCTTGACCGTAACGCCGGTGGTCAGCTTGCCGCAGGACAGCGTGATGGTCTTAGTGGTCAGCGGATCACCCATGGATTTCTGCACCGGCTCCAACGCATCCACGCCAATGCCCGCCTTGGCTCCGGCACAGACATTGATGTGGTAATCGTGGTAAAAGCTGTTCTGCTTCTGCTGAAGCAGATTGTACATGGCGTAGCAGCTGGCCACATTGGGCAAAAACCAGAAGGTATGAGACAGCACATTCAGCAACCGGGTATCGGAAAACGGCATAGGCGGGCGCTTGTCCTGACCCAGCTTCATATCGTCCACGCTGGCGGGGAGATAGGAGCCGCGAATCAGGTCCAGCCACTTCTGCACCTCGTTCTCATAGACAAACCGGGCGGTCTCCGGCTTACTTTTCTCGCCGTATTTGGCGGAGAAAAATACATTCAAATCAAATTCGTCGAACTGCCCCTGCATGGCGATCTGCCGGATGCTGTCCGGGATGCGGTAGGTCATCATCACCATCCGGGGCAGCGCTGCATAGGGGTTGTCCGCAGCCCCGTCCCAGTTTTCCTTGGCCCGCTGCTCGTCGGAATAGGTCCAGTTGTAGATTTGATCCTCGATAAATTCGCCGCTGTTGATGGCGCGGAACGGCGTGCCGGACAAGAACAGATAGTAGGATGTGGTGATGGGCAGGAAGGTCTCGTTGTAGGCGTTGTCGGCCTCGTCCTTCTTGTACTTCTCCATATCGAAGTCGTAATCCTCGTCCTCGTTGTCCATTTCAAAGAGCTTTTTGGCATTGTCCCGCCATGCGCCGAAATGGTATTCGTCAAAGATCACGATGTCCCAGTTGGTGGTATGTACCCATTCGTTCTTTGCCTTTATGCCGCCGCTCTCGTTGGTGCCGAGATAGTCCTGAAAAGAGCCGAAACAGACGATGGGGCGGGACAGGTCGGCATCCTCATAGCGCATTCCGTCTCGGCAGATGAATTGCCAGCCCTCAAAGTCCTTGTGGGTCATGAGATCTTCTTCCCACGCCGCCTCGACAGCGGGCTTGAAGGTCAACACAAGCACCTTTTTCAGCCCCATTCGTTTGGCCAGCTCATAGGCGGCGAAGGTTTTGCCGAAGCGCATTTTGGCATTCCAGAGGAATTTCGGTGCACGGTCCGGCGTATCCAGCTTGGCGGAACGAAAATAGGCGATGGTCTTGCTGACGGCAACCAAGCCACAGTTGAAGGTTGTCTTCGACCAGTGTGGTACTCCTACATACGCACTTGATTTGGCTAATGCCATCATCACTATATTGGATAAGGTAAAGGCTGCCCAGAGCAAGGATGAATATGTTGGAGTTTATCATTTCTCAAATGAGGGTGTCTGCTCCTGGTATGATTTCACCCAGATGATTGCAAGAATCGCCGGTCATACGGAATGCGATATCCAGCCATGTTATAGCTCGGAGTATCCTTCTCCTGTAACTCGTCCTGCTTATTCCGTATTGGATAAGCGAACCATCAAGGAGACCTTTGGTGTTAAGGTTCCTTATTGGGTGGATTCTCTTGAGAAGTGTTTAGATCGATTAGATATAAAAAATATTAGTTAATTTCGAGCTCTTTTAGAAAGTGGGGGAGAAATGAAAGGCAAAAATTACGAAAGGGTAGGCGATGCACTATAAGCTTTTTTAGCTAATTATAGCAAAAAAAGTAAAGTCTACTTTTCATTTAATTAAAAATAAAGAGAAATGAAAACGATTATGTTAGTTTTTGGTACTCGTCCTGAGGCCATTAAAATGTGCCCTCTGGTAAAGGAGTTCCAGAAGCATAGTGAAGAGTTTAATACTGTAGTGTGTGTAACAGGTCAGCATAGAGAAATGCTTGATCAGGTTTTGACCATTTTCGATGTGAAGCCAGATTATGATCTTAACATCATGAAACAGGGGCAGGATTTAACTGATGTAACAGCCCGAGTTCTCACAGGTCTTCGTGATGTATTTAAAGAGTGTCGTCCTGATGTCGTACTTGTACATGGTGATACTACAACATCTACTGCTGGAGCTTTGGCTGCATTTTATGCACAGATTCCTGTTGGTCACGTTGAGGCAGGATTACGTACTCATAACATCTATTCTCCATGGCCAGAGGAAATGAATCGCCAGATTACAGGCCGTATTGCAACTTATAATTTCTCTCCAACTCCTCTTTCAGAGAAAAATCTTTTGGAAGAAAAGGCTCATGGACAGATTTTTGTGACTGGTAATACCGTTATAGATGCTTTACATTTAGTAGTGGATAAGCTTAAGAACGATGTAGCCCTTGCGAAAGAGCAGGAGAATATACTTGCAAAGGCTGGTTATGATGTTGTTAGATTGAAGGATGGTAAAAAACTTGTTCTGATAACAGGTCATCGTCGCGAGAACTTTGGCAACGGCTTCATACGTATGGTAACGGCAATGAAGGACCTCTCAGAGAAATATCCAGATGTTGATTTTGTATATCCTATGCATCTCAATCCTAATGTTCGCAAGCCTATTCATGAGGTATTTGGTGAAGACTTGACTCGTCCAAACTTCTTCTTCATTGAACCATTACAATATCTTGAGTTCGTATATTTGATGGAGAAGTCAACCATCGTTCTTACAGATTCTGGTGGTATTCAGGAAGAGGCTCCTGGTTTGGGTAAGCCTGTTCTTGTTATGAGAGATACAACTGAGCGTCCAGAGGCTCTCGCCTCCGGAACTGTTCATCTTGTAGGAACTGACTACGATAAGATAATTAATGAGGTAAGCACTCTTCTTGAGAATGAAGCAGCTTATGATGAGATGAGCAAGGCTGTTAATCCTTATGGTGATGGTAAGGCATGTTCTCGAATATATAAGATTCTTAAGGAAAAAATATAGGATAAATTTTGCAAAGGTATCCCTGAAAGAGGATACCTTTGTTGAATTTTATTAGGACTACATTGAACATTTATATTGTAATACATGGTTGACGATATCAATGGATACATAATGTTTAGTTTTGAAGTATCTTTTAATTACTCTTTTCTCAAAGAGCAATCTTTATGATTTGAAAGAACATAAGTATATATAATTTCATATCAGTTTTGAATTTATATGATATTTAATACAATACATTTAAATATGTTTTTATAGATTTAAGCATTTAGAGAATTAATCACGTAAATTTGGAAGCAAATCGTTAAAATTCTCTTTAATCGTATGTTAGTAGTTTTATATATATATTAATTCTTTTGAGAATTTGTGTTTATAATCTAAATTTTTCTGAGAGGATTCTTTAGAAGAATATTTAATGTTATGAAATCTTAAAATATAGATGGTTAGTACAAAAAAAATCGCAAAGAATACTTTATATTTGTATTTTCGTATGTTTTTAATAATGTCGATTTCGTTGTATACAGTTAGATTGACATTAAAAATACTAGGAGTCGAAGATTTTGGAATATTTGGTGCTATCGGAGGTGTTGTGGCCGCTTTTGCCTCTTTGTCTGCAGTTTTATCTGGTGCATCTCAACGTTTTTACTCACTTGCATTGGGTAATGAAAGAATTACAGAAATTTCGACTATATTGTATTCAATGCTTAAGGTTTATCTTGTTGTAATTATTTTAATATTTTGTTTGGCGGGCACAATAGGAGGGTGGTTTGTTTCTAATTGTCTTAATTATCCTGTTGAGCGTGCATATGCTGTATATGTTGTTTTCTATTCTTCTCTTTTAAGCTTTCTTTTAGTTTTGGTTGCTTCTCCATTTCAAGCTTTAATTATAGCAAAAGAGGATATGGGTATTTACGCATATGTTAGCATTTTAGAGGTTTTATTAAAGTTAGCGCTAGTTTTTGGATTATCTTTCATAGACATTGATAAGCTAGTTTTATATGGCATATTGTTGTTACTAGTTCAATTGATAATTTCATTAACATACATACTTGCTGTTTTCTTCAAATATGATGAGATACGAACGAAACCACATACTTGTAGTACTATATGTAAAGAGATTTTGACTTTTTCAGGATGGACGTTATTTGGTAGCTTAGCAAATATGGCTAATGTTCATGGAATAAATATCTTATTAAATATATTTTTTGGTCCTATAGTAAATGCTGCATATGCAATAGGAAATCAAATATCTTATGCGGTGAATTCTTTTGCTGTCAATTTTTTTACCGCAGTGAAGCCGGGGCTTATTAAATCTTATGCTTCCAAAGATACGAAAAAGATGTTTAGTATATTAGAACTGAGTTCAAAATTTAGTTTTTTCTTGTTGTTTATTATGATACTTCCATTATGTCTGGAAATAGATTTAGTTCTAAAAATATGGTTAGGTAAGGTAGGTGTATATATGGAAGAATTTTCAATTTTAATGCTCCTCTATATATTGATTTTAAATATGAATAATCCTATCACAACTATAATACAAGCTGCGGGCAAAGTTAAGCTTTATCATAGTATTATTGATTCATTCACTTTGCTTTCAATACCTTTGATAATTGTTGCCATAAAATTAGGAATTGAGTCATGGAAAGTTTTTTTTATTAATATATTCATATTTGTTATAGCTCATATTATTAGAATGCAACTTCTAGAATATGTAACTGGTTATTCGAAAAAAGTCTATTTTAAAAAGGTATTATTGCCAATTGGAAAACTGGTGATATTTTCAATTTCTATTTGTCTTGCTCTTAAATTATTACCATTATATGGTATGTTTTCTTTATGTAAAATACCATTATATTGCTTTTCTATTATGTTGTTAGGATGGATTTTTTTACTAAATCAAAATGAACGTAAAAAAATTAAGTTAGTTGTTATAAATAAATTCTCTAAAAAATGATATATCTGTTAGTTTTTTTGTGTTCTTTATATTTTGTATCTCTTTATGAGAATAATGGTTGTTGTTTTGTAAAAAATAAGTGTAGTAATGTTTATATTTTAATTGGTGCTTTTATAGCACTAATGGCAGGTCTTAGGTTCTTTGTTGGCGCTGATACTGCCAATTATGTTAATGATTTTAAAACAATACCGACATTAGACCTGTTGACAAAAAAAAGTTTTGATTATTCTAGATATCGTCCTGGTTATTTGCTTTTAACATCTTTATGTAAAACTATATGTGATAACTTCGTGTTGTTACAAATGTGTGTTGCATTATTTTCGAATTATATTATTTTGAAATTTGTTTGGAAAAAATGCAATTCTCCTTTGCTGGCATTGCTTATATATTTTATAACCAATTATTTGGAGTTTAATTTTGAGATTATGCGTGAGGTGATGGCTGTAAGCTTTTCTTTGCTTTATTTCTCTAGTCTTGAAAAAAAACGTTTCTTTTTAGCTTTTGTATATTTTATATTGGCTAATATGATGCATGCATCAGCGATAATGATAATACTTTTCCCTTTTTTGTTCAAAATAAAATTTTCAAGAAAACTTGTTTGGATAGTGCTAGTCTTTTCTGTAGCTGAAATAAGTATTTATCAAATTATACCAGATATTTCAATGTATGCTGATCTTGTTTTTGGTTATGGAGAGTATGGTGAAAAATATCTTGAACGTGTTATTAACACAGATTACAATCTAAATTATTATATTTTTCATTTTACTAAATTTCTAATTCTACCTCTATCGGCTCTTTGGGTATTGAAGGATAAAGGAAAATATACAGGCTTTGTTTTGGTCTGGGTTTTACTTGGTCTGTTATCTATATTTTCTTATGCTTTTTATAGGTTTACGAATTATTTTTCACCATTTATGTGGATTTTATATTCTGAATCAATTATTTGTATTTGCAGGAGGCTTAAACCTTTAAGGTTTGGTGTTATGATTTCTGCAGTTATCATCTTGTTGTTTTTCTATCAAAGAGGTCTTCTGTCAATGAATGGAAATAATTTCTTGTATGAACGTTATTTCCCATATGAAATGGTTGGCTTTGATAATAATTATAATACTAATCAATCAAAATATTTAATTAGAAGAGGAAATTAATATGGATAGTCAAATTATTGCATTTTATCTTCCCCAATTTCATCCAACTCCACATAATGATTTGTGGTGGGGAAAGGGATTTACTGAGTGGACTAATGTTGGTAAAGCAAAACCTTTATATCCGGGACATTATCAACCTAAAGTTCCTGCTGATTTAGGTTATTATGATTTACGCTTGCCGGAAGTTAGACAAGAACAAGCAAAATTAGCCCAGAAAGCTGGTGTTACTGGTTTCTGTTATTATCATTATTGGTTTGAAAATGGTTTTGAAGAGCTTGACAAACCGTTTAAAGAAGTTGTTAATTCTGGGGAACCTAAATTCCCCTTTTGTTTGTGTTGGGCTAATGAATCGTGGTACTCTAAATTTTGGAACAAGGATGGTACTTCTTCGAAGAAAATTCTTGCAGAACAAAAGTATTTAGGAAACGAAGATCATATAAAGCATTTCTATTCTTTATTGAAGGCTTTTAAGGATTCAAGATATATCAAAATAGACGGAAAACTTCTTTTTCTGATTTATCAACCATTATCTTTTGTTGATTTTGGTGCGTTTAAAAAAATATGGAATGACTTGGCTATACTGAATGGACTTCCTGGTTTTTATTTTGTTGGTCAAACAACTGATATGTCTAAAATAAGTGCTATTTTTCAACTCGGTTTTGATGGTGTTAATCATTGTCATAGGTTGGATAATATTTTCCAATATAATAATAAAATGACTTTAGGAATGCGTTTTTTTAATCTTTGTAGAAAGATATTTCGTTTTCCCTTTGTTATTCCTTACAAATATGCAATTAAGCATAGTGTTTTTTCTGTTGATTTTCAGGAGAATGTTTTTCCAACTATGATGCCTAATTGGGATCATACTCCTAGAAGTGGGGCTGGTGGAACAGTATTACATAATTCTACCCCAGAATTATTTGAGAAGCATGCGGAATTAGTATTATCAACGTTAAATGATAAGAAGAATAAAGTCGTTTTTCTTAAGTCGTGGAATGAATGGGGTGAAGGTAATTATATGGAACCAGATTTGAAATATGGAAATGGTTATATTAATGCATTACAAAATGCAATAAATAAATTAAAATAATGAGGAAGATATATACAATTAAAGAGGATAAAGCTAATGTCCAAGAGTATTATGTGAAGATAATCTTGTCTGCTTTTGAAAAAAAAGGATTTGAAAGTTGCATTTTAGATTCTATTGATGATGCTTATAGTTTGTCCAAGGATTCAATAATTGTTTCCATTTCACATTATACTACATTTAAGTTAGCGTTGAGAGGGTTTAAAAATATATTTTATTGGGTTCAAGGCTCTTCTCCAGATGAAAGTTTTATGAGACACCATTCTTATATAAGAAAATTTGTTATTTCTTTAATAGAATATTTCGCATTGAGTAAAGCTCGATATATATTTATGGTTTCTCATGGTATGCTCGACTATTATAATAAAAAGTATCATAATGATTATTCTAATAAAACTTATATCATGCCATGTTATAATTCTGAGATAAAAAGAAATAATTTTGGTTTTTTGAATAAGTACCGTAAGAATGTTTTTTGTTATGTAGGTGGTCTTTCAGTTTGGCAATGTTTTTCTGAGACCGTAGCGTTATATAAACAAATCGAAGAAATGCTTCCTGATGCAATGTTTAAAGTTTGTACAGGGGATCAAGATAAGGCTTTGAAAATTATTCGTTCTTATGATGTTAAAAATTATGAAGTGAAGTATGTCCGCCCGGAAAAGTTGCAATCCGAGCTTTCTTCTTGTAAATTTGGTTTTATATTACGTGATATTTCTCCAGTAAATTATGTCGCAACACCAACCAAGTTATCTAACTATTTGGCTTCCGGTGTTATACCAATAGTTTCAGACTCAGTCTCTTTTTTTGAAGAAATTTTAAAAAATACTAGGTATGCTGTTGTTCTTAAAAAAGGAGAGAATGGTATAAGTAAGATCTTGGATTTATCCGAAAAAAACATTGATGCAGATGATGTTTATTATGAGTTTGAGGATTTGTTTAAACGATTCTATTGCAATGAACTTCATATAACAAATATCGTAAATGTAATAAATAAGCTTAAAATATGATAAGACTTGCTACAATAAGTGATTTAAAGGATATAGCAAAAATTCATTCTATTTGTTTTCCTGATAGTTTTTTAACTCAAGTTTCTACAATTAAAATAATAGGTTGTGATTTAATAACTTTGTTTTATGAGACCTTTATTAAGCATAATTCAGAGCTTTTTCTTGTTGCAGAAGACAGTCAAGGTGGAGTTGTAGGATTTTGTATGGGTTACTATATGGATCAAGAAGACTTGATTGCTTCTTTTTTAAAACGTTACAGACTGCTAATTATATTTCAAACTTTAGTACTTCTGTTGTCGGGAAACAAGTATATATGGATTAAGATACTTGCTAGATTCAAGCATAGACCTGTTGAATCAGATTGGAAAATCGTCAATAATAAATATGAAAGCTATAATAATAGTGATAGAGGTGATTTGCTTTCTGTTTGTGTCTTGCCAGAATTTAGAGGTAAAAAATATGCTCAAGAGTTGATGGAATCTTATTTAAAAGCTCTAAAAATAAATGGGCGTAAGATTTGTCTTCTGTCAGTAAAGCAAAATAATGAAAGGGCAATTCGTTATTACGAGCGTAATGGCTTTGAACTGTATCGTACTCGTGGTAAAGAAGGATATACTTTTATTAAATTATTATAACACGATGTCGCTATCTTTAAAAAATATAAAACGTTGGTATTTAATGCTGACTGGTCAAAGTATTTATCACGTTAATCAAAGCTTGGGATTGTATTTTTCGGAAAAATGTATACGTGGTTATTATAATAATATGATGCAGAAAGTTTTAATGGATTCTAAATATGTCTATTCTGATTTGATGCCATCATTGGATTTGGGAAATGGTCAGAAGTTTTTTTTCCCAGTCGGTATATTTCAGTATGCGTTTGGATTACTTGATCTCTATTATGAAAGTAATAATGAATTGTACTTGTCAAAGTTTCGCCAATGTTCTGATTGGGCTTTTTGTAACCAATTAGAATCTGGTGCATGGGATAACTTTTCTTATTATTATCCCACTCATCCATATGGCGCAATGGCTCAAGGGGAAGGAGCTTCGCTTCTTCTTCGAGCTTATGTCTTATTTGGTGAAGTTCGTTATCTTTCAGCTGCGCAACGTGCTATTGATTTTATGTTAAAGAGTAATAAGGATGGTGGGTGTACAGGATATGATGATAATAATGGAATTTTATTATTAGAATATCCTCATCGTAAAGCTGTTATGAACGGATTTATTTTCTCTTGGTGGGGATTGTATGATTATGTTCTTGTTACAGGTGATGAGGGGCATTATAGGCAGGTTATGATTCAAAGTTTAGATACATTAGTAAAACTTTTGCCTAAATTTAGTTCCCCTTATTGGAGTCAATATGACCTTGAAGGTCGTATAGCTAGTCCGTTTTACCATAACTTACATATAGCTCAGATGCAAGCTATGTATCAACTTACAGGAGTGCAGATTTTTGATGATTATGCAAAGCGTTGGGCTAGACAGCAAAAGAATCCTTTATGCAAAGGATTAGCGTTTTTAAGAAAGTCAATACAGAAAATATTGGAATAATGAGAGTACTTTTAGTTTCAAATCAGAGACAAAATGAGCAAGGGGTAGGAAATCCCATTATGTATAGAATGCGAGATGCTTTGGCAAAAGACGAGCGTATTGATAAGGTGGAATTCCTGCCTTTCACGAATAGTATATCATCTTTAAGAAATATTAGAAGTTTAGCAAAAAAGTATGATATAGTCCATATTCATTTTGGGGGATTATATGCATTGATAATCAGAATCGCGTTATTGGGCGTCAATGCTAAGAAGGTGATCACTTTTCATGGAACAGATATTCATGCCAAAGCATTGAAAACAGCAAAAGGATGGAAAGAACGATTGAAAATAAAAATGAATCAAAAGGCTTCTTTCCTAAGCATTCGTCTTTTTGACTCATGTGGATTTGTTGCTGCTGAAATGATTGACTATGTTCCCAAATGCTTGTCCTACATATTACAAAAGAAAGGATTTGTACAAGCGCTTGGTGTGAATTATGAAGTATTCAAACCGATAGTGAAGGAAGAAGCGATCAGGTACCTTGGATTAGAGGATAACAAGAAATATGTGTTGTTCTCGGATGTGAGTAACACAAGCATAAAGCGACGTGATATAGCTGAAAATATAGTGAAGTGTTTGGGCGGTAATTATTCTTTGCTTATAATGTGTGGAGTAAAACCACAGGAAGTACCTTACTATATTAACGCTTCTGATTTTCTGTTACTCACTAGTGATGAAGAAGGTTCACCCAATATTATCCGTGAAGCATTATCACTGAACAAATCGGTGTTTAGTGTTCAAGTTGGTGATGCTGCCAAGCAGTTGGAAGGGTTGCATAATAGTGCAATAATTAGTCGTGATCCAATAAAAGCAGCAGATAGAATTGTAAGTATTTTGCAAAAGCCTTATGTTGACTATACAAGGGATACGTTAAGAGATAGACTTAATTTTGTACGAGTAAATAGAGTTGTAGTAGATAAATATTTGAAATTATGAACAAAACGAGATTGGTCTGGATTGATTCCCTTAAGGGATGGCTAATGCTGTTGGTTGTTATGGGGCATGCTATACAGTATTGTATGAATGCAGGAGAATGTGAGTCAAATTACTGGTGGAATTTAATCTATTCTTTCCACATGCCTGCTTTTATGGCTTTAAGTGGTTTTGTTAATTATAGATCTAATAAATCCACCCCCCCACCTCATATTATAAATCATATTTTACACTTTGTAAACGAAGAACAAGGCAACTCTTGGTTCCATACCTTCTATGGTCTGTTATCAAGTGGGCTATTGACGGCTCTTTTTGCTTGGATAGTTTAGTTCATACGTTTGTTGCTGGTGGTTTCTTTTGGTTTCTTTGGGCACTTTGGGTTATAAGTATGATCTTTATAATAGGAAATGTGTTGTCAAGAATCCTTAGTATAAGACAAGAGATAATAGATGGTATGATAACAGTTGCTATTGTTTTAGTTATGGTTTTTGGAGATATTCGTATATTAGGTTTCCAGTTTATATCATATTACTTTGTCTTTTATATAATTGGATATTACTGCAATAAATATAGTAAACTATTAATAACTAACAATATATGGTTTATGATTTTTGGTGGTATGGTTTGGCTTTTTATGGCAAGCTTCTGGAATATGCATAAACTTCCCTTTTTTCTTGAAGGGATACCTTATATACCAAAATCATTATTGTTGTATGCTTATAGATTTGCGACAGCCTTTGTAGGATTATATGTGTTATTGAGTGTAGGAAATAGATTTCTAAATGGAATGAAATCATTTAATACTCAAATAGTCCATATAGGCAAAGTTTCATTAGGTCTGTATGTTATACATTTAGTAATTATCATCAGTTTGGCAAAGTGGTTGGTTGCAATGTTGCCATCATGCACTTTACCTATATTGATAGGTATAAGTTTCATATTAACATGTTGTTTGGCTATTTCTATTGTGGAAATCCTTTCACGTTTTAAAATAACAGCAAAATTATTACTTGGAAAAGTATGAAAATAGTAAATATAACAGGTGGTCTTGGTAATCAAATGTTTCAATATGCATTTGCGCTTGCTTTGAAGCACAAGCATCCCAAAGAGGAAGTGTATATTGACATACAGCATTACAATACCATTTTCTTCAAGAAGTATAAAGGTATAAATCTGCATAACGGATATGAGATTGATAAGGTATTTCCTAAAGCAAATCTTCCCGTTGCAGGTTTTAGAGAATTGGTAAAGATTTCGTATTGGATGCCTAATTATGTATTGTCTCGTTTGTGCAGGAAGTTCTTGCCAATTCGTAAAACAGAGTATATTCCTCCATATAGTTTGAATTATACCTATGATAAATATGCCATAGAACGTGTTGATGATTGCTATTATGAAGGTTATTGGCAGTCTGTACATAATTTTTTAGATATAAAAGAACAACTACAAGATATATTCGGACATCCTGAGCCTAATTCTTACAATAAAAATCTGATGAAGAAGATCAAAGAAGCGGAATCTGTAGGTATCCATGTTCGTAGAGGAGACTACTTGAATGAACCGGAATTCCGTGGTATCTGTGGAATTGAGTATTATAAGAAAGCAATACTAGATGTTATCTCGGATGGTAAGCATCATAGCTTTTTTATTTTTTCTAATGATATGGAATGGTGCCGTGAAAACTTAGCCCCTTTGTTGCAAAATTATGATTTGTTTTATGTAACTGGTAATACTGGCAAAAGCAGTTGTTGGGATATGTTCTTGATGACATGTTGTAAGGACCTGATAATTGCCAATAGTTCATTTAGCTGGTGGGGGGCTTTTTTAAATAAGTATGTGAATCGTGTCTATGCTCCATATCCGTGGCTTAATAGAGACTGTGAATTGGATGTATATGATGAATCTTGGATTAAAGTGAAGTAATAATTATGGATGAATACGGATTAGTATCAATTATCACTCCAACATGGGCGTGCGCTCCTTTTATCTGTGAGACAATAAGAAGTATTCAAGCTCAGACCTACCAGAATTGGGAGTTGCTGATACAGGATGATTGTTCTACTGATAATACATTGGAGGTTGTTAGACCTTATATGGAAATGGATAGTCGCATCAAGTATGAATGCAATCCCGCAAACAGCGGAGCTGCTGTCACTCGCAATAATGCTCTTCGAAGAGCGAAAGGTAGATGGATTGCATTCCTTGATAGTGATGACTTATGGATGCCGGAGAAATTAGAGCACCAGTTGAAGTTTATGGTGGAGAATGGTTATGCATTCTCTTATCATGAATATACAGAGATAAGCGAGGATGGCAAGGACTTAGATATCTATGTTTCAGGTTTGTCTAAAGTGGGTAAATTTGCTATGTATGCATGTTGTTGGCCTGGTTGTTTGGCTGTTATGTATGACGCAGGCAAAATTGGTCTTATTCAGATTAATGATGTCAAGAAGAACAACGATACGGCTATGTGGCTGAAAGTTGTTCAAAAGGCTGATTGTTATTTACTGAAAGAAAACCTGGCAAAGTATCGTCGTCGCAAAGTTAGCATTACTCCCAAACCATTATGGAAGCGTATTTGGGCTCATTATCCGTTGTTCCGTAAGGCAGAAGAAATGAATCCTCTTGTAGCCACTTTCTGGGTTTTTATGAATGTCTTAGGAAATGGCTGGAAGAAGATGTTTTATGTGAAGAAAAATAATTTTTAACAATTTATCTCTTGTTTTATATTTCTTTTTGATGATCCTTTAAGAAGTATATTTCAAAAAATCAAATATTATGAGTACAGATTTGAAAAGAAGAAATGTGCCTTTTTCTCCACCTGATATGACGGAGGCTGAGGCTAGTGAGGTACGTGATGCGATTATGAGCGGTTGGATTACAACTGGTCCACGTACTAAGAAATTGGAAAAGGAAGTGGCAGAGTTTGTTGGCGCGGAGAAGGCGGTTTGCCTGAACTCGCAGACAGCCTGTGCAGAAATGGCGCTGAGATTGCTTGGCGTAGGTGAAGGGGATGAGGTTATCGTTCCTGCTTATACTTATACGGCAAGTGCATCTGTTGTTAACCACGTGGGGGCAACCATCGTCTTCGTAGATGTACAGAAGGATTGTCTTGAAATGGATTATGAGGCTTTGGAGAAGGCTATCACTCCTAAGACCAAGGCGGTGATTCCTGTAGATCTCGGTGGTATCCCTTGCGATTACGACCGCATCTTCGCTATCGTGGAAAGCAAGAAGGAGATGTTTACTCCTAAGACTGATCTTCAGAAGATGATAGGTCGTATCGCTGTCTGCTGTGATGCAGCCCATGCCTTCGGTGCTTCACGTCATGGAAAGATGGTGGGTAGCATCGCTGACTTCTCTTCATTCAGTTTCCATGCTGTCAAGAACTTCACTACTGCTGAGGGCGGTGCCTTGTCTTGGAATCTTCCTTTCGGCAATGAGAAGGTGGTGAAGGATTTGGATAAGAATCCAGAGAATACCTTCAGCGGTGTACCTGAAATTGAGGGGGAGACCTGGAACGAAAACCTGTATCGCAAGGCTCAGCTGTTGAGCTTGCATGGTCAGAACAAGGATGCCTTGGCTAAGACGAAGCTGGGTGCCTGGGAGTATGACATCATCGGTACTTGGTATAAGTGCAATATGACAGACGTGGTGGCTGCCATTGGTCTGGTTCAGATGAACCGTTACAAGGGTATGCTGGAGCGTCGTCGTCAGATGATTGAGCGTTACAATGAGGCTTTCAAGGACATGAATGTAGCTGTATTGCCTCACTATAACGAGGAGCATACTTCTTCCGGTCATCTCTATATCGTTCGCCTCCTGGGTAAGACTCGTGAGGAGACAAACAAGGTGATTGAGATGATGGCTGAGCGTGGTGTGGCTACCAATGTACATTACAAGCCGCTGCCTATGATGACTGCCTACAAGAAGTTGGGCTTCGACATCAAGGATTTCCCAAATGCTTTCCACATGTTTGAAAATGAGATTACTCTGCCTCTGAACACCAAGATGACGGATGAGGACTTGGAGTATGTAATCGAATGTTTCAAGGAATGCGTGAAGTAAGATTCTATGAAGAGATTATTTGATATCATAGCATCTGGATGCGGACTCATCATATTGAGTCCGCTCCTTTTGGTTTTGGCTATCTGGATTAAGTTGGATAGCAAGGGACCGGTGTTCTACCGTCAGGTGAGAGTGGGAAGACATAACAGGGATTTCCGCATCTTCAAGTTCCGTTCGATGAGAGTAGGGGCTGATAAGGGTTCCTTGGTCACCATCGGTGGTAGGGATCCAAGAGTAACCCGTTCGGGTTATTACATCAGAAAGTACAAGTTTGATGAGCTTCCTCAGCTGATCAATGTCTTTATTGGTGATATGAGTCTGGTGGGGCCAAGACCTGAGGTTCGTCACTATGTAAACTATTGGACTCCTGAGCAAATGCATGTGCTGGATGTAAGGCCAGGAATCACTGACCCTGCCAGCATCAAGTTCAGAAATGAGAATGAGTTAATGGAGAAGGCTGCTGATCCTGAGGACTATTACATTCATGTAATCATGCAGGAGAAGATCAAACTCTATCTGGAGTATGTGAAGAATGCCAGCTTCTGGTATGACATCAAGCTTATCTTCAAGACATTTGAAGTGATCGTGAAAGAATAGCCCCACTCCATCAGGGGGGCTTTTTGCGGGCTGGGACCGCCTGGGGATAGCTTTATTTAGTGATCTTTTTCCTTAAAGAAACGATTTATGTTAGAGATAAACAAAGATTTCTTGGATTCTCTTTTTGCCAAGGCAAAGGAGAATCCTCGCTTACGCCAGAACTATGATCTTCGCACTAGTGCAGAGGATCAAAGCCAGAGAATGCTCAATGCTCTGCTGCCTGGTACTGAAGTGGCGATACATCGTCATCCCAATTCATCAGAGAGTGTCATCTGCCTTTGTGGCAGAATGGATGAAGTGATATACGAGGAGGTGGTATCGTATCTTCAGGATGGTGGGGATACCGTAAGAAAGGTCTCTTATCAAGAGATTGAGAGAATTCATCTTAATCCGAATAATGGGGTGTATGCATGCCAAGTGCCTAAAGGGGCATGGCATACGGTAGAGGTATATGAACCTAGCGTTATCTTTGAAGCGAAAGATGGGGCGTATGGGGAGGATGGGAGCGAAATTCTTCGAACCACCTAGTTCCTCCTTCCAAGGAGGACGCCACATCTCTCACCAAGCCTCTCTCTTGCCCGAAGAGAGAGGATGTAACCGCCCTCCGGTGCTCGGAACCGCTTCGCTATAAGGTTGTCGGACCATCAAAGGTCTACGCCATGTTATGCGGGCTGGGACCGCATGGAGAAAGGTGGAGACAGTATGGGAGCTTGCTATAATGGGGTTATAGATTACTGTCTTGAGGCTAATTTGCTGATAACTTGCAGATTTCTTGTGATTTTCTTGGTGGTTTCGAGAAAAAAGCGTAATTTTGGCGGCAGAAATATAAACTAAATAATAGGAGATATGAATTATGGCAATAGCTATTAAAACAATTCCAGTATTGACTGGTGATGTTGCTGAGCGCTTTATAGAGATTGCTGAGAGTAGTAGAAATACGGCCACAACAGTGATTCCTGAAGGTGCACAAGAAGCAATCCGTCGTATGATGGAACGCTCAAAAAATGTAAAGATTAAACTTCCTCTTTAATAAAGTAGGCTGGTGAATAATTATCAATTTGATATTATGGAAAGATGCGATTTCATGCCTTTAACCGCAGAACTTGCGTCTTTGCCTTTTTGTTGTGGTGAAACTGAAGGTGATAAAGACTTGGAAGATTTCTTTCATCACAATGCCTTGTTGTATGCTCAAGAGCGACTTGGTAAGACTTATTGCTTTGTCAACAATGAAGGTGAGTTCTCTGAAATCGTTGCATTCTTTACTGTATCAAATGATAGTGTAAAGACAACTTTTATTCCAAAACCTTCTGCCAATAAGGTTCAACGAACTATACCAGGTCAAAAACATCTTCGTACTTATCCTGCCGTATTATTGGGAAGACTAGGGGTTAATAAGAAATATCAAGGACGAAATTTCTTAGTTGGTCAACAAGTGATGAACTTTATCAAGACGTGGTTTGTACAGGAGGATAACAAAACAGGATGTAGATTCTTGGTTGTTGATGCGTATAATCAGCCAAAAGTTCTTAGCTTTTATGAGCGCAACAAGTTCAAGTATCTATATGCAACAGAAGAATTAGAAAGAGCTGAGCAGCATTTTCCGGAAACATCTCCGGTTTATACTAGGCTCATGTTCTTGGATTTATTGCATACTCAGATATTGGAATGTCCTATGGCTTAGATGATTGTTGATGGCATTTCCTTCATCATTAATATTAGTATAATAGAGAATGAATATGTGTAGTGAAATAGAAAAGAAATATGAACTAGTATCATGTTCTTTAGGACTTAATCCGTTTATCTATATAGATCGTGAACTTTTGGGGGCGCATTTCTGTGTTAGAATCCAAGATAATGTATATCTTCGTGTAAATTTCCCTCAATGTGCTACTCTTGACGAAAATAATTGGCATCGCTATTTTCTAACGCCAGCGGGAGAAAACTATTATAAAGAAGGTTTTTGGGGTGAAGGATATTTTTGTGGTAATGGGGAAAAGTTGATTTTGCATGCTGTAGAGTGCGAGTTCTTTTACCTTAATGATGTAAGTTGTGATTTTTACATGATTGAAGAAAAAATATTGCCGTCTTTTAATACATTTTTAAAGCGAATTAATATAGTATATCCAGATGCTATGACTTATCACTCGAAGTCTGAAGATTATTGTGATATAGGTTCTGGCTTTTCTGTTCTTGTTTCAAAGAAATCACGTCTTAAAGCCTTATCTAAAACGATTAGTTTACAAAGTAGAAATATCGTATATTTAAAACGATGCCATATTCTCAATCTTCTAAGAAGGTTTAGTTATTCTGTAAATGTAACATATGATTTGTTGTCTTCGGCAAGAAATGATTATCATCGCGGAATTTATAGATCCGTCATTCTTAATTGCAGTACAATTGTAGAGATTATCCTCAACAAACAATTAAGGGCTTATTTACAAACTAATGTAAAAGAGAATAAAATTGTGGATTATATATTTAAAAAGCTGAATGGATTTGATGCAATTGTAGAGGCTTGCAAGAAAGTCGGTTTGCAACTTTCTGTTGATTCTGGTACGATGAAAGAATTAAGGGCAATGGCGAAATTGAGAAATCGTATAATACATGGTGGATATACTCCTTCGGAAAAGGAAGCTAAAGCTGTTCTTGATCCCACTTCAAAATTTATGAAATTATGCCAAGAAGAAATTTATATTTGTTAAATGCCTATATCAGGAAAACATAAAAGAATAAGAAATTAGATTTTTAATTCATTAGTGTCCAATAAAAAATGGACACATTAATTAATCAAATAGTCCCTTAAAAAGGGGATAATCGAGTTCTTTGACATCGTTGATAATAGTCTTATCAAATAGATCTCTTAGGTGGGTATATCACCATTACAGCGTAAGGTTTTAATACTTTAAGTATTTACCTTTGTATCCGAATTCTTAAAAATCAGAATTATGGAAATAAAGGAATACTTCGAAAAGGTGATGCAGGACTTTAACCAGAACAATAGAGGTCGAAACCTGCGTAAGTCTTCTTGGTATGAATTAACTTGTTTAGTAAATCAATGATAAAATTCTATCCAAAATACAAACAATTCAAGGCTTTGGTGGATGCCAAGGACTATGAGAATGCAGTGAGGAGTGGGCTGGACTTCCTGCGTTGTTGTGAGGTTTCCAAGAAACTCATCTTGGATTTTGTGGAAGAAATAGAATATAACTATGGTAATCGTCCTGCTTTAATGAGATTGCTGAGGAGTTGATGCCCTCTAAAATCATCCCGTCCTTCTTTACCATTAAAAAAGGCTTTTTCGAAAACCTACCCGTCCTTCCTTACCCTTAAGGAAGGCTCCACCTTTCTCACCAAGCCTCTCTTCAATAGTCTTTACGCCCCCTTCGGTTCCCCCAGTTCTGGGGGACAGAAACCCTCAGGGACGAGAGGATGTAACCGCCCTACAGTGCTGTATTTGCCCCACCTGTCCCTCCCCTGCGGGAGGGTCCTTAACCCACTCCCAAGCCCTCGCCCTTTCCAAAAGGACAAGGGATGTAACCGCCCTCCGGTGCTCGGAACCGCTACGCTTTATGGTTGGCGGACCATTAAAGGTCTGCGCCATGTTGTGCGGGATGGGACCGCCTGGGGAATAGCAGTTTACTGTTAATTGTTCACAGTTGATTTTGTAGTAATTTGCTGATAACTTATAGATTTCTTGTGATATTCTTGGTGGTTTAAAGAAAAGAGCGTAACTTTGGCGGTAGAATGTTGAACTAGAATTAATAGGAGGTTAGAATTATGTATACAACTACCTCAGTTCGGGATAAGAAATAGTGCCTAAAAAAGTTGGTAATCTCCGATATTTTTTGTATCTTTGTAGGTGAAATCCAATTAGTTACAAACATAAAAAGATATCATTATGGAGATTACCAAGGACAAAGTTACAGAATTATTTTGT
>ENA-UERC01000835-UERC01000835.1-human-gut-metagenome-genome-assembly--contig:-NODE-835-length-20772-cov-38.939164_pt1 | contig 20772 bp, 25 predicted proteins | sample MGYA00242955_ERZ507955 | MGnify/ENA primary metagenome ERZ507955 (study PRJEB26167, sample SAMN06115394) | human gut metagenome | host: Homo sapiens | place: China:Hubei | collected 2016-04-27... | reverse complement strand
TTCTCGCAGCAGCAAGATGCAAGCTGCGTCTGGATAGCGGTCTGACCCGCCTGCCGTGCGTTGCCCTCCTGCATGATGGCGAGGCTGATGGCGTTGTCGCCGTTGGACACACTGCGTTCCAGACCGTTCACGAGCTGTGCGTTCTGGTAGCCGAGCTGACAGATGGCGCTGTTCACGCCCGCAAAGCCATTTGCGATGTTGGCGTTCACGCCGTTCATCTGCACCAGCTGGTCATAGCCCAGAGAGCAGATACCGCTCTGGATGCCAGCCAGAGAACGGGAAGTGTCCTGCTGGTAGAAGCCCTCAGACAAAGCCGCACGAGTATCTGCGCCGCCCTGACCGGTTGCGCCGGTGCCGACCAGATAGGGGATGTAGCTGTTCATGCCGTTGTCACCGCCGTTCCGGCCGTAGCCGCCGTTGCCCCAGCCGAAAATGATGGCGAGGATGATAACCGCCCACAGCCCTTCATTGCCGAAGAAGCCGCCGTTGTTATTACCGCCGTCCTGCCCAGCCAGATAGCCAGTTGCAAAATCGTCCATAACAAAACTCCTTTCAGTTTTGCGTTATGCTATCCCACCGCCGTGTGCGATGGGCGAAGCCAGATAAAAGCGGTTTTTGTCAAGTCCGCAAAACTGAGAAGCGTTTCGCTTAGAGGGATGCTTTACCGGGGCAGCGTCAGGTTCAGAGCGCTTGCAAGTTGGTTCAGGTCGATGCCGCGCTCTTTGGCGAGGTTTTGTGCCATCGTCCTGAGCTGCGTTTCGTTCTTACCCTGAATCAGGTTCAGGCCCTGCATGATAGGCGCGTTCTGCCCGCTTAACTGCTGGATAAGCCCCATCGGGTTCTGTCCGGCACGGGCAAGGTTCGCAAGCTGCATGATAGGGCTGTGAGTAATCATATCAAACGGAGAGGACATTGTTATTCTTCTTTCTTCGTTGCGGCAGTGGGCTTAGAAAAGCTCTTCTGCCACTTTTCCAGTTCATCCAACCTGTGAACAAGGGCGTTATACTCCTCAATAGGCACATACTGCTGTGTCGGTGCAGCAGTCTGCTGTGCCTGTTGTGCTTGTATCTGCCGCCACGCTTCCGGGCTGTAAAACTCCTGCACATAGGATTCACAGGTGTCTGGGTTCAGCCGCTTGCAGTAGATCACTCCGCTCCGCAGGTCGGGGCAGTAAGTCGGTCTGCCGTACAGATCAGACGGTATTGCCAAAAACTCTTCCCTGCTGGAAACTGGTCTGCCCAGCAGCCAACCGCCGTCCTGTACCGACTGCTGAATAGGCTGTTGCCCATTCATCGGCTGCGGACGCTGCTGCTGTGCCTGTGGCATCTGCGTGTTCGGCAGGGGAGTGGCAAGCCCTACCGTTCCCATGCCGCCGTAAGGATTGACAGGCTGCTGTGGAACGTAGGGCGCTCCGGGTGTTGGGTAATAGCTCATGGTTCATCCCTCCTATTGCACTCAGTGTACCGCAAGCGCCCGGAACGAGAGACAACGAACGACCAACGAAAGACAAACGAAGGACAAAAAGCTTGATTAGAACTAATACAACTAATACAAAATAGACAAAAAAGAAAGGCAAAGTTTGGTGGCTATGCCTGTATCAGCTGTATTAGTTTTGTGGTATAATCAGTACAACAAAAACGAACGGAGGAAACGAATATGGAAAACACTACCATCCGTAATCTCGGCAAGCTGTACCGCTTGCTGGAAGAAGCCTGCACCCCTGACCATGTAAATCAGGCAGACCTTGACAACGCAACGAGATTCCCTGTGCGTGGCGTAACGATGAAGATTACGCTGGCGCACAAGCTTCATAAAATGACCCCGGAGCTTGACAATGCATGCGCCTACGTCCTGAAGGATGTTGACCTTGAGGATGTAGAAAAGAGCTACGCACTCAAAGCGTTGCCGATGGAACAGCAAGGGTTGTTCGTGATTGGGTACAACTCGCCCGATTACAAGACGCTTGGTGTGTCCGCCGTCAAAATCAAGGCAGCCAGAGAAAGCGTAGGATTAACCATCCGGGCCTTGGCAGAAAAAACCGGGCTGTCCACTGCAACCATTCAACATGCAGAGTCCGGCAAGGCAGTCTCGAGAGTGTCTACCCTCGAAAAGATCGCAGCCGCTTGCGGCGTTACCATCGTTGATTTGCAGGGATGAGCCGCATGATATAGCCGCCATGCGAACATCGAGCGGTTTTAGGGCGATTGCATCCTCCATGCGTGGCGTATATTCCCGGAAACGCCAGGTACAAAGTTATAAGGGACGGAGACTTGCCGGGCTTCCGTGTCCCAAAAAATAAAAAATCCCCCGATGCTCCAAACGGAACACCGGGGGATTTGCTTATCCAAGCCTTATCCAAGTATTTTATCAATACTTTTCAGCCGGTAGCCTATCGCCGTCCGACTGTAATGTGTCTGTGCCGCAATGTCCGGCAGCGGGAGCCGCTCAACGTACCGCAGTAAGGCTATCTTACGGTCTACCCTCCCAAGCGGCGCGTTTTTGATTGCGGCGGTCATCTGCTGTCGGTCAAGTCCTTGCAGCGCAGCGGGCAGCACTACACGAGCCGCCGCCATAGGCAGCACCGAGCCAGAATGGCTGCGGCAGCTGTCCGAAGTTGCGCACCATATTGCCAAGCGCGGTGAACCGGTGACAAAACGTCACCAGTTTGTTGACGTTACCAAAATGGTGATGAGTTTGACTTTTGAGGCTGGAAAAGTTGAACTCATTCGTAAAAATGGCCTGTTTTAACCAATGCCGTGCGTATGTAGTGCTGCTCATAGTCTTACTCCTTACTGCTTTTCCAGCGCCGCCTTTGCCCGGTCGAAGAAAAACTGGATCACGGCGCCGATAGTCTCATCGGTGATGGCCCAGCTGATGAGCCTGCCGTATTTGCTGGTACTCAGGGCGGCCCGGAGCATCTTGACGACCCACGCCTTACGCTCTGCGCCCCTCTTTGTGCCCTGGATCTCCTGCTCTGCCCGCTCGATGAGGTCCAGCACCAGCGGCTTTACCGCTGCGCCATAGCCCAGCCGGACGCAGCCCAGGGCGTAAAAGATAAAGCCGCCCAGCATGAGCACTGCCGCCACCGGGGCGGGAATGACGCCCAAAATGTTATTGATCGTTGCCATGTATTACTCTCCTCTCTCTTTTTCGAGGTCTGCAATGCGGTGGTTTGCCACCTTTATTTGTTCTTCAAGCACCGGGACGCGCTGGGCGAAATTGTTGTGCGTCCGGACTTCCCGGGTCAGCTCTTCCAGCTTGGTTTCGGTCACCGCCTGCTGCTTGTCCAATTTGGCGTCCATGCTCTGGGCGGTGTGGTTGTTGGAGACGATCACGCCGATCAGGCTCAGACCGCCGGTGATAATGGCTATGATGATTGCTTCGCTCATGCACCCTCCCGGAGACGGGTCAGGCCCTTCTTGCGGATGATTTTCGGATAGTTGAGGGTGGTGACGTTGAGGTCTACGTTGCCCGTGATGCCCGGCACAGTGCCCTTGCTGGTGTGCTGGTGAGCGTTGTAGTTAAACGTCACGTTGGGCGTCTTGCCGGTGTAGTCGGCAAGCCAGACGTCCCACCGAGAGGACAGCCTCGCCATGTCCAGCTCATACTTGTAACCGGTGTAGGTGTACAGCTGGGCGTAAAAGCCCATCTTTTCTACCTGTTCCAGCGCATAGGCGGTGAGATTGGACAGGTCAAGCGTGGACAGCTGCTTGAGCTTGTTTTCCTCCACGTCCACGCAGATGGGGAGAGAAAACTCCTTGCCGTACACCGCCTGCCGCAGAAGGGCAAGCTCTGCATCAGCCATGGCCTCGCTGGTGGCGTAGGTGTAGTAGTAGACGCCCACGTCCAGCCCGGCAGCTTTGGCGTTGCGGTAGTTGGTTTCAAAGGTCGGGTCGATATACAGGCCGTCTGCCCGCTTGGAGAGCTTGTGATTGGTGCTCACGGTCTTGAGCATTGCCCCCTTGTAGCCCGCCGCTGCCACCTGCGCCCAGTCGATAAGGCCCTGATACCGGCTCACATCCACAAAGCGATAGGGCGGCCCGCCCTGCCAGCCGGTCACAGCCTCTGCCCCGGTGGGTTCAGGAGGCTCCGGTGCGGGCTTTGCCTCTTCGGCATCCTGCTTGTCCCCGGGGCCAAAAAGCACCCGCACCAGCTTTTCCAGAAGCTCCAGCAGCTTACCCATCGTAGTCCTCCCCCGTGATCTCCTTATACCGCTCTTCACTGATCTCGCCCTCAGTCACCCTCTTTGCCAGCTCCCGCTTGACCCCTGCACGACGGGATACGGGCATCTCTTCCCAAGTTTTAGTGCCTGCAACCAGGCGGTTTGCCCAGATTTTATCCATTTTGAAATCCTCCTTACTTGTTGACGGCGGCATCCAGCTCGCACAGCGAGTCCTCGATAGCTGCCAGTCTCTCATCAGCGGCCATGTCCTGCTCACACAGGGCATCTTCCATCTCCGCAGCGGTCTTCGCCGCCTGCTCTGCCAGAGGGCCGGTTTTGTCGGTCATCCGGTAGTGGCGGTCGATTTCGTACCAGTCATAGCAGCGCCCCTCCGCATCCTCCGCGCTGCGCAGCTTGCGGACGACCCGGAAACTGTCGGTGATGGTCTGGTCGGGATACTCCCTCTCGAGCTGGTGGTAGCCGGTCAGGCTGGTGTGAGTGTCGCCGATGGTCTTGAGGACCTCTGCGCCGCCCTCTGTGCCAAAAACATAGTCCACGTCAGGTTCTCCTTTCTCCGATGCTCTCGGACGACGTGCTTCAGGTCGCGGACGACCCGCTCTCCCCGAAACAGCCATTGATAGAGATGATAATTGTTGCAGTGCCGGAGCTGTCCGAGGCGCGAGAGCAGGCTTGCCGCCGCTCTGGGTGCGATGGGCTTCCCCTGCCGCCTGCGCTTGCGATACCGCGCCAGTGCCCGCTTGATGTGCAGCAGATTCCGCTTGCGGGGGATGGTGTACCCTCTGCCGTAGCGATAGCCTACAGCGTCCGGCAGACGGCCTTTGGTGCGCTCATAGCCACGCCGGGGCGGGGCCAGCGGCACTTTGCGCTGCGGTTTTGCCACCGGGAACACCTGCCAGTCCCCCTTGAGCCGCAGATCGTGGGCGTCAAGCCAGCCTTCGACCAGTAAGCGGAGCTTTTTCAGCTTGCGCTTGTTCGGCCCGAAAGTGGTCAGATTGTCCATGTACCGGGCGTAATGCTTGCACAGCCCGCTCTCCCGGATGAGCTGGTCGAGGGGCTGTAAGACGGCGTTGGCGAACCACTGGGAGGTGTACGTTCCCAGCTTTACGCCGTCCCGGATGATGCGCCGGATGAGGTCGAGGACGCGGCAGTCCTTGTAGAGCTGCCGCATCCGGGCCATGACGACTTCCGGGGTCAGGCTGTCGTAAAAGTGGCGGATGTCGCCACAAAACTCGTACTTCGTCCCCTTGCGGTCGTACTTCATCCATCGCTGGATGGCGTTCTTTTCCCGGTGCGGCCCGCGCTCCCGGATGGAGCCGCAGCAGTAAAAATCCATTCCCTGCATCATCCTGGGCTGCAAGACCTGGATGAGGGCGTGGTGGACGTACTGGTCGGGCCACTGGGCCGGTTCGCTGATGGTGCGCCACTTCCGGGCGTTCGCGTCCCACCGCTGGCTGACATGGGGCTTTTTCGGCTCAAAACCGCCGACGAGTATTCGCCGCAGGTCTCCCACCCGCTGCGGCTTGGCCTCCTCCACCCACGCCGTACAGGTGTTGGGCTTGTGGCCTCGATTCCAGTGGTGAGTGCGGTTCACTTCGTCGATGGCGTGCAGCAGATTATCATCTGAGATTAGCGTATCAAAGAGCTTTCCAGCTCTCTTCATTGGGATACCCTCCTTTTAGCTGTACGGACGTTCCAGCGCCCCTTGCGGGGTGTACTAGCCCGCTCCCAAAATGCCTATCTTCACCGTGAGGTGTGCGGCTGCCTGTGCCGTAAAAATGTGAGGTTGGATAAAATCAAAAAGGAAACGACAGCCGATGCACGAGCACGCGCACGAAACCGAGAAGAAGCTGACGAAGAACACACCACAGCAGGCGCCCCGGCAATAGTAACCGCCAACGCAGAGGCAGGGGTGCGAGAAGCCGAAGCCCCAGCAATCGCACGAACCCGGCAACAAAAACACCGGCAATGCACAGACAGTCCCATATAAAGTTCAGCGCCTTACGGCGCGGTTATCTGCGGGGGTTGCGACCCCCTCAGACTCCCCCGTTGGGGAGTTCCTGGAGGCGGCAGCCGACGTTCCCGCCGGCGCCCGACGTGTTGCTGTAGCTGACGCAGAACAAACCACAGCTGGAGCTGTGGCCATAGCCACCACCAACGCAGAGGCACGGGCCCGACGAGCTGAAGTTCCAGTAATCGCACGAGTACGTTGCGTCACTACCGGGCGTGGATGTGGGGATAAACATCGGGAAGCCTCCGTTTGTCTTGACCCCGAATGCGGACGGCCAGCCATTGGACGGAACGCCCACCGCCGTGCCGCCGCTGTTGTCGCTGAAGTTTGCGGGGTTGAGGATGATGTTCAGGCCGTCGCCGTTGTTGTAGCAGCCATCGCACCAGTCCCACACGTTATCCCACAGGCCCTCGATGTTGCGGTACTGCGTACCGCCGTAGGTGGCCCGGTTGCTCTGATCGGTGCCGGTATGATACGGCATCGAGTCGGTATAACCCATCGTAAAGGTGTTGCTGCTCGGACTGCATCCATAGCCGATTTTTGCCTGACTGTTCCAATCGGCAAACTCGACGATGTACAGCAGCCAGAGCGTAAACCTCATAGCAAAATCGCACTGCCAGATGGCAGAGCCGAGGCTGTGGATGTTCGTCCGGGCAGAGGAGCGAGTCATGCTTGTCAGCGGGAGGCTGCCGGTCTTGCTCTTGTAGCCGCTGGCACAGTGATACCGGCCAACGTACACCACGTCCCGCTCACCGTGACCGTCGCCTCTGTCCATGTGGGCAGGGCTGACGCTGTAGCCCTCCACCGCGCGGTCGGCGATCTGGATGCTCATACCCCTGCCGTTTTGGGTCAGCTTGTACCAAAACTTGGGGATGCTGACCATCGTGCCGCCGGTGCGCTCGCTCTTTACCATACCCGCCCAGGGCTGTAAGTTGTCGAAAGGACTGCCATAGCTGCTTGCGCCCGCGACATACGGCACAGGGTCGGTAAAGTCCGCCGCCTCGTCGGTGCGGCTCCACTTGGTGGTGCTGGTGCCATCCCAGCTTGCGCCGTAGATGTGGGCATAGGCCAGCTCAAGGGGGTAGTCCCTGTACTCGCTCACTTCCACGGTGCCTTCGGTGGTCTCATCGCCCAGCGTGGCCGTCACGGTCCATGTGCCAGCGATGGGCAGATAGAGCTTGATGCTGCCGCTCTCCGGTACGGTGCCGGTCACGGTCTTATCCCCGCACTGGGCGGTGACGGTGCTGCCCGCCTTGACCGTCACAGTCAGGGTGTAGTAGGTCAGGGTCAGGGTCTTGGTGCGGCAGTATTCCGCCTGCACCGTCTCCGTGGCCGCGCCGGTGCCGAGCGTGGCGGTGACAGTCCACTCTCCGTCGTGGGGCAGGGCCGCAGAAAAGCTGCCCCCGGTGGCCGTGCCAGTTACCTTTTTGTCCCCGCTGACTGCGGTGACGGTGCTTCCTGCCTCCGTCTGCACCACCAGCCGGGGCAGTACGATGCTGCCTACAGCCGCAGCGTCCGCGGCAGCTCCGGAGATGGTGAGGGTCTTGTCGGTCTCGATTTTGATAGCGTTGATGCGGTCGCCGGTGGCTTTGGCGTCTGCGGGTGCGCCCGAGATGGTAAGGGTGGGGTCGGTGCTTACGATAGCCGCTGCATTGTCCGCATACTGCTTCGCCGCAGCTTCACTCTTCGCCGCAGCGTCTTTGCTTTTTTCCGAAGAGTTTGCGGCTAATTCAGCAGCGTTTTTTGCGGTTGACGCAACGGTTGCGGCGGCTTCCGCCTTTTCCCTTGCAATGTCAGCCCCTGCAACATCGCTTAGAGTGTTGAGGGTGTCGGCGTTCATTGGAGTACCCTCGACAACGGGTTCATCATTACGAATCAAAGTGATGATTTCTGATGTGCCATCAGATTTCATCATAGTCCAACGCCCGGGATATTTTGCTTTTCGGTCAACAAAATGCATAATAGGGTTCACCTCCGCATATTGTATCTGAACAATAAAGTAAATGGTCCTTTGCCATCGCTTCAATGTCAGACAAAACTTTTTCTACTTGATTGATAACCGCAAAATGATAACTCAGCGCCTCGGGAACTCCCGGGGTAGAACTTTTGCCGCTGCATTTGGAACGAATGGCTTTCACGTTATCAATCCACCGAGTGGCATCCGCAATGGTCAGATAATCATTGATTGTCCAACCAGCTTCCACAGGCACAGTTAAACCGATTGTTCCTGAAAAAATAAGCTTGCTGTCGTCGCCGTAATAAGCGCTTCCATTTGTAATGTTGACGTAGTCGTTTGCGACGACCCATGAGGGCTCGACAGAGGGCGGGTAGAAGTTGTTGGAGGCGGCGAAATAGAGCTGGTATTCGACGCCCTTTTCCAGCGGGAAATCGCCCATGTCCAGCACAACGTCGTTGTAGCCGCGGACAATGTCGATGAACTTGTCTGCCAGGGCGGTCGTGGAGCCATACTTGCGCAGGACAGTGCGCATCGTACCCGGCACATAGCCCTTGACGCGGAATTCCAGCGAGCGGAGTCGCAGGCCCGCTTTCTTGGCCGTCAGCGGCATGAAGAACTCATACTTGGCGGGATAAGTGTCCCACGCAGGAATGTCGCCGCTTTCATTTTTCGCAGTAACAACTTGAATGTTTTGCTGTACAATCCTTGCAGAATAAGATGCGCCAACGATTTCAGCAAGTTCTTTGATTCCGTTTTCAATGCGGTTGTAATCCGTATAACTCAGAGCGCCCTTCATGCCTGCGGCCCACTCGGCCTGTTCTTCCTCTGTCCATGTGCCACTTCTCGCCTTTGCGGTCAGCTCTTTTACCCGGTCTATATCTGCCTGCGTTCGGTCTGTAATCCATGTTGCCATGTAATCGCCTTTCAAAAAACTAATTTGCCATTGACATCTATTTGTGTGGTTTCGGGCAGGGTAAACGAAGGATGTGCGCAATAATAGAGCAAATTAGGCCCAAGGGCAGCCGTATGACCCCACAATACTGAAAATCCAGAACTTCCGTCGATGACAGTGTCTTCAAGAGTTGTAACCATTCTACTCAGAAAATCTTTACGGTCGCTGGAATGGTAGTAAGAGGCATACTCGGCACTATAAAGGAAAGGAGTTCGAGTGAACACACGGCAGCTACCATCAGTGATAGCTGCGTTATCAGCAGCAAGCATGGATTTCAATATGTCTTTGGCCTGCGGGAACGAAGTTCCTTCATTGTACTTATAGTCAGGAGAGTTCTTTGTCCAGCCAAAAACGTCGTTGCCTTCGCAGTCGCCTCCAAATTCATGCGCAGAAGGCAAAAATACAGCTTTAGACATAGTACTCACCTTGCTACTTCCAACAGAGAAATCCATAGCAGTAAAGCCGGGAGTGTAATAAAATGTAGTGCTGCCAATCGCTTCTTTTTGTGCCGAAGAGAAGGTATTGAGATACTCGCCATTAAGCCATGTATTTATATCGCTCTGTGCATAAGCAGACCAACTGGAGTCCCAATTCATAAGGGTTGGATAACGCTTACGAATTAAAAGCGTACGTCCTACCCCGTTCAGCTCGCTCTCATAGCCATGCTTGGCAACAATGAACTCCACGACGTTGTTACCCTCGTCCATGAGTACTGTCTTACCCTCCGGAATATTGGAAAGATAATATTCAGTGGTGAGGAACGAACAGCTGGCAGAATTGCCGCCAGCAGAAGCAGTAACGATAGCCGCGCCGGGGGAGTTCCATTTGACCTGACAAGTGGATTTTCCCTCTGCGTTTGTCAGAACGTGAAGGGAGACGATTCCTTCGGGAGAAGCTGCCCAGTTGATTTTAGGAGAGTCAATAGAAGCAGGGGAGAGGGTGGCAGACAAAATAACGGACTCGCCCCAATCGAGCTGTTCGCTGGTATGGTCAAGAGATATAGCCTGAGCATCTGCCATCATGTACCCCTCTACAGTACCTTTGAAACACCCGTTGAAAGTGTACTTTACATTGGTCGCCAGCAAGACAGCATCGTAATTGAACTGATGGTGAATCTTTACCATATCAAGGGCGTCAATAGTAGGGCTTGCCCGATATGTGAGAGAAGCCTTGCGGCGGTTGGAAAGGACTCCATAAGACTCTGTAAGGGCATTCCTGGATTTTGCAAGGATGTCCTTTGTAAGCATAACATTGCTCAGAGTCTGGCTCACGCCTTTGCCAGAAGGGCTTTCGGGATAAGCGTAGGTAACGCCACCTGCGGTAGCCACCACGTTGAGCATATTTTGAGCAAAGGTGATTTCCGGCCAAGAATAATTGTTCAGTACTGGAATGTCCAACACGGGATTGGAGGTATCGGCTCCGTAGACTCTGTTAATTTTTATCACGCCATCACGAGTCTGGTACAAAGCCATTCCAGCAGCGTTTGCCGCAAGCTGCAAAATATCGGAATTGTGATAAGTAGACTCATCGCTTGTAATGTCGGTGGAGTAATCTTTCAGTTCATCCGAAATATCGAAAGTAATTTCATCCGCTTCTAACAGCTCCAAGGCATCGTAGCACATCTCATAGAGCGTGCCGTATTTTCTTCCGGTGTACTTCGTGCTGGATAGATACAAGAAAGCGTCTCGCGCCTGAAAGGACGCCTCAATACTGTTGGCAGGGACGCTCCACTCCGACAGGAAAAACATTCCTCCGCTCACCCATTCAGTCTTTCCGTCAACATCCATTCCATAACGAACGGTGACAGGCTGGCGCTCATAGATGTACTTGTAAATTCCTTGAGGGTTTACGGAGTCCCATGTGCGGTCGCTGTTATCCAAACTAAAGGAAATTGACTCCTGAGAAAGCTGCCCGGAGATAGGGTCTCTTGCAGAAGAATGGCTGTAGGACAAGATTTTGGTCTTATCAAACACCAGATACCTTCCGATTTTCACTTGCTCGACCCTTACTCTTCGGTCGGGGAGGCACCACTTTAGAACTTCAATCTCTACGGCATCAAACCCTGAAAGTTCAACCTCAACATCAGAACGGACCGATTTGTTTCCATTCACGGTCACAGTTTTTAGCTTGCTAGTTCCAAGGTATGCGCTGACCGAAAAATCCGTAGCGTACTCCCCGAATACTGTAGACCAGCAAATCGAAACGCCAGGAACGGAGGACTTGTTTTCACTTGGGAGTTCAAGCCGGATAACAGGATGGTTTGAATCGTCAAAAATCTCGGCGCTCAAAAAACCAGTAGTTCCATACGGAGGAGAAGAAGGAACGATGCCACAGCTTCCATCAAGAACAGTGAGATTGGGCTCTCCTGTGGAATACCTCGAAATGGAAGCGTTATCAGAAAGTGCAATATTGTGAAAGGTGGAGAACGGGGCTGCCGATGACGTGACGATGGTAGCTTTTTTATTGATGCCAGGTTCAGTGATTCCGCAGGTAATCTCTACAAAAGATTCTGGAACAAGGGTTTCATTAAATTTCTCTTTCCACTTATCGGAGACTTCAACCATGTATCATACCTCCACAAGAGAAAGTTTGCACCCTGTCCATCCCATCACGCCACCGGTCTTAGGCCCTCTACGCCACATGCCGCCGGTGCGGTCCGAAACATACATCTGGCGCGTGGTATATCCGGCTGTGGCTTGGTTATAGAATTTAACAGTGCAGTAAAAATTCGTGGTGAAAAGGCTTAAGATGTCGGCCCACTGCCGCGCGGTAAGGTAGTTCCATGACATGGAGACCTTTGCCACATCATGCCGCACGACAGCGCCAACAACTTTACCCTGAACATTTCGCCCAGAGTCCACGATCGTGCTAGTCGTTCCCTCGTAAGAGGAGGGTTCCGGCAGCTCTACGCCATTCACCGTAACCAGTGCAGGAATATTGGCCATCTGAACCATCCTTTCTTAGTAAGAGTAAACTTCAGTACCCATAATGGACATGCCACGTTCTTTCTGCGTTTTTTCAACGGAAGCAGTGAGCTGCTTGCCATCAAGGTAAACTTTCACGTCCCTGCCATTAGAAATTTCTTCTCCGTAGCGCTGCCATATATCGAGGAATGCATTGTAGCAGCCATTGTACACAGCATCCCTCATCTCTTCGGAGTTTCCACTTGCGGCAGAATAGGTGCCACTATACGAACCAGACCCATAGGTAGAGTCATAGCTGGATGTGCCAGCATACTGAGAGCTGTCGCTATAGTTAGAACGGCTGATACTGCCAATAATGCCTGCGATAGCAGCGGCAATCGCCAAGCCACCGGCAACCATTGCAAAGCCAGTAGGAATGCCAAGCACAGACAACGTGCCACCGATTGCTTCCAGCATGGCGGTAAAAGCGCCGCCAATCGTAGTAATCAAACCAGCTACGCCAGCAAGCATCTTCGGGAACTGGCTCAGTAAGCCACCAGACAAGCCTTTACTGATTGCAAGCGCTGCGGTCGAGAGCGGAGTCTTCGATTTAGTGAACACGCTGGTAATGTTCTCGACCATCTTTGCCGTATTTTGTGTGGCAGCGCCAAAATTCTGAGTCAGTGCGCTCACCAAATTTTTGCCAATGGTAGCGGCTGTATTCAGCAGGGAAGAAGCTTGGCTTTTCAATTCTTTGCTCAGTCTGCCAAGCAAATCGCTTGCAACGGACTTGACGCGTTTACGCTGCTCATCGCCCATAGCGCCCCAGATGGAGGCAGCAATAGTAGTGCCGACCGTTTTCCAGTCGCCACTCTGCGCGGCCTGAATGAAAGTTTGCACCGTACCGAAGAAGTTGGTTTTGAGGTTGTTATCGAGTTCGGCCCACTTAGAGTCTAGCCCGGAAATGATGCCGTTGACGTAGCTTGTGCCGCAGTCAATTCCATAGTTCGCCATCTCTTCGCCCTTGAGCTTGGTGGCGTCTACGAGTTTATTCATAGCATCGTTGACATAACCGAGGGAGCCAGTGATGCCGTTTGCAAGGCCTTGAACGACATAAACACCGATTTGGTGAAACACTTGCGAAGGAGAATGAATTTCAAGCGCATCTTTGAAGCCATTGACAAAACCATCAGTGAAGCTCTTAATACCATTTGTAACGGTACTCCATGCATCTTTTAGGCCGTTGATTAGGCCGTCCCAGATGAATTTGCCAAGTTTTCTTAATTCGTCAGGAAGCTTTTTGAACTCACCGACAATAGACGAAACGATTTTGGGAATTTCAATAACAACGAAAGCCACCATACGCTCCCGCCATTTAGAAATAACGTCAAGAGCTTTGAGAATTGCAGTCCAAATATTCCCCGGCAGTTCTTCAAAAAACTTAACAACAGACGAAACGATTTTTGGAACTTCGGTTGTTACAGTAACGACCATGTTTCCGACCCACTCCCCGATTTTGCCGACGGCAAAACCAAGGGCATAGCCGATTTTTTCAGGAAGAGAGCTGAACCACTCGCCAATGCTACTTACGATGTTCCCAACCTTTTCAGGCAGAGAAGTCATAAAGTCAATGACAGCGTTCCACTTAGTGACAATGATTTGTTTGATGGCATCGATACGCTGCTCAAAAACATTTTCGACATAATGCATTTTAATGTCGGCTTCTGCGGCAGCATCTGTTTTTTCGCCGCTCTCTTTAGCGCCCCATTTGATACCAGCCCAGTGAAGAACAAGGCCAATACCGACACCAGCAGCGGCAACGGCCCCAGCAACAGGAAGGCTTGCACCAACAAGTAATGCAACGCCAGCACCAGCAGCACCGCCAAAAATCCCCATCAGAGCAGTGATGATGGTGTCAAGAACGGGAAATTCTTTCAGCTTTTCACCAAGCGAGAATGTAATTCCCGCAAAGGTAATAAGACCTGCAAGACCGATAGAAAGCGTTGCGGCTGTACCAGCGGCTGCTCCAAGATTGGTGAGCAGTGTGATACCAGTAATAGAACCGAATGCCGTTGTTAAAGCAGCCTGAATCCATGTGCTTGCATCGCCAAGATTGGCTTCGCCAGTACCAAGTGCATAAGTAAGACCTGCAAGGCTCGCCACAAAAGCGATGCCCATGCCAAGCGTAATGCCGTCTGCGCCCATTGTGCGCCAAAGAACGAAAGAGCCAAATGCGGCAGATACCACTTCGCCTAAAAGTTCGAGAGGATTCCCGCTAGATGCGTAGCCCTTCGCAAAGCTGAACACTAACGATGCTTCGATAACGACTGTTGCAATCGAGAGAGCTAGCTTTTGCAATTCTGTCATCTTGGAAATTGCTGTCGCAATGTCCGTCAGGAAATTGGTGATTTTCCACAATGCGAGTGCAGCAGAGATAGCACCAATAATCGGTAGCATATCTTTGATTTTCTGCTTGATAGCATCAATCTGCTTTGCAAACTCTTCGTTGTACTGCTTGAACATATCGTAGCCGGACAGGTCTACATCGCCCAAGATGTTGCCAGCAGATGCACTGCTGCCAGAGCCAGAGCTTCCCTGAGTTGGGTCGATGATGTTGAGTTCATCAAAGCCCATCGTGTAGTCTTTCAAGGCCTTGGCAGCATTCTTTGTGGAATCGGCAGTGTCATCCATTGCATCGCCAATGCTGCCAACGCTGTCAACGCTCTTGGTGAAATCAGTAAACACGACCTTCACACCCATCAGCTTTGCCACCCATTCAACGAACTCTCGAATGAGCTGCACGGCGGCAATCAGCGGGGGAAGAATGGATTTCAGGGCAGGGTAGAGCAGAGAACCAACGGACTTTGCCAGCATATCCAGCTGGGCTTTCAGAATCTTAATCTGATTCGCAGGGCTCTGAATGGTCTGTGCAAGGTTGCCCTGCACATTGGCAGTCTGCTTCATAATGGCGATATAACGCAAAACCGCCTTATCTGCCTGAGACAGACTAGAAACCTGCTTGTTAAAGCCCAAGGCAAGAAGCTCCTGCTGTAACCGCGCCTGAGACAGGTCAACGCCAAGACGGCGAATAGGTTCAATCTCGCCAGAGATAGCAGAGGACATTGCGGTAAAGGTTTCGGCAACATCCTTGTTCCAGTAAGAACCTTCGTCATAGGCAAGCTGAGTCAGGTTCTTAGATAGAATGTATGCTTTGTCGCTGGCCAAACCGAACGAAGTACCCAAACTCTGAATGGTAGCCATGTAGGTCATCGCTTTGGTCGGGTCAACTCCAAGCAGACCTTGCATCTTGCTAATAAGCGTATCTGCTTCACCACTCAAATTGCCCATGGCATTATGAAACAGGTCTGTCGCTTCGTAAAAGTCATTGAACTTCGCAACAGCTTTGCCAAGATACTCAGCAATAGCTTTCAGCGAAACCAGCTTTTTTGCAGACAGCATGAAACCATTCAGCTGGGCGGAAAGGCTCATGTAGCTTTTTTTCTGCCGTTCGTTGGCGGCAGTCACACGATTTGCCTGCGTGACCACTTTGCTCAACTGTGGCGGCAGCTTTGCAAAGGCATTGCCCACCTTGTCGAGCTGAGATGCGAGGGGAGTAATGGCAGCGGAAATCTTCTGGCAAGAACTTGCAAAAGAATCGAGGTCGGTGGCTTTCAGCTTGTCGGTCAGGTCAGGGATTTTCCCAATGGCATTGACAGCACTGCCGATTGCTTTTAAGCCGGAAGCGTCCAGAATGGACAGGGGAGCCATTGCGTTTGTCAGTTCAGTAATGCTGCCGGACATGGAGTAGAAGTCTACACCATTCAAGCCGGACACGGCGGCAGGAATTTTCTTGATGGCGTTGACAACGCTGTTAATGCTTTTTACGCTGCCGGAAAAGTTTGCGTTGCCGATGCCATTCAGAAAATTCGTGATGTTGTCCAGCCCAGACAAGCCGGTGGATGCCTGTTTCAACGCAGAAATGGAAGCGGACAGCTTATCAAGGCTGTTCACAACCTTCGTGACGTTGCCCTTTGTCCGCAAATTAGAAATGGCGGTAGCGAGCTTGTCGATATTAAGCTCCGCACCGCTGGATTCCGCAGAGATTTCTACGGATAAGCTTGTAATATCAACATCAGCCATCACTACCACCATCCTTTTGCTCCATCATGGAGAACATCATACGTTTGATTCGCTCCTGTGCTTCCGCAGCACGTTGGTATTCATACTCTTCTTTCTCCTTTTGAGTAAGGGGAATCGGTTTATCCATGTACTTGATGGGCTTAGACCCTTTCTTTCGGAACATATTGCCAACCGTAGAGGAAAGCGCAGATGCCATGTAAAAGCCATTTCTCCAAGCTTCTGCGTTGGCTCTGCGCTCCCGCAGCTCTTCTGCGTCACGGTAGACCTTCGCCAGCCAGACATCGCCGTACCAGAACTGGTCGTATGTCATGCCGATGGAGATGTAATAGGCTTCTACATCATGGAACAGCTTGGAGAAGGAGAATGGCTCTCCCTCTCCGTCTGATTCCTGAGATTGTGCGGTTACACAATCTCCCACGTTGCGTTTTTTGCGGTCTTGTCCTCGGTATCAGTTGCCAGCAGGGACTTGGAAGCGTCCATGAACATCTCAAGCAGAACGCCCATCAGGTCTTCCTTATCCTCGATGTGCTGGAACATCTCGTCCACGACCTTACGCTTGATGCCCTTGTTCCGTGCGATGAAAGCACCGTAGAACAAAGCGCGAGAGTTGGACAGCAGATTGGTCATCTGGGTATACTGACCAATCTGAAAGCCTGCACGTTCGGTAGCTTCCACGCTGTCACGGGTGAAGGTCAGCTCATAAGTGTTCTTGCCATCGGGGGAATGAAAGTTGATAACCTTTGCAGCCATAATAAATGCTCTCCTTTATAAATAGGGGCAGAACCAACTCCATTGTTCAGTTCTGCCCGGTTTGATTGATTCGATTTTTGCGGTTTAGCCGCCGTTGATGGTCAGCGCCTTAACAAACTTCGGCTTGGTGTGAAAAATGCAGTTGATGGTCATTTCCACAACCTCGTCAACGCCGAAGCCGGACAAACCAACCTGGTGCATGCCCTGCCAAGTGAAACCGGAGCCGTCCTGCATCTTAATTGCATAGTACTTATCGGGGTTCTCTTCGGCAGATTCATCGTAGCCAGCTTTCTGCACCGATTCGTAATCTTCCTTGTTGTAGTTTGCGGTAAACGCCTTAATATCGGACTGGTTAATACCAAAAATCTGCTTCTGCATCGGATCAGACAGGGTGGTGGCATCCAGAAGGTTCGGATCGGAAATCATATCCGGAACATCCTTGATGTCACACAACTTCGTCAATGCAGACTCGGTAGCACCACAATACAGGGTGGTATTCAGACCGGAGATAGCAGTACTCATAGAATGTTTACCTCCTTAGTTTCGGTAAATCATTCCGTCCTCTCCGATTGTTGCCCCATAGCTGCAATCAATCCGATAGACGGAATTGTTGTACAGCCCATTCAATGGGGCAAACGATTTGCGATAAAAATTGAGCGGTTCCAATACAGAATCCACGATTCCAACGATGGAACGAGCTTCTGCAATGCGTCTGCTTGTTTTGTTAGAGTAGACACGCACACGCAGGGAAACAGCAGCGTACTTGCTGTGACCAGCAGAATCAATGTGTACAGGCAGATTGCTGTTTTCCTCTATCTGCACACACGGAAACTTCTTGACGTTGCTGTCATTGATTTCGCCAGTGACGAAGATACCAGGCACTTGCTTTCGCAGTTCCTTGGCAACAGCTGTAAAGATAGAATTGAAATAATCAATCAACTATTCCAAACCTCCCTCCACGTTGCTTCCACCTGAGAAGCCATTTCTTCAACAGCTCCCCACATAGCCATAGCTGGTTCGTTACCGCTGGTGTAATTCAACTGTCCCTTGCCGGGAACGGTATCCACATAGGTTCCGGCATTACCGGGGTCACCGTAGTAGTACCAACGTCTGCCAGCACCCTTGCCTTGACCATAGGAGCCATGCGCACCAACACCGGGTGGCAGTTCGCCGCCATATCCGTTGTGATGTGCACCGGTACCAAACTCGATAAAGGCGACTGACTTGCCCTCTGCAATGATGGTGCAAATGTTTCCGTTCTGCTCAACACGACAAGAGACATCGTTGCTACCGGCATATTCTGCATTTGCAAAGCGAACTTTCGCTACATCAAGCCCTTTGTCAGCCAACGACTTTGCAAACTCTTGCGCCTTTTTGTTCAGGGTGGTCTCGTACTCCCGTATCTGACGTTCCGCATCACGAAGTCCGGCATCGCTCAACCTCACTTTAATTTTCACTTGCAGCCACCTCTTTCAGCGCATACAGCGTATCCGTGATATGCTCTGCGACCTTGACCACAGTGTAGTTGAAGGGCTTTGAAATGTCCGTCTGAAACCAGACGTGCGTTCCCTCATAAAGTGGAGTGTTATGCTTTTTGCTGGACGAGCTGACCACATAGCTGTAATCCGTGAACGCCCCAAAAGGATTTGCTTCAGCAGAACCAGTAGGCGGGCTGACGTTCAGCATCAACTTTGCGGGTTCGCTCCACGATTCGTATGCGGATTCGCCAGTCTCGTTTCCCCATTCGTCCACAACAGGCTTTTTCTCGCCGATGGGATTTGAATACCACAGCGGGCGCTTGTCCAGCGGGCTTCCATTGAACATCAGCCAATAACACCTACTCTCGGAACCACTTCATTCAGCAGGGACTGCGCCACATCGGAGCTTTCCCACACACGAGTGATACCGTTATTGGTATAACTCGTCTGTCCGTTTGCGCCGATGTGGTTGTACAGTTCCGCTGCAATGCGTATCTGCAACGACTGATACTGCAAAGGCAACTCGTCCGGTCTGTTACCGAAAGGGTAGCCTTGTGCAAATATCTTGTCTTTGGCGAAATCAAGCAGCAGGTCGAAGAGTGGGTAGTCCTCGTCCGTGATTTCACGGTCAAGTGCAGGGGCGATGTACTGCCCCAGCTTGGCTGCCGCTTCGGAATACTGGTCTCCCATGCTGCTTTCCTCCTTTCGCCTTAGTAAGCCTTGATGCAGTACACAGCGTCCATGCGTTCAAAGGACGGCAGGACAATTTCAGAGACGTAGATGTTGGTGTTGACAGGATGCACGGTCTGCTCGGTGGTAACAGCAACGCCAGTGTTCACAACGGAAACCTGTGCGTTGGAGATGCCAGCCATCAGGTCGGCTTCCTCAGGAGTGGCAACATAGTACATATTGCCCAGAGAGCCAGAAGGAGCCAGCACGACATAGCCATCAGGCAGATACTTCTCAGCAGCTGCGGTTTCCTCCGGCTTGTACATCTTGTCGTACAGATGAATGCGGATGCCAGATGCGCTTTCGACAACAGAACGTGCCTCGGAATCGACAAGAACGGCGGTGGCGGTTTTCATAACCGTCAGGAACCGGTTCTTGATTTCATCCGCAGCAATCATCTTGTGGAAAGTGTTGGTGTTCATGTAGGCATCGGTGATAATCTCACCAGTGTTTGCCAGCACGGTGTTTGCGGCAGTGGTCATCGTGGCGATGGGGGTTGCAGTGGTAGGAGCGTCCCACTTCTCCTTAGTGGTCAAAGCCTTGTAATTGGACTGCTGCCAAGTGCCGTCCGGGTCATAATCGTAGACGTAACTCACGCCGTTGGACTCAATAGAGATGCCGGGCTTGCCAGTCTTAGGAGCCAGAAGCTGCCACACCATTCGCTCAGGCACAATGCGAGCACCGGTAATAAGCTGTGCGGTATCATCGTAGACACGATTGATAACGTCTGCCGCAAACTCCTGATTAGTAGCCAGAACAGAGATAATCTTGCGGCGGTCTTCCTCGTCAATGTGAGTGCCCTCACGGAAGAACGGCATATTGGTCTCGGTCATTTTGATGCCCTGACGAGTACGGAACGTAGCCTTGGTATCGAAAACGCTAGGCTTCAGCGAAACGCCAACGCCCTTGTGGCCACGCAGCCACTTCAGTTCCATGCTGACCTTCTTCCGAGCAGGGAACAGAGCATCGGAAGCATAGGGCTGCGCATTGGTCGGGTCGTTCGTCCAATAGGCGGCAATCGCAGCAGGGGAGAAAATTTCGTTCAGATTCAGTGTCATAATTTAGTCCTCCTTACTCGCTCTTTGCGCCAACATCAGTACGGCAGAAAACGGCGGGAACAGCCTTTTTCAGAGCGGCAATATCGTTTGCAGAATAGGTAAAGCCGGACAGCTTTGCCTTGTCCACATCAATAACGCCCTGAATTAGCAGTGCGCCATTGGGGTTGACGGCAGGGTCAACGGTGTGCAGCAGAATGCCAATGGCATCGGTAGCTGCGTCAGCAGCGCTAGTGCCAGTAGTGGCAGCGGCTTTCAGACCAGTCTTTGCCATGGGATAACCAGCCGGAACGGCATTGGTTTCCTTGACAGTAAAGGGAATGGCAACGTAGGTATCAGCAGCCAGAATAGTGCTTTCAGGAGCCGATACCGGAGTATTGGTGTACTTCATGTTTTCCTCCTTAATGGAAAGCAGTCATTGCGTCACTCGATGCCTTGTTTGCGTCTGCACGCTCCTGTGCGAAGCGTTTAGCAAAGGCAACACCTGCGCTATCTGCGCTGTTACCATTGCCATCCGCACCCGGAGGCGTGGGCATATCATTCAGCAGAGAAGCCTTGTATGCGGTGTCGTGGGCGGTCATAAACTCCGACTGGAACTTAAACACCTTGTCCATGTC